>Ga0209890_10000140_pt1 | contig 33329 bp, 32 predicted proteins | sample OrgsoiDNA2013049_FD_185799 | JGI IMG/M metagenome (GOLD analysis project Ga0209890, IMG submission 185799) | Permafrost soil microbial communities from the Arctic, to analyse light accelerated degradation of dissolved organic matter (DOM) -... | ecosystem: Environmental > Terrestrial > Soil >... | reverse complement strand
GAGCAATAGAGTGCCCTTATCCGCCAACTCCAGACGGCCGAGTTTCTGGCTTACCGCTCCGGTGAACGCTCCCTTCTCGTGACCGAACAGCTCGCTTTCCAGCAGTCCCGTGGGAATGGCGGCGCAGTTCAGCTTGATGAAATTGCGGTCCTTGCGCCCGCTCATGCTGTGAATCATCCGGGCGATGCGTTCTTTGCCCGTCCCGGTTTCACCGGTGATCAGGACGGTGGAATCGGTGTCGGCGACAATAGCCGCGTAATCCAACACACGCTTTAGGGCCGCACTGTTGCCGACAACATCGTCGGACCGGTTCGCGCTCCGGATTTCGTACTCCAGGTATCGCTTTTCCTGGACAAGGCGCTCCTTGAGCTGCGCAATCTCGCGATAGGCATGCGCATTCTGGAGCGCGGTCGCGATCTGATTCGCTACTTGCTCCAGGTATTCAACCTCCGAAGGGCCGAAAGCGTGCTCGATCACGCTACTCGGATTCAGTGCTCCCCAGACTTGATTGCCCGCAATCAGGGGCACACTGCAAACTGACCGCACCCCGCCTTGATACATGGCCATCGCCAGGGATTCGTTCATGCCGCGTAAATCGGCGGCGGTGAGGAAGGTAACTTCTCGGGTCCGGATCGCCCGTGCCGAGATTGATTGCTCAACCGGAACAGCAGTTCCGTGGTTCACGAAAGACTCCCATTCCATGGCGTCTCCGTACCGGCGCACGCTCTTGCCATCCTCGTCCACCACGCACAGGATGGACCGGTCGTAGCGCGCAATGCTCCGAAGGCTGGAAAGAATGACCGGTAAGAGCTTTTCTAACTCCAGACACGAACTCAATTCACGGCTGATCACGACCAGGCTCTGCTGTTCCTCTAAAGCTCGGCGGGCTTTATCCTTTTCCAGCGCAAGCGCTCCCATTAGCGCAATCCGCGAGAGGAATTCGACATCCTCGTTGTCCAGGGCCTCGGGAACCTTCTTGCCCAGACCAAGTGCTCCAAAACGGCGTGAAGGCGTACTGATGGGAAGGACGGTGTACGACCGGACGCCGTGATTGAGTAGCACCGGCACGAAGCCGGGAAATCGCTGTTCGCGCTTGATATCGGCAATGGCGATAGCCTCCTGATGTTTCCATGCCCAGCCGCTCGCCGCTTCGTCTACGGGCAGAGCGTCGAACTCTCCACTTTCCTGGTTCTTTTTCCAGTAGTAGGTCAGCATGCAATCCCGGCGCGGGTCATGCAGGGAAAGATTCAGCAACTCGCCTCCCGTCAAGGCCAGCAACGGGGAGGCGAGTTCTTTGAATGCTTCGGGCAGGCTCTTGGCTCTCGCTACCATGTCGGTGATCTCGAGTAACACTCGATACCGGTTGTATTCAGACGATGGATCGGCCTCGAGTGCCACTCCGTTTTCTGACATGGATACACCTCCTGCACCTGCCGAGTGCAATAAGTCGGGCAGTTTGTATTAAGCAGGAACTGGGGGTCATCGCAGCTTGCCAAGCCGCGGGACTACAGTTCAACATTGCGTCGCAGGCGTCGGTTCCTTTACCTCGGAACCAATCTTACTTCTCCCCAGACGGGGAACCCCCTCAGGTTCTGCGACACCGTTTTCCCGGATTGGTGCCTTCCCGGAAAGATAATTTTTACTCCAGCGCCGGGTCCTAAAGCAAGGCAGCTAAATTCCTGTTACGAAAACCGAACAGGCGCTACGAGGACCTGCCCGCTTGATACGACCGGGGGTGTCCGCCTGGATTCATTCTGAAGGAACTGCACTGCAACCACGCGCGTTTTTCTGTTCCACAATCCGAAAATCTGTAGGAGATCGTGTTCATTGCACCACAGGAACCGATGGTAGAATGTCCCGGTGGGGGGCATCGGTTGTGCAACTTACTGGTGGGCAGAAGCTGCGGGCGCTGAGAGAGACCCTCGGATATCGAATGAGGGATGTTGAACTGGCCAGCAACCAGATCGCGCAGAGATTTGAGAGTGAAGAATTCGCAATTCCACCCAGCCGCTTGTCCGACATCGAAACCAAAGGCATAATCCCGAGTATCTTCCGGCTCTATTCGTTTGCGGCGATTTACAGGCGAGAGTATCGGGAGTTACTCTCCTTCTATGGCCTCGACCTTGATAACATCTCAGCGGACATTAGCTTTGGGCATCCGCAGAAATCTCACATATCCGAAGCCTTGAGCAACGTCCGACAAGTGCGGATGCCGACGTCGCTCGATCCAGGATTCTCGCTCCAGAAAACCACCGACATAAGGCGCGCCATCGAGCAATGGGGTACTGTCCCCATGGCGTACCTCGAACTCTTTGCCGACGACCGGTACACCTATGGGTATATCGGATCGGAAGACTTCACCATGTATCCCATTCTTCCACCTGGCAGTTTCGTGCAAGTGGACCAATCGAAGAGCAAGGTGGGGGAGGGCGGATGGCGGTCGGAGTTCGAGCGTCCTATCTACTTTGTGGAAATGCGCGACGGATATACGTGTTGCTGGTGCTCGGTCAAGCGTGACTCCATCGTCCTGCAACCTCATCCCTTGTCTCCGGTTGCGGTGAGAGTGCTTAAGTACCCGCAGGAGGCCGAGGTTCTTGGACAGGTGGTAGGGGTTGCGATGCGCCTGGGGGACTGGCACTATTCCGACTTTCAACCAACGCCAAAAGTGCGCTCAGAACTGACTTGAGATGTGCCCGGGCAGCTGCAGAAAAAGACCAGGGTGGAGAGTAAGTCAGCGCGACCAGAAACTCTCTTTCTGTTAGTTGCTCGTTCGAGCATGACGCTGGCACGTCCTTGAGCAGCATAGCCAAGGGTTTCTTCAAGACCTCGGAGAGTAACACTCGATGAGACGCGCGAATTGCGCCTTGCGCCGCATCCTCGCCATACACCTTCGCCAATCCCCAGTGGCTGTACGTTCCATTGCCGCCATGCAATCGAGCCACATACGAGAATCTGCCCAGCAACCCCGCGACAGCGCCCAAGGTGCCAGCTTCAAAATCCTCGAGAGCGGATTTTAGTCTCATGGAATTTACGATTTACGAAACGGCATTGGAAATTAGCTAAATACAGAAAACCCGTCTGCCGCCTGCAAGGTATCACGGTGCGAACCCTTTCGCCAAGGAGAACTACCGTGAAACGATTCCTGCTGGCATTAGCTGCAATAACACTGTTTCTGACAACCGCCGTTCTTCCAAGCTTGGCCTATGGCAATCCCGAGCCCACTTGTACCCCGTCGGGCTGCACCAAGCCGGGGCTCTAGAAAACAAATTGCGGCGAGTTTTTCTTCCTGGGGGGATCTCGCCGCAAGTTCTTCTGCCGTCATGCAATCTACCAACGCAGGAAAGTTATCCAACAAAGCAAAGCACAACTTTTGCATGTTACCTTCAACCCTTCGAAAGCGGACTCCAACCTCACTAAATTTACGATTTCCGAAAAGATGCCGGAGCTTACCTGAATACAGATACTCGCTCTGCCGCACGCAAGATACTTGTGGTGCGAACTATTTCGTCAAGTAGGTCTGACAACAGCAGGCGCTCCGAGTCTGGCCGATGTTACTCCCATCCAGTTGTAGCGTGCACTGGCTGCGCCAAGATACCAGGCCGGAAAAGGAATTGCGACGGGTTTCTCAGTTGAAAAGGAGCAATTTCAGGGCTATAGTGCTCTGCAATGCTCTCAATAAGCTGGCCCACGCTGCTGGTGTGGATCTCACCGCATGTGCTTCTAGGTGTACTTGCGGTTATTCTTTGCAAGCGCCGCTTGTACCGCGAATGCCCATACTTTTTTGCTTTTGTACTTTATGAGATTGCTGAGTTTATTCTGCTGTTCGTGTTGCGTTCCGTCCCTAGCGTGACTGGAGAGCAATATGCGTATGCTTATTACGCCACGCTATTGCTTAGCATCGTTCTGTGTTTCGGAGTGATTGACGAGGTTTCTAGAGATTTGTTTCGTGAATTCCAGTTTCTGAAAGTGGCGGCGAGGCGATCGCTGCAATGCGTGACAGGTTTGTTGCTGGTAATAGGAGTTCTGCTCGCTGTCTATGCGCCCGGGGACAATAGCGTCAGGTGGATTGCCGGCGTATCCGTAGTCAACCGGGGAGCGGCTATGGTTCAATGTGGCTTGCTCCTTTCCTTGCTGCTCTTTTCCCGCTTCCTAGGTCTGTCCTGGCGTCGTCGTGCATTCGGGATCACGCTGGGTCTTGGGATACTGACAAGCGTCGATCTTGCCATTCGCGCTGTTCGTACGGAATTCAACAGTGATCTATGGGTGTCATATTTGAATCTGCTGGCAACCGGCACTTACCTCGTTTGCGTTTCGATCTGGATCGGGTATTTGCTGGCGCCCGAAGCTAAACCTGAGGTCATCGCGGTTGTTCCCGATGATGATGAGGTGGAAACATGGAACAGGGAATTTCAACATTTACTCCGGCAATGATCGTCGCCTGGACTCTTGTCGCCGTTTCGTTCTTCGCGCTGGCGATTCTGGCGTACGTTGCCATTCGCAGCCGCACGCGCCGCGTTGACCTGGAAAAATCTGCCCAGGCCTTCCGGTCTCTCGACATTGCGGCCTTTAGAAACCTGGTTGACGCAGACGAGGAATCGTTCCTTCGTAATAATCTTCCGCCAACAAAGTTCCGCGAGATTAAGCGGCAGCGCGCCTGGGCAGCGCTTCTCTATGCCTGGGAAGCGGGAGGAGCCGCGACCGCGCTCGCCAGGATTGGTCAAGCCGCGCAACAAAGTTCCGACCCAAAGATCGCGGCGTCCGGCGCTGAGCTCGCTGAGAATGCCTTCCGGCTTCGACTGCAAACCGTCGGGGCTGGCCTCCACCTGCTGACCGAAATCCTGGTCCCCGATCTACAGCGCCGATCGCTTCCGCCCGTGGTAGATCAGTATGAGCGAGCGGCAGACACACTCTTTCGACTCGGCAGATTCTCGTCTGGAGCGCCCCAGTTAGCGGGCTCCAAGAGGGCCTGACACTACCGAGACTCTTAAATGGCGCGCGGCTGGGAGAGTAAGTCCGTAGAACAGCAGCAAGAGGAAATGGCGGAGCGGCGGAAAACTGTCCGGGCGCCGCTCTCATCTGCCGAGCAGCAATGCAATCGGAAACGCGAGGGCCTGCTTCTTTCGCGGCAACGCCTGACGCAACAACTGCAGACGGCCTGCAACGCTCGACACCGCCAGATGCTGGAGCAGGCCATCGCCGAATTGGACCGCCAACTGGCCTGTTTTAAATAGGTTACCGACCAGACATCACGAAAGTGAGTGGTCCGAACGCATACCCTCCATAACGAAAACCACGGTTCGCTTCGCCACCACCTGACGTATAATCGATGAGTTGATGAAAGCCTACGTCTACGTGTCATTGAAGAAGAGCGTCCTGGATCCGCAGGGCAAGACCATCCACGGCGCCCTTACGAAAATCGGCTACAAGAGTTTGCACGATGTACGGCAAGGAAAGTATTTCGAAATCACTCTTAACGGCGGTATCTCAAAAGACGAGGCGCAGGCGGAAGTAGAACGGATCGCGCGCGAAGTTCTAACAAATCCCGTCATTGAAGAGTTTCGTTTCTCCCTCGAAGATTGAAAGTTCTGCTGTAGAGAACCATCACCGGTCCCCCACCGAACCATTCGTCAAGGAGCCAATTAGCCAATGTGCGGAATTGTGGGATACGTGGGTAAGAAGCAAGTCGTCCCCGTCATCATTGAGGGCCTAAGAAAGCTGGAGTATCGCGGCTACGATTCGGCGGGAATCGCGGTGGCAGGAGGCAGCGAAGGTCTGCAGATCCGCCGCGCCGAGGGCAAACTCCGCAACCTCGAAGAAGTGATCCGCCAAAAGCCGCTCGACGGCACCTACGGCATCGGACACACCCGCTGGGCCACGCATGGCCGCCCCACCGAAGAAAACGCCCATCCGCATCGCGACTGCACCGGCACAATCGTGGTCGTGCACAACGGCATTGTCGAAAACTATCTCTCGCTCAAAAAGAAGTTGATCGCCGAAGGACACAAGTTCACCACCGAAACCGACACCGAAATCATCGCCCACCTGGTGGAGAAGCACTACCGGCAAACTGGTACCGGCAAGCGGCCTTTATTGGAAGAAGCCGTGCGCCAGGCGGTCAAGGAACTTACCGGCGTGTTCGCGCTGGTGGCGATCGCAGTTGACGAGCCGAACAAGATCGTCGCGGCGCGCAATGGACCACCCGCCGTCATCGGCCTCGGCAAGGATGAATACTTCGTAGCCTCCGACGTGCCCGCACTCCTCGATCACACGCGCGATCTGTTCTTTCTGGCCGATGGCGATCTTGCCGTCATCACTCAGGAAGGCGTGCGCGTCACCGATTTCGACGGCAAGCCGCTGGAGCGGAAGGCGCAGCGCATCACGTGGGATCCGATCATGGCGGAGAAGGGTGGCTTCAAGCACTTCATGCTCAAGGAAATCTACGAGCAGCCCCGCACCGTCCGCGACACCACGCTCGGCCGCGTCTCGCAGGACACCGGCGCCATCTTCCTGGACGAGATGCAAGTCAGCGAAGCCGAGTTCAAGGCGCTGAAGAAAATCAATATCGCCGCCTGCGGCACCAGTTGGCATGCCGGACTGGCGGGCAAGTTCATGATCGAAAATCTCGCTCGTGTTCCGGTCGAAGTCGACTACGCCAGCGAATGGCGCTATCGCGATCCGATCCTCGGGCCGGACACGATGACGCTGCTGATTTCGCAGTCCGGCGAAACCGCCGACACGATCGCGGCTCAACGTGAAGCCAAGTCTAAAGGTTCGAAGACGCTGGCCATCTGCAACGTGGTCGGCTCCATGATCACACGTGAGGCCGCCGGAACCGTCTACACCCACGCGGGTCCGGAAATTGGTGTGGCTTCGACCAAAGCTTTTACCGGACAACTTACCGCTCTCTACTTATTCGCCTTGTATCTGGCGCAGGTACGCGGCACCATGACACCTGAACGAGCGAAAGCCGCTGTGCAAGAGCTCATGCGCATCCCCGGCAAGCTGGAACAGATTCTCACGCACGATGAGGCTTGCGACGAACTGGCGAAAACTTATGTCCGCGTCCAGGACTTCCTCTTTCTCGGACGCGGCATTCACTATCCGATCGCGCTCGAAGGGGCGCTCAAGCTCAAGGAAATTTCCTACATCCACGCCGAAGGTTATCCGGCGGGCGAGATGAAGCACGGCCCGAATGCGCTGATTGACGAAAATCTGCCCGTAGTCATCATCGCCACGCGCGACGTGAACAGTCCGCAGTCGATGATTCGTTACGAAAAGACCATGTCGAACCTGAAAGAAGTAAAAGCTCGTTCCGGCATCGTCATCGCCCTCGCCACCGAAGGCGACAAAGAAATCACCGAAGAAGCGGATCACGTGCTCTTCGTTCCACCGGCGCCGGAAGAACTTTCGGCGATTCTGGAGATCGTCCCTTTGCAACTGCTCGCCTATCACATTGCCGTTCGACGAGGCTGCGATGTCGATCAGCCAAGGAACCTGGCAAAGTCGGTAACGGTGGAGTAGAGAGGCAGTTCTCAGTTGGCAGTTCTCAATAACCGCCGCGTCACTCGCGAGTGAGACGTTTCCGGTTAAGCCTGGGTCCCAGGTTTTTTCAGCAGCGCGGCCTGGCTGCGGGGAATTGCGGGACGAGCGGTCACTTCCAGGCCTGCCGCGGCGGCGTCCTGCAGTTCGGCTTCGAATGCAGCCTTCGTCACGTGGCCGGAGGGTTCTGCCAGCAAGAGCGTTCCGCCTGGCTTCAGCGCTTGCGCAACTTCAATGAAGAAGCGCGCCGAGCTGGGCATTTCATGCACGACCGCCATCGCGAATGCGAAATCAACTTTGCCAAGCAGATCGTGCAAGCCCATGGAATCAGACGACACTAGGCGCGCATCGGTGCGTTCGAGCAGTCCGGCTTTCGCCAGCCGGCGTTTCAGTCCGGCGATCATGCGCGGCTGAACATCGACCGCCACGACTCGGCCGCTTGCACCTACCTGGCGAGCCATCTCCAGCGTGAAGAATCCCATGCCCGGGCCCGGTTCGAGGACCGTCATTCCTTCTCGGACATAAGGTTTGATGATCGCCACCGGATCCTGTAACAGACGGCGCAACGGACTGGCCAATACGTAGCCCAGCCACCAGGGGCAAATGCGGTGTCCCATTTTTCTGCTCCTCGAAAATCAGCCTCAGCAAGGAAATATTGGTGCATGCGACTCGACGCGTCCGTCGGCTCTCCAAGATCATCTAGATGAACGATGGCTCAGTTCAAAACTTTCGACGCACGGCTGCTTCGCTCCGTCCCGCTCTCCGAGTTTACCAAGCACATCGAACTCGAAGTAAACGGAGTCCCCCGCTTCGGCTTCGTTCCCGGGCAATGGCTCTCAGTGAAGGCCACGACTCCCGACGGAGAGGAGATGACTCGCGCGTATTCGATCGCGTCCCCGCCGTCCGAGAACGGGCATGTCGCCTTCTGCCTGAATCGCGTGCAGGATGGATTTATGTCGAACCATCTCTGCAGCCTCGCCGAAGGCGCGAAGATTTCTTTTCAAGGGCCGTTCGGTGATTTCATTCTGCGCCCGCCGCTGCGCGACACCGTGTTCATCGCCACTGGAACCGGGATTGCGCCGTTCCGCTCCATGCTGCATTGGCTGCTGGCCGAGGGCGACCGCCATCAGGGACGCCAGTTCTGGCTGCTCTTCGGCGCGCGCCGCGAGCAGGACATTTATTATCGCGAGGAGTTTGAACGGCTCGCCGCCGACCATGCCAAGTTTCATTTCCTTCCCACGTTGAGCCGCGCCGATCCAGAGTGGAAAGGGCTGCGAGGATACGTGCAGGAACATCTGGCCGAAATCGTTGGAGCCCGTACCGACATGCACGCCTACATCTGCGGTCTCGACAAGATGGTCAAAGCGAACCGCGAGTTGCTGAAGAGTCTGGGTTGGGATCGGACTTCGATCCGTTACGAGAAATACGACTGACATGTAGCCGACTGACGGGGATAGCTCCCACACACGCCCGCGCGCCCGTTGCTCCCATGGTTCAAGGTGGACGGAAAGTTTTCCACAGGCAGTGCAAGGCTTTGCGTATGAATGCGCTAAACAAGCGACTTGGGCCATCTGTTACCGCTTTCCCAGCGGACTGCCGATTGCGCTGGAGTTGTCCATGGGGCGGGATTGGCGCGTCGATACGCTGCGTGGGTACTTCCTGGTTGCAATGACCTTGGGGCACTTTCCCAACCCCCTGGCACCCTTCACCGAGTACACGTTCGGCTACGCCTCGGCGCCGGATGGTTTCGTTTTTCTGTCGGGACTAGTTTCCGCCTGGGTTTACCTTTCGCTGGGGCAGAGACGCGGAAACTCCGCGATCGTGTCGAAAGTCTTCCGGCGCGCCGGGACGATCTATCTGACCCACATCGCGCTGTTGGCGCTGGGGATTCTGGTTGCCCTTCACCCCGGCACCGGGGTGCATCGGGCGGCGCACCCGTTGCAAACATTCGTCTCCGGGGCCTTGCTGTGGAATCAAGTCGAGTTCGACAGGATTCTGCCGATGTATTGCGTCTTCCTGGCATTCAGCCCCATCGTCCTGAAGCAATTCACGGAGGGGCGCGCGTGGCTGATCGGAGTCATCAGCGCGGGTCTGTGGGTGGGCGCGCAGTTCGGGCTGGGAGACTCCAGATTAAGCGCAGCGGGGCTCGGCCCGGTCACCTTTAATTTGTGCGCGTGGCAGGCCTACTTCGTTGCCGGGCAATATATTGGTTATCGCGCGGTGCGCTCGCAAGCCTCCGGCGTTGGGAAGTCGCGGACCCTGCTGGCCGCGTGCGGGGTGGTCTCTTCGCTGCTCATGGTGGACCGCCACTTGCTTTCGCTCTGGGGAATGAGTCCGTTGCTGGGGTTCACTGGGCATCCGGATCACAACCCGGTCCGGTTTCTCGACGCGGCTTGCCTCGGGTATCTCATCTGGTGGATCCCACGGGCGGTGGACGTGGCTGTGATGAAGCTGCGTTTCTTCCGCTTCCTGAACCTGTTGGGCGGCCACTCCTTGCAGGTGTTCGCGTTCTCCCTGCTCATCACGCGGTTCGAGGCCCACGCCATCAACACGTTTTCACCGGGAGCCAAACTGATCGTGGCACTACTCACCGTGTTGAGCCTCGGCCTGCCGGCGTGGCTCCATCAGTTCTTCCAAGAGCGCCGAACACAAGGCCACAATACGGACCCCGGAGCGGCCGCACTCCTTATCGATTCTGTCCCGCAGCAACAACGAGATGAGATCGGCGTCCAAGGCGTCCACGAGCCGTCTATAATCGCCGATGTTATGCTCGCTCGCTCGTCCACTAACGCGCGTCCGCATTCCGCGGGTGCACCGAAAATCGCACAGGCATAGCAGTTTCCCCGTTCGTCTAGCGATCCCCTGCAGCCGACTGACATGTAGACGACTGACCCCGTAGAATAGGTGCCATTCTGGATTCCGTCGAGGAGAGCCATCGTGTACGTCGCAGATGACAAGCGTTACGACGCCATGCAATATCGCCGCTCCGGCCGCAGCGGCATCAAACTTCCCGCCGTCTCGCTCGGATTGTGGCACAACTTCGGCGGCGTGGATAACTTCGAGAACTCTCGCGCCATGTTGCGGCGCGCCTTCGATCTTGGCATCACGCATTTCGATCTCGCTAACAATTACGGCCCTCCCTACGGATCGGCGGAAGAGACTTTCGGGCAGATCCTGAAGAAGGATTTCCTTCCTTACCGCGACGAGTTGATTATTTCGACAAAAGCCGGGTGGGACATGTGGCCCGGGCCCTACGGAAATCTGGGCTCGCGCAAAAATCTGCTGGCCAGCCTGGATCAAAGCCTGAAGCGCATGGGGCTTGCCTATGTAGACATCTTTTATCATCACCGCCCCGATCCCGACACGCCAATGGAAGAATCGATGGGAGCCCTAGACACGGCGGTGCGCTCGGGCCGCGCGCTCTACGCGGGTATTTCGGCCTACAACGCTAAGCAGACGGTCGAGGCGGTCAAGATTCTGCGCGAACTTGGAACGCCTTGCCTGATTCATCAGCCAAAGTATTCGATGTTCGTGCGAGATCCTGAGCATGGATTGCTTGACGTGCTGGAGAAGGAAGGCGTGGGATCGATCGTCTTCAGCCCGCTGGCGCAGGGACTGCTGTCGGATCGCTACCTCAAGGGCATTCCCAGCGACTCGCGTGCCGCGCGCGATTTCTTCCTGAAGAAGAAAGACATCGGAGAAGATAAGCTCGCCAAGATTCGCGCGCTCAATGAAATTGCCGGGCAGCGCGGACAAACGTTGGCGGAGATGGCGGTGGCCTGGGTGCTGCGCGATCCGCGAGTGACGAGCGCGCTGGTTGGCACCAGCAAAGTGTCCCAGGTGGACGACAACGTGGCCGCACTTAAGAACCTGAAATTCTCGGACGAGGAATTGCGCAAGATCGACGGCGTTCTCGCCGGCAAGCAAGCGGCGTGAACTATGATTTCGAGCCAGTCATAAGCGGTCCGTCCAGTAGCCCGGGCGCCGATGGCCATGGGCGATTGCCAAAACGACAGTGTGGGAAGTGAGAGTCAAGTACACAATGATGAACGGAAACTGGTGAAGGGTGTATCTTCTACAGCCGGCGAGATAGATCGGCCAGCGATGGGGAGCCTCTCTGATGGTCGTCATCGCTCGATCAAACGCGCTCTCGAAGCTGATCGCTGCAGTGGGGCTTCGTTCCCGGTACCGGCTAAGGCCGCCAGATACTCCGCGTCCGCTTCTGGATGGAATTCGAGCGGCTTACCGGCCATTGAGCAGCGTACGCCCCTTCTGCCGGACGTCGTCCCATGAAACCGTCTTCACCTTTCCCGATCGAACCTCATCAAGGCGGCGGACGATCTCTTCTTGCCAGGCGGCTTCCGCATTTTCATCGACGGTTTCATCCAGACTGTCGATCAGACTGCCAGCGAGCTCCGCACGTTCCTTGTCGGGCAAGGCAAGGGCCTTCTTGAGCAATTCGTGGGCTTCCTGCATCATGCACTAGATTATATCCTCGGTCGAACACGACGATGAAAAAGCCAAAAACAAATATCGTTCGCTGCGCGTGGGCGACGAACGATCTCTCGATTGTCTATCACGATCAGGAGTGGGGCGTCCCGCAGCATGACGATCTCGTGCTGTTCGAGTTCCTGATTCTGGAGGGAGCGCAGGCGGGGCTTAGCTGGGACACGATTCTTCGGAAGCGCGAAAACTATCGCGCGGCCTTCGACGGGTTCGACCCCCAGAAGATCGCGCGCTACGACTGGCGAAAGACGCAAATACTGCTGCGCGATGAGGGGATCGTCCGCAACCGGCTGAAGATCGCTTTGGCGATCCAGAACGCCAAGGCGTTTCTGGCGGTGCAAAAGGAGCTTGGCTCGTTCGACGGTTACGTCTGGCAGTTTGTCGGAGGCAAGCCGCGCTTGAACGCCTGGCGGTTGGGCAAGAAAGTTCCGGCGCGCACTGCTGAATCCGACGCGATGAGCAAAGATCTGAAGAAGCGCGGCTTCAACTTCGTAGGCTCAACCATCTGTTACGCCTTCATGCAGGCCACGGGGATGGTAAACGACCACGCGGTCGAGTGCTTCCGATATCCGAAGTAGTTTGCGTGTTCCGGCGTGAGTACCGACGCTTCGGTGCGTGATGTCGGCGTCGGGAGCTAAGGGTGTGCGCGGGAACTGGGTCGTCCCTCCAGGACTTGAATCATTTCCTCCACTTTTCCCAGCGGTGAAGCGCTGGGCTAAGCTCGGGACGCCCCTCCGGGGCTGGAGTTTCCGCGGTCTCTCAAACTATCCCCGTCCAAAACCTGCCCCAGCACTATTCATGAGGCCAGCTCTGGAATGCCGCCTCCCTGGTTGGCACCGACGCGGTTTGATCACATCGCATGGTGATTGAAATCACTGTTTCCCTGCGGCGAGTCGTACTAACATTCCGCGCCGTCGGCACGGAAGTGCATCTTCTATCAATCGAGGCACTCTATGGAAAGTCTGCTGCGCCAAACCACTACCTACGATGTTCTGCGAGAGCATGGGATTGATCGCCGTCGGTTCGTGAAGTTCTGCACCATGATGGCGGCAGCCCTGGGACTGGAAGCGACGGTGGTTCCACAAATTGTGGAGGCGCTGGAGACAAAACCGCGGTTGCCAGTGATTTGGCTGCATGGGCTGGAGTGCACCTGCTGCAGCGAGTCGTTTATCCGCTCCTCGCATCCCATCGCGCAGGACGTGATTCTGAACATGATCTCGCTCGACTACGACGACACGCTCATGGCGGCGGCGGGCTTCCAAGCCGAGGAGATCCGCAAACGCATCATGAACGAGTATGCCGGACAGTACGTCCTGGCGGTCGAGGGCAATGCTCCAACGGCGGATGGTGGCGTGTATTGCACGGTGGGCGGCGAGACTTTCCTCAGCATCCTGCAAGAGACGGCCGAGAACGCTAAGGCAGTGATTGCCTGGGGCTCGTGCGCATCGAACGGATGCGTACAGGCGGCCAAGCCGAATCCGACCGGGGCGAAGCCAGTGCGGCACTTGATTTCGCACAAGGCGATTGTGAATGTGCCGGGATGTCCGCCGATTGCGGAAGTAATGACCGGTGTCCTCACATACATTTTGACCTTTGGCGCGCTGCCGGAATTGGATCGCTACGGACGTCCCAAGATGTTCTACGGACAGCGCATCCACGACAAGTGCTACCGGCGTCCCTACTTCGATGCGGGGCAGTTTGTCGAGACCTGGGATGACGACGGAGCGAAGAAGGGCTGGTGCCTCTACAAGATGGGCTGCCGGGGACCGACGACCTACAACTCGTGTTCGACGTTCAAGTGGAACAACGGCGTGTCGTATCCGATCGGCTCAGGGCACGGATGCATCGGCTGCAGCGAAGACAATTTCTGGGACAACGGCCCGTTCTACGAACGGCTGACGTCGATTCCGGTGCCGGGGATTGAGTCCACACCAGACCAAATCGGCGCAGTAGCGGCAGGAGCGGCGGTGCTCGGCGTTGGGGCGCACTTTATTTCGTCGGTGGTGCGGCGCACGACGCAAAAAGATGAAGCTCCGGAAAAGGAAGGAAGGTGAGGCATGGCGACTCGAGTCGTGGTTGATCCCGTCACTCGCATCGAGGGCCACCTGCGGGTGGAAGCGATGCTCGACGAGCGCGGCGTGATTAAAGACGCCATGTCTTCCGGAACCATGTGGCGCGGCCTGGAGGTAATCCTGAAGGGCCGCGACCCGCGCGATGCGTGGGCGTTCTGCGAGCGCATCTGCGGCGTTTGCACCACGGTGCACGCGCTGGCCTCGGTGCGGGCGGTAGAGAACGCGCTGAACGTCAAGGTACCGCCGAACGCCGAGATCATTCGCAACATCATGTTCCTGACCCAGATGGTGCAGGACCACGTGATCCACTTCTACCATCTGCACGCGCTTGACTGGGTGGATATTGTTTCGGCACTGAAAGCGGATCCGGCGGCGACGTCGGCGTTAGCGCAGAAGGTGTCGCCCTCGTGGCCGATCGCCAGCACGGGGTACTTCAAGGACCTTGCCGGCACGCTCAAGAAGTTTGTGGACTCGGGGCAACTCGGCCTGTTCCAGAACGGTTACTGGGGGCATCCGGCGTACAAGTTGCCGCCGGAAGCGAACCTGATGGCGGTGGCACATTACCTGGAAGCGCTGAAGTGGCAGAAGGAGATCATCAAGATCCACACCATCTTCGGCGGGAAGAATCCGCACCCGAATTATCTGGTGGGCGGGATGGCGTCGGCGATCTCCATGCAAGGCGATAACGCCATCAACATGGAGCGGCTGAACTATGTGAAGACGCTGATCCAGGACGCGATGCAGGTGGTCGAGGGCATGTACATTCCCGATCTGCTGGCGGTGGCATCGTTCTATACGGACTGGGCGGCGATCGGCGGCGGGCTCGGGAACTACATGGCCTACGGCGATATTCCGCAGAATGGCATTGGCGATGTGAGCCAGTTCCGCATGCCACGCGGTGCCATCCTGAATAAGAACCTGAGCGAAGTGCTGCCGCTCGATTTGACGGACGCAGCTCAGGTGCAGGAAGAAGTGGCGCACTCCTGGTATGAGTACCCCGAGGGCAAGGGCGCGCTGCATCCCTGGGATGGCGTGACGGTTCCGAAGTACAGCGGGCCGAAGCCGCCTTACAAGCAATTGGATGAGAACGCGAAGTATTCCTGGCTGAAGGCGCCGCGCTGGAAGGGCAACGCGATGGAGGTGGGACCGCTGGCACGGATGCTGGTCGGCTTCGCCAGCGGCAATACAGAATATAAGGATGTGGTGACCGAGGCACTAGGTGCGCTGAAAGTGCCGGCGACGGCGTTGTTCTCGACGCTGGGCCGCACGGCCGCTCGCGGACTCGAGACCAAGCTCTGCGTGCACTGGCTGATGGCGGAGTACGACAAGTTGATTGCGAATCTGAAGGCTGGAGACTCGGCGACGGCCGACACGTCGCGCTGGGAGCCATCCAGTTGGCCGTCCGAAGCCAAGGGCTACGGCTTCACCGAAGCGCCTAGGGGCGCGCTGGCGCACTGGATTCACATCAAGGACACGAAGATCGAGAACTACCAGATTGTCGTGCCCTCGACGTGGAATGCGTCACCGAAAGACAGCAAGGGGCAACACGGAGCCTACGAGTCGGCACTGCTGAATACGCCGATGGCGGACCCGAAGCGGCCACTCGAAATCCTGCGCACGATTCATTCCTTCGATCCCTGCCTGGCTTGCGCTTCGCATGTGTTCGGGCCGAATGGAGAAAAGCTGGCGGAGATCAAGGTGCGCTAGTTCGGAATAAGTCGGGAGGAAAGTCAGGAGGAACTATGGCAAGTTCCGTTCATGAGTTTGATTCGCGCGACATCACGCTGCACCCGGAGGGTTATTTTCGCCGGCAGTATGTATGGCAGTTGCCGGTGCGGATCACACACTGGGTGAATGCTGCGTGCCTGGTGGTGCTGTTTCTAACCGGGCTGTATATCTCGCACCCGCTGCTCGCTCCGAACGGGGAGCCTGTGCGCAACTTTGTGATGGGCCGCGTGCGGCAGTTTCATTTCGGCGCGGCGATGATTTTCACGGTCAGTTTCCTGGTACGCATTTACTGGTTCTGGGTCGGCAACGCATATTCGCGGTCGGGCTTCCCCTATGTCTGGAGACCGGTGTGGTGGAAAGATTTATTCCGGCAAGGTACCGATTATCTGCGGCTTGAGCGCGGGCACATACACCTCGGACACAATTCACTCGGCGGCTTGGCGTACACCTTGTTTGTCATCCTCCTGGGGTGGTGCCAGATCTTTACAGGGATGGCGCTGTATTCGGAAAGCAATCCGGGAGGCTTTCTGAATCGCATATTCGGCTGGGTGCTGCCGTTGCTGGGCGGATCGTTTCCGACCCACATGTGGCATCACGCGTTTGCCTGGGGCTTCGTGGTGTTTGCAATTCTGCACGTGTATATCATCCTGTATGACTCCACGCAGTATGGCAACGGGCTGATCACGTCAATTATTTCCGGGTACAAGTTCTATCAGAAAGGTGATTTCAAGGAAGAGTAGAAAGTAGCATTTAGCATATCCAAACGGCTCGAGGCCATGTGGCAGCGAAATGCTAACTGCCAGGTGCTACCCACCGAATACGAATCTATGCAAACCTCTGATCAACTTGTGCCTCCGGTGCTGGTGCTGGGCTTGGGCAATGTTCTGCTTGGCGACGATGGCGTGGGACCGGCGCTGCTGCGGGAAGTGCAAGCGCTGTATGCCGGTGTTCCGGCCGTGGAGTGCATCGATGGCGGCACGCAGGGGATGGCCTTGCTCGCATATCTGGGGGGACGCGAGGCGCTGATTATTCTGGATGCGTTTGCGGGCGGCAGACGCGCCGGGGCTGTGTCGATTCTGGAAGGGCCGGAAGTGCTGGGCTGCGAGGTAACGCGATCCACGACCGCACACGAGGGGAATGCGGGAGAGCTGCTAGCGATTGCTCAGTTGCTGGACGAACTGCCCGAGCGGGTGTTCCTGGTCGGCATTGAGCCGGAGCGGGTGCGCACGGAACTGGGGCTTTCCGAGTGCGTGGCCAGCGCGATTCCAGCGGCTTTGGTGAGAACGTGCGGCGTGGTCGAACGGGTTCTGGCGGAGTTAAGAATACCGATGGTCGCCTGAAATTCCTCGATTTCACGCTGCGAGGCGTTGAACAGTTCCTCCGTTGTTCGATTTACGGCTCGCAGGGTTTCTCACTCCACCGAAGGCTGGCGTTCACTCGATTCCCAACACTCGGTTGAGGTATCCCACGACATACTTCCAAATGAGGTAGTAAACGATAACGGCGGCGAGGAACCAGGGAGCGATCAGATAGTACGGGACACTGATCGCCTGGAACCAAGTGACGCCGCGCGCGGCGAACGTCATGAATCCGAGGCAAGCGGCGGCGAGTGCCCCAATCGGCACCATGATCAGCGGCAATAGGGCGCCGTGGAAACCGAGGGGCAGGTGGCGGCGCGGCTGGGACCATATATAAACGATGTTCCAGATGCCGAACGCATTGGGCACCAGCGCCATCGGGAAAATGATGACACGCTCAATGGGAATAGGGACCTGGAACACGAGGCGCGTCAGGATGAAAACCGTGAGCGCGACCAGCAACCCCACGCTGGGCGCGACAATGCCTGCCATGTAGGCACGAAGATAAGGATGAGTGTTCACATTGTCCTCCGAATTACAGGTGATACAGCAGCGTTCCAGCACCGGCATCTTCTTCCCCTTCTATATACGCCTACGGGGCTGAGGGGACCATGGTTACAGAGGAACGACGCCGCCATGGAGCCAACTACCCCGGCCTTGCCTCCCTTGCCTCCCATTGCGAAAACCCCTAACCTCCGGCATAATAATGGTTTGTCTTTACTTCGCCGGACTCTTCCGGGCAAAGGATACTGAAGTCTGTGTTAATGATCCGTCTGGCGCGCTTTGGTGCGCGCAAAAAACCGTATTACCGAGTGGTGGTGATTGAGAAGGAGCGGGCTCGCAATGGCCGCCCGGTGGAAGTGGTGGGGACGTACAATCCGCGCACCAATCCGGCCACTTTCGATCTAAAACGCGAGCGCATTGAGCATTGGGTCTCGAAGGGCGCCCAGCTTTCGGACCGCGTCAGGAAACTGCTTGCTTCCCCCGCGCCGGCTGTGGCCGCTTCGGTTGCCTAGTCGTCCTTACACTCGTCAATCCAGGAGCACCGAATGATCGAGCCTGCCGCCAGTCCGCGCGCTATGATTGAATACATCGCCAAGGCGATCGTCGAGGCCAAAGGCGAGGTTTTTATTGAAGAGTACGAAGACGGAGACGAAACCGTCATCGAACTCGAAGTGGCTGAAGCCGACTTGGGCAAAATCATTGGACGCTCCGGCCGCGTCATCCGCGCCTTGCGCAACGTGTTGAGCGCCGCAGGGTCGAAGGTGGACAAACGCTACGCGCTCGAGATCATTGAATAGCAGCGTCGAATACAAGATCAGCAAATGGCGGCTCCGGACGCAAGCGGCGAATGGATTACCCTGGCGGTCGTCATCAAGACGCAGGGACGCCTCGGGGAAGTAGCGGCTGAATTGCACACCGATGTTCCGGACCGATTCCGGCAAGATATGCGGCTGTGGGCGCTCGCAAAAGACGGCCAGCGCCGCGAAGTAACGGTCGAGGATCTCTGGCCGCATAAGAGTTTTCTGGTGCTGAAGTTTCAGGGCGTCGAGACAATTAACGATGCCGAGCCGCTGGTGGGCGCCGAACTTCAGCTTCCGCGCAGTGAACGCGCCGAGTTGGAGCCGGGCTGGACGTACCTGAGCGACTTGATGGGTTGCACAGTATTCGATGGCCCGCGCGAGATCGGCGAGATTGTGGACGTGCAGTTCGGGGCGGGAGAAGCGCCGCTGCTTGTGGTTCGAAGTGGATCGAAGTTGCCCTACGAAATCCCCTTCGCCGAAGCGTTCTTGGAAAAACTCGATCTGGAGCACCGGCAAGTCCGTATGAAGCTGCCGGAAGGCTTGCTGGAAGTGAACGCGCCGCTGCGGAAAGCAGAGAAAGAAGAAAGTCGATAGTCGTTGGTCGATCGTCGTTCGCAAGCATTCCCGGCTTACGACAGGTACGTTATCTGGCGGTGAAACGGTTATTGAACGTATTGGGTTGACAAGCGACCAACGAAGGACGACCAGCGACTGGGTTCCGCGATGAAGATCGACATTCTCACGATCTTTCCCGACTTCTTTCGCGGACCACTGGATTACGGAATTGTCCGCCGGGCCCGGGAAACGGGCATGGTGGAAATCAATATTCACGACTTGCGGGCGTTCACGAAAGACAAGCACCGCACCGTGGATGACCGCCCGTTTGGCGGCGGCGAGGGCATGGTCCTGAAGCCGGAACCGATCTTTGAATGTTTGGAGTCGTTCGGCGACGTGGCGTCCCGTGAACTCCGCTTAAACCCGGGCGCGCAGCAGTCGGTAGTTCTGCTTTCCGCACAGGGGCGCAGGCTCGATCAGTCGCTCGCGGCGGAACTTTCGGCGCTCGACCGGATCGTCCTCATCTGCGGACGCTACGAAGGCGTCGACGAACGCATCAGCGAGCACTTGGCGGATCGCGAAGTTTCGATCGGCGACTATGTGCTGAGCGGTGGCGAACTGGGCGCAGCGGTGATTGTCGACACGGTGACGCGGCTGATCCCGGGCGCGGTGGGCAACCAGAATTCGACGCGGCAGGAATCGTTCACCGAGTCGTTTACCGGGCAGGCAGAGTTGACAGGCGAGGGGCCGAGTTCGACGTGCGTTTCCGGCGGATTGCTTGACTATCCGCATTACACGCGTCCGGCGGATTTTCGCGGCATGGCGGTGCCGGAAGTGCTGATGAACGGCAACCACGACCAGATTCGCAGCTGGCGTCGCAAAACGGCTTTGGCAAAAACGCTGCGCAACCGTCCTGATTTACTGGAACGGGTTGCGTTGAGTGCGGAAGACCAAGAATTGCTGGCCCAGATCAAGTTGGCCCAGGGCGTACTGACGGAGGCGGGGCAAGCCCCGTCTCTACAAAAGATCAACGGAAAGAATTAGGAAGGAAACGTTATGCGCAATCCGATCATCGAAAAACTGTTGGCGAAATCGCGCCGCACCGACATCCCGAAATTTGGTCCCGGCGATACGATCAAGGTTCTGGTCAAGATCAGAGAAGGCGAAAAAGAGCGCCTGCAGGCGTTCGAAGGCGTCGTTATTGCCCGGAAACGAGGCGCGCAGCCGAGCTTTACGGTCCGCAAAATCAGCTTCGGCCAGGGCGTGGAGCGTATCTTCCCTATCGACTCCAAGGTCATCGACAAGATTGACGTCATCCGTTCCGCCAAAGTCCGCCGCGCCAAGCTTTACTACCTGCGTGGACTCAAGGGCAAGGCGGCTCGTTTGAAAGAAGTCGAGCAGCAATAAGCGGCTTCTTGTGTGGAGACGGGGCTCCGCCCCGTCCAAGCGGGGCGAAGCCCCGCTTCCACACAGAATCTGCTCTTGCTTCGCACCTCTTCTTCGGCGAAGATGCTGAGCAGATTCCCGTGTCCAAGTCCACGACCTCGTGCGCGCCAAAACTTCCAAAGGCCGGCCAAATCTCTGCCTCCGCCGCCAAGTTGCGTCTGCTGAAGAGACTCCGCTGCACTCTCAATTTCGAAAAACTGGCCTGGGCCGAGGGGGCACAATACATTGCCGGAGTCGATGAAGTCGGCCGCGGATCGCTATTCGGCCCAGTCGTAGCTGCCGCCGTGATCCTCTATAAGAACGACGACCCGGCACACCGCATTCGCGGCCTGCGCGATTCGAAACTGCTTCCCGCCGAGCGCCGCGAAGAACTCGCACTTCAGATTCGCCAGCATTGCATAGCGTGGGCCGTTGCCGCCGTGGATTCCGCCCGCATCGATCAAATCAATATCTACCAGGCTTCGCGCCTCGCGATGCTTCATGCGGTTCAGCAACTGGCGCCCGCGGCGGGCTACCTTCTTGTCGATGCAGTGAAACTCGATTGCGATCTTCCGCAGCAACCGATTATTCACGGCGATGCGCTCTCCGCGTCCATCGCCGCCGCCTCCATCATCGCAAAGGTCGAACGTGACCGCATGATCTCCGCTTGGGACCCGGTCTTTCCCATGTATGGCCTTGCGTCAAACAAGGGATACTGCACTCCACGCCACCTCTTAGCCCTACGCGAGCACGGCCCCTCGCCGCTCCATCGCCAGTCGTTTTCGCCGGTGTGGAACGCGCCGATTCCGCAGGAAGTTTTGGGATTTATGCTAGAGGAATCGGCCGAAACAATTTCGAGTGACGAGGAGCCAGTCGCGGCGATCTCGGAAGGCTGAAAGAACTCAATTACTAATTGTCATCCTGAGCGTAGCGAAGGACCTGCTTTCTTGTCGCCATACGAGACAGCAGGTCCTTCGCTTCGCTCAGGATGACAAACTGCAAAAATGTTCTCGCTTCTTATTTCGCCCGATAAATTTCCGTCAGCAGATCGGGCTTCGACTCGTCCCGCACCAGGTGTGGATGCTTCTCGCCGCCGTGATAGTTCAGCTTCACGACCCGGAAGTAATCCGTGTTTTCCACAATCAGCTCAATCGGCAATGGGCTGGCCTTGGCGGCTCGAATGGCGTCGTGCCAGGCATCGGCCGTAAATTTGCGACCGTTCACCGCGATAATCTTCATTCCCGGCCCGATCCCGGCCTTGGCGGCAGGCATCCCCTCGACCGTATCCCGAACCGCGCCATCGCTGCCGGCTAACAGTCCCACCGAATAATGCGCATTGAGCGACTTCCCGTCGTGATCCTGGGCGCGATCCAGTTCCGAAAGGTTCTCGTCGTACACCAGTTTCCACCCGCTGCCTTCGACTCCGCCGAGCGGAGCACTCGGACCATGATTCGACAGCCGTTCCGTCCAAAATTTGCGCCAGTCGTAGGGAGCGACCTGGTTCAGCGCGGTCACAACATCGTCGAAGGTATAGGTCTTCACCATGGGCGGACCGCTCGGCGCGCCGTGAAACACCTTGCAGAAATCGTCCAGCGACTTCGCGCCCTTCGTTTGCTGGCGGATGATCACATCTGCCCACAGCCACGTGAGCACGTCTTCGTCGTAGTAATCGAGGCCACGCCGATAGTCGTCCCAGGATCGGGAAGCATTCTGCATGGTGGGAACTCCGTCGGCGGTATCCTGCAAATTGCGCCAGACTCGGCCCGAACGATGATCCAGATCCGCTGCAATTTGCGCCAGCGTGTCACGAGCCAACGCGGGCGTCCGCTCGCCGCTGCGCGCTGCCAGCAAATCTCCCAGGTATGACGTCAAGCCCTCATACACCCACAGCAGATCGGTTTGCATCGGCTGTTCATACTCGGGTGTCGCCAGATCCGCTGGACGCCGGTACTTCCCGTTCCACGAATGCACGTACTCGTGCGGCAGAAGTCCAGCGGTCAGTTTTCGTCCGTCTTCTTCGATCAGCGACCGTTCTTCGACGCGGCTGTCATTCGATTCGTGGTGCTCCAATCCGAAGTGCGCGACGTGATCGCTCAGGGTCAGCAGAAAGTGGTAATCGGTGTAGTGCTGCGCCCCAAACAGAATTCCCGCTTGCTTCACCAGGTTCCGGAAATGTTCCCAGACCTCTGCCGGAGCCTCGAGCGCGGCGGCGCTGTCGGCTGCAACATCGATTTCCGCGGGAGGATTTTCGTTGGCAGGCGTCAGTGGCACCACCTTCAAATACTCGCCCGCCAGGACCGGACCATCCACCAGCATGGTTAGAGAAACGGGTGCAAAGTGGATGTCGCTGCCCACCTGGTTGGAAACATGCAGCGACGTCCCGAATTTCCATGCGGCAGGCAGCCGCAAGCTAGCGCTATAGATAAGTTGATCGGAGCCATAGCCGGCAGGATAGAGCAATAGCGTGTTCCAGTTGACGATGTATAACTTTTCCGTCGCGGACAGCCCAGACGTGTATCCAGCTTCAAAAGACGACGGTGAGGCGTAATCGAAATTGGCGGTGACTTCGTTCTCGCCTGCGGGAACTTCCACGTGAAAAGTAAAGCCGTCGAGCAGATCGCGGCGCCATGCCAACGTCTTTCCGCTCGCAGTAAACTTCAGCCCGACCAAGTCCGTGACTGGCCCCGTCGGCCCGTGCTCGCCGGGAATCCATTTCGGGTAGTAGAGCGTGAGCGTCCCCGGCTTGGCCGGAATCCGCAATTGCGCGTGGAAGATTTTGCGCGGTGCTTCTGACGCGTCCACAGAGAGCGCGACGGTCGGACCATTTGTCGCAAATCCCGAAAACGATGACAACAGGAAAACTGCAACGCAGAAAATATTCCTCACCCCACAACTTGAGCCCATTCCCCCTCCGGATTGTCGAGTCGCCCCCACGGCAACGCAAATGGAACATCTGAATATATCAGTCTGCCAGACCGGTTCGCCGCCGACGGTCTCCGGGAGACTACTCCCCACCTGCTCGCCTGCTATCATCTCCGACGTGCCCGCGCGCGGAAAATTTATCACGTTCGAAGGTCTCGATGGCAGCGGCAAGAGCACCCAACTCGAGAAGTTGGCTCGTTCCCTCCGCGCCCACGGCCTCTCTGTCACCATCACCCGCGAGCCGGGCGGCACCACCACCGGCGAAAAAATTCGCGAAGTGCTGCTGCACTCCGCCACCTCGGGCCTTTCTCCGCTCACGGAGATGGCACTCATGTTCGCTTCCCGAGCCCAGCACGTGCACGAGATCATTCTGCCGGCGCTCGCTGAAGGACGCATCGTGCTTTGCGATCGCTTCACCGATTCGACCGAGGCTTACCAGGGTGGAGGCCGCAAACTGGGCACGAAGCCGGTGCTGCAGATGCACGAAATCCTCTGCGGCAACCTGCAACCCGACCTGACCATCCTGCTGGATAACGAAGTGGCGTTCAGCGTGGAGCGCGCCCGGCGTCGCAATCGAAAACACAAAGGCGGCCGGTCAGAAAGAGACGAGAACCGCTTTGAGCAGGAAAACCGGGCTTTTTTCGGGCGCGTCCGCCACGCATACCTGGCCCTCGCGGCCCGTGAGCCGCAACGAGTGCACGTCGTAGACGCCCGAGGCACGCCCAGCGAGACGCATACGATTATCATGGAACTGGTGCGGAAGAAATTGAAGATCTGAAGCCCGCTACTAGCTTCTAGCTAGTAGCTAGTGGCCAGAAGCGTTCTCATGCCCTTTTCCGATTTTCACGGTAACCCGGAAACCATCCGTCGCCTGCGCGAGATGCTGGCGCGCGACCGCTTTCCGCACGCCGTCATTCTTTCCGGGGCGCACGGATCGGGCAAGTACACACTCGCTCTGATGCTCGCCCGCACCATGAACTGCCTGGAGCAGCCCATCACAGGAGGGACTGGCGGCGACGGCTTGCCCGATTTCTGTGGACGCTGCTCGAACTGCACGCGCATCGCACAATCCGAGGACCTCGACTCCCGCTTCGCCGAAGCCGTCGAGGCGCGCGAGAATCTGCGCGACACGGACAAGAAAGAAACCCGCCTCTTCGTTCAGACTCACCCTGACGTGCTCATCATCCCGCCCGATCCGCCGCAGCTGATGATCAAGGTAGACCAGGTTCGGCACGTGATTGAGACCATCTACTATCGCCCCGGTGAAGCTCGCGAGCGCGTCTACATCTTCACCAGTTCGGCCTTCATGAAAGAGGCCGCCAACTCGCTGCTCAAGGTTCTGGAAGAGCCGCCCGAGTTCGCCACCATTTTCCTGCTCACCGAAAACGCCGGCGAACTGCTGCCCACGATTCGTTCCCGCTCCATGACCTTGAACCTGGGCGCGCTGGCCTCCACGGAGATCGAGACCCGCCTCGCCAAGCTTCGTCCCGATTGGAATGCACGACAGCGCGCGCTGGTCGCCCGCCTCAGCGAAGGGGCCATCGGACGCGCCTTATCCTTCGATATCGAAAGCTACGTTGCCGCTCGCAGCCACGCCCTCATCATGCTGAAATCCGCGCTCGGCGGCGGCGATCATACTGAGTTGTTTAAGGTCACCGAGAGCTACCGTTCCGGCGCCGAAGGCCGAGCGAAAATCGACAGCCTTCTCCGCACGTTCTATTCGCTGCTTGAGGACCTGATGTTCCTGCAATCGGGCGCGGAACGACTGGTCCGCAATATGGACATTCTGGGCGAACTCAAGAAAATGTCCGAATCCGCCGACTTCGCCTGGGTGCAGCGCGCCGCCGAGGGACTGGGAGAAGTCGAACGCGGCCTGCGCCGCAACCTGCTGCGCTCGCTCTCGCTCGATGCCTTCGCGACCGCGCTGGAACGCGTTTCCTAGTGGAGACCCGGCTTCACGCGGCTCCCGCCTGCGACAAGGCGGCGTACAAGAAACACGGGGCAAGCCCCGTCTCTACTGGCGGAATGCGCTACCGGTACGGCAGTTGCCCAAAAGACACTGCACAAATATTGTCATCCCCCGCTCGCTGTGATACCGTAGCCCTCAGTTCACACCTCTGGACCCACAATCACAGGCTCAAGTGTTGTGGCATATTCTGCCCGCCCAGCGCGCAGGTGGTGCAAATTGAAAGATGCACTCGATTCCATACCAGCCGAACAATCCGCGGACCAGGAAAGCTTTGCGAATCGCAAGCTGATCCGCCCAACCCTCAATCGCGCCGACCACGCGCATAATAACCACGGCCATAACCACGTGCCCCCAGAACGCAGAGACAGAGACCGGGACCGTTCCGCCGCTCCGGCGAAGAAGGTTGCGCCCACGGAGCAGACCAACGCGGAAAATTTCTATTATCAGAAGCAGATGCAGACCAAGACTCCCATGGTCGTCGTGCTGCGCGACGGCGAGGAAGTCCACGGCTACATCGAGTGGTACGACAAACATTGCATCAAGCTGAACCGCACCGGCGCCGCCAACCTGATGATCTACAAGCCCGCCATCAAGTACATGTTCAAGGAAGGCGAGAACGGGAAAAAGTAAGCCATCAGCTCTCAGCCATCAGCTTGCGAAACTGAGTCCCGGAACCTGCTTGATCGCTTGATCCCACATATCTCCCGACATCTCCCGGTCGGAGGCAACCCACATGTTCACTTCAGACTGGCTCTCAAAACTGATAACTGCTGGCTGAGAGCTGCCCTCACAATTTCGGCAGCACGATCCCCTTCTGCGCCTGGTACTTTCCCTTGCGATCTTTATAGCTGACCTCGCAAACTTCGTCCGACTGGAAGAAGAGAATCTGGCACAGCCCTTCATTGGCGTAGATCTTGGCCGGCAGCGGCGTGGTGTTTGAGATCTCGAGCGTGACGAACCCTTCCCACTCCGGCTCGAACGGCGTGACGTTCACGATGATCCCGCAGCGCGCATACGTCGACTTGCCCACGCAGATGGTCAGCACATCCCGCGGAATCTTGAAGTACTCCACCGACCGCGCGAGCGCAAATGAATTCGGCGGCACGATGGCGACGTCGGCGTTCACGGTCACGAACGAGCGCTCGTCGAAATGCTTTGGGTCGACGATCGTGCTGTTGACGTTGGTAAAAATCTTGAACTCGTCGGCCACGCGCAAGTCGTATCCGTAACTCGACACGCCGTAGGAAATCACCCCCGCGCTCACCTGCTTTTCAGAGTACGGATTAATCATGTCGTGCTCCTGCGCCATGCGCCGGATCCAGCGGTCACTCTTGATCATGAAACTCCTTAGGAATTTGTGATTGGTAATTTGTAATTGATAATCTTGCGCTGAGATCGAGACCCGGACGGGGAGGGGGTCTCAATCACAAATTACAAATTACCAATTCCAAAATTTGCTTCGGCTGGTGCTGCCATATTACGAGATTGGCCCCCCGGTTGACAATCCGCCCTATCTCCCTTAGCATCAATAACTTGAGGAACACCAACCCTCGGGGAGAGGGGATACCCGTGATTAAGCTCGACATCATCAATGAAGTAGTCAACCGCACCGGGATCACCAAGACCAAGGCGGAGCTCGCCGTCGAAACCGTATTCGAGAGCATGAAGAAGGCGCTCTCCAACGGCGACCGCATTGAACTGCGCGGTTTCGGCGTGTTCAACGTGCGTCCGCGCAAGACCGGCATCGGACGGAATCCGCGCACTGGCGCCGAAGTTTCCATTCCGCCCGGCAAGGCCGTCCGCTTCAAGCCCGGCAAGGAACTGCAGTCGATTGACTAGACAACGCCTGACTAGTTAGCACCGGCGCGTCCCGCCGGACTGGCGATGCGGACGCCCCGCATCCGGGCCGCAGTGGGTTGCATCTGAACCAAGGCCCGACACCGTATGTCCGATCCCACATCTCCTTTTTCGCCCGCCCTCGAATGGAAACAGCAGCCCCAGCCCCAAGTCTGGATCATCGGGCCGCCGCGCCAGCGCTGGTGGCTCTATGGATTGTTCCTGCTCCTGACCATGTTCAGCACCATGGTCGTCGGCGCCCGCATGGAGTTCAACTTCCTGCACCAGCAGTCGGTATTCTCGCTGAACGACGACACGCTCTCTCTATTCCCCATCGGCTGGATCGCACAACATCCCGCAAACTTGCTGATGGGCCTTCCCTTCTCGCTGACGCTGATGTTCATCCTGCTCGCGCACGAGATGGGACACTACCTCTACGCGCGCCACTACCGGGTATATGCGACGCTGCCGTTCTTCGTGCCTTTTCCCAGCCTGATCGGGACGCTCGGCGCTTTCATCCGCATCAAGAGCCCCATCCCCTCGCGCGCCGCGCTCTTTGACATCGGAATCGCCGGGCCCATCGCGGGATTCATTCCGGCGTGCGTGGCCTTACTCGTCGGGTTGTCGCTCTCACATCCCCTCGCCGGTTCAACAGCATCAGACATTCAACTGGGTTTTCCGCTGGCCTTCCATCTCGCAGCGCGCGTGCTGCACATCACCGTGCCGCTCTCCGCGTTATCGCTCCATCCCGCCGCCGCCGCCGCATGGGTCGGAATGTTCGCAACCGCGCTCAACCTGCTACCCGGCGGCCAACTCGATGGCGGCCACATCGTGTTTTCTATCTCGCCTAGCCTGCATCGCTGGATTTCGCTGCTCACCGTCGTCGCGCTCGTTCCTTTCGGAAAATATATGTGGACGGGATGGTTCCTCTGGGCCGTGCTGCTGTCTTTAACCATGCGGCATCCCCGCGTCCCGCGCTACCCAGCAGTGTTGGGAGGGCGCCGCGTGCTTGCGCTCTGCGCCGCGCTGATGCTGGTTCTAACTTTCACTCCCGCGCCTTTCACTCACAGCTCGGGAAGAGAAGTGTGGCCAGAAATCCGAGACGGTAGCCGAGACACGCTCCGCGATCTCCGCGACGGCGTTCGCCACCTGCTGCATCGCAAATGATGCCAGGAACCAGCGCCTGAAGGCGGCCTCTTTATAGCGCGTTTTCGACGCGGCAGCCGTGCCCTGATACGAAGGTTTCTTGCCGACGGGTCCTTGAGCTAACAGCTAATGGCTAAGTGCTAAAAGCTGCTCTCCCTTACATCAACCACACCGCATCCACATCCACGATCACCTGCGTCCGCGGAATCTTGCGCGCTGCCGCTTCCGCCAGCATCGCCCGCAAAAGCGTATTCATCTTCTCGCGACTGGGAGACTTCAGAATGAAGTGATAACGATAATCCCGCTTCAAACGCGTGATCGGAGCCGCTGCCGGTCCGAGCACGCGAATGCCCTCATGCCGTGTCTTTTCAAACCAGCGTCCAAGTTCGCCCGACCACGTCAGCGCCTCATCCAGTTTCTCGCTGCGGATCAGCACATTCGCAATCGCGCTGTACGGCGGATAGTGCATCCAGGCACGGAATTGCAGCTCTTTATCGTAGAACCCGGCAAAGTCATGCCGCGCCGCAAACTGCACTGCGTAGTGCTCCTGAAAATAAGTCTGCAGCACAACTTTCCCGGGAGACTGCCCACGTCCGGCGCGACCCGCCACCTGCGTCAACAACTGAAAAGTTCTCTCCGCCGCGCGGAAATCCGGCAGTCCCAGCGCCATGTCCGCTCCGACTACGCCGACCAGCGTCACGCCGTGGATGTCGTGGCCTTTCGCTATCATCTGCGTGCCCACCAGCATGTCAAGCGCGCCTTCATTCAGCGCGTTCAGTGCATGCTCGAAATCTTCGCGCCCGCGCACCGTATCGCGATCCAGCCGCCCGATTCGCGCCTGCGGAAACATGCCGTGCAGCAACTCTTCCAGCTTCTCCGATCCCGTCCCCACAAAATAAACGTACTCGCTGCCGCAAAGCGCGCACTTGTCTGGGATGCGCTCGACATGCCCGCAATAGTGGCATTCCATCTTGTGCTCGCGCTTGTGGTGCGTCATGGAGACGGCGCAGTTCTTGCACTGCAACGTCTTGCCGCACGCGCGGCACAACACCACTGGCGAATACCCGCGCCGGTTGAGCAGCACCATGACCTGCTCTTTTTTCGCCAGCCGCTCGCGGATTTCTTCGGCCAGTTTGCGCGAGATCACCTGCTCCTGTCCCGTCTCCTGAAACTCCTGCCGCATGTCGACAATCTCGACTTCCGGCAGCGGACGCATCTCCACCCGGTCGGGCAACTCCACCAGCGCATACTTGTTCTTCTTCGCGTTGTAATACGACTCCAGCGATGGCGTGGCCGAGCCCAGCACCACAGTCGCTCCCGCCCCCGCCATTTTTGCCCGCATCACCGCCACATCGCGCGCGTGATAGCGCGGCGTCTCTTCCTGCTTGTAAGACGAATCCTGCTCTTCATCCACGATAATGAGCGCAAGGTCGCTGACCGGCGCGAACACTGCCGACCGCGTTCCCGCCACCACCCGCGCCGCGCCGCGCCGTATGCGATGCCATTGCTCCGCCCGCTCCGCATCCGACAGCCCCGAATGCAGAATGGCAACCTCATCGCCGAACACCTGGTGCAGGTCCGCCGCCACCGCTGGAGTCAGGCCAATTTCAGGAACCAGTAAAATCGACGACCGCCCTTGCTCCAACACCTGCCGCATGCAGGCCAGATACACAGCCGTTTTTCCCGACCCGGTGATGCCGTGCAGCAGCAGCCCGCCGAACTTGCGCGACGCAACAGCCTCGCCAATCTTAGCGAGCGCCGTTTTCTGGGCCGCGCTGAACTCAAACTCAAACGGAGACTGCCGCGGCTTGAGCTTTGAAACTGAAACCGTGAAGTCCTGCGCCTCATCTACCAATTCAATCAACCCGCGCCGCACCAGCGTGCCCAGCGTAGTGCGCGGCACATCCAACCCGCGCAACACCTCGACGGGTACCCTGCCGCCTGCCGCCGCAAGCGCTTCGACCAGCAGGCGCTGGTTCTCGTTGAGCTTCTTCGCTGTGCTCGTATGGAGACGGGCCTCTGGCCCGTCCAGCGGAGGCGAAGCCTCCGCACCTTCCGCGTCGAGCAGCAGCGCCACCTTCACCAGGCGCGCCGCATCCCGAGCCGCCGACACATCCTCTCGCGCAATCCACTGCTTCCGCACCATCCCCGCAAGTAGCGCCTTCGACACTCGCGTGGCCCCACGCAAACTCCCTTCGGGCACGCTCTCCCGCTCCGCCAGATAATCGAGCACGCGAAACTCGACCAGCTGCTGTTCCGGCGTCCGCTTCGACCGCACCGGAGACCCCGACATCCCCGCCAGATGCAGCGCCATCCGCCCCGCGTCAGTAATGCGATACGTGACCGAGCGTTTAAACTCGGCGGAGAGCGGCAGCATAGTGCGAAACACCTCGCCGACGGGAGCAAGATAGTAGCCAGCAATCCACTTCCCAAGTTTCAGCAGATGTTCATCGAGAACCGGCGCGAGGTCGAGCGCTTCGATCACTTTCTTGGTCTTGACCTGCGGCGGACGGTCATGCAACTCCACCACAATGCCTGACAGCCGTTGCTGCCGAAATGGCACCAGCACCCGCCCGCCGACAACGAGCTCCATGCCCGGAGGAATGGCGTAGGTGAACACCATGTCGAGCGGCACGGCAAGAGCGACGTCGCAGAAGAGGGGCATGTGGGGGGACTGGAACTGGTCTCATAAATGGTTTTGGGAAGGGCACGGCTTCAGCCGTGCCGCTACCGGCCAATAAGAACGAGGGCTTTAGCCCCTGAGGGCCTGACAGCCTGCGCAGAGAACCATTTATGAGACCAGTTCTAATGAAATCCTACCGCATTTCCGAATAAACTAAGAACGGAGCAGTCATGGCCAAATCGAAGAAGGTGTTTGCAGTTCATCCCGGAGAAATTCTCAAGACCGAGTTCATGGAGCCCATGAGCGTAAGCTCCTATGCACTGGCGAAGGCGCTCAGTTTTCCAGGCATCTATGAAGTCGTCCGGGGAGACCGCGCCATCAGCGCCGACACCGCCATTCGCTTGGGGAAGTACTTCGGCCTGCCCGCGCAGTTTTGGCTGAATCTTCAGAATGACTATGATCTGAGGATCGCGGAAGGCAGCGGAATCGGCAAAGGGATTCGGCCCCGCAAGATGGCTTTTGATGCCGAACTTGCTGTCACGCGGTAGAGCGTCCCTACATATTTGTTTTTGGCGCCTTCATCCCCAACTCCTTCATCACCATCTGCAAGTCCTCCCACGCCTCGCCCTTCGGCCGCCACTTGCCCCGCCGTGACGCCGGATGATAGGTGACCTTCAGCTTGCATCCATGCCAGTTGGGGTCGTTGCTCCTCACGCCTGCCGGCCTGTAGTCGTGAAAGCCGATGCGCAGTTGGTATATGGGGGAACTTTTGGCGAGCAGTGTTTTCGCTGCCGTCGCACCTAGGGCTACGATGACTTTGGGCTTGATTACTTCAATCTGCTGCACGAGAAACGGCGAGCAGGTCGCGCACTCCTCGCGCTTCGGCTTGCGATTGTCGGGTGGACGGCACATCACGATATTTGCGATATACACCTGCCCTCGCTCGATGCCCATTTCTTTGATGATCATGTTGTTGAGCCGTTCCCCGGCGGGCCGCCCTACGAACGGTTTGCCCTTCTCGTCTTCACACTCGCCCGGCCCCTCTCCTACGAACATCAGGTCGGCCTTCGGATTCCCCTCGCCAAACACAATCTGCTTCCGTTGTTTATGAAGCACGCAGAGGGTGCAATCGCCCAGGTCTTCGCGGATAATCTTCAACGCCTGCACCGGATCGCTCACACTCTGCTCGCGCTTCGGCGCAACCGCCTCGAAAATATTCTCTTCAACCGGCACAGCGACTGCCGTGGCCTTCCGTGGACTCATCCCTTTATCCTGCCTTATCCTGCCTCAATCCGATGACTGCCGGGTTTCGTCCGGCTGGACGGACGAATGCTTCCGTCCCTACGTATTTTCCCGATCCCCGTGTGATGGTGGTTGCGAAATAACGAGGAAGTGAACTTCGTCATCCGAGTCATTCTTTATTTGATGCGATGTGCCCACCGGAATCCAAATTCCCGCCCCAGCATTCAGCATCACCGAACGCCCATCCACTTCCATGACAGCCTTGCCCGCGAGCATGTAGAAGAACTGTTGCGCGTGGTGATGGAAGTGGCTAACCTCCGCCGTGCCTGCCGGCATGAGTTCTTGAATCACGCTCAGTTGCGGGTTCTTTACCAGATGCTTCTTTTTATTCCGGGCTCTTTGCTGGCGCCTTCAACCCCAGTTCCTTCATCACCATCTGCAAGTCTTTCCACGCCTCGCCCTTCTGCCGCGGATCGCGCAGCAGAAACGCCGGATGATAGGTAACGGCCAGCTTGCATCCATCCCAGTCCGGATCGTTGCTGCGCACGCCCGCTGGCTTGAAGTCGTAGAAGCGCCCGCGCAGTTGCATCATCGAAGCACTCATCGCCAGCAGCGTTTTGGCGGCGGTGGCGCCGAGAGCCACGATCACCTTTGGCTTGACCACCGCAATCTGGCGCATGAGGAATGGCGAGCAGGTCGCGCACTCGTCGCGCTCTGGTTGGCGATTCCCCGGCGGGCGGCACTTCACGATATTCGCTATGTAGACCTGCTCTCGCTCGATCCCCATCGCTTTGATCATGTTGTTGAGGAGTTGCCCGGCGCGCCCCACGAAGGGCTCGCCCTTTTCGTCTTCATCGGCGCCCGGACCCTCGCCCACGAACATCAACTCGGCCTTGGGATTGCCTACGCCAAACACAATCTGCTTTCGTCCCTGCTTATGGAGCACGCAGCGCTTGCAGTCGCCCAGGTCTTCGCGAATGATCTTCAGCGCCTTCACGGGATTGCTCACACTCTGCTCGGGCTTCAGCGCGATCACTTCAAAAATATTCTCTTCAACCGGCACCGCAACTGCTGTGGCCTTCCGTGGACTCATCTCTTCTCCCG
>Ga0209890_10000139_pt1 | contig 33330 bp, 35 predicted proteins | sample OrgsoiDNA2013049_FD_185799 | JGI IMG/M metagenome (GOLD analysis project Ga0209890, IMG submission 185799) | Permafrost soil microbial communities from the Arctic, to analyse light accelerated degradation of dissolved organic matter (DOM) -... | ecosystem: Environmental > Terrestrial > Soil >... | reverse complement strand
CAGTCGGGCGGGGGCGCGGCCAAGCCGCCTGGGCTGGCGGCGCTGCAGGAAGAGCTTCAGCGCGGGATGCACGATCTGTCGGCGAAGGGGAAGCCGCCGCCGTACTTCATCGGCTACGAGGTTCATGACCGCAGCGAGACGACGGTGATGTCCAGCTATGGCGCGCTGGTGCAGTCGACCGAGCGGCGGACGCGCATCCTCGACGCCGACGTGCGGGTCGGCGACTACAAGCTCGACTCGACGCACGCGATTCGCTCGAACGACTTCGACTTCTCCTCGGCGGTCGCCGGTCACCCGGTGGCGCTGCCGCTCTCCGACGACGAGACCGCGCTGCGCACCGTCGCCTGGAGCGAGACCGACCGCCGTTACGAAGAGTCGGCCGAGCGGCTCGTGAAGCTGAAGACGCAGCGGACGCTGAAGGTCGCCGACGACGATCCCTCCGACGACTTCTCGCGCGAAAAGCCGGTCACCTACTTCGGCCCGGCGGCCCGGCTCGGCGTCGACGTGCCGGCCTGGGAAGAGCGGCTGCGGCGCCTGTCGGGAAAGTTCCGCGGGCAGGCGGAGATCCTCGATTCGGACGCCAGCCTGCAGGCGACCAGCCTCACGCTCTGGCTGCTCAACTCCGAAGGGACGGCGATCCAGACCGGGCGCAACTACGTGCGCGTCTTCATCGAGGCCAACGCGCGCGCCGAGGACGGGATGGAGCTGGAGCGGTTCGAGAGCTTCGACGCCGAGACGCTGGAGGGCCTCGGCGGCGAGGCCGCGATGAACGCCGCGGCCGATTCGATCATCACCGATCTGAAGGCGCTCCGGCGCGCGCCGCTGGCCGAACCTTACGCGGGGCCCGCGATCCTCGAAGGAAAGGCGGCCGGTGTCTTCTTCCACGAGATCTTCGGCCATCGCGTCGAAGGGCACCGCCAGAAGAGCGAAGAGGAGGGGCAGACCTTCGCCAAGAAGATCGGTGAGCCGATCATGCCGACGTTCGTATCGGTCTACGACGATCCGACGCTGGCCAACCTCGGCGGCGTCGACCTGAACGGCTTTTACCGCTACGACGACGAAGGGGTCGACGCTCGCCGCGCCACCTTGGTTGATGCCGGCATCCTGCGCGGCTTTCTCCTGAGCCGCTCGCCGACCCGTGGCTTCTCGGTCTCGAACGGTCACGGGCGCCGTCAAGAGGGGCGGACGATCGTGTCGCGGCAGGGGAACCTGGTGGTCCAGCCGAGCCTGGCGGTTTCGCCCGAGGAGCTGCGCCGGATGCTGCGCGACGAGGCGAAGCGGCAGGGGAAGCTCTACGGACTATCGTTCCGCGACATCTCGGGTGGCTTCACCAACACCGCGCGCGGCGGGCCGCAGGCGTTCAAGGTGTTGCCGATTCTGGTCTATCGCGTGTGGGTCGATGGACGGCCCGACGAGCTCGTGCGCGGCGTCGATCTGGTCGGCACGCCCCTGTCGGCCCTGACCAAGATCATCGCCGCCTCGAACGACTACCAGACGTTCAATGGCTACTGCGGCGCCGAGTCGGGCTTCGTCCCGGTGTCGGCCACCAGCCCCAGCCTGCTGGTCCAGCAGATCGAGACCGAGCGGCGCGACAAGGGGAGCGACAAGCCGCCGGTGCTCCCGTCGCCGTCGCTGCAGCCGGCGCCACCGAAGGCGCGACCAGGGCAGCCTATGAAGGGGGCGCTTCAGTGATTCGCCGATTCGGAGGCCTGTCGGCGATCGTTCTGTCGCTCTGCGCGGTGGCGCGGGCGAACGACGCGCCCGACAAGCCGCCGGCGGCGGCGGTGGCGGTGGCGGTCGAGGCGCGCATCCGCACGAACGATGCCCTGGTCCAGCGCGCGCTGCAGGACGAGCTGGCGCGCTCGATGTCCGACCTCCATCTCGGCGACGAGTCGCGCCCGTACTACCTCGACTACACGATCTACGATCTCGAGCAGGCGTCGGTGAACGCGACGCTGGGGGCGCTGACCGCCTCGCACGCCTACCGCGGGCGCATCCTGCGGACCGACCTGCGCGTTGGCGATCCGAGCTTCGACAACAGCAACTTCGAGGGGGGCGCGCGCGTCGAGACCATGCCGATCGAGGATGACTACGCGGCCTTGCGGCGCGAGCTCTGGCTGCGAACCGACGAAGCCTACAAGGCGGCGCTGGAGACTTTGGCGCGCAAGCGGGCCGCGGCGGAGGGGCAGGCGGCCGCGGCCGCGGACGAGGCCGCCGTCGGTGATTTCTCCAAGGAGGCGGCGTCGCACCTGGAGGTCCCGTTCCCGGCGGGCGCCGCGGCGCCGGAGGCGCTGCGCGAGTCGGCGCGCAAGCTGTCGTCGGTGCTGGCCGACTTCCCGGAGATCTCGTCGTCGCGGGTGTCGGCGAGCTACGCCATCGTTCGCCGCCGGCTCATCTCCAGCGAGGGGACCTTCGTCGACGACAACCAGCACACCGTGCAGATCAACGTGGTGGCCGAGACACAGGCGCCCGACGGGATGAAGCTCCGGAGCTTCGTGCCGTTCACCGCGCTCAGCCCAACGGGGCTCCCCGCGCTCGCCGAGATGGAGAAGTCGGTCCGCGCGATGGCCAAGGAGCTGGTGGCGATGCGGAGCGCACCGGTCGCCGCCTCGGGCGCGGGCGCCGTGCTGTTCGAAGGGCTGGCGGCGCCTCAGGTCGTGAAGCTGCTGCTCGGCGATCAGGTGGCCGGCACGCCGCCCCCCAAGACGGCGCAGGCGGGCAGCGACGAGGGGAACGATCAAGGAGCGCTGGCCACCAAGCTGGGTCAGAAGGTCGCCGCCGCGGGCGTCAACGCGGTCGACGACCCCGCGCTTGGGGCCGGGCCGGGCAAGGCGCCGCTCTACGGCAGCTACAAGATCGACGACGAAGGGGTTCCGGCCCAGCGCGTCTCGCTGATCGAGCACGGCGTCCTGAAGTCACTGCTGATGTCGCGAACGCCGCGCAAGGAGATCGTCCACTCCAACGGCCACGCGCGGGCGCCGCGCTTTTCCGCCCCGCGCGCGAGGGTCGGCACGCTGGTGGTGAGCGGCGTGCGCCCGCAGCCCCGCGCTGCGCTGCTGGAGGAGCTGGGCAAGATCGCCAAGGGCGGGGGGATCACCACCTACGTCGTCCGTCTGCTCGACGACGATTCGCTGGCGGGCGGCGAGGCCGACGACCTGGCAGCGCTGCTGTCGTTCGGGATGGGCGGCCACGGCCCGCCGCCGGTGCGGCCGCTGGTCGTCTACCGGCTCGAGCACGGCAAGGAGACGCTGGTCCGCGGCCTGCTGCTGGAGAACCTCTTGCCGCGTTCGCTGAAGGACATCACGGCCGTCGGGGCTGACGCCACGGTCTACAATTTCCTGGAAGGGGGCGCCGGCTTCTCGGGCGTTCCGACGACGATCATCTCGCCGCCGCTGCTCGTCTCCGACGTTGACGTGCGGCGCCAGACCGGCCGGAACCGCAAGCCGCCGCTCTACCCGTCGCCGCTGGCCCGGCATTGATGTAAGGTAGGTCGATGCCTCGGGAGCACTTCACGGTCGGTGACGTCGACGCGCTGGTCCCAGCGCTGGAACGGATCTTCGTCGACGTGCTCCAGCTGCGCGCCGGCCTGCGCGCGCTCGAGATTCAGCTCGAACGCGCCAACGTGCGGATGAGCCGCGAGGAGATCCTGGAGAGCGACGACGGCTCGCCCGAGGTTCGCCGCGCCAAGGCTCTGTTCCGCGGCTACTACGAGGCGCTCTCCGACGAGCTCGGTCAGGTGCGCGACCTCGGAGGCGAGGTCAAGGATGTGGAGATCGGCCTGGTCGATTTCCCGTCGGAGCGCCTCGGCGAGGAGATCGTCCTCTGCTGGCGCTTCGGCGAGAAGAAGGTCGGCTTCTGGCATCCGATCGACGGCGGGTTCGCCTCGCGGCGTCCTGTCGATGCCGACGTGGCGAGCGCTCAGCCTCCCGCGGAGTGAGCGCTCCCGTGCCGTCGCAACCGGAGCTGCGCGCCGCAGTCGACGCGCTTCTGCGCGCCGCCGGTCGTGACCCTGCCAGCGATCCCGATCTCAAGGAGACCGGCCGCCGCGTCGCCCAGCTCTGGCAGGCGGAGTTTCTGGCCGGCTACGACATGGATCCGGCGGTCCTTCTCGGCGATCCGGTGATGGGCGAGGCCGATCCCGACGTGGTGGTCGTCGGTGGCTTGCGCTTTCATTCCATGTGCCCGCACCACCTGCTCCCCTATCGGGGGGTTGCGCACGTCGCCTACCTGCCCCAGGGAAAGCTGGTGGGGTTTGGGCGTCTCGCCGAGCTGGTCGACTGCTTCACCAAGCGGCTCACGCTGCAGGAGCGGGCGACGCATCAGATCGCCGATGCGCTCTGCCGCCACCTCGGCGCGCGCGGCGCCGGGTGCGTGATCGAGGCGGAGCAGCTCTGTCTGGCGCTCCCCGGCGAGAAGCACGATCAGTCGGGCGTCGTCACCAGCGCCTTCGTCGGCGAGATGCGGGAGCGGCCCGATCTGAAGGCGCGGCTGCTCGAGGCCGCGAACCTCGGGGGGCGCGCGCGATGAGCGCTGCGGCGCGAAAGAACGAGGAGGCCGGCGAGGCCGCCGGTGCGCTCGCCGGCAAGATCGCCGTCGTCACCGGCGCGTCGCGCGGGATCGGCCGCGCCACCGCCACCATTCTCGCCGGCGCCGGCGCCAAGGTCGCCGGCTGCGCGCGCCATGCGGTCGGCGAGATCATTGCCTGCGACGTCGGGCGCCCCGCCGACGTCGAGCGTTTCGCCGCCGAGGTGCTGCGCCGGTTCGGCCCTCCCGACCTTCTGGTCAACAACGCCGGTCTCGTCGCGCGTGCGCCGCTCGAAGAGACGTCGCTCGAGAGCTGGGACGCGGTGCTCGACTCGAACCTCAAGGGGACGTTCCTGGTGACGCGCGCTTTTCTCCCGGCGATGCGGGCGCGTCGTAGAGGGCGGATCGTCAACATCGCGTCGATCTCGGGCCGACAGGGGACCGCCGGCCTCACCGCCTACTGCGCCGCCAAGCACGGCGTCGTCGGTCTGACCAGGGCGTTGGCCGAGGAGCTGCGCCCGGACGGCATCGCCGTCAACGCCGTCTGCCCGGGCTCGGTCGACACCGACATGCTCCGGGTGGGGATGCCCGGTGCCCGCCCGGCGATGTCACCCGAGGACGTGGCCAACGTGGTGATCTACCTATGCGCCTATGCGCCGCCGGCGCTCACCGGCTCCTGCGTGGACGTCTTTGGCTGATACCCCCGCGCCCACCTCCGCTTCCGGCGACGGCGAGGGGACGCTGGTCTCGTCGCTGCGCCGGCTGCCGCTCTTTCCGCTGCCGAACGCGGTGCTGTTTCCGCACGCGCTCCTGCCGCTGCACATCTTCGAGGAGCGCTACCGGGTGATGATGCGCGACGTCCTCACCGGCACGCGCTTCCTGGCGATCGGCCTCCTCATGCCCGACGCGCGCGCCGATGAAGAGCTCCCCTCCGTGCAGCCGATCGCCGGCGTCGGCGAGGTGGTGATGGCGCACGAGCTGCCCGACGGGCGCTTCAACCTGGTGGTGCGCGGTCGGGCGCGCATCCGGATCGATCGGGAGCTACCGTCGGGGCGCCCGTACCGGTTGGTGACCGCGACCGAGCTCCCCGATTTTCCGATCACCGACGCGACCGAGCTGGTCGACGCCGATCAGACGCTGCGCGCGCTCATCGGTCAATTGGCCGACGCTATCCCCGAGGGGGGCGAGCTGCTGCGCCAGGTGGTCGCCGCTCAGGACACGCCCGCCGAGCTGGTCGACGGTGTCGCTTCCGCGCTCATCGTCGATCCGATCTTGCGCCAACGGCTGCTCGAAACCCGAGACGTGGGCGAGCGGCTCGAACGCGTGGCGGCCGAGGTGGTGGCGATGACCGCCCGGATCGGCGCTCCCGGAACGGCGAACTGACAAGTTCGAAACAGACGTTCCGCTGTTCCGGTGTCGAGGATCACTCTTCCGGATCGACGGTGGCACAGTTATAACTCGACGCATGGCCCGTCCCTCTTTATCTCGCTTTCGAATTCTCCTCGCGCTGACCGTACTCGGCGTCGCGTCGTTCGGCGCGCCGTTCCTGGCGCAGGCCAAGCGCGCCAAGCACACGAAGACGGCGCCCGCCTCCACGGCGGACTGCAAGACCGACAAAGACTGTGTGCTCGTCGCCGATGACTGTTGCCCCTGCAGCGAAGGGGGGAAGCAGCGCGCGATCCCCAAGAAGGAAAAAGAGAGCTACGAGAAGGATCGCAAGAAGCGATGCGCCGAGACCGCCTGCACCGAGGCTGTCTCGACCGATCCGAGCTGCTCGCAGACGCCGTTCTGCGGGGCCGGGATCTGTGAGCTCGGCGGGGACGCCCCGGCCGCCGACGCTCCTTCCGCTCCTTAGTTCGCCGGCGTGGCGAGGAACGAGTCGACGCAGGCGGCGCCGCCGGCGTCGCTCGCCTTGCACGTCGCCGCTCTTGGCGCCAGGCAGGCGATGGCCGTGCAGACCTGATTTTGACTGCACCCGGCCTGGTTCCACGCGTCGTCGTACTGCGAGAGTCCCGCGTCATCGTTGACGAAGGTCGGGCAGCCGTTGCAGCCGAGCGCGTTCCCGACCGTCTTCTGGCACTGGTTGGAGCCGTTGACGGAACAGGCGCGGGCTGTGGCAAGCGCCCCGCGGTAGGCGGCCTGAATCTGCTCGCAGGTCGGCCCGCCCGTGGATCCGCCGTTGCCACCTTTGCCACCGCCGCCCTGGTTTCCGCCCGTCCCTGGCGCGCCGCCCGTCCCTGGCGAACCGCCCTGGCCGCCGTCGTTCGGGGTCGGTGAGATAGAACCGCAAGAGGCGGCCAACAGCAACGTGGCGACGACGAAGTATGAACGCATGTTCGGGTTCCCTCAGTTGGTAGTGAGCACTGCGGCGGTACAGGTTCCCGACGGATCGGCACCCGCGTTGGGACTGCCGGTCGTCGCGCTCGTGCTGATGCAGACGTTGGTCGTCGGCACGAGGCAGGCGATGGCCGGGCAGAGGTGCGTCACCGAGCTGCAGTTTTGGTCGTCCCACTCCGTTTGAAGCGTGTTCAGCGCCGTCGTATCGTTCACGTACTGCTTGCAGCCCGGGCAGGAGAGGGAGCTGTTGACCAGCTGCTGGCACTGGTTGGTGGCGCCGGGCGTGCACTTCTTGGCGGCCGTCAGCGCGCTGCTGTAGTCCGTTTCGAGCGCGTCGCAGCTCTTGCCGCCCCCCTGGCCACCCCCGCCGCCGGTGCCGCTTCCCCCGGCCCCGTGACCTCCCGTTGCGCTGCCTCCCGTTCCCGTCTTGCCGCCCGCGCCGCCGCTTCCGACCTGGCCACCCGTGGCCGATGCCCCGCCGGTGCCTACGCAGCGCGGACACCCGCCCGCGCCGCCGGAGCCACCGCCGGTGGCCGCGCCGCCTGTTCCGACCTGGCCGCCCGTGGCCGACTGCCCGCCTGTTCCGACCTGGCCGCCCGTGGCCGACTGCCCGCCTGTTCCGACCTGGCCGCCCGTGGCCGATGTGCCGCCGGTGCCGACGCAGCGCGGGCACCCGCCTGCGCCGCCGGTACCTCCGGCGTCAGTGTTCAGGTTGTCATTGTTGACCGCGCACGAGAGCACCAGGAGACATCCGGCCAGCCAGACGATGGGTCGCATGTGACTCCAGAGCAGCAAGGCTCATGCCCATTATCGCGCCTGGTTTCGCCGCCACAAGGGGCGCGCCGCCTCGGAGTAACCACGGAGCAGCGCGATATCCCCCTCGAATTTCCGAGAGCTATATGATCCGGAACGGGGGGGCTTTCAATGTGTGACCAGCGCCGCCTTGATGCCGGCCGCGTCGACGAAGGCCACCGCCAGTGACAACCCTTCTTCCAGCAGCGGCTCGGCCGCGATGAAACGACGCGCGATCGATCCGGTCGCCTCGATGCGCGGATAGAGGGTGAGGACCGCCATCGTCGATGCGCCGGGATAGAGGTCCCACCCGAGGCGGGCGCCGTGCGTCGCACCCGCGGTGGCGACCCAGCGCAATGCGGGGCCGGCTTCAGCGGTCCAGGTCGCGTCGCAATCGACGAGCGGAAGATCGTCTTGGACCTCCGCGCCGGGGCCGTTCGGACCGGGCCGGACGCGAACCTTCGCCAACCCGGGGAACGCGAGCCACGAGCGCGGATCCCGAAGCCGCGCTTCCACGGCCGGCGCTGGCGCGGCCAACGTGATTGCCGCGGCGACGCCGGCCAGATGCTCGTCCCGCGCACGCGCGACCAGGGCGACCACCCCACGCGCGCGCAGCGGCGCCAGGAGCTCGCCCGCGAGCGGGCGTGGATCGGGCAGCCAGCCCGCCGGTACCGCCGACGAGACGTGTGGCCGCCAGGCGTCGCGGGCCTTGGGATGCTCGGCGCGCAGCGCGACCGCGCGGAGGGCCACGTACGCGGCGGCGGTCAGGGCCGCGGGCTCCCCGACGGGGCTGCGCTTGATGATGCGGCGGAGCAGCCAGCTCGAGCGCTTCACGTCCATCACCGCATCGACGACCAGCGTCGAGCCACCGCGCGCGTCGGGCGCCACGGTGAACGCGAGCCGCCCGGGGGCGAAGTCCCCCTCGAAGAGCTCGATGGTGACGCCGTCGGGCCGGTTGTGCAGCGCCATCCGCCCCGACAGGTTGAAGAGCGGGACCTCGAGCTCCCAGTCGACGATCGGCGCGCCGCCGTTCGACCGTTCGAGCTGGGATTCGACCAGCGACGGGATCAGTGCGCCGTAGTGCGCGGGGTCGAGCAGGACGTCTTTGATCGCGGCCGGCGAGGCGGCGACGCGCGTGGCGCTCCAGGCGCGCGGCGCGTCCGGCGCGCTCGGTTGCGCGATCACAACCAGGTCGGTGGCCCCGTCGGCCGGCAACGCGGCTATCAGCGCAGCGTAGACACGGGCGTCGTCGTCACCGGCCGCGCGCGCTGTGGGCGACGAGAAAGGCGCCAGCACGATGGCGAAAATCCAGGCGCGGCCCACGCGCGCCACAGTCTCACGACTTCTTCTTGATGAGGACGCCCGGCGGGATGCTCTTGGTCCGCTCCCGAGCCTTTGGCTCCCGGCCGGCTGCCAGCTCTTCGACGTAATTCTGGATTTGCAGCTGCGTGTACGGGGCCAGCTCGTCGAAGCGGACGCCGACGTCGCCGCCCTCGCCGGTGCCGAGGTAGGCAACCTTGCCCGGCAGATGCAGCCGCTCGCCGTCCGGCAAGGTCATGATGATGTCGACCGGCGCGCCCATCGCCGTGCGCGCGCCCAGCGACAGGCGCATTCCGCCCAGCGAGAGGTTCACGGTATAAACCGCCTGGAGGGCGGTCCAGGTCGGGATGCGGACTTCGACGAGCGAGCGCGTGGTGAAACGCTGGGAGCTCCGTCGTTCAGATCCGGGCTGTGCAGGTTCTTCTTCCATGGCGGCCTTGACGTGAATGATTATCTCACAGCCAACGACAGTCCAAAGGAGACACGATGAAAACGATTCGGTTTGTTGCTGTTGCATTGCTTTTGCTGGGCGGCTCCGCCGCCCGTGCCGCCAAGTCCGCCAAGTCGGTCAAGGTCACCATGAACGCGGTCACCGCCGACGGCGTCGGAAAATCAATGGGGACGATCACGGTCAAGGAAGGCAAGGACGGCGTCACCATCGAGCCGAAGCTGACAGGGCTCGCGCCCGGCGAGCACGGGTTTCACATCCACGAGAAGCCGAGCTGCGACCCGGCCGATAAGGACGGCAAGAAGACCGCCGGGCAATCGGCGGGCGGCCACTTCGATCCGGACACCACGAAGGCGCACAAAGGGCCGGGCGGCGGTGGACACAAGGGTGACCTGCCGAAGCTGGTCGTCTCCGACAAGGGGGAGGCGAAGGAGAAGATGGAGGTCAAAGGGCTCACGCTGGCCGACTTCCAGGGCAAGTCGCTGATGATTCACGAGGGGGGAGACAACTACAGCGACACCCCGAAGCCGCTCGGCGGCGGCGGCACGCGCATCGCTTGCGGCGTCGTGAAGTAAGCTCCCCGCCGTGCGGCGGCTCATCGCGTTCGTGAGGTTGGGCCGACCGCAGTTTCTCGTTGGGGGGTTCGTGCTGTACGGGTTGGGCGGCGCGCTGGCGGTGGCCGGCGGCGCCGCGTTCGATCCGTGGCGGTACGGGTGGGGTCAGCTGGTCGTGACAGCGACGCAGTTGATGACCCACTACGCGAACGACTACTTCGATCTCGAGGCCGACCGCGCGAACCGGACACCGACGCGCTGGTCGGGGGGGAGCCGGGTCTTGCCCGACGGGGCGCTGGCGCCGATTGTGGCGCTGCGCGCGTCGCGTCTCTTGCTGGTCATCGCTGCGGGCGCGGCGGCGGGTATGGCGGTTGTGCCGGCGCGCCGGGTGGGGGTGGGTCCGCTCCTGCTCTCGGTGGCGATGATCGTTCTCGCCTGGGGGTACAGCGCGCCGCCACTGCGGCTCTGCGCGCGGGGGCTCGGCGAGCTGACGACGGCGCTGGTGGTGACGCTGCTGGTTCCTCTCTTCGGCTACGACCTGCAGGCGGGCGCGTTGGCCGCGCCGATCTTCTTCGCCGCGGCGCTCCCCTGCGCGCTGCAGTTCGCGATGCTGCTGGCGATCGAATTCCCCGACGCCGCGGGCGACGCGGCGGTCGGCAAGCGCACGCTGGTGGTGCGGCTGGGCGCGCTGTCGGCGGCGCGGCTCTACGCGGCGACGACGCTGGCCGCCTTCGGAGCGCTGCCGTTCCTGGCGCGCGCGGGGCTTCCGGCGCGCGTGGCCGCCGCGCCCCTGCTGCTGGCGCCCATTGCAATTTGGCAGTCGGTCCGTGTCGCGCGCGGCGCCTACGGAGACTCGGCACGCTGGGGGAGCGTGGCGTTCTGGGCGGTGGCGCTGCTGATCGCCAGCGCCGGGGCCGAGCTCGCGGCGGTGGCGACAATCGCGGGCGGCTGAAGTCCGGCCGCACCCGCCACCGCCACCAGCCGGCGCATGAAGGGCGGGAGCGCGCGCATCAACAGAAGAGTGGCGTGTGCCAGCGCCGGCCGGCGGACGATCTGCACCAGCCCGCGCGTCAGCCAGTCGTGCGGCCGAAGCAGTCGGTGTCGCTCGCGATCGAAGCGAGCCAGCGCGCGATCCCCCTCCGCGAGGTAGCGCGGCACGATGGCCGCCAGGCGTTCGGCGGTGGCGAGCGCGTGGGAGATTCCGCCGGCGGTCAGCGGATCGCTGGCGCGCGCGGCGTCGCCGAGCAGCACGGCGCCCGGCGCGAACCCGGCGCGCGCGCGGCGGCTGACGCGCGCGCGGCCGGCGGGTGCGGTGAGCGGCGAGGCGCCATTGAGGAGGTCGCGCAGGAACGGCTCGGCGGCGATCCAGCTCTCGAGCGCCGCGCGCGCGCTGCCGCCGAGCGCCCCCTCGTCGCCGAGGCCCGCCACCAAGAGCTCGCCGTCGGGGAGCGGCGCCGCGTAGAGCTCGTAGCCGCGGCCGACGAAGATCTCCAGGTTGTCGGCGAGCGTGCGTCCAGGTGCCAGGCGAAAGTGCATCCGCACACCGGACCGCGCCGGGCCGCGTGCGGCGACGTCGAGCCCGAGCGAGCGCCGCACCGGCGACTCGAGCCCGTCGGCGGCGACCACCAGGGCGGCGCGTTGGATCTCGCCTCCGACGCGCAGGCCGATGGCCCGCCCGTTCTCAATCTCAGCACCCTCGACGGTGGCGTCTTCGTAGAGGCGCACGCCAGGCGTCGCGCGGGCTGCGCTGATGAGGACGTCGTCGAGTCGGAGGCGTCGCTGCGCCAGCGCGGTCCTCTCCGGGTGGCCGGGTGACCGGAACGGAGCCACGGCGGTGAGGCCGAAGCCGTGGTACCGGACGGCGGAAAGCGCGCGCCCGCCGACGGCGTCGCGCAACCCGAGACGTTCGAGCACCGCGACGCCGCCCGGCATGATCCCCTCGCCGCAGGGTTTCTCGCGCGGAAAACGCCGGGCGTCGTAGAGGTCGACGCGCAGGCCGGCGCGGCCCAGTAAGATAGCCAGCGTCGCCCCCGCCGGCCCACCGCCTGCGATGACGACGTCTACGGCCATCGCGTGGGCGGAGCCGGGCTTTGCCCGGCGGAGTCCGTCGCGGGGAGGACGGGGACCCTTTGAGGGTCCCGGGATATGAAGGGCAAGAAGCGCGGTTTGTCCGCGAAGGCGCGCCGGTAACCCTCGTCGGCCATCAGCACCGATTCTTCCAGCGACACGCGGCGCTGCAGTATCAAGAGATGCAGCAGCGTCCCGACCGCCGCCGTCAGGTAGGCGCCGTGCACGAGCGGCAGCGCCAGCAGCTCGACGAAGACGGCGACGTAGTTCGGGTGACGGACGAACCGGTACGGGCCGGCGGTCACCACGCCGAGCGGCATCGAGCGCACCACGCGCACGTTCCAGTGCACGCCCAGGGTGGCGATCACCCAGAAGCGCAGCAGGTTCGCCAGCACCACCAGCACGAGGGCCGGGACGGCGACGGCGCCGTTGTAGGAACGGTGCAACGCCACCACCTCGATCGCCGCGCCCGCGATGACGCCAGAATGCAGCGCCACCATCGCCCCGAAGATCGGCTCTGGAATCAGCGCCGCGCCCTTTTCGCCGAGCGCGCGCTGGTGGCGGCGCGAGATCGTCATCTCGATCAGGCGGCAGGCACCGACGGCCAGGCAGAGACCGAGGAAGAAGGCCGTCGAGCTCACGCGCTCAGCTCCATTGCAAGAGCAGCATCTCGGTCGAGAGGCCGGGGCCGAACGCGGCCAAGACTCCGTAGGCGTCCGCCGCCGGTTGCCGCTTGGTGAGCCACTCGTGAAGCACGAAAAGCACCGAGGCGCTCGACTGGTTGCCGAAGTCGCGCAGGATCTCCCACGACGGCTCGGTGTCGTCGCGCCGCAGCCCCAGCTCCTCCTCGATGAACGCCAGGATCTTTCTCCCGCCCGGGTGGAGCAGGAAGCAGGAGAGATTCTCGCGCGTCAGATCGCGCCGCCCGGCCAGCGTCCGCACCAGCCGCGCGATCTCACTCTTGATGAGGCCTGGCACGTCTTTGGACAGCACCGAGTGGAATCCGTCGTCCTGCAGGTCGAACCCCAGCGCGTAAGTCGAGCTGGGAAACAGATGCGCCAGGGTCTCGAGGACGCGCACCCCCGTTCGCGAGGGTCGGGCCTCGGCGCAGAGGCCACCTTCGAGAACCACCGCCGCCGCGCCGTCGCCGAAAAGCGCGGTCGAAACCAGGTTGGCCAGCGACAGGTCGGTGCGCTGAATGCTGAGGCTCGGCAGCTCGACGGCCACCACCAGCGCGCGCGCCTCGGGGAACCCGACCAGGAAGTCGTGCGCCCGTGCCAGCGCGGCGGCGCCGCCGGAACAGCCGAGCGCGGTGATCGGCAGCCGCCGGACGTCGGCGCGAAACCCGAGCTCGTCGCAGAGGTGCGCGTCGAGCGACGGGATCATGATCCCCGTGCACGACGTGGTGACGATCAGATCGATGTCGCAGGCTTCGACGCCGGCGGCGGCGAGCGCCTCGCCGGTCACCCTCTTCCCGAGCGCGATCGCGTTCTCGCGATAGAGGCGTTGCACCTCGCCGAGCCCCCGAGGATCTCCCAGCGCCGAGAGCGGCTCGACGCTGAAGCGCCGCTCGACAGCGGTGTGATCGAACAGCTCCATCACCGCGTCGAGCTTGCGGGCCGGCAGCGGGAGCAGCCCGCGCAGCCGCTCTTTCACCTGATCCTGGGTGGCGCTGTGGCCCGGGACGGCCGTGGCCGTGCTGACGATGATCGGCGCCGCCTTCATGTTTGACCCAAAGTAAGCGTTGCTGACCATGGCACAAGCACCGCCTTTTGACACGGACGGTTGATTGCCCGGCGCGTGGACGTAGCACGGCTTCGCCGTGCGGAGTCCATCGCGGGGGGGCACGGGGACCCTCCCAGGGTCCCCGACTTGTCGTCAGCTCGCTCTTGCTCGTGGGCGCGCGCCGGGTAGAGTCGGGCGATGTCGCAGCAAGACGATCTCGTCGAGCGGGGGCGCCGCCTGCTCCTCAACAACAACCGCCAGGCACCCGTGGTCATGGCGCGCGGGGAAGGGTGCGCGCTGTTCGACGTCGAGGGGCGCCGCTACCTCGACATGACGGCTGGCGTCGCGGTCTCGATGCTGGGGCATGGCCACGCTGGGCTCGCGGATGCCATCGCCGCCCAGGCCCGCCGCCTGATTCACGTCTCCAATCTCTATTACATCGAGGCGCAGCTGGAGTTCGTCGAGGCACTGGCGCGCCGGGCCTTCCACGGCCGGGCGTTCCTTTGCAACTCGGGGACCGAGGCGAACGAGGCGGCGCTGAAGCTGGCGCGCCGCTATCAGGTGGTGACCAAGAAGCAGCCCGAGCGCGTCGAGCTGGTGGCGTTCGAGCAGAGTTTTCACGGCCGGACGTTCGGCTCGCTGAGCGTCACGGGGCAGGCCAAGTACCGCGAAGGCTTCGGCCCGCTGGTCGGCCCGGTGCGCTTCCTGCCGTTCGGCGACGTGGCTGCCGCGCGCGCCGGCATCACCGACAAGAGCTGCGCGGTGATCGTCGAGCCGATCCAGGCCGAGGGGGGGATCAACCTGCCGCCACCCGGATACCTGCAGGAGCTGCGGCGCATCTGCAGCGACACCGGAACGGTGCTGATCTTCGACGAGATCCAGACCGGCAGCGGCCGCACCGGAACCTTCTACGCGTTCGAGAGCGAGGGGGTCGTCCCCGACGTGGTGACGCTGGCCAAGGGGCTCGCGGGCGGGATCCCGATCGGCGCCATGCTGGCGAACGAGGAGGTCGGCCGCGGCTTCGAGCCGGGGACGCATGCCTCGACCTTCGGCGGCAACCCCTTCGCCACGGCCGCCGCTCTCTATGTCCAGCGGGCGATCGACGAGCTCGGTCTCCTCGAGCATTGCCGTGAGGCCGGCGCCTATCTGGGATCGTCGTTGTTGCGGCTGGCCGAGCGGCGTCGCCCGAAGACGCGCGGCGCGCGCGGTCGGGGCCTCTTGCAGGGTCTGATCATCGAGGGCGATCCGGGCGACATCGTCGTTCGCGCGCGCGCGCACGGCCTCTTGCTGTCGGTCGCGGGCGGGAACGTCGTGCGGCTGGTGCCGCCGCTGGTGGTCAACAAAGCGGAGATCGACGAGGCGATCGAGATCTTGGATGCCGTGCTGGAGGAATCGCGATGAGCGAGACGCGCGTGAAGCGTTTCCTGGCGTTCGACGATCTGCCGGCTGGCGGGATCGAGGCGCTCATTCGGCGCGCCGAGGAGCTGCGCGCGCTGCGGGCGGCACGTACGCCCCACGCCACACGTCCCGGCCGCGTGCTGGGGATGGTGTTCGAGAAGGCCTCGACGCGCACCCGCGCCAGCTTCGAGATCGCCATGTACGACCTCGGCGGACACGCGCTCTACCTTGGAATGCAGGGATCGCAGCTCGAACGGGGTGAGCCGCTCAAGGACACGGCCCGCGTCCTTTCGGGGTATTGCCACGGCATCATGGTCCGCACCTTCGGTCACGACCGCGCCGAGGAGATGTCCCGCTTTGCGACGGTGCCGGTCATCAATGGCCTCACCGATCTGATGCACCCCTGTCAGGTGCTCGCCGACCTGCAAACGGTCGTGCAACGTTTTGGGGCCACGGGTGATCCCCTGCGCACCCTCCGCTCGGTCAGCTACGCCTGGATCGGCGATGGCAACAACATGGCCAACTCCTGGATCGAGGCGGCCGGCATTCTCGGCCTCGACCTGGCGCTCGCCTGTCCGGCTGGGTATGAACCCGACCCCGGCGTGCTGGCGCGGGCCCGTGCCGGTAAGCGCGGGCGGCTCACCGTCGTTCGCGATCCGGCCGAGGCCGCCGCCGGCCGTCAGGTCGTCTCCACCGACGTCTTCGCCTCGATGGGGCAGGAGGCCGAGGCCGAGGCGCGCCGGGCCGCCTTCGCTGGCTACGCCATCGACACGGCGCTGATGCGGAGTGCCCACCCCAACGCCATCGTCCTGCATTGCCTCCCCGCCCATCGCGGCGAGGAGATCACCGACGAGGTGATAGAGGGGCCGGCCAGCGCCGTCTGGCAGCAGGCTGAAAATCGCCTGCACGCGCAGAAGGCGCTGCTCGAGCTCCTGATCCCATAGCTACTGCTTCTGGTACGACCCCGCCGTCTCGGTGAACGTGCAGCTGGCGGTCGTGCCGGTGCCGTTGTCCGTTTGGAGAATGGAGCCAGAGAAGTTCTCGGTGGCCGTCTTTCCGTCGGCGCTGAGGGCGAAGGTGTAGGCGGTCAAGGTGACCGTGTTGTTCACGGCGTATCCGTAGTAGTCGGTGCTCGGGATCATGCAGGTCGCGGCACCGACCACCGACGCCGTGTCGCCGTCCACGTCGGCATGGAGGAAGCAGGAAGTCTGCGAGAGCACGGGTTGGATGAGATCGGAGGTCGACCCCAGCGACCAGGTCACGCTGTCGGTGATGGGGGACGTGCTCGGTTGTCCACCGCAGGACGTCGTCTGGGTGCCGGCGGTCGGCGCCCAGATTCCGGTGAAGCGGGTGAGGTCCTTACCTTCCGACCCGCCGCCGCAGGCTCCGGCGGTCAAAAGCGAGGCCACCAGCAAAGTCTTGAATGAATTCCGCATGATCTCGTCTCCTGTCTTGTGGTTGTGATGCGAACGCGCTCGTATCGGGCGGCAGGTCGATCCAGTTGCGGGTTCGGCGCAGCGCGTGCTCAAGACCGCGGCTCCGGCTGCCGAAACAGGGAGGGAATGAAACCCCGAGAGGGATCTGCCCCCGATCTCGTCCGGGCACCCCAGGACGCGCGCCGGTCAGGGCGACCCCGGACCGAAGAACTGGGACCCGAGGAGAGCGCTCCTCACCCGATCGACGACGTCGATCTGGACGGCTTCGACGCGTTCGACACCGGCGGCAGGCCGCGGGCGGTCGGTGGCGCTCTGGACACGGCGCAGGTCGATCTCTCGCGCGATCGCCGGGTGACGCTGACGTCACCGATTCCGGCGCAGATCGCCGAGGACATGCTGTCGGGGAAGCACGGCGACGATCTCACGCCCGCCCACGGAACGATGTCGGCGGCGGTTCGGGCGGCCCGCGATCCGGCGGCGCCCGATCAACAGACCCGGCCCCTCGGCCAACCCGGCGGAGACGACGACGAACAACACACGCGGCGCGTGGGCGACTCGGACAAGCAGCCGCTCGGCTCGGGGTCGGGGCGGGTGACGTCTGCAGAGGCGGGGATTGCCCCCTGGCGGCAGCGCGCGGCGGCGCTCATTGATGTCGCGCGCGCGGCTCTCGATGAAGGGGATCTGACCGCGGCGCTGAACGCGGCGGAGGGCGCGCTGCGCGAGGCGGACGAGGCGCCGCCGCCCGGGATCGTCGAGGTGATCGAGCCGGCGCGGCCACTCCTGGCGCGAGTCTTCGCCGCCTACGTGGGTCCGCTCGTCGGCGTGCCGGTCCTGGCGCCGCGGGCCGCGGAGATCGCCCGCGCCCGCCTCGGCGAGCGCGAACGGGCCCTCATCGCGCGCATCGACGGCGCCCGGACGCTGGAAGAGCTGTTCGACGGCTCGGGCGTCGGCTCGACGGACGCGCTCCGGATCGCGGCGCGCCTGATCCGTGCCGGCGCCGTTCGCATCATCTGATTTGACGTCTCAAGCCGAGACCTCCGGCTGCCGATTAACCCAGAGATGCAGGGCAAAGTGACCGTGGCCGAGATGAACGGCCACGGGGCCGCCGCGAACGCAAACGCAGTCCCGGCGGAGGTGCTGGTCGTCGACGACGAGCCGGTCACCGCTCGGGGATACGCCCGCTCTCTGGCGGCCGCCGGCTACAAGGTCAGCGTTGCGCACGACGGGCGCGAGGCATCGGTGCTGGCCAAGGGGCACCGCTTCGACGTCATCGTCAGCGACATCGCCATGCCCGACATGGACGGCCTGGCGCTCCTGCGCGTCATCCGGGAGACCGACCTCGACATCCCGATGATCTTCATGACCGGCAGCCCGGCGCTGGAGAGCGCGCTTGCCGCCATCGAGTACGGCGCGTTTCGCTACCTGGTGAAGCCGATCGCGCATGACGCGATGATGGAGGCGGTGGCGCGGGCGGTGGGCGTTCACAAGCTGGCGCGCGTCCGGCGCGAGGCGGCGCTCATACAGGAGCTCGACGGGAAACAGATCGGCGATCGGGCCGGCCTGGAGGCGCGGTTCGCCTCCGGTGTCGAAAAGCTCTGGGTGGCCGCCCAGCCGATTGTCTCCTGGTCGGAGCGCCGGACGGTCGCCTACGAGACGCTGCTCCGCACTGACGAGCCGACGCTGCGCAGCCCGCTCGACTTTTTCGACGCGGCCGAGCGGCTCGGCAAGGCCGCCGAGCTGGGGCGGATCATCCGCCAGCACGTGGCGCGGCACCTGCACCAGACGCCGCCGCCAGCGAAGCTGTTCGTCAACCTGCACCCGGCCGATCTGGAGGACGAGGAGCTCTACGCCGACGACGGCGCGCTGACGCCATTCGCCAGCAACGTGGTCCTGGAGATCACCGAGCGGGCCGCGCTCGATCGGATCCACGAGCTGCAGTCACGGGTGAAGCGGCTGCGCGCCCTCGGTTATCGCATCGCCATCGACGATCTCGGCGCCGGCTACGCCGGCCTCACCAGCTTCGCTCAGCTCGAGCCCGAGGTGGTCAAGGTCGACATGTCGCTCATCCGCGGGATCGACAGCTCGCCCGTCAAACAGAAGCTCGTCCGGTCGATCGTCGCGCTCTGCACCGAGCTCGACATCCAGCTGGTGGCGGAGGGGATCGAGACGAAGCCAGAGCGCGACGCGCTGATCTCACTCGGTGGCGACCTCTGCCAGGGCTACCTCTTCGCCCGGCCCGGCCGCGGCTACCCCGTGCCCGACCTAACGTAGCTTCGCCAGGAGCGCCTCGACCTGGGCTTCAGTCGCGGCGCGGCCGCCGTCGTTGTCGATGACGCAGGTGGCGACGCGGACCTTCTCCTCGGTCGGAAGCTGCGCGCGCAGACGCGCCTCGGCCTGGGAGCGGCTGAGCCCGTCGCGCGCCATCGCCCGGCCGATCTGCGTCTCGGTCGAGGCGGTCACCACGATGAGGCCGTCGAATTCGCGCCAGCGGCCGCTCTCGACCAAGAGCGTCGCCTCGTAGAGCGCCAGCCGGTGCCCCTCGCTGGCCAGCGCCGCCAGCCGCGCGTCGGCGGCGGCCGCGATCCTGGGGTGCAGGATCGCCTCCAGCCGGGCGCGCGCCGCGGCGTCGGCAAAGATGACGTCGCCGAGCCGCTTGCGGTCGATGGTTCCGTCGGCGGCGATGGCCTCGGGCCAGGCCGCCTCGACCTCCGCGTGCGCAGGGGCACCGGGGACCACCACCTCGCGTGCCAGGGCGTCGGCGTCGACCACCGGCACGCCCCGCGCGGCGAACAGCTGAGCCACGGTCGACTTTCCCGAGCCGATCCCGCCGGTGAGGCCGAAGACCCTGAGACCGCCCGGGCGAGCGCGCGTCACGACGGCCAATGCTACCCTAGGAGGCGGTGGCATTCACGACTAGACGCGGGGACCCTGGGAGGGTCCCCGCACCCCCCCGCGACGGAGCTCGCTCGGCGGAGCCGAGCTCCCTCCACGCGATTCCCGAGGTGACCGAGGCTGTCTTCATCGCCGAGGCGCGCGATCTCGGCGGTCTGCCGGCCGACGCAGCGCCCGAGATCGCCATCGCCGGCCGATCCAACGTCGGCAAGTCGACGCTGCTCAACCGGCTGGCCGGGCGCAAAGGGTTGGCGCGCACCTCGAAGACACCGGGGCGGACGCGGGGCCTGGTGATGTTCTCGCTGCGCCTCGGCAAAGGTGCGCCGATCGGCGACCTCCGCCTCATCGATCTGCCGGGCTATGGCTATGCCAAGGTCGCGCGCACCGAACGCAACTCCTGGCAGCCGCTCATCGAAGGGTACACACGCCGCCGCAAGTCGCTGGCGCTGTTCGTGATCCTGGTCGACGCCCGTCGCGGTCTCGAGGGGGAAGAGCGACAGCTCTACGAATGGCTGGGGACGGAGCATGTGCCGGCGCAGGTGGTGTACACCAAGGTCGACAAGCTCTCGGCGACCGAGCGCGGCCTGTTGAAGGAGCGCAGTCGCAAATCGTTCGGGCGCCGTGCGCCGATCCTCGTCTCCAGCGAAAGCGGCGAAGGGCTTGTTTCCCTCTGGAGCGCGATCTTCGAGGCGGTGTCCGCAGTGGGGGAAGCGAGCCCGACCAGCGTCGAGGTCCCCTGATGGCGGTCAGCAAGGCCCCACAGGCGTTCGTGATCGAGCGGATGCGTCCCGGCGATCTCGACGCCGTCATGGAGATCGAGCGGGTCTCGTTCCGCGCCCCCTGGTCGGCGCAGGTTTTCTCCGAGGAAATGGTGCGCGACTGGGCGCATGTCGACGTGGTGCGCGACGCCGCCGAGGGGTTCCTGGTCGCGTTCGGAAATTACTGGCTGGTGGCCGACGAGATCCATCTGCTCAACCTGGCCACGCACCCGCTCGCCCGCCGCGCCGGGCATGCCTCGCGTCTCCTCGCCCACATCATCGACTTCGGGCGCCAGCACGGGTGCCGCATCGTCACGCTCGAGGTGCGCCGCTCGAACGCCGCCGCTTTGCGGCTCTATCGCCGGTTCGCCTTCAGGCCGGTCGGCGTTCGCCCGAACTACTATGCCGAGGACCAAGAAGACGCGATCGTCATGCTGCTGGACTTGACTTGATGACGATGACGCCGGCTTTGTTTCCGCTCTGGCTGGCGCTTCGGGGCGTGGGGTTCCCGGCCGCGGCGCTGCCGACTCCAGGGGCCGCACCCGCTTTGTGGCGACCGATCTCGCGCGTGACCACGCACGAGCCGGCGGTGGCGATCACCTTCGACGCCTGTGCCACGAAGAAGGGGTGGTACGGGTTCGATCGCGACGTGTTCGATATCCTCAAGCGAGAGCAGGTGCCGGCCACAATCTTCGTCTCTGGCCGCTGGGTCGACACCCACCCGGAGGCGATGGGGGATCTCACCGGCGATCCGCTGATCGAGTTCGGCGACCACTCGTACGATCACCCCCACATGACCCAGCTGCCGGCGGAGCGCGTCGGCGAGGAGATCGACCAGACGGAAGCGGCGCTCGGGCGGTACGGCCGACGCTCGGTCGCCTTTCGCCCGCCCTTCGGCGAGTGGAACCGGCGGGTCATCGAGATCGTGCACGGCAGAAACCTGCCGACCGTCACCTGGGACGTGGTGTCGGGCGATCCGAGCACCAGGACCACCACGGCCGCGATGATTCGGGCGGTCGTCGGCCATGCGCGCGCCGGATCGATCATCGTCTTCCACATCAATGGACGCGGGTGGAAGACGCACGAGGCGCTCCCGACGATCCTCAGTGGGCTGCGCGAGCGCGGGTTCCGTTTCGTCCCCCTCTCGGAGCTGATGCAGGGAGGGGGCGCGGCCCGAGGAGTCGTCGCAGGATCGCCCGCGGGAACGCCGGCTGGAACGGTAGCGGGCAACGCCGTTGAGGCGCAGCGGAGCGGACTGCCCGCGCTCACTCGCGCGGTGCCCTAGCGGCATGGCGCCATCCCCGCGCATCTCGCGCCCCGTCCCTGCGCTCGCCCGCGCGCAAGGGTCCTGGATCGCCGAGATCGAGCCCTGGCGCGGGCTCGGCTACCGCGCCGACGCGCTCGGACGTTACTTGGCCCGCAAGGCCCAGGCCCGCACCGTCTGGGTCGCCAGAGCAGCGGCGAAGGGCCCCCCGCTTGGCATCGTGGTGGTCGACGACGGCGTCCTGTTGGGCGGGTTCATCGCGCTCTTGGCCGTCCGGCCCGAATCGAGCGGGCAGGGCCTCGGGCGCGCGCTCGTCGAGCATGTGGCCGCGCACACCTTCGCCGCGCGGCGGTGGCTCTATGTCTCGTGTGACGGGAACAATGCCGCGGCGCTGCGTTTCTATCGCAAGTTGGGATTTTCACGCGTGGGCCGTCTGCCCGATCTGGTTCGCGAAGGCCGGACTGAGCTTCTCCTGCGCAAACCGGCCCCCAAGTGGACAACCAAGCCTGCCCGAAAGGCGGGCACAAAAATTCCGACTGCCGCTGCCAGGGTCGGTTACCATCAGGGGGGCTCATGATCGGCCAGCAATTCGGGAACTACCGCGCGATTTCGCTGCTGGGGGAGGGCGGAATGGGGGCCGTCTACCTGGCGGAGCACCCCGCCATCGGCCGTCGCGTCGCGGTCAAGGTTCTGCACAAGAACTACATCCGCGACGAGAACCTCCTGACCCGGTTCCTCAACGAGGCGCGCGCGGCCAACGCCATTCGCCACCCCAACATCATCGAGATCCTCGACTCGGGGACCATCGCCGACGGCACGCCGTTCCTGGTCATGGAGCTGCTCGAGGGGGAGAGCCTGGGGACGCGAATCCGCCGCGTCGGCGCGTTGCCGATGCAGAGCGCCGTCGAGTTCTGCTACCAGACCGCCTCGGCGCTGGGGGCCGCGCACAAGAAGGGGATCGTTCACCGCGATCTGAAGCCCGACAATCTCTTCGTCGTGCCGGATCCGCATGATCCCGAGCGCGAGCGGATCAAGGTGCTCGACTTCGGGATCGCCAAGCTGCAGCAGAGCGCCAACGACTCGGTCAAGACGCGGACCGGCACGCTGATGGGGACGCCGATCTACATGTCGCCCGAGCAGTGCCGCGGCACGAAGACGGTCGATCATCGGAGCGACATCTACTCGCTGGGGATCATCTTCTTCGAGATGCTCTGCGGGCAGCCGCCGTTCGTCTCGGAGGGGTTCGGCGAGCTCGTCAACATGCACCTCAACGTCGCCGCGCCGGCGCCGTCGACCCAGAACGCCAACGTCTCGCCGGCGCTCGATGCGATCGTTCTCAAGATGTTGTCGAAGAGTCCAGATGAGCGCTTCGCCGACATGGGCGAGCTGATGACGGCGCTCAAGGCCTCGGGCGGGTCGATGTTCGTGGTGCGCAGCGCGCAGCCGTCGTCGCCCGACGTTGGCGGCAAAACCGGCAAAATCGTCAATGCCGGCAATACAGGATCGTCCAGCAAAGCGGGCGCGGGCTCCCCCAGCAATCCGAAGCTGCGCGACACGACGTTCTCGACCGGCGTGGGCGAGCGGGTCGACGGCACGCAAGCCGGCGGTCCAAGAAAGGGTAAAGCCGCTCTGGTGTTCGTCGTCGCTGCGGCGGCCGCGGTTGGGGGGGGCGTCTTCATCTTCCGGGACGGCGAGAAGGCCGGCGTTCAACACGAGATTGCCTCCGCGCCGGTCGCGCCAGCCACGACGACGGCGCCCAAGGTCGAGCCGGCCCCGGCTCCGATTGTCGCCCCTGCGGCGCCGGCAAAGCCTGCCGTCCCCAGGACCATCATCGTGCGCCTCGAGTCCGATCCGGCGGGGGCCAGTGTGCTCGACGACGTGAGCGGCGGCGTTCTCGGTGTGACGCCGCTGGTCTTGAACCGTCCGCGCGGCGGCGCGCTCAAGGTGCGCCTCGAAAAGGACGGCTACACGCCCAACGCGCGTGCGATCTCGTTGAACGACGACCAGACGATCGAGCTGACGCTGGAGCACAAACAGGTCAAGCCGGCGCACGTGCACAAGTCGCACGCCACGTCGGGAGGCGACTCCGAGCCGGCGAAGCTCTGAGGCGATGGCGATGGTCGAACCGGCAGATTCGGCAAGTGTGGATCGTCTCGTCAAGGTCCTGAAGGAGATTCGGGACGAGCTTCGCGCCGTGCGGACCGAGCTCAGCACCCGCGATTCCGGCCTGGCCACCAGCGGCATCCGGACGGAGGTGGTTGATCGGGGCGCCCGCTGGCGGAACGCGGCGCTGGCCGCCGGCGGGATGGCCGGCCTGGTGCTGGTGCTCGGTCTCGTCATGATGCGCGACCGGCCGGCTCCCGAGGCGGCGAGACCGACGGTCGCAGCTGCTCCCCCGAGGCCGGCGATGCCGACGGCGAAACCTGCGACGCCAATGCCGGCCGTGACGCCGGCGCAAACGCCAGTCGTCGTGGTGGCACCGGTGGCAGCGCGCGCGACCGTGCCCGCCGCTACGTCAGCGTCCGTCACGCGGCCCGCGCTGACGCCGGCGAAGCAAGCCGCGGGCTCGCCCGTCGATTCGCCCGCAGTTGCATCGGTTCCCGTTCCCACCAAGAAGCGCGTCAAGTCGAACGTTGCCGCCAAAGCTCCGGCCGAGGTCGCCTCCGAGGACGACGAGACGATGGCGTTCTCCCCGCCGCCGAGGCGGGTGCGGGTGCACCGCCTGTCGTACGGCCCGGTCGAGTCAGAGCCGGCGAAGCTCTAGCGGTCCCTACGGGCCAAATGGCAGAAGGTCGGGCGCCCTTCGTGCGAAGAATCCTGCGGCCGACTCATTGACTTAGTCTTATGACTTAGTCAACATGAAGGCGTGAAGACGATCAACGTCCACGAGGCGAAGACCCACCTCTCGCGCCTGCTCGAGCGCGCTCATGCAGGAGAGGAGATCGTCATCTCCAAGAGCGGCGAGCCCTATGCCCGGCTGGTCGCGCTCGCCGGCCGCCGGCCGAAACGTGAGTCGGGGACATTGAAAGACTCCGTCGAGCTGGGAGACGCGTTCTTCGAACCGTTGCCTCCCGGTTGGACCGGAGAGGCGTAGTGGCGTCAGGCGCGCTCCTGCTCGACACGCACGCCCTCGTCTGGTGGGCGGCGGGGGATAAGGCACTCAGCAAGAGGGTCAAGCGCCTGATTGAGGACGAGGCGACGACGGTCTTGGTGAGCGCGGCGACTGCCTGGGAGATCGCAACGAAGGTTCGCCTCGGGAAGCTCCGGTGGTCGGGCCCGGGTTCTCTCGTGTCCTATTGCCGGGAGCAGCGCTTTGAGCTCCTTGCGGTGACGGTCGCGCACGGCGAACGCGCCGGCTCATGGCCCCAGGCACACGGCGATCCCTTCGACCGGATGCTGGCCGCGCAAAGCGCGATCGAAGGGATCCCTCTCGCGACGAACGATGCACAGATCAAGACCTTCGGAGTCGAGACGATCTGGTAAGGGCCCCAGGATCATCCCGCAATCGATGCGTTTTCACCGATCCGCTGGGGGGCCGTCGGCGGGCGCGTGCGCGTCCCCGTTCGCGTCGCTCGCGCCGCCGTCGGCAGACGGACATCCAGCGTCTCCGTCGGGGGCGTCGCCGCCGGGGCAGACCCAACCCCAATACTGGCCCGGGATCGGCGGCCCGGTGTCGTCGGCCCGCCCGAACCCGCATCCGGCCGCCGCCGTGGCAGCGGCCGCGAGCAACAGAGATATGACGGAGCGGCGCATCACCATCAGCCTCCCCACGGAATCATGAGCCGGACGTCGACCTCGCGCAGCGAGCCGTACGCCGTCCCGGCCAGGCTGCCGGTCGAGATCCGGTAGGCGTAGACGACGTCGAACAGGTTCCGCACGTCGATGGCCAGCTCGGGCCGCAGCGGGAGGTCGAAGCGATGTCGCAGCGTCACGTCGACGATCGTGCTGGCGGGGAGCGTGGCGTTGTTGGTCGGCCCCGTCCGCAGGCCGCTGCCGAAGGTGACGAGGCCGGAGAGGTGCGTGCTGCCGGCCTGGTCGGCCAGATCGAGCCCGGCGTTGGCCGTCACCGACTGGGCGTTGTCGGTCGCCTGGTACCCGGTGAACGCCAGCTGCTCTGGCGTGAAGAGGTAGCGCGCGGAGGCGATGCCGCTCCCCTGGGAGATCTCGAAGGTGGCGTTGGCGAATCCGTGCAGGCGCCGCCAGAGCACCCAGACACTGCTCACCTCGAGGCCGGCCGCGCGGCCGTGGTCGTAGTTGTAGTCGGCGGTGAGCGCCGTATCGCCCACCTCGCTGTCGTCGATGGGGTGGCGAGAGAAACGCACCCAGGGGGTGATCGCCAGCCGCAGCTGCGGCAAGAGCTGCGCGGCGAGCCCGACCTCGGCGTAGCCGTCCAGCTCGGCGCGTAGATCCGACGGGACCGAGGAGCCGGCCGGCACGACGCCGAGCACGCGCGCAGCGGTCGGCGCGTCGTACGTCGGCGGCTGCCAGAGGTACCCGACGAAGGCGTGCGCCAGCAGGTGGGGCGTCACCGCGTAGGAGAGGCCCAGGCGGAAGCTGGGTCCGACCAGCGTGGTGTCGACGCCGTCGAACGACGCCCGTTGCAGATCGAGGCGCAGGCCGGGAAACAGAGTCCACCTCCCGAGCGCGATCCGATCCTGGAGGTAGACGGCACCGAGAAGGACGTCGACGTGATCCTCACCGGAGATCGTCTGTGCCGGGTCGGCGCCGCCGTCGGGCGCGGTGTCGTCGCGGAGGTACTGGGCGTAGCCGACGGTGCTGTGGGCATCGTCGAACAGCAGGCCCGCTTTGAAGTCGTGGCGGCCGACGCCGATGGTCTGGTTGACGACGGCTCCCCCTTGCCTGACGCGATGGAGCACGTCGCTGCAGGTCTGGCCGGGATCGGCGGTCGCGCCGAGCGCGCCGGCGGGATCGCAGGAGAGGCTCGAGCGCTCGTAGCGGACGAACGGCGCGACCTGGAGCGTCGCGCGTGGGCCGAAGTCGTGGAACCAGGAGAGCGCGGTGAAGAGATCGCGCTCGTCCTCGGTTGGGTTGGCGCCGTAGGGGACGAAGTCGGGCGGATGGTTGCGGTACTGATCGCCCGCGCGCATCGCGCCGGGCGGGGCCGCGGCGAGTGGCAGCAGCGTCGGATCGATCGGGATCTGGTAGTGGGTTTCGCCGTAGGCGATCAGCAGCCGAAGATGATCGTTCGGCGAGAGCCGATCGTCGGCGCTCAGGAAGGCGCGACCGCCGCGCAAGCGATCGTGCAGGATCGGGCTCGCCGCCGGCGGGTCGAGTCCGCGGGCGGTCGTGCCGATGCTGCCGGCGGCGACCACCGACAGCGGCCCAAACCGACCGGCGCCGGAGGCCTGCCCTTCGACCGCGTTGTAAGTTCCGTAGGCCAGCTGCAGCCGACCGTCGGGCTTGGGCCCGGGGCGTCTTGTCTGGATGTCGACCACGCCGGCGACGCTCTCGCCGAACTCGGCCGGCAGCCCGCCGACGACGACATCGGCGCGATCGACGATCTGGCTGTCGAGCAGCTGCTGCATTCGGTTCTGCACGGACGGGGGCAGAGGGATGTCGTCGACGCGCAGCGCGAGGCCGGCGAAGTTGCCGCGGACATGAATGGCGCCGTAGTTGTCGCGCGTGATCCCGGGTTGGGTGGCGATCACGTCGTTGAGAGAGCGGGTCGTCCCGCCCGGCAGCGCCTGGATCTCTCTTGCTGACAGCGTGCTGGTGCTGGTCCCATCGCTGCCCGGCAACGCCGTCGGCGCGTAGACGAAGGTCATGTGCGTCGGGTCTTCGGCGCTCGGATCGAGGTGGAGCACCAGGCCGCCGAGCGGCGCGGTGAGATTGAACGCGTAGCGGAGGGTGTCGAAGCCGTCGGCGCGCACGTCGAGAAGGTAGGCGCCGAGCGGCACGGGCGGAATGCGGAAGCGACCGGCGCGATCGGTGTCGGTCGATTCAACGACGGTGTCGCCGTGGCCTGGCTCGACCCGGAGGAGCACCAGCTGCGCCTCCGCCACCGGCGCGCCCCGGCGGGTGACGACCTGTCCTTCGATTTCGACGGGCTCGACCGGCGCAGCCGGCGACGCCGCGAGCGCGAATCCGACGAGCAGCCCGGCGGGGAGAAGAATCGGCACGCGATGAAGTCATCGCAAGCGCGCGATCGGGTCAAGGAAGAAGCGACGCCGGGGGGCCCCTTCGTTCGCGACGGGTGGCGTCGGTCGGCGCTAGTCGACGTCGTCCTTCTGGCGACGCAGCCGTTCGACCGGCTGGCCGCCGCTCATGTGCCGCTCGACGATCTCCGGCACGTCGGCCGCGGTGACGCCGACGTACCAGACCGCCTCGGGATAGACCACAATCGTCGGCCCTTCGAAGCAGGGGCCGAGGCAACCGGTCGAGGTGACGGCGACCCGCCCCCACAGTTCCGGATGACGCCCCAGCCCTTCTTGAAGCGCCGTGGCGATCTCACCCGAACCTCGAGCGCCGCAGGAGGGTTTTGCCCCGACAGGGCGGGCGTTCTCGCAGACGAAAAAGTGGCGCTCGATTTGGGCCATGGGGTTGGTTTCCGTGCAATCCTTAGCCATCCGCGATGTCCCGGCAAGGCGCACGCATCTCGCTGGCTCCGGTGATCCTCGCCGTGGTCTTCCCGGCCATCGTCGGAGCGGCCATCGCGCTCGCCTATTACGGCTACCGCTATGCCGTGGCGGCCTCGGTGCGCAGCAAGGCGTCACTGATGGAGGGGAACCAGCAGCTCGCCAACCTGCTCATGGAGCAGGTGCAGGACCGCATCGACAAGGCCGACGGCGAGCTGTTCGAGGCGATCGAGTGGACCGACACCTCGGCCGATCCGCCGGCCCACGTCGATCTGCCGGAGGGGGTCGCGTCGGTGGCGCTGCTCGACGAGGGGCTGAAGATCCGGTCGCTCTACCCGACGCCGGACGCTGCGCACCGCCGGCGCGAGATGGAGCGCTGGCAGAGCTACGTCAAAGGGCTGGAGTGGAAATCGCTGCACCCCTGGACGCCCGACCAGCCGGGGAACTTTCGCCACCTGCATCAGCTGTTCGAGGGAAGGTCGGTTCTCATCGCCTATGCGTCCAAGAAGACCGCCGACGGTCACGACTATTACGTGGCGGCCAAGCTGGACCTGACCCTCATCGCCAAGGACTGGATCCCGGACGAGATGGAGGTGGTGACCGGCAAGCGGCAGGTGGTCATCCTCGACGAGGTTGCGCGGGCGGTCTACGGTGAGCCCCAGCCGCGGACGCCGTTCCAGTACGAGGCGTCGTTCGGCAAGACGCTCTACGCCTGGCGCATTCAGATCACGCCGCGCAACGTGGCCGAGCTGCGCGCGCAGGCCGAGACGGAGCGCATCCTGGGGATGCTGCTGGTGCCGGTCTCGACGGTGATCATCGCGCTCGGTCTCGGCGTCGTCTGGCTGTCGGTGCGGGCGGAGCGGCGCGCCTCGCAGATGAAGAGCGACTTCATCGCCAACGTCTCGCACGAGCTGAAGACGCCTTTGTCGCTGATCCGCATGTTCGGCGAGCTGCTGGCCGCCGGGAAGCACAAGGGGGAGGCGATGACCCGCGAGTACGGCGGGATCATCACCCGTGAGTCGGAGCGCCTGGCGCAGCTCATCGACAACGTGCTCGATTTCGCGCGGCTCGAGCGCGGCAAGGCCAGCTACAGCTTCGCCGAGGGGCGCCTCGAGGAGGTGGTGGAGCGCGCGCTCGACGTCTTCCGCCACCGCCTGGAAAAGGAGAAGCTGCGCCTCCGGACGGAGATCGAGCCCCGCCTGCCGCCGGTCCGCATGGACGAGGACGCCATGACGCTGGTGCTGCTCAACCTGGTCGACAACGCCGTGAAGTACGCCGGCGACGGCGGCGAGGTGTCGGTTCGGCTGCGGCGCGCACCGGGCGCCGTCCAGCTGGTGGTCAGCGATCACGGCGTCGGCATCGCGCCCGAGGAGCAGCAGCGGATCTTCGAGCGGTTTTACCGGGCCACCGCAGCCCGCGCGCGCAACATTCGCGGCAGCGGAATCGGCCTGGCGCTGGTGAAGCACATCGCCGAGGCGCACGGCGGGCGGGTCGAGGTGGAGAGCGCGGTCGGTCGCGGGTCGACCTTCACAGTCACCCTGCCGGTCGCGCCGCTCGTCACCCCCGCGCCCGAGGAGAGGGCAGCGCTGTGAACAGCCCCTTGTCGCCACTGGCCGGGCCCTCGCCGCGTCGGCGGATCCTGGTCATCGAGGACGAGCCGGATCTGGTCCGCGGTCTGCGCGACGCGCTGGAGTTCGAGGGGTTCGAGGTGCTGTCGTCGGGGCTCGGACGCGAGGGGGTGCGCCTCTTGCGCGAGCGCGGCCCGGATCTGGTGCTGCTCGACCTGATGCTCCCCGACGCCAACGGGTTCTCGGTCTGCGAGGAGATCCGCTCCACGCATCCGCTGGTTCCCGTGATCATGCTGACCGCGCGCTCGCAGGAGACCGACAAGATCCGCGGCCTCGACGTCGGCGCCGACGACTACGTGACGAAGCCCTTCTCCATCGGCGAGCTGGTTGCGCGCATCAAGGCGATCTTCCGCCGCCTGCATCGTGCGCCGCCGCCCAACGAGGAGATCATCATCGGCGCGGCGGTGATCGATCCGCGCAAGCATGAGCTCGTGCGCAAGGGGAAGGCGAGCGCACTTTCGTTCTATGAGGTGGAGCTTTTGCGTCTGCTCTGGGAGCGCTCCGGGCAACCGGTGACGCGCGAGGAGATCCTGGAGAAGATCTGGGGCGTCTCCGGCCACGCGACCACCCGCAGCGTCGATAACTTCGTGGTGAAGCTGCGCAAGAAGATCGAAGAGAACGCCGCCAAACCGCGCCACATCGTCACCATCTACGGCACCGGCTACAAGCTGGTCCCGTGAGAAGACGAGACGATGAGACGATGAGGCGACGGCCGACGGCGCGCCAGCGGGGCTTCGTGCGACGTCGCGACCTCTTGATCGGTGGCGCGGGCGCGCTCGGCCTGGCGGCGCTCGGCGGCAAGGGGAGGGCGGCAGCGCCGGCACCGGCTCAGGGTGCGGCGGCACCGCCCGCGCCGGCGCTTCCCCCACCGTTGCCGCCCGTGGCAGTCGACGTCCACTGCCATACGTTCTGCTCGGCTGACCTGCCGATCGTGGGCTTCGTGGCGCACTTCATCCCTGGGCTGGCCGAGCTGTCGCGCTTCGTGAGCCGCTGGCCCGAGGTCGTCGTGCGGGCCTTCGTGGGGGCAGTGGCGACGCTGCCGAACGCCGTCGCGCCGAAGGGGGAGGCCGAGCTGGCCATGCTGCGCGACGCGCTGGCGCACCCGGCGGCGGGCTCGATCGCGCCAGTCTCGACGTTGCCCCCCGAGGTGCTGGAGGCGCTGCTCGCCGAGCTGACCAAGCACCTTCCCTTCTCGGTCGGTCCCGACAAGCGGCGCATCATCGTTCGGTATCTCGAGACGCTGTACCTGGTGGCGCACCCGCGCGCGTCGATCGCCGCCTCGATCGCGCAGACCTTTCCGTCGGTCGCGCTTTTCACGCCGGCGCTGGTCGACTACGACGCCTGGTCCGACGACCGGGCGCCGACGCCGCTCTGGCAGCAGGTGCTGCTGCAGGAGACGATCTCGCGGCTTTCCGTGGCGGGGCGGATCGGGCGCCCCGACGCGCGCTTTCATCCGTTCGTGGCGTTCGATCCGCGCCGTCAGATCGAGGGGCCGCAGGCGGCGGTGCCCAAGCCGGGTGCGCCGCCGACGCCGCTCCCCTCGGCTGCCAGCTCGGCGCTCGAGCTGGTGCGCTACGCGATCGAGGTCGGCGGCTTCCTGGGGGTCAAGCTCTACCCGCCGGTCGGGTTCGCGCCGTGGGACAACGTCCACCACCGGCGGGATCTGCCGTTCGCCGCCGGGCTCGACGTTGCGCTCGACGCGCTCTACGGCTACTGCGCCTCCGCGGAGTCCCCGCTCCTCACGCACACCAGCGCGGCCAATGAATATGGTCTCGGCCTGCATCGACTGGTCTCGCCCGAGCATTGGCGCCCGGTGCTCGACCGCCACCCGACGCTGCGTCTCAATTTCGGCCACTTCGGCCACGACTACGGCGTCCCTCAGACCGACGGGCCGAAGGAGACCGCCGAGGCCTGGATCTATCAGGCCGCCGCGCTGATCGACGGTCACCCCAACGTCTACGCCGATCTCTCCAACTCACCGCTCGTCTACGACGCCGCCTACGGCAAGCGTCTCTGCGCCCTGCTCGCCGACGTGATCGCCCGCTATCCGAAGGTCAAGCGGCGCCTGATGTATGGGAGCGACTGGTGGCTCTCCGGCCTCGACCCCGACGCCACGGCGGCGGTCAGGCAGTTCCGCGCCACCCTCGGTGGCCTGCTCGGGCCCGACGGCGTGGCCGACCTGATGGGTCGCAACGCGCTCCGCTTCCTCGGCTTCCTCGACGACGACGGTCGACCGCGGGCCGGTGCCTCAACGGCACGCCTGCGTCGGTTCTACGCAGGCGCGCCTGCACCAGTCTGGTTGCCGGCCCCCCAGCCCTGATCCGCACGTCGCGGGGATGCCGCGGGGCCCGCCAAAATTCCGACACGTCCCGCTCAAGCATCTGGGCGAATGTGCCGACTGGGCCTTCATGGCGATCGCTTGGGGGAGCGACCGTCGTGTTTTCAATTCGGGAGGCGCAGCACAACAGCGTCCTGCCGGTTCAAACCGACGTGTCGGTCACAGACCTTCACAGGCCGAGTCGCGTCCGCAGGTTTCTCGGCTCCCCCCTTCCGGGAGCTGCGCCTCGATCACGACCGAGCGGGCGTTCTATCGATTGGAGTCGGCCTGGCGGGAGCTTTACGCGCGGGCCGCCGACGCGTCGCCGTTCCGAAGTTGGGACTTCACGGTCGAGTGGTATCGGCAGTTCGTCCGCGGACGTGTCGGCGGCGCCACCGGTCGCTTCGAGATCGTGGTCGCCAAGGATCAACAGGGCAGGCTCATTGGTGCCATCCCGATGTACGAGGAGCGCGCTCTCGGCTCGGCGGCATTCGGGTCGGTCCTGCAGCCGTTCGGCCGCGGCCAATCCTTCGAGACGATGACGGATGAGCCAATCAGCCTTCTCCGTCGAGGATGCGAGGAGGAGGCAGCTCGGACGATCGCGGAACATGTGGCCCGCCGACTGACTCCTGGGGGGTGGGACCTGGCGGTCGTCTCGGGTCTCCCGCACAAAGGCGCGAAGGGGCGGCGTTCGTTGGTCTGGTCGCGTCCCTTCGAGAGCGTGGAGCTGATGCGGCCGGCTGAAGGAGCGATCCTCCTGCCGCTGCCGCGTTCTTGGGAGGCGTTCACTGCCGGCCTTTCGAAGTCGATGCGCGACAACATCGCCTACTACCCGAGACGACTCACGCGTGAGATCGGGGACTGGACGATAAGGACGGCGCGGACGCCGGCCGCGGTCGCCGTCGCCTGCGAACAGCTCATCGACCTGCACCGCCGGCGGAGTCGCTCGGGGACCGGAGTCGTTCATCGAAACCACATCCCCGGGACGACCGAGGCGGCGTTCCTGCGGGGATGGTTCGCGCGTGCCGCTGCCCGAGACGAGATCTCCCTCGTCAGCATCGAGATCGCCGGCGAGGTGATCGCTGCCCAGGCCTTTGTCGAGATGCCTGGCTGTCTCTCGGTCTACTACTCCGGCTACGACGATCGGTACTACCGCTACAGTCCGCTCACGATCATCACCGCGCACCGGATTCGATCTGCCATCGGGGAGGGCGTGCGTCGGCTGGAGTTCCCTCCGTTGCAGACCTCCTGGAAGTCTCGCTGGGGTGCCGAAA
>Ga0209890_10000137_pt1 | contig 33725 bp, 27 predicted proteins | sample OrgsoiDNA2013049_FD_185799 | JGI IMG/M metagenome (GOLD analysis project Ga0209890, IMG submission 185799) | Permafrost soil microbial communities from the Arctic, to analyse light accelerated degradation of dissolved organic matter (DOM) -... | ecosystem: Environmental > Terrestrial > Soil >... | reverse complement strand
ACTCCGCGAGCAGCGTCCGCGGGTCCTGATTCTTCCCTACTGGGAGGGGCGCCATCCGGATCACTACACGGCCTCGATTCTCGGCTACGAAGCGGCGTTCTTATCGGGTCTGGTAAAGCTGGATTTAGCCGTCAGCCATCAGCCGTCAGCCGTCGGCAAAACCACTCCCGGAGAGTCCGGCAATTCGGCTGCGCCTCATCGTCCTTTCAAAATTATTTACGCCAGCCTGTACCGCGATGTACGTCCGACGTTTGTCGTGGACATCACCGACCAGTTCGAAACGCGCTTCGCATCGCTGATGGCCTACAAATCCCAGTTCACCGATCAGGAGCCTGGCAGCGGAATCTTCCCCGCGCACAAAGAAATTCGGGCACGCGTGGAATCCATGGCCCGCTATTACGGCATGCTCGGCGGCGTCACCTATGCAGAACCGTTCGTGCAGAAGGAAGTTGGCTTAGTGGATGACGTGATGGCGATTCCGGTGAAGTCGATCTGATCCGGATGGTAGGGCGGACACTCCTGTCCGCCGCCTTTGATCTTGGGTTTGATCTTGATCCTGAGACTCAAATTCAAAATCAACATCAACAGCAGCGGACAAGAGTGTCCGCTCGATATTTCCCATTAGTCCCCATTCACAAATTGAGAAAAAAGACGGGGGCCATTGCTGCGAGCGCAGCTCCGGCTTGCAGTGCCAGTACATACAGGGTCTGTCTTGGAGCTCGTGGCAGCCACTTGATCGCGAAGAACGCCAGCACCGGAATCTGTCCAGCCATGAGCAGCTGCCAAATATGGGCAGTGGCCCCCTCATCGGTCTCGTGGGCAACCCCGCCGAACATTGCGGCGATACCAAGCGCGGCCAGGGCGGTGAGCGACATTGCCAGTGGAAGAAAGGCGCTCGGATGCCTCACCATGGCGCCAAAAGAATTGGGACGTTGATCCATGTTGCCTCCTCGAGTTGGGAAGATGTGCTCACAAAGTGCCGACCAAACCACGTTTGCCAACGTGCGCAGGCCGCCACGGCCGGATTGAAGAAGCGCCTCAAACTCCGCGCCATAACGCTCTCTCCAGTCACGCGGATACAGGTAAATAAGCAGCCGGGCGAGCGCTCGATTCATAAGGGCTCCAGCCTTTTCAGTCCGGCTTTGGTGAACAGTTGCAGGGTGGTCAGTTTTGCGCGGAGAACGCGCAGGCCCTCACCGGTTATGCGATAGGGCCGGCGGCGTTCCTCGGCTGGGAGTGGCTCGATCCAACCGTGCTGCTCCAGGCGAGCAATCGCGCCATACAGCGTTCCCGGACCAAGTCGAGTTCCGCAAAGGCTTGCAATATCTTCCATCATGGCGTGCCCGTGCTTTGGTCCATTGGCGAGGCTGGCAAGCACCAGCAGCGGCGGGTCAGAATAGTGCCCCTTTCCCGCGCCTTCTTTGGCCCTTACTACGTTTCGCGTACTACGCATGACGTAGTTATCGCACAGCTAGTCCCCCTGCTGCAAGGAAATTATTGGCACGTACGACTGAAAATCTGGACGCGGCCGGTCCGGTAAAGTGGCCCGCGCTCATGACTCCTTGCTCTCGCTCGCCGGCGTGCCGAAGCCGCAACGTCCGCGCATGCCTTGCCGGAATTTTTCGCGCTCCTCGGGCGTCATGTGTTTCCACCGCTCTGTCATGCGACCTCGAAACCTGGAGCGGTGCATCCCGTGGCCACCAAGACCGCCAAAGAGGATCCGGCACAGCGCCAGAATCCCGACCGCCTGCCAGAAGGTGACTTGGCGCCAGCCGAAGAGCGGCGGCAGCAGCCAATTCCACAGATGCAGCACCACCTCGCCGCCGATGGCGATAAATAGCAGAATCCCCACGATCGCCGCCGGGACAATGAAAATCCATCTTTTTCTCATATTCGGTTCCTCCTGCTTCCTAAAGTCATGCTTTCGTAAACTCGTGGTAAATGTTCTGCAATCGCTCGCGCAGATGCAGCACTGCATAGCGTTTGCGCGAGAGCAGCGTGTTCACGCTCACGCCGGTTTCGGCGGCCATCTCCTTGAAGGTGCGCCCCTCAAACTCGTGCCCGACAAAGGCTTCGCGCTGCTCATCGGGTAGCTCGTCCAGCGCAAACTCGAGTTCGTCGAGGAGCACGTTGCGGGCGTAAAGCGCGTCCGGGCCGGCATCCGGGGAAGGCAGCAAGTCTTCCAACTGCGACAACTCCTCGTCGTCGTCGGCCACGGCGACATCGCCGAAGCTCTCCGGCTTCTTCTTGCGGAAGAGATCGGTAATGCGGTTGCGCGCGACGCGGAAGAGCCAGCCGGTCACGTGCTCGATCGGCATCAGCAGGCGGTTCGCTTCCACGAGCTCGTAGAAGACCTCCTGCAGAATGTCCTCTGCGTCGCGCGGGTCCGGCACACGGCGACGAATGAAGTTGCGCAGACGGGACTGCTCCCGCTTGACCACTTCGGAGATCCGCCGGTCCTGTTCGAGGCTCATGCGCTCCAGGCTCGCCGCGTCCTTCATCTACAGATGTAGACGAATTTGGGGGTGCGAATATTGTAGGGTGTCGGCGTGTGGCCCCGCCTTCCGCCGGCAAACCGCACTGGGTGCCCCTTCTTTGTGGTTATTCGGTGAAGGGCGGCAAGAGTGAATGAGTGGGAGGTGCTTAAGGAGGATCCGACCTCCGGCCGCGTAACCGGCGAAGCGGGCTGCCCGCCACCCTGGTTATTTCGGTCAATGTTACAAGTGCAACCCTCTAATTGCGAAAGAGCGAGCGCTATTGCTCATACTTTCATCTTCAAGCCAGCATACCTTGAAGTCTCCCGCGCTCGTGTCGGCTGCAACTGCTTCGCCACGACGCAACACTGTTTGTCTTACACAAGGAAGGTTCTATATGACGATGCTTGGGTCGCAATCAGCTGCACCAAAGGAAACGATCAGTCCTGACAATTTGATCAAAACTCTGAAGAAGCTGCAGTTTACCTGCGCGGCGGTGCTTGGGCTAGCGATGCTTGCGGCAGTGCCAGCGCAAGGGCAAACTTTTAGTACACTCCACGGCTTTACTGGATCGCCTGATGGTGCAAACCCTATCGGAGGTCTGAGTCGGGACTCGGCGGGCAATCTCTACGGCACTACCTGGATGGGCGGTGATCAAAACGTGGGAACGGTTTTTGAGGTTGATAGCCAGGGTACGGAGACGGTGCTCTATAGCTTCAAGGGCAAGCGGCTGTCCGATCCCCAGGGAGTCATTGAAGGCACCAACGGTAACTTCTATGGAACCACGCAAGATGGCGGCACCTACCAGTTTGGGACGATCTTCAAGGTGACGAAGACCGGCAAACACAGCGTGCTCCACAGCTTCAAAGGGTACCCTACAGACGGGGCATATCCTTCGGCAGGTTTGATCCGCGATGCGGCGGGCAATCTTTATGGAACCACCCACGCCGGCGGCAGCGGCGGCAACTGCACGGGTTACTATCAAGGCTGCGGAACAGTGTTCATGCTAAGCAATGCTGGCATCGAGACGGTGCTGCACAGTTTCATTGGCGGAACGGACGGGGCGCAACCCCATACATCTTTAGTCCAGGACGCCGCCGGCAATCTCTATGGTACTACCGCCGCGGGCGGCAATGCGAATAATTGCGGTGCCCCTGGCTGTGGAACAGTGTTCATGGTGAGCAATACAGGGGTTGAGACGGTGCTGTACAGATTCAACGGGTACCCTACAGACGGGCAAATACCCAGGGCAGGCTTGGTGCTCGACCAGAAGGGGTACCTCTATGGCACGACACAGAACGGCGGTGCCTCTGGGTTCGGAACGGTCTTTAAGTTGAACCGGGCAGGCAAAGAAACGGTGCTGCACAGCTTTAATAGTGGGCATCGTCCAGATGGTGAGTATCCCTCCGCTGCCTTGGTCCGAGACGCTGCGGGGAACCTCTTTGGCACGACCACCTATGGGCCTGACACTGGATGCTCGGGCTCCGGCTGTGGAACGGTGTTCAAGGTGACGAAGACTGGCAAGGAAACTGTGCTCTACAGCTTCACTGGCGGTGCTGATGGCGCAGTCCCCGACGCAGGTCTAATTCTAGATCCGGCGGGAAATCTTTACGGGATTACCCCACAGGCCGGAGCGTCCGGAGTCGGAAATGTTTTCAAGCTGACGCCGTAGTCAGACAAGAGGCACCGGGATGCCTGTTCGCAGACGATCGACCGTTGAGGTTCTCAAAACAACTTTAAGGCGGGTGGCAGAGGGTACCCCGCCTTCCGGCGGGAAACCGCACTGGGTGCCCCCTCTTTGTGGTTCTTCGGTGAAGGGCGGCAAGAGTGAATGAGTGGGAGGTGCCTAAGAGGAAGATCCGACCTCCGGCCGCGTAAACCGGTGAAGCGGGCTACCCGCCACCCTGGTTATTTCGGTCAATGTTACAAGTGCAGCACTCTAACTGCGAATGCGAGCGCTATTGCTCAGCTTTCATCTTCAAGCCAGCATATCTTGAAGTCTCCCGCACTTGAGGAAGAAGAGTTTTTCAAATGTCCCCAACAAAAGTTGGCTTTGCAGCTTTTCTTATGGGCTCAGCGCTGCTGGCCTCCGCGACCACTCCCGTCGTTACCGTCCAGTCGCCCGCAAATGGCAGCGTCGGATCTCCCGTGAGCTACGTTGCTTCAGCCGCCAGTCCAGGATGCTCTAGTGGAATTGCTGCGATGCGGATCTACACTGCTCCCGGCGTGGGTGCATACACCATCGATTCGAATACTCTCAACACCAACATCAATCTTCCCACCGGTTCTTATCAAACTGTCGTGCAGGCATGGGACAACTGCGGCGGAGTCGGCAAGACCACCGTGAACATTACCGTCTCAAAAATCAATCGTGCGCCGCCGAAATTTCTCTATGCAACAGAATTTGTGGCGGGCAAGATCGCGGAATACGTCGTTAATCCCCTAACCGGATCGATTAGTCCGACCAGCCAAGCCTGGACTTGGGCGCATTGGGGTCCGGTGGACATCGCCTCCGATCCGGGCGGCTATCGCCTTTATGTGGCCAACCAAGGTTCGCATGACGTGAATGCGTATTTCATCAATCGCAATGACGGAAGTCTCGCTTCGGTTCCGGGATCGCCTTTTGCGATCGCGGGAGTCGGCCATCGCATCGTCGTGCATCCTTCCGGACACTTTGTTTACGTCACCAGCGACCACTCCGGCGGCGGGTCTGACGTGAATGCGTTCCATGTTCAAAGCAACGGCTCACTCAAACCCGTGCCTGGCTCTCCATTCAGCGGAGAAGGTTCAGTCGGAATACCCGCCCTTGCCATGGATCCAGGGGGGAAGTACTTATTCGCCTCTGCGACGGTGGCGGGCAATACCGGAGCCGTCGCTGCCTTTACCATCGATCAAATCTCCGGGGCAATTACGCCTGTGGCCGGTAGTCCATTTATCGTCCCCGATTATGCCGGTTGCACTCAGTTTTGTCAGTTTCCGCCCACGGATGTTGCGGTTGGTCCCACGGGGAAGTACCTCTATGCCGTGTTGGGAATCGAGGATGCGATAGCGGGGTTCAGCATCGATGGGAGCACGGGCGCCTTATCCAATCTGCCCGGGTCCCCCTATCCAGAGGGGCAGTTCTGTACCACCAACAGCTGCAACAACCCCAATACCGAAAGTATCGATCCAAATGGCAAGTTCATTTACGTCAGCAATGGCCAGCTAGAAGCAGTTTCGATCTTCACGCTCAATCCCGCCACCGGAGTGCCCGCTTACGCTGGCCTTGACACAGTCCCATGCTGGCAGGCCGGATTTGTCTCGTCCGTAACGGTGAATGTAGACCCATCTGGAACCTTCCTCTATAGCCTCGGCTATACCAAAGAGTGCGGTGTAGGAACGACGACCGCCGTGCTTGGATTGTCGATCAATCAAGGCAACGGCGACTTGATCTCAGTTCCCGGATCACCCTTCGCGAATCCCGATGTCCACACCATTCCACTCAACGAGGAAAAGGTGGTGGTCACGCGCTAAATCATTCTCACTGACCATGTGACGTTGTAGACGCCGAAATCGGACGCCGTTGGCCCAGCCTTCCGATGGCAAGTCGTAGTTGGTTGCCCCATCCTTCGCGGCCTTTCGCGAAGGGTGGGTGGCAAGTGTGGTGCTCTGGAATGGTTCACAAACGGAATTGCGTAGCGGCGGCTGCTTGCTTGACATTCTTTCTCGGCCCTTCTATCGGACAAGCTGCGGCCCAGAGTTGCACCCTGAGGACCGCGAATCCTTCGGTTACCGTATGCGCGCCGACAGCCAACGGGATTGCTCCCATTTCCCCGGTCCATGTGGTGGCGGGAACTACGGATTCATACACCGTAACCGCCGTCCAGATCTATGTCGATAGCGTGCTTGTTTACCAGGTGAACGCCAACGCTGTGGACACATACATTCCGTTGGCAACGGGCAATCACCTGATCACAGTGCAGGGCTGGGACGCCATTGGCCGCACGTTCAAGACTAACGTGCCGATGTCCATGACTCCGCCATGCGCGCTTAATACAACAAACCAGACGGTCACGATTTGCACGCCGGGATCATCTGCCACCGTAAGTTTCCCCCTGCACCTGGTTGCGGGCATGACGGACTCCAATCCGGTGACCTCCATCCAGGTACTGGTGGACGGAACACAGATTTATGGCAATAGCGGTGGCAAGCTCGACGTTTATGTAAAGACTTTGAAAGCAGGTAACCACACGCTTATGGTGACGGCCCAGGATAGCGCGGGATCGACTTTCAGCAGTTCGGTGGCGATTTCCGCTACCTCGAATACCGGATTATCGAATGTTCGCCATATCATCTTTTTCGTGCAGGAGAACCGTTCGTTCGACAACTACTTTGGAATGCTGGGACCGTATCGCGTATCCAGGGGGTTGCCAGACAATATCGATGGCGTTCCACTCAACGCCACGCTTTACGACACTCAGGGACAGCCGGTGCACCCCTATCATTACCAAACGGTGTGTACTGAGAATCTGAGCCCTTTCTGGAACGAAACGCATTTCGACGTTGATGGCGGGAAGATGGACGGATTCATGCAGACGTCCACCTCCGTGCCTTCTACGATCGATCCCACCGGCACCCGCGCCATGGGCTATTACGACCAAACGGACCTTCCTTACTACTATGAGTTGGCGACGCAGTTTGCCACCAGCGACCGTTTCTTTTCTTCGGTGGAATCAAACACGAATGCGAACCGCATGTACCTCTTCGCAGGGACTTCCTTCGGACACGTCCGCCCGGACACGCCACCGCCCGGAGGCTGGACGCAGCCAACCATCTTCGATCATCTTGATCAAGCGGGCGTCTCCTGGCGCTATTACTACCAGGACAGCGGGGCTTATCTGCCGCAATGGTCGACGTACCAGCGAGACGCTGCCAAGCTGGCGCCGATCGCAAACTGGGCTGCCGATTTGCAGAATGAGGCCGGCCTGCCCTCCGTAATCTTCATTGAACGCGCGGGGCCTTCCGGACTGGACGAACACCCAGGCAACAACACCCAACTGGGAGCGGCGGACGTCGCCAACATCTTGAATGAGCTCTTAGCGAGCCCGTCGTGGGCTTCTTCGATCTTCATCCTCACCTATGACGAAGGTGGCGGTCTGTTCGATCACGTTGTGCCCGCGAACCTCGTCAAACCCGACGGAATTGCGCCCATGCTGCAACTGCACGATCGGCCGGGCAAGTTCGACCACGCTGGCTTTCGAATTCCCATTGTGGTTGTTTCGCCCTGGGTGAAACCGCATTACGTGTCGCACACCTGGCGTGATCTCACGTCCATTTTGCGTCTCATTGAAACTCGGTTCAATGTGGCAGGGTTAACTGCCCGCGACATCAATGCCGACAACATGCTGGAATTCTTTGACTTCTCCAATCCGTACTGGCTGAATCCACCGCCCCTGCCCACGCAGCCCACCAACGGAACGTGCAATTACAGCCTCGAGAAAGCGCCGGGATTCTGAGAATTACAGGCGGGTGGCCCTGCCGATCGCGTCTAGATCACTGCGTAGGGTGGCCCGTCCAAGCTCCGCTTGGGCGGGGTTTTGCTGCTGGCGAACGCAAGCGCACCGTCGGAAAGACTCCGGCTCGCTCGCGGTTCCGCGCTGTCCACTGCGACTCAATCTCCACCGGACAACGTTCCCCGCTCAGATAGTGGCGGAAGCTGCTCCAAATCCAATCCTCTGGACGTGCCACCAATCCACGTGCCGCTGGATTGCGGTGAATGTAGCGCAGCTTCTCCACAAACTTGCGTTCGCCCCACACATTGAAATCGTAATAACGTGCTTGCCAGAAAGGATCGGGCGCACGCAAGGCCAGTCTGCGTGCGACCGACTGTTTCAGAGATTGCATCGCTTGCGCCAGCATTCCGTGCTCCGGCTCGTTGACCAGCATGTGCACATGTTCTGGCATCACTACGTACCCGTAGACACAGAGATCGTAGTTCTGCCGCACTTGTTCGAGTTCGGATTCGAAGGTTTGCCGCGACCCGGCGGTTCCAAACTTTGGCTGCCGGTGATAACAACTGAAGGTTAGAAAGTGAAGCTGCCGCGTTCGTTGGAAGCGCTTCAGTCCCCAGGGCACAACGAGAGCATGCTGCCTAGCGTCGCCCAGGGTCTGTGATCTACGAACTGCTGATATGTGCGATTTACGGTCAACGGCCCCGCCCAAGCGGAGCTTGGACGGGCCACCCGCTGGAGTTGACTAGACGTGATCGGCAGGGCGACCCGCCCTTTACGCCGCCAGCCAGCAAAAGATACACGGTCGATTCCGTTCGCGTGTAATAGACGTGATACCCCGCTCCGACATGGATACGCATCTCGGAAACGCCTTCGCCGACGGGTTCGCAATCGCCGAAATTCCCAAATGTCGCGCTAACAGGCGGCAGTCAATTCGCACAATGAAATGCGATCTCCGGCCGCGCAACGCGGAGTCGAACGGTGTCGGCGGTTCGGCAGGCCACCCTTCGGCTATCGCTCAGGGCAAGCTTTCTCGAAAAGCGCGAGAAGTGGCGCGCTCCCAGTTAGTTCGGTCATTGGTAAAAGAAAACCCGCGCTATACTTCCCGTAACGTGGGCCACCGGGAGCTAGGTTTTGGGCGCAGGAATATTCATAGGAATGGTAACAGAGCCGATGGCGCCGGACTTCGCGTCCCTCGCCACGATTCTCAAGATCGCTATCCCGCGCAGTAATCTCATATGATTGCTCACCAGCAATCCCGTCTGAAAGACAGATTCGTATCTTTGGGGATTCATCGTGAATTCAGCGTGGCGCTGCTCGCCGCTAAGCTGTTTCCCCGCTGCATCTCGCTGGACAAACACGAAGTCTAGTACACAACTCTTCCCGGCGGCGGTTTCGACGAACTCGATTTCGCGAGGATTCAACATTAAACTCAGGCCAAACTGATCCAGATTTTCTTTACCCGGTAAAGACATTTGCGCGAGCAGGCTCAGGTTGGTAGCGTCAATCGGGCTGGCTACCGCTCCGTCGAGCGCCGTCTTAAGTTCCTCCTGATCGTTGGTCGGTTCCGGTATGGCGAAGTAACCTCTGCGGTACTGCAGTTGCAGGTCGGACCTTTTGACGTGAATCCTGATTTGGTGGTACTTGCCGTCCCATTTCCCATGAGACGGATAGAACGCCAATTGGTAAGTAAGCTCACCGTCCGCCAACGCCTTGCGCACCACACCGGACAAGTCGTTGTTGTTGTGAAATGATTGCCCGCCCGTGCGTTCTGCAAGCAAATCCATGGAGACAAAGTCCCGCGTGTCCCTCTCCTGCTTGAACCCGGGATCCCTCCGTGGATTGACAAGCTGGGGGTCACTGGCGTCATAGTTCACTGAAGCCATCAGCCCGCGTGCATCGACCGGATAAACGGCAAGGTTGGCCTGATTCAGTGCACGTACCGCTCGATCCAGTTGCCGTTCAAAGGTGTGAATCTCGCGCGTGGGATCCTGCTTCGTCAGTCCTTCCTGTCCGATCGCCAGGGGAAAACTTCCTGAGATCCACACCAGGTTCTTTCTGCCTGGGACGGGAGCGAGATGGTGGGCTATGTCTTCAATGGCAGATAACGTGGCCTCGACCCGGTTGATGACCGCCAAATCCTGATGCCGCAGCTCGGAATTCTCAAACAACCGCTGTAAGATTTGCGCTCGATCGCTGATTGACGTTGCTCGGGAACTACCCCCTGACCCTGCGGGCGGCTGATCCGGGAGCGGGGAAGCTGCCGGAAACGAAGACGTGAGATCGACTAGGGGCTTTTGATTGGCATAGAGCTGACTCGACAGATGTCCGCGATAACCCGCCGCTGCTGCGATTAGCTGATTGATATCTTGCGTGAAGTCGTGCAGCACTTCCAGTTTCGTTGTCAACACATAGATGGCAACGTGGTCCTGCTGTTGCAGTTGTTCGAGGAATTTCAGCGCCTGGGTGCGGGCGTACGATTGATCTTCGGCATTGGTATTCAGTGCATCAAGCAAGACGACCGTAAGATTGCCTGGAACGTCGGTCGTCATCTCCGGACGGTTGGTGTAAATGCCCACTGGCAGGGTCTTCACGCCAGGTGCCGTTGGAGCACCACCTGCCAGGGAAAACAACGAGATTTCTTGCGGCTCCCCTTGATCCAGCACCGTGAAGTCATCCTTCGTGAGGCCAGGCACGGGCAGGCCGTTCTTGTCCTGCACCACGACGCTCAATTCAACCAAGCGGATACTGGCCTTCAACGTTGTGACAGGCGGTTCAACAGTTTGGGATCCAATTGCCGGGGCGGGCGACTGAGCCGGCCGCATCGCAAACAAAAGTGTAACGGCAAGCAGGAGTCTTACTATCGAGCTCATACACCCTCACCTACACGAAGCAGCCGGGCCAAGAGACAATTTACTTAGGTTCCTTCGAAGCAGCGACCGGGTAGAGGCTCAGTATAACAACCTGGTGGCGGGTGGCCAACATCTGCCTAAGTAGCAACCGGGAGTGCCCCACATCTCGCGATTTTCGAGATGTGGGTTTACCGACCGTACACGGCGAATTTTCTAATCGAGCACCGATTTTTTCATCACATCCAGCCTGTGTGCGCCATCACAGACTTCCAACTCGCCATCCCCGAAAATGTACTCCGATTCGCCCAGGCAGGAGTGTGCCCGTCTCCAGAGACGGACCTCAAGGCAATCTTTGAAAACCTGGATACCACGGAAACAGTCTTCACCTTTCCCGTTACCAGTCCAGTAAGGTATTTCTCGCTAAGTCCTTATTCCGGAATACTTTACAGTTACGTCTTTATTCCTCAATACTTTAGCGACAAAGTGTGGGGAGGGGGTACCAAAATCATCGGCGACGGGTAGGTCACTTTACCGGGGAGAACAGCTCTTCCCGTGCTTGTACGAAACCCGCGCCGTATAATAACCGGTTCCTGATAACCGCCGAAGTGCGATGGCCGCCATCCCAACCCGTTCCATCGCACAGGAGACTTCATCATGTCCACTCTTACCGAACCCGCCGTCCCGTCCCAAACAAAGACCCGCACCGAGTCCGACAGCATGGGGAAGATCGAAGTCCCTGCTCACGTTTACTGGGGAGCGCAGACGCAGCGCTCGCTGCTGCATTTCGATATTGGGCGCGACGTCATGCCTCCGGAGCTGATTCGCGCGTTTGGCACGCTTAAGAAGGCTTGCGCGCTGGTGAATCAGGACCTGGGCAAGCTTCCCTCCGCGATCGCCAAGCTCATCGCGCAAGCCGCCGACGAAGTCATTGCCGGCAAGCTGAACGACCAGTTCCCCTTGCGCATCTGGCAGACCGGCAGCGGCACGCAGACCAACATGAATGTGAACGAGGTCATCTCCAATCGTGCGATTGAAATTGCCGGTGGCGAATTGGGATCGAAGAAGCCGGTGCATCCGAACGATCACGTCAACATGTCGCAGTCGTCGAACGACACGTTTCCGGCGGCGATGCACATCGCGGCGGCGGAGCGGGTGAAGAACGCGCTGATTCCGGCGATCAAGACCGTGCGCGATGCGATCGCAGCCAAGGCGAAAGAATTTGAAGGCGTGGTGAAGATTGGCCGCACCCATTTACAAGATGCTGTTCCGTTGACCATTGGACAGGAATTCGGCGGCTGGGCCAGTCTGCTCGATCGCGACATCAAGCGGCTGGAGCAGGGACTCGACGGCCTTTACGATCTGGCGATTGGCGGGACCGCGGTGGGCACGGGGCTGAACACGCATCCGGAATTTGCCGAACGCGCGGCCAGGAAGATTGCCGAACTGACGGGACTTCCCTTCCGCTCCCATCCCAACAAGTTCGCCGCACTTTCAGCCCACGACGAGATCGTGTTTGCGCAGGGCGCGATGGAAACTCTGGCCGCTTCGCTGATGAAGATCTCGAACGATATTCGCTGGCTGGCTTCCGGTCCGCGGTGCGGGCTCGGCGAGCTCTCCATTCCGGAAAACGAACCGGGATCGTCCATCATGCCCGGTAAGGTCAATCCCACGCAATGCGAAGCGATGACCATGGTCTGCGTGCAGGTGCACGGAGCGACGGCCGCGGTGGGATTCGCCGGATCGCAGGGCAACTTTGAGCTCAACGTGTTCAAGCCCGTGATCATTTACAACTTCCTGCACTCGGTCACGCTCGTCACCGACGCCTGCCACGGCTATGTGGAGTACATGGTCAAGGGCATTGAAGTGGATCGCGCCAAGGTGGACTGGTACGTGAAGAATTCGTTGATGCTGGTCACGGCGCTCGCTCCGAAAGTGGGATACGACAAGGCGGCGCAGATTGCGCACGCGGCGCACGTCGAGCACTCGAGCCTGCGCGAGGCGGCATTGAAGCTGGGATATCTTACGGGTGAGGAATTTGATCAGCTGGTCAAGCCGGAGAAGATGACGCATCCGTAGAGAGGGGACAGGGATGATCTGCTATCCGTCCTCACTTACGATAGTAACCAGAATAAGCTAGTTTTCGATTACTTATGGAGGTGGGTCCAGCCTATGATTTTCCAGATAGAGGACCGATGCTCTTGCACCGCTCACATTTGCGACGGCTCGCATTGCTCTGCCTGCTCTGTCCCTCGCATGATTCCTTCGCGGTGAAACCGCTTCCTTTTCCAAGTCATCCTCCGATTGTTCAAAACATGGGCAAAGTGACGTGCCGGTACCGGCTCGATGGACTGCAAACCGAATTCACGGAAACAAATCTGCGGGAAGCTCGCTACTCGTCATTGCCTGCAGGAAACTACACCTTTCAGGTGACCTGTGAGTCTGCTCAACCGGGACAAACCATATCGGGCGCGTCTTCGTTTACGGTTCCCCCTCCGTGGTGGCAGAGATGGTTGACAGAGATCGCGGGCGCAGGCGGAGTGGTGTTGCTGGTTTGGGGAATCCTGTGGTCGCGGTACCGGGATCGACGCGAGAACGAACGTCTGGAACAAGCCGTCGCCGAGCGCAGCGCGGAATTGGCTCGGGCAAACCTCGAATTGCAGGAAGCCTCGCTCAGCGATCCGCTCACTGGCATCCGCAACCGCCGCTTTTTTCGCAGCATGATCGAGGCCGACGCCAGCCAGGCCGTGCGCGCCTATCGCGGATCGGAGCTCTACAGCCGCGACCATCGTGATCTGATTTTCTTTCTCGTTGATATCGACCACTTCAAAGAGGTCAACGACGAGTACGGACACCATGCTGGAGATCGCGTGCTGGTGCAGATTGCGCAGCGGCTCAGCAGTTTAGTTCGCGAGTCAGATTTTTTAATTCGCTGGGGCGGCGAAGAATTTCTGGTGGTGTGCCGCTCCGCGGATCGCGGCGACGGCACACTTCTCGCATCACGGATACTGGAGGCAATCAACAGCGCGGAATTCGATTTGGGGAACGAGCGACAGCTGGCGCGTTCGTGCTCGGTTGGCTGGGCGGCGTTTCCGTGGCTTTCACCGGCCTTTTCGAATTTGGCGGTGGATGAAGTGCTCCGCCTGGCCGACCGCGGACTCTATCTGGCGAAACAGCACGGCCGTAATCAGGCGGTCGGCCTGGTGCCCACTACCAACACTCCGACCATCAGCGCTCCCATCCCGAACGCTCCGGGCACGAACGTGCTCACGAGGCCCGACAAGTATTGCTGCCTGGAGCAACTGCTGGAAGACAATCTGATCCGCGAAGTGCGTACCGCGGGCGGAACCGCATCGGCCGCGGCGGGCTGACCCGCTTTGCTCGCTGCCGGACGGGAGAGGCGCCCGTCGCTCCACAGACTACTTCTTATTCAGGAATCGCCTGCGGTTGAGGTGAGTTGTGGAGCTCGCCTTGATATCGTCATACTTCAGCACGCTGATGGAACCATCGACCTCAAGCACCGCGAGCGCCGCTTCTTGGTAAGTGGCAACGCCGTGCTCCCGCAGCGCGCGTTGCAGCTCGTCCATGCTGACATGCTCTTTGGCCATGTGGGCCTGGTTCACTTCGCCGTCGTGGACTAGCAGGCTGGGCTCTCCCTCAATATATTTTCTGAAACGGCGATTCCCTCCGGAAAGCTCGGCTACAAAATAGTTCAGGATGAGCAGAGTGGCCGCGGCCACCGCTCCTCCGGCTACCGAAGTGTCGGGGCCAGTCATGGCGTTCTGTACGGAGTTTGAAAGCAGCAGGAGAAGCGTGAGATCGAACGGAGTCATCTGGCCGACTTCCCTCTTGCCGCTGATGCGAATTCCGAGCAGCACGAGGCAGTAGATGACTCCGGTTCGGAGTACGATTTCAACGAGCGTGTGCAGGTTCGTTGGCAGCATTGCTGTCTTCGTTACTGCTGCTACTGCGGCGTAGCGGTGATTGGCACCGGCGCGTTCTTGGGCGTGCTCAGGTAGCCGGTGATCTTGTTCTTGTCCACCGTCCAGACCACCAGTTCATACAGCATGTGCTCGCGTCCGGTGTAGAACTGCACTGGCTCACTCTGGTTCTTGTCTTTTTTCTCGATGGTTTTGTCGTCGGCAGTGACATTCAGCGTGTACTTGCCGCGTTTCTGATCGGTCTTCTTGAGCTGCAAGGCCACGGTTGAAAACGCCTGCGGCTTGGCCCCCTTCAACAAGGCGAACTCATAGTATTGGCGGTCGCCCTTGTGTTTCAGGGCCTCCAGATCGCCGCGCGTGTTGGCGATCAGTCCGCTCTGCACCCCGAGGTCGCCGATGGTGCCCTGCAGTTTTGCGATGGTTGCCTCGAGCGACGCCTTGGTAGCGGCCACGTCCGTCTTCACACCGCCAACATCGGTCTTCACGTTGCCTACTTCTCCGGCAACGGCGCCCACATCTTTTTTCTCTTCTGCCGCTTGCGCCGCGATGCGCGCCGATGCGATTTGTTGTTGATGTTGTAACTCGTTGGCACGCGTCGCCAATTCTTTCTTGGTCATGCCCAGTTGCTGGGCCAGGGTTTCAGAATCGGCTTCGGCGGATTGCATGCGCTTGGTCAGATCGCCAATCTGTTTTTGGCTGGCGGCTTGATCTTGCGTGATTTTTTCGAGCTTGCCATGCTGGTCGTAAATAAAAAATGCCGACGCGCCGACGTAGGCAACGGCCACCGCCAGAAGAATCCACTTGCCAACATTGCTCTGCGGCTCGGGGTGGTAGACGTTCGGTTGCTCGCCTTCAGACATAAGGGTGGTCTCCGGTTGAATGTGGACTGTAGAACCTATTGTTTGTGAGATATGGGTTGCTGTCAATTGCGTTTCAGGTTCTCGGCCCGACGTAACGAGCGGCTAGAATAAAGGCGTGAAGAGCTGGGACGCGATCGTTGTTGGCGCAGGCATCGTTGGTTTGTCGCTGGCGATTGAACTGAACAAGCTGGGACTACGAGTGCTGGTTGTCGACAAAGGCGAACCGGGGCGCGAGGCATCCTGGGCCGCGGGTGGCATGTTGTGTGATTTCCCCGCCGAAACACCGCTCGCACTGCGGGAATTGGCGAGTGCGAGTGCCTGGATGTATCCCGAGTTCGTGCATGAGCTTGAGGATGCGTCGGGCCTGAAGATCGACATGAGGTCGGTGGGGACGCTGGTCCTTTCTCATGTGGAAACGGGGCTTCGCCCCGTTTCGGCGGGGCAGAGCCCCGCCACCACACAAGCCTATGCCCTGCCCAGACCGCTGGCGGAACTGGAACCAGCGCTGCGGATTTTGAACGTGACGGAGCCCGGCCTAACTCCTCTGTTTGTGAATGAGCGCTGCGTGGACCCTCGACAGCTCACCGCAGCTGCGATCGCAGCAGCGCGAAATCGCGGCATTGATTTTTCATCCGGCGACCCTGTGCTGGCCGTGAAAGTGTCGAACGGCAACGCGTCCGGCGTCCGCACCAACAAAACGCAATTTGCGGCGGGCATGGTGGGGAATTGCGCCGGAGCATGGGCCGGGCAGATCGGACCACACCCGTTTCCGACGCGGCCCGTCAAAGGGCAGATACTGTGCGTCGCCATGCCGGAAAAAGAAATGGTGCGCCATGTAGTGCGGACAGTAGGCCGGACACCGGACGTTTACCTGATCCCGCGCAGCGACGGGCGCATGCTGATCGGGGCGACCGCGGAAGAAGCGGGATTCGACAAGCAGACCGTGCCGGAGACGATCCAGAAGTTGCGGCAGGCGGCGCTCGATCTGGTTCCGAAATTGGCCGACGCCCGCATTCTGGAAGCGTGGGCAGGTCTGCGTCCGGGAACACCAGACGGGTTGCCGATTCTGGGGGCAACGCCGACGCCCGGATATTTTGTTGCGACCGGGCATTTTCGGGACGGAATTCTGCTGGCGCCGGTGACGGCGAAGGTGATGGGTCAAACGATGACCGGGCAGAGACCGCAGATCGATGTATCGAGATTTTCGGCCAGCCGCTTTGCCAATTGAATGCATGCGGCCACGCTCCTCCTTCGCGGGGCACCTGCCCGCATGCAAGGTATATACTGAGTGGTTTTCAGCAATCATTTCGTGTACGCGCGCCCAACGCGCCAGAAAGGCAACGGACTATGGCTTCCCCAGCAGTCGATTTTGCCCGCAATAATCAGCCGCGTTTTATTGATGAGTTGAAGACTCTTCTCCGCATCCCCAGCATCAGCACGCTCGATGAACATAAAGGCGACGTGCTGAAGGCGGCAGAATTTGTGGCGGCTGAGCTGCGCCGCATCGGGATGGACAATGTCGAGATCATCCCTACCAAGGGCCATCCCCTGCTCTACGCCGACTGGCTGCACGCCGATGGCAAGCCAACGGTTTTGATGTATGCACATTACGACGTGCAGCCGCCCGATCCTTTGGACGAATGGAAGACGCCGCCGTTTGAGCCGACCGAGCGCAATAACAACATTTACGCGCGCGGTGCCGTCGACGACAAAGGGCAGCTCTGGATGGAAGTGAAAGCCCTCGAATCCCTGATGCAGGCCCATGGCGGCAAGCTGCCGATCAACGTCAAAGTTATTTTTGAAGGCGAAGAAGAAGTAGGCGGCGAGTCGATTGCCGCGTACCTCCGCAAAGAGAAAGCGAAGCTGAAGGCGGATTTCGCGCTGGTCTGCGATACGGAGCTGTTCGCGCCGAACCTTCCTACTTTGTGCGTCGGCCTGCGTGGCCTCGTGTACACGGAGATTGAAGCGGTCGGGGCAAAGACCGATTTGCACTCCGGCATATACGGCGGCGCGGCGCCGAATCCGCTTTTCGCGCTGATTGAGATCATCGGCAAGATGAAAGATTCGAAGGGGAAGGTACTAATCCCGGGCTTTTACAAGAATGTCAAAGCGCCCAGCAAGGATGAGCTGAAAGCCTGGAAGCGGCTGCCCTTCAACGAAGAGCATTATCGCAAAACCGAAGTCGGCTCCAAGGTGCTGACCGGCGAGCCGGGATTCTCGGTGCTGTACCGCACGTGGGCGCGCCCGACGCTCGAAGTGCACGGCATGCCGGGCGGGTTCGTGGCTCCGGGAGCGAAGACGGTGATTCCGGCGAAGGCCTCGGCAAAGGTTTCCATGCGGATGGTGCCCAACCAGGATCCGAACGACATCCTGAAGCGCTTCACGGCGTTCGTCAAGAAACACACTCCCAAGGGGATCGACACCAAGATCAAGGTTTGGAGCAAAGGGAAGGCATCCGTGGTCGGCACCGACAATCGGTTCATTGAAGCTGCTACCGAGGCGCTCCATGACACGTTCAAAAAAGAGACCGTGTTTATCCGCTCCGGCGGGTCGATTCCAATCGTGACCGATTTCCAGGACGTGTTGAAGATTCCATCGGTCATGATGGGCTTTGGCCTTCCCGACGACAACCTGCATGCTCCGAACGAAAAGTTTCACATTCCGAATTTCCATCACGGGGTTGAGACGATCTGTTTGTTTTTTGAGAAGTTGGGATAAAAGGAACTTTCTATCGATTGTCATCCCGAGCGAAGCGAGGGATCCCTACTCTCCCGAAAATGTATGCTGGGAATAGGGGTCCCTCGCTTCGCTCGGGATGACAATTGTTTTTGTGAGTACGTTCCCTGCCGGTAGCACCCGGAACCCGCTGGGTAAATCCTCAATCCCGCGCCTTCAGGTAAAATAAACAGTTGAGGTTAAGAGGCATGCGTACAAGGTTTTTCGCGTCGGCTGCGCTGTTTTTGATGGTGACGATGGTATCGGCGCCATGGCTTCAATCCGAAGCCGATCAGGGCGTTCCGCATTTTAACGCGGCTCCTCCGGCGGCCCGCAGCGAGGTTCCGCCGATCCTGACCAAGGATCAGCTTTGGGGAGACAACGCGCAGAATTCCTATCAAACGCATGCCTATGAACTGGCCGCGAAGATCTCGAAAGTGATCTACCAGCAGCCGTGCTATTGCTACTGCGATCGCGGCATGGGACACACCAGCCTGCACAGCTGCTTTTCGGGCACGCACGGCGCGCAGTGCGGAACCTGCCTCAAAGAGCTTTATTACGCTTACACCATGAATAAGCAGGGCAAGACGGCGCGGCAGATTCGCGCAGGAATTATCAAGGGCGAGTGGAAGACGGTCGATCTGGCGACAGCGGCCAGCATTAACTAAGAGCGCTCGCGTTTTCGAAATTTTCGATACCAGGTTTTTCGATTTCAATTCTGAACTGAAGGTGGTTTGATGGCACTGAAGGTAGCTCCCAAGCAGAAAGTAATTGAAGATCCACGACACACCCAAGCAGTGCAGAGCTACGAGTCTGGCCTCCGCGCGTTACAGGACCACAAGTTTGAGAAGGCTAAAGGCCATCTGCAGAAAGTACTGAGCGGACCGAACAAGTCTCTGGTTGACCGGGCGCAGGTGCATATCCTGACCTGCGACAAGCACATGGACACGCCCGCGTTGCAGTTCAAAACCACGGAAGAGCATTATGACTACGCGGTGTCGCTGATCAACTCGGGCGACTACGTGACGGCGCGCGAGCACCTCGACAAGCTCTTGAAGCAGAATCCGAAGGCCGAATACGTTCTATACGGCTTAGCCGCGTTGCATTGCCTGACCGGTCACGTCGAAGAAGCGCTCAAGACGCTTGAGGAGGCGATTCAGGCGAAACCCTCGCTGCGCTTCCAGGCACGCAACGACACAGACTTCCAGAATCTGGCAGAGGATCCTCGGTTTACCGAACTGCTATATCCGGACCCGGGCGCCGGAGAAGCTGAGCCACCAGAAGACGAAGCGAGCGCGTACTAGCTGCCATTCGAGGCGGTATGCTCCCCCAGTTGCGCACGAACTCATCCGAAACCGGCAAGCCTGGCCCCGAACTGCGCGTGGTCGCAATCGGCGGCGGCACGGGCCTCTCCACGCTGTTGAAGGGGCTGAAGCGCTACGTCATGACGCCGGCGCTGGCTCCCTCCGGTCAACCCACCATTTGCGAACTATCGGGCGTGGTCACGGTGAGCGACGATGGCGGCTCAAGCGGCCGTCTGCGCAAAGAGTTCAATATGCTTCCGCCGGGCGATGTTCGCAATTGCATCGTTGCCCTGTCCGAAGACGAGGCCTTGCTCTCAAAATTGTTTCAGCACCGCTTTCAAAAGGGCTCCGGGCTGGAAGGCCACAGCTTCGGCAATCTTTTTCTGGCGGCGCTCACTTCGATCACCGGAGACTTCGCGGAGGCGGTACGGCTTTCTTCGGAAATTCTGCTCACTCGCGGACATATCTATCCCGCAACCATGTCGAGCGTCGAACTGGAAGCGTTAATGGAAGACGGGACACGCGTGCGGGGCGAGACTAAGATCACAGCGAGCAAGGGCAAGATTCGAGAACTCGTACTGGTGCCTGCCGACGTGGAGCCGCTTCCCCAGACGCTGGAGGCCATCGCCAGCGCCGACCTGATCACCATCGGCCCCGGTTCGCTCTTTACCAGCCTGATTCCGAACTTACTGGTGCGCGGGATCCCCGAAGCGATTGCGGAGTCTCGCGCCATCAAGGTATTCGTTTGCAATCTGATGACGCAGGTAAATGAAAGTCTTCGTTTAACGGCGGCGGATCACATCCGGGCACTCAACGACCACGCCGGCGTACAGCTATTCGACTACACCCTGCTCAATCGCAAGGCAGCTTCGCCAGAGATGCAGGCCAAGTACGCGCTGGAGGGAGCGTCGCAGATCGTAATCGATCTGGAGGCGATCGAAGCGCTCGGTGTCTGCCCGTTACTGGGAGACTATCTGGAAGAGGGCGACGTGGCGCGGCACGCTACCGACCGGGTCGCGCACGACATGATGGCGCTGATGGCGCAAGCGCCGGATCGGCAGACGATCCGCGGTTGATTCCGTCACGGTATATTGACTGAGCATGGCAAAAATGCCTAAGACCAAGTCGAAAAGTCCACCATCAACTCCACAGCGCCCGCGTATCGCCATCGCGATCATGGCGGCGGGCAAGGGCACGCGACTCAAATCGAAACACCCCAAGGTGCTGCATGAAATCGGCGGTAAGCCGATCTTGGCACATGTGATTGCGACCGCGCAGAAGGTTGTGCCAGCGCACGACATCTTCGTGATCATCGGCCACGAGGCGGAGCGCGTGCGGGGGGCCGTTGCCGCCACGGGAGTGAACTTCGTGGTGCAAGCCGAACAGCGCGGCACCGGACACGCCCTTATGGTGGCGCGCGAAGCACTGTCGGGCTATGACAAAGTTATCGTGCTTTCCGGAGATGCACCGCTGATTACCGCCGAAACCATAAAAAAGCTCAGCGAATTCCACACGGCTCAGAGCGCGACGATGACTTTACTTAGCGCCGAGCTCGAAAACCCTTATGGATACGGGAGAGTGATCCGCAAAGGCAAGAAGGTCGATGTGCAGGCGATCGTGGAAGAAAAGTCCGCGACCACGCAGCAGAAGAAAATCCGCGAGATCAACTCTGGCTTCTATGCGTTTGCGGCGGCCGACTTGTACGAGCACATCGACCGTCTTTCCACCGCGAACGCGCACGGCGAGTACTACCTCACGGACATGGCAGGAGTGTTTCACCGGGCGCGCAAGAAAGTGGTCGCGATCAAGACCTCGGACGCCGCCGAAGTGCTTGGCAGCAACACGCGAGCGGAGATGATGATGTTGGATGCGCGGCTGCGTATGGCGAAGTGCCGCGAACTGCTCGAGGAAGGCGTTACGATTTTTTATCCGCACACCTGCGTCATCGACAGCGATGTGGAAGTTGGCACCGACACTGTGATTGAGCCCTTCGTCCAGTTGCTGGGCAAAACAAAGATTGGCGCCGATTGCCGCATCCGCTCTTACAGCGTGATCGGGAATTCAGTCATTGGCGATCGCGTCACGGTGAAGCCGGGGACGATCATGGAAGATTCGCGCGTCGGCGCGGAAGCCGTACTTGGACCCTACTCTCATCTGCGCCCGGGGACCGATGTGGGCGAAGGCGCCCACGTGGGAAACTTTGTCGAGACCAAGAAAATCAAGCTGGGCAAGGGTTCGAAGGCGAATCACCTCAGCTATCTGGGCGACGCGGAAATCGGAGAAGGCGTAAACATCGGTGCAGGTACCATCACCTGCAATTACGATGGCGTCAACAAGCACAAGACGATCATCGAAGATCGCGTGTTCATCGGCAGCGACTCGACGCTGGTGGCGCCAGTAAAGATTGGACGCGGCGCTTACGTCGCGGCAGCAAGCTGCATCACCGAAGATGTGCCGGCGGATGCGCTGGCGCTCGGGCGTGCCCGGCAAAGCACGAAAGAGGGCTGGGCGCGGGAGAAGCGCGAGGCGCAGAAAGAGAAGCGTCGCTAGCCGTTGGCCGGCGGTTGTTAGCCCTTCAGTCCGACTGCACCGCTTCCGCTTGCAACTCCGCATGGCGGTCACCGCGTTGAATCAGGACAATGGCTCCCAGGATGATCGCAGTTGCAACCAGCACGCGTATATTCAGCGGCTCGGACGCCCAGAACCACCCGATCAGCACGGCCACCAGCGGATTGACGAACGTGTGTGTCGCCACCAACGTCGCGGAGCAGTGCTGCAAGAGCCAACTGTAGGCGGTAAACGCTACGACCGATCCAAAGATAATCAGGTAAGCGAGACCGATCAGCGACTTGGTGGAAATCGCGCTCCAGTGCGCGGCTGAAAATTCACCTGAGACCGCCGCGGCAATCAGCAGCATGGGAGCACCGCAGACCAGCGGCACGGCGGCGCGTCCCACAAGATCTTGGGGAAGGCGCAAACGCGGCGAGATGCACACGCCGACTGCCCAGGAAGCTGCGCCCACTAGTACAGCGATGATCGCCCAGGTCAGCGATGTTCGCGTCGTAAATTCTCGCGCCGTGAGAATTGCTACACCGGCAAGTCCCATCACCAGCCCCGCGCCATTCAGCGCGTTGATTTTCTGCTGACGCATGGCCGCGCTGATGAGCAGAATCCACAACGGCTCGGTGGCTACGAGCAGAGCGGCGAGTCCGGAAGAGACGTACTGTTCGGCCCAGTGCAGCGAGCCGTGGCCGACCAGGAAAAACAACGCGCCCAGCCCCGCTCCGGCGGCAAAGTGTTCGCGGCGCGGCCGGAAACCGCGGGACCAGGCGATGGCGAGCAGGATCACTCCCGCAACGGAATGCCGCACGCCAGCGGTGACCAGAGGAGGGATGGTCTCGACCGCATAGCGAATCGCCAGGTAGGTCGTTCCCCAGATCACATAAATGGCGAAGAAGGCGAGAGCCATCCAGAGGTGCGAAGCGGCGACCTTCGTGGAGGTGACGGGGCTTGCAGGGGGTGTTGACATAACTGTCTACGTACCTTTTACTGGTTATATGCTATCGCGATGAACATAACCTGTCAACACGTGTTAGACGGTTAGCCTATAATATTGAGGGACGGAGAATGAAATTCCAAATCATTGCCGACGAGCTCTGCCTCGATTTCATCAATACGCTCGACAATCGCCCTCTCCCCGAGCGGCGGCGGGAATTGCTAGGTTCATACGAGGACCTGGCCGACTGGGCAGCGCAGGCGGGAGCCATCCATGCCACGCTGCGGGTAGCGCTGGTCCGGCAGGCAAAGGCGCATCCCGCGAAAGCCAGCGTGGCACTGCGCCGCGCGATTGAACTTCGCGAGACTCTGTACCGGCTCGTGGAAAGCAGATTCGCGAGGCGTCGGCTGGCGGAGGGCGACCTCCGAGCCTTTAGTGCGGCGCTCGGCGATGCCCTTTCCCACCTGCAACTGCGGGCGGCGGGAAAAGGGTTTCGGCTCGATTGGCCGGAGGAGCCTCTGAGCCTGGAAGCGATCCTGTGGCCAATCGCCGGTTCGGCGGGCCAACTGCTCACCTCCGACGAGCTCGGACGCGTTCGTCAATGTGCCGGGAAGACCTGTCGCTGGATGTTCGTGGACCGCAGCAAGAACCACAGTCGGCGCTGGTGCGATATGAAAGTGTGCGGCAACCGCACCAAGGCCCGAAAATTCTATCGCCGCGCCAAAGGACGTTCCGCTCAAGTTCAACGATAGAATGGCGCGACGCCCGTCGCGAAACGCGTTATCCTTCTCAGGATTCGACTACACTAGGTTCGAAGCAAAGCCATGACGCCGAAACCTCCAATTCAAGAAACATCTCCAGTCCGCTACGATGTCTCCCTGTTGACCGCCGAAGATTTCTATTTATTCAACGAAGGCAGCCACTATCGCATTTACGAGAAAATGGGCGCGCACGTTGTGGAAGTAAAAGGAACCAAAGGCACCGTGTTCAGCGTCTGGGCTCCGAACGCCCGCCAGGTGTCGGTGATCGGAGACTTCAATGGCTGGAACCAGAAATCCCATCCACTGCAGTCTCGCGGCGCGTCGGGAGTCTGGGAAGGTTTTGTCCCTGGCATCGAAAAGGGCACGTTGTACAAGTTCCATATCGAATCCACCCAACTTGGTTACCAGATTGAAAAGATGGATCCGGTGGGACTATTCGCGGAGAAAGCGCCGCGCACCGCTTCCGTAGTCTGGGATCTCCACTACACGTGGAACGACGCTGCCTTTTTGGAAAAGCGCGCCGCCGCCAACTCGCTGCATGCACCCATGTCCATCTACGAGGTTCACCTCGGTTCCTGGATGCGCATCCCCGAGGAGGACAACCGTTCTCTCAGCTACCGCGAGATCGCGCCTCGGCTCGCCGACTACGTCAACAAGCTCGGTTTCACCCACGTCGAACTGCTCCCCATCATGGAGCATCCTTTCTACGGCTCCTGGGGCTATCAGACGACAGGTTACTTTTCTCCCACGTCGCGTTACGGCACGCCGCAGGATTTCATGTACCTGGTGGACTATCTGCACCAGCACGGTATCGCGGTCATTCTCGACTGGGTCCCGTCGCACTTCCCTTCCGACGGCCACGGCCTCGCCTTCTTCGACGGCACCCACCTGTTCGAGCACTCCGATTCACGCCAGGGCTTCCATCCCGATTGGAAGACGTTCATCTTCAACTACGGCCGCAGTGAAGTTTGCAGCTTCCTGCTGTCGAGCGCCATGTTCTGGTTGGACAAATATCACATCGACGGGCTGCGCGTGGACGCCGTCGCTTCCATGCTGTATCTCGACTACTCACGCCAGCAGGGGGAATGGATTCCCAACAAGTTTGGCGGGCGCGAGAACCTGGAAGCCATCGACTTCCTGCGCCGCTTCAACCTTGAAGCCTACAAAGAGCATCCCGACATTCAAACCTACGCCGAAGAGTCCACTTCCTACCCGATGGTTTCGCGGCCCACCCATCTCGGCGGCCTCGGGTTCGGCATGAAATGGGACATGGGATGGATGCACGATACGCTCCAGTACTTCAGCCAGGATCCGATTCATCGCCAGTATCATCACAACAAATTGACCTTTCGCATGCTCTATTCGTTCCAGGAAAACTTCGTTCTGCCGCTCAGCCACGACGAGGTGGTGCACGGAAAAGGCTCCCTGATTGGCAAAATGCCCGGCGACGAGTGGCAGAAATTTGCTAACCTCCGTTTGCTCTTTGCTTACATGTTCGCCCAGCCCGGCAAGAAACTGCTTTTTATGGGCTGCGAGTTCGGCCAGGTTAGCGAGTGGTCACACGACCGCAGCCTCGACTGGAACGTGTTGGAATATCCGCTGCATCGCGGGCTCATGAACTGGGTTGAGCAACTCAACCGTGTCTATCGCAGCGAATCTCCGCTGCATTGGTTCGACAACGATCCCCAGGGTTTTGAATGGGTGGACTGCAACGACGCGCCGACGAGCGTCATCTCGCTGTTGCGCAAGGGTAAGGATGGCGAGAACCCAATACTTATCGCGTGCAATTTCACGCCCGTGCCCAGAGTCGGATACATGGTGGGCGTGCCGACCGGTGGCTACTGGAAAGAACTTCTTAACAGCGATGGCCGCGAATATGGCGGCAGCGGCAGCGGCAATATGGGAGGCGCCGAGGCTCTGCCCGAAACAACCCACGGCCGGCCGTATTCGTTGCGGCTGACGCTGCCTCCGCTGGGTGCACTGTTTCTAAGAAAAGCGTAGCTGCGCACGAGACCGTGAGAATGAGCCGTGGCCGAGGGTTTAACTGAAAGCTGTGAGCTGACGGCTTGCATTCACGGTTTCCACACGCCCACATGCTCCAGCATTTCGTCTAATTTCGCCTTCTTCAAAATTTCTCCCACGGCCGCGTGATCTATATGCGGAGCGATCGGCGTTTCGCTTTGCGCGATGGCATAGGCGGTCACGGCCACAATCGCTTCCCCTCCCTTAAAGTCCAGCCCATCGACTTTGTCGAGTGTGTCGCTCGATTTGTGATGGATCTCCATATACTTCGTCATATCCACCGACAGATCCAGCGCCGGAATCCCCTGCAACATGAACGGACCGTGGTCGGTATCGTAAGTTGTATCCGTCGAGAGGTCGCCGCCGTTCAAGTCTTTCAACAAGCCGTCGCTCCAGGGCTGCATCGCCTTTTTAAGATCCTCGCGGCCCTCCACTTTCCACCCCTTCGGATGCCCGGCTCCGTTGTCGGTATTCAGAACGGCCACGCACTTGTCCAACTCGTTCTTATGGGTCTGCGTATAAGCATACGATCCAAGCAGCCCCTGTTCTTCGCCGCCCCAAAGCGCCAATCGAATGCTGCGCCGCGGCGCTTTCCCCAGCGCCATCAGGGCGCGGCCCACTTCAAGCACGCTGACCGCACCGGTACCATTGTCCTGCGCGCCCGTCCCGAAGTCCCACGAATCCAGGTGCGCGCCGATCAGTATCCACTCGTCCGGCCGCTCGCCGCCCCGAATCTCGGCCACCACGTTGTTGACCGTCGTCTCTCCCGAGGTTTTGTTCTCGACCGTCAATTGGATGGTCACGGGCCCGCGCTCCAGTTCCCGCTGAATGAGCTTCGCATCTTCCATACCGACCTCGGCCCCCGGCAGTGGAAGCAACCTGGTGCCCCAGAGCATGCCGTGCGCATTCAAAACGTTATTCTTCTCGCGATCCGGCGTGATCACTGCCAGCACGCCCGCCTTCTGCAATGCGAACCACGCGGCCGCAAGCTTCGGTAACGCCTTCCCGTAGCCATCCGCCATGATCTTTGTCGTATCGAGAAAAACAATCTTCCCGCGCAGTTCGTGTTGCCGGGCTCGCAATGCATCCGGCTCGGCGTCTGCCACCAGCGCCACCGTGCCCTGCACTCCTCCCGTGGGCGTGGACGGCCCCCAACCCAACGATGCCAGGTTCAGCGGACGCGACAGAGGCGTCAGCATCGCCCCACTCGCCGTCCCGCGCTGCCAGCCCGCGGCAATTGTGAACGGCTCCAGCTTTACATTCTCGATGCCGTAGCTCCGAAATTTCGCCGCTGCCCATTCCGTCGAACGAACATAGGCCGGCGAAGCCGTCAGCCGCCCGCCGATGCTGTCCGTAAGTTCGCCTAGAGTTGCCATCGACGGCCCGTTGTAAATTGAAGCGGCCAGCCGGTCCGTCACCGGTTTCATTTCCAACGGCTGCTGCGCCCACGCCAGCACCGGGATCGCCCACCACACAGACAACGCAAACGTGCGACGCAGATTCATCTTTCCTCCAGCCAAAAACTCACTAGCTTGCTGTGCCAGTCGAATGGGCATTCTCTACGAACACGGTACGCATTGCAAACCCGGCACCACCAAGGACACGAAGTAACACGAAGAAAATCCTCGGCGCGTTTCCACCTTCGTGTCCTCTGTGGTCGATGAAGCTAGGACACCTTGCGCCCTCACTCCTGCTCTCATGCTAGACTCGCAATGAGTCACCAACCTTGCGGATGCGCATTCTCACCCGCTACATCCTGAGAGAAGTCGTCTCCCACGCCTTGATCGGCGCGGCTGTTTTGACTTTTGTTCTTTTCACGCGCGACCTCGGACGCATCCTTGAACTGGTAGTCCGCAACAGCGCCCCGCTGCCGAGTGTAGCGCAAATCTTTTTTCTCACCGTGCCCGTCGCGCTTACCTACACCATTCCCATGGGCGTGCTGGTCGGCATCCTCATCGGACTGAGCCGTCTGGCGGCGGACAGCGAAATCACCGCCATGCGAGCCAGTGGCATGGGCGTCTGGACCTTCCTGCGAATGATCTCCATTTTCGTGCTGGTGGCATGGCTGCTCGCTCTCGGCAACAGCGTCTATCTTGCGCCGCGTTCTCTCGCTGCCCTGGGAAAGCTACAGGACAACCTCAAGGCTTCTCAGGCTTCGTTCGAAGTCCAGCCCCGCGTGTTTTATGAAGGCTTTCCGAAGCACATTCTCTACGTGCAAGACGTCAAGGCCATGTCCGGCGGAGCGCTCTGGAAAGGCGTGTTCCTCGCCGATTTGACGGACCCATCCTCGCCCCGCATCAGCCTGGCGCGCGAAGGTCTGCTCGTCAGCCAGGGGCCCGATACTCTGGACTTGCATCTCACCAACGGATCCACTCACGAAACCGATCCCAAGAATCCGGACCAGTACCAGATCTCCACCTTCGAGACCACCGACATCCCCATACGAATTCCCGCGACACAAAACAATCAGGAACATGAACCCACATCGCTGCATGAAATGAAAGTGACCGATCTGCTCCGCGTCGCGCACACCGCCGACCCGGTCACCCGCCGCTGGCACCTGATCGAATACCATAGCCGTCTCGCGCTGCCGACCGCTTGCGTCGTGCTGGCTCTGGTCGGCATACCTCTGGGGCTCTCATCGAAGAAAGGCGGCAAGTCCAGCGGATTTGTGGTGAGCATGCTGCTGGTTTTTCTTTACTATTCTGTCTCTTTGATCGGCGTGTCTTTCGCGAAGCAAGGGCGCCTCTCTCCCGCTGCCGGTGTCTGGTTGGCTGATTTCGTATTTCTTATTGGCGGAGCTTTTCTGCTCTGGCGATCGGAACGCCGCCCCATCGAACTGACAGCGCTCCGCTCCTGGTTCAAGGCTTCAAAGCTGAAAGCGCTTCCACTAAATGGTGACTCCTCGCGGCCGCCGCTTCGCGAAAGCATACTCACCCGCTGGCCTCGGCGCTGGCGCTTGTTCAATCTTCGCTTCCCCACCATCCTCGACGATTATGTGCTGCGCGACTTTGCGCTCTACCTGGCGATGATCGTCGCAACTTTTCTGATGCTGCTGCTGGTGTTCACCTTGTTCGAGTTGCTGGGCGACATCATGCGGAATCAGGTTTCGCCGCTCACGGTGGGCGAATATTTGCTGAATGTCGTGCCCTATTTTCTTTACAACACCACGCCGCTCAGCATGCTGCTGGCGGTGCTCGTCACTTTCGGGCTGCTGCAGCGCTCCAACGAAATCACCGCGATCAAGGCCACCGGCATCAGCCTGTATCGCATCATTGTCCCGGTCCTGATTGCCTCCACGCTGGTTGCCGGCGTGCTTTTTCTCTCGGACCAGCTCTATCTCCCCTACACCAACAAGCGTCAGGACGCGCTCCGCAACCGCATCAAGGGCAAGCCCGCGCAAACCTACCTGCGCCCCGACCGCAAGTGGATCTTCGGCCAGCACTCCGACATTTATTACTATCAATTCTTCGATCCCGACCGCGACGTTTTCGGCGGAGTCTCCGTTTTCCAATTCGATCCGCACACTTTCCAGATCACGCACCGCATCACCGCCGATCGCGCGCATTGGTCAAACCCCATGGGCCGGTGGGTTTACGAGCAAGGTTGGGAGCGAAGCCTGAGCGGCTCTGCCATCGAGAACTATCGCCGGTTTGATGTTGCGACTTACCCCGAGTTAGCGGAAACTCCCGCCTACTTCAAGAAGGAAATCAAACAATCGTCGGAAATGAGCTATGAGGAACTACGACGCTACATTCACGATCTCGAGCAGAGCGGCTTTGACGTGGTGCGCCTGCGTGTGCAGTTGCAAAAGAAGATTGCCTATCCGCTGATCACGCTGGTAATGGCCGTCCTTGCCATTCCCTTCGCGCTTTCGGCCGGCAAGCGCTCTGCGGTAGCAGGGGTTGCCACCGCCATAGGCATAGGCGTTGTCTATTGGACAATCTCAGGCCTGTTCGAAGCGATGGGCAATTTGAGTCAACTCCCGCCAGCGGTAGCAGCCTGGTCGCCAGACCTGGTCTTCGGCTTCATCGGAGGCTATCTAATCCTCCGCATGCCCACGTGAGAATCTGTTGATCTCACCATTCGGTCTTCCGGTAATCGAAACCCAAGTTCCAACGAGTTCTCGATGACCCGACGGGCTAGCGCGCCGCCATCCCGCTCGGCCCCGCCGGACTATTCACCACAGGCAGAGTGGTCATCGATCCGCTGGTTATGCTCAACGTGAAGCCCGATATGTTATTCGCCGCGCTGTTCGAGGTGTAGAGAAACTTACCGCTCGAGTGGATTGCCAGCGCCACGGGCTGCGATCCGGTTTGCAGGCTCGCCGGGCTTTGCGTGGTCAACGTGCCCGGCGTCGAGCTGATGCGATAACCATAAACTGCGCTCTGGTCCTCGCACACCACGTAGAGAAAGTTATTCGTCGGATCTACCACCATGCCCACCGGCTTTTGGCCTGTTGAGGTTGGCGTTCCAATCGGCAGCAGCTTCGCATTGTCCACATCGGTCTGTATGCACCCCACAATCCCGACCAGCGTGCACACTTGGAAAGCATCCACCGCTCCCGAAGCATTCCCCGCAGCGCCAACATATACAAACACGCCGCCACTAGTTCCACTGGCCTGGTTCGTGTTCACCGCCAGCACCGAGAGTGGGTTGATCGTCGATGTGGCATAGGGCGAACCGATCTTTTCCGTCAGGGTGCCATCTGAACCTACGCCATACACACTGACCGTATTGTCGTTGTGGTTATTGGAAAGATCATGGTTGCTCGTCACAAAGAGAAGCTCCTCGGCTGGAGTACCGACCGTAATGGCCGAGAGCCCGGTGGGAATTCTGTTTAGGTGGAGCGGACTTCCAGAGTTTATTGGACTTCCACCTTTCAAGGTTAGTGACCCGGTCTGCATGGCAAAGACCGAGATCGACGGACACGCGTCGAAGTTTCCCTGTGGCAGCGGGTCATTCTGGCAATTCGCCGGCGGAGGGTTCGATCCCTGGTTCATCACGAACAGGAATTGTCCCCCCGCATCACGCACCATCGTCACTGCGACGTCGGCGTCGTCTTGGTTGTCCGTCGGGCTGTTTGGGTGGCTCAACAGTACTGGCGTTCCGGGGCTGGACAGACTTCCATCCGAGTTCACGGTATACGGGTAAATTGTGGGCGCGACAGAAGGGGCGCTGGGCGGCGCTGGCGGCGCTGGTCCACACTGCTTGTTAGCCAAGTTATCACTAGCATGGTGATCACATGGCGCGCCCTGATTCAGAACGAACGCCGTCGCACCTTTTGGATCGAGCACAATGTCCAAGGGAAGTCCGCAGGTGCCCGCAGTCTTACACGTCGGCGCATTCGAATTGATCAACGACAAGCCCCCGCTACCCAAATCGATGGCAAAGGAACTCACGTTGTTCCCTGTCCCATTGCTGCCCTGCGTCAGCACATACAAAAGTCCCGAGGACCGGGAAGAAGAACTGCCACAACTGAGCAGAAACAAACTCAGGGCGCACATGCCCACGAGCGCAACCACTACGCTAATTTTCTTCGACATCTGTTCTCCCAGCCGCTTCCCGTCCGCAGGCGATTTCCTGCCAGCCGTCACGGTGCCTGAAGCTTGTGGCTGAAATATATTTGTGTATCAGGAATGAGCGGGAAGAGCAAACCCCTAAACAGGCGCAACAGCCGGAATCCGGATTTCCATCTCTAGCCCACCCTCTTTGCGGTTGGATGCACGAAGTTGCCCACCATGCAGCCTGATGGCCCGATCCGCGATCGACAGGCCCAAACCCGCTCCCCCAGTCTGCCGGTTGCGGGCATCATCCAGTCGATAAAAGGGCTCAAATATCTTTTGCAACGCTTCTTCTGGGACGCCAGGGCCGGAATCAATGACGCGTACGACAATTTCTTGTCCGTTCGCCGCCCGCTGCCGCTCCAATCGCACCTCCACCGTCGTGCCTTCAGCAGTATAGCGCGTAGCGTTCCTCACCACATTCTCCACGGCGCTCCGCAGCAAGTCCGGATCGGCTTCCACCAGAAATTCATCCGCGGCATCTGGCGTAGCATTTGCCGTAACCCTGCAACCGCGCCCCGGAGATTCGTACTCGGCATCGTGCGCCACCTGTTCCACCAGTTCCCGCAGCGACAACTTGGTCTTTCGTATGCCGTCGGTCCCCGACTCCAGCCGGGAAATGGTCAGCAGCCGTTGGATCAACTGATTCAACCGGTCAGCCTCCAGTTCAATTCGATTCAGCGAACCTTCGAGTTCCGGTGCAACTTCCGGCGTGGCCCGTTGCCTGGCCAACCCCAGCGCTACACTCAGCCGCGCCAGCGGAGATCGCAGTTCGTGTGAAACATCCTTCAGCAGTCGCGATTGCGAATCCACCAGCACTTCGATCCTTTCGGCCATGCGGTCAAAATCGCGCATCAGTTCCGTCAGTTCATCGCGCCGGCCACCGACGGGCGCTCCCGTGCGCGCGCTTAAGTCGCCCGCCGCCAGGCTCTGCGCCGCCTTCCGCAAACGCGTTACCGGACTCGTCATCGACCACGCCAGCAGGTAGCACATCAGCCCCGACGTGACGACCGCGATCGTAATTCCCAGCCCGGGAATATCATGCGGCCCGAAAAATACCCGCGGTCCCCGCGGCAACTCCAACACCAGCGTGTACCGCTTTCCATCCAGGGTCAGAGCCTCGCGCACAAATGGGTCCGGCAGCAACTTATCCATCCACCCATGGTGGTGCGGCAGACCGCCGTGCGGCGCCATACCCTGCCGAACATCTTCGATCCAGGGCAGCACCGGCTGTCCGGAAAGTTCGTGCCCTGCCGCATCAAATACAAATGCCCGCAAATGCCGCTTCTGCCAAAGTTCGTCTAAATAGATGTGCGCCGTTCGATCTCCGCCACTCTGGTACGCATTTACAGTTTCCGCCAAAAGTTGCGGCCCCTCGCTCTCGATCCCCTGCCGCGCCGGACGCAGGGCAATCGTCACCAGGATCGCCATCACCAGAAACAGCGCCTGCGCGGCCCAGAACGCCAAAAAAATCTTGAGGAAGAGGCTCTTCATTTTTTCGCTTTCGCCGCCGGCCGCGCGAACATGTATCCCACGCCGCGAATCGTCTTAATGTGGTCGCCGTCTTCTTCGGAGTCGCCCAGCTTCCGCCGCACCTTGCTGACGTGCATGTCTATGCTGCGATCAAACGGCATAAACTTCCGGCTAAGAACGGCATTCACCAACCGCTCCCGCGTCACCACGCGCCCCGCCTCGCGCAGCAAAACTTCCAACAGATTGAACTCCACAGAAGTCAAATCGACCGGTTGCCCCGCTCGCATCACGTTCCGCGTCGCCGGATCCAGTTCGACGTCGCCCACGCTGAGCACTTCCGGCACCACGTCCGCCGCACTCAACGGCTTGGTGCGGCGCAGGATTGCACGGATTCGCGCCACCAACTCCCGCGGGTTAAACGGCTTCGGCAGATAGTCGTCCGCGCCGATTTCGAGTCCAACGATGCGGTCCACATCCTCGCCGCGAGCCGTCAGCAGCAGCACCGGAATCTTCGACACGCTGCGAATCCGGCGCAGCACTTCGAAACCGTTGATCCCCGGCAGCATTACGTCCAGCACGACCAGTGCATACTCCTTGGTCAGCGCCTGTTGCAGCCCCTGCTCGCCGTCATGCACAGCCTTCAGGCTGAACCCCTCGGCCGTCAGGTATTCCTGCACCAGGGCGCACAATTCAACGTCGTCATCCACTACCAATACGTGATCCATTGTTCTAATCATCACACTTTCGTCGGCCTCCACGCGGTAAAGATTTGTGATT
>Ga0209890_10000136_pt1 | contig 33738 bp, 30 predicted proteins | sample OrgsoiDNA2013049_FD_185799 | JGI IMG/M metagenome (GOLD analysis project Ga0209890, IMG submission 185799) | Permafrost soil microbial communities from the Arctic, to analyse light accelerated degradation of dissolved organic matter (DOM) -... | ecosystem: Environmental > Terrestrial > Soil >... | reverse complement strand
GATCTCTACAGCCAGCGCTATGGCGAGGGTTCGGCGGCTCCCGAGGCCGGCATCCGGGTACAGACGATCCGGGTGGCCTCGTCAGTGGACGGCGACGTGGTCAAGTTCGAGTCCCTGCACCAGGAGGCCGCACGGACCATGCCCACCCCGGTGAGCCACCGCGACGTTCACTTCGTCGCGATCGACACCCCGGTGAACACGCCGATCTACGACGCCACAGCGTTGACCGCCCAGCACAAGATCATCGGGCCGGCCATCGTCATCACCGAGAACACCACCTACCTCGTCGAGCCCGGCTGGCGACTGGAACCCACACAGCAAGGCGCCGTGTGGTTCCTGCGCGACTAACAGTCATGCCCTGCCCAGCCATACCTATGACAAAGAAGGAACTGCTGAAATGACCACGACTCATGAGTCACCGAGCACGGACCTGACGGCGCAGGAGCAAGAGTGGGTCAACCAGTTCATGGATGACACCACGATCTTCCTGGGGCCTGACCCCGCGATCATGCGCGACCACAGCATCACGGGCCGGACCCCGCTCGAGGAGGCCTGTATCGCCAAGGGCCTGGAATCGTTGCAGGTCGACCGGATCCGAAAGCGTCTGGAAGGTGCCCTCGACGAGGGCTACGAGATGTGCGAGGCGATGGGCGCGGCACCTGGTGCCAAGTGGGGTGACCTGACCACCGCCATCTATACGGCATCGGGGGACGTGACGTACCTGTCCTGCCGCGGGGTGATTGCCTTCTCGGCGATCCTGCACCACCCGATCCGGTACATCATGAAGTACTGGAAGGACGAGGCGACGGTGGGTATCCACGCCGGCGACGGGTTCATTCACAATGACGCCCGCTACGGCAACATCCACAACACCGACCAGTCAATGATCACGCCGATCATGCGCGACGGGCAGATCCTCGGTTGGGTTGCCGCCACGATCCACGAGGGGGAGAACGGGGCGTGCGAGCCCGGCGGGATGCCCTCGGGCTCCGAGACGCCGTTCGACGACGGCCTGAGGATGAGCCCGTTCAAGATCATGGAGAAGGGCGTGCTGCGTCGCGACCTGGTCACCTTCCTGCAGCACTCGGTGCGTGACCCGAAGCTCCAGCTGGCAGACCTCAAGGTCAAGATCGGCGCCGTCCAGCGGATCATGGAGCGGGTCGACAAGGTCATTGACGAGGTCGGCGTCGACGCATTCGTCGCAGGCCTGCGGATCACCGTCGAGGACGTTGAGGAGGAGGTCCGGCGCCGGATCAAGGAGCTGCCGGACGGCACCGTTCGCTTCAACCAGTTCATGGACTCCACGCTCAAGGAGAACATCCTGATCAAGTTCGCCTGCAAGATCACGGTCAAGGGCGACAAGATGACCGTTGACCTTCGCGGAACCGGTCCGGAGCTGCTCAACCGTGCCATCAACGCCCCGCTGTGCTCGACCAAGTCCATGTTCATGCAGGCACTCCTGGCGTTCTGGTGGCCGGACCTGCCACGGTGCACCTCGGCGATGAGCCCGATCGAGATCATCTCCGACGAGCACACGTGGGCGGATGCCGGCTATGACGCCCCGATGGGTCAGTCCCTGCAGGCATCCTTCCGCGGCTTCTCGGCCTTTCAGTCGTCCTGGGCCAAGCTTCAGTTCGCCAACCCGGAGAAGTTCTCCAACGTCATCGCGCCCTGGTTCAACCAGATCAACACGTTCCTGTGGGGCGGTGTCACCCAGCACGGTGACCAGGTCGGCAACCTGTGTGCGGACCTGAACGGCATGCCGGGCGGCGCCAAGGCGTTCATGGACGGCGAGGACGCGGTCTCCCCGCTCTTCTGCGCGATGGCGGACACCGCCGAGCAGGAGGTTATGGAGGAAGAGGTGCCCTTCATGCAGCTGGTCTCCAAGCGTCTGGTCCGGGACAACATGGGCTTCGGCAAACACACCGGAGGCATGGGCTACGAGATGATCGTCGCCAGCGAGGGAACCCCCCTGTGGGGCTTCATGACCGTCACCTCGGGCGCGAAGTTCTCCTCCGTCTACGGCATGTTCGGGGGATATGGCTGCGGTACCTACCCGCTGGCCCTCGTCAAGGGAATCAACATCTACGACGTGCTTCGCAAGGATCCCAGCAGGTTCGACCTGTCGATTGAAAAGGTCATGAACGACCAGCCCTTCGAGGGCGGTCAGTACATGACCAGCCACATGGGGTTGCAGTTCGACATCGCCCAGGACGGCGAGCTGTACATGATGAGCCAGGGCGCCGGCGGCGGCTATGGCGACGCCCTGGAGCGCGACCCGCAGGCCGTGATCAAAGACGTCGAGCTCAACCGGATCACCGCCAAGGTGGCCCGCGAGATCTTCGCCGTCTCCTACAACCCCACGACGCTGGTCCTGGACGTCGACGGCACGCGGGAGCTGCGTTCTCAGGCCCGCAAGGACAGGCTCCAGCGGGGCAAGCCGTATGCCGAGTTCGTCAAGGGTTTCGTCACCGCTGAGCCGCCCGAGGAGCTTCTGTACTACGGCTCCTGGGGCGACGAAACCCAGGACCTCACCGCGACCGTCTTCGACATCACCGGGCCCAAGCGGGTCACCGCCCCGATCGCGGAGATGCCGATCATCATGCTCCCGGATCGGCGGGACCTCAAGGTCGCCAAGCTCGAGTCACGGGTGCGCGAGCTCGAGGAGAAGCAGGGCGAGCACGTCCACCGCAAGTCCTGACCTGCCACCCCTATACGACTGTGGCGTCACCCCGAGGCTCGGAGCTGCGGGGTGACACCGCAGGCAAACACCTTCGGGTCCCAGTCCGATTTCACGTCCTAGTCCGATTTCACGTCCTAGTCCGATTTCACGTCCCAGGAGCACCTATGACCATGGCCCTCGCCTCGATCGTCTCCGCCCCGACCTCGGGCCGGGGCACCGCGGTCATCATCGACCACGAGAAGTACGCGCAGGCCGTGATTCTGCGAGGTCAGCCGATCCCGTGGGGCGACCCGGTCGCCTACTCCCAGTTCCTCGGGCAGGCTCAGGGTCTGTTGAAGCCGGACGCGACGCTGCTCAACCTGGGCGCACTGTACGACCACGCCCTGACCACCAACGACGCGCTGAAGTCATCCCTCTCGGCGCGGTCGCGCACGGGATATGCCCTCAAAACCCTCCTGGCAGACGAGAACACTGCGGGCGCAGCCCTCGAGCTGGCCAGTATTGTGGCCCAGACATCAGCAGCCCCCCTGGTGCTGCAGATCCCCTCGCCCATGCTCTGGCTGGCACACACCCACCACCTCAGCGGCGCCGGCACCGTGGCCGACCTCGACGTCGACCGCGCGGAGAACGCTGCGATCTACGTCGCCGACTGGCTGCGGCGGCTGTCACAGCTGCCGGTGTCGATGCTGCTCCTGGACGAGCGCTGGCCAGGGACCGGTGACCTGCCGCTGGTGGACGCCTCGGCGTACATCCCGGTCTCCAACGTCACCGGCAACTATCGGTGGGCGCTCGCGCGGCGCACCCGCGAACGGGTGGACATCCTCGGATCTGCGGTGACCGGGGCGGTGGTGCCGCCTGACTACTGGCTGACCGACGTGGCGAGCGCGCCCTCGGGCGACTTTCTGTTCGCCGAGATCCCCGCCCACGCCGTCCCGGAGACCGTGCTGTCACAACTCGCGAAACTGATTTGAGAACCCGGCTCGCCTGAGAAGGCGAAGAAAGTTGGGAACCAGGTCCACCAAGAACTGTTGGATGCCAATGAAAGGAAAACCAATGAAGCTCAGCGATGCATCCCTGATCCGTCGGGCAGACGTTTCCTCCCATGACCCGTCCGCCTATGAGGCCACTCATAAAGGCGCATTGAATATGCTCGAGAAAGGTCGGTCCACTGCCACCTGGGCGCGGGTCAGTGCATCGGTCCTCGGCGAGATCGACGACTTTGTCCAGGCTCTAGCAGGGCGCCAGCCATGACGGCCCGGAAGAGCCTGGACAAGGTGATCGACACAGCGGCGCAGGCCGTCGCCGACATCCCCCAGGGCGCGGTTATCGCCTCCGGTGGTTTTGGGATCTGTGGCATCCCAACGGTCCTGATCGACGCCCTGGTCGAACGTGGGATCACCTACCTGGAGATTATCTCCAACAACCTTGGAATCGACGGGGTAGGCCTCGGGAAGCTGTTGGAGAACAAGCAGATTCGCCGGGTTGTCGCTTCTTACGTCGGGGAGAACAAGGAGTTCGCCCATCAGTTCCTGAGTGGCAAACTTGAGGTGGAACTCACTCCGCAGGGCACCCTGGCCGAACGGCTGCGTGCCGCGGGGGTCGGCATACCGGCGTTCTACACGGTGACCGGGATGGGCACCCAGGTCGCGAAGGGCGGTCTGCCCTGGCGGTACGGGCAGGACGGCTCGGTCGTCATCCAGTCTCCGCCGAAAGCGACCGCAGAGTTCGACGGCAGGACCTACCTGCTCGAGCGAGCCCTGCCGGCGGACTTTGCCTTCGTGCGCGCCTGGAAGGGTGACAGGCACGGCAACCTCGTCTTCCGCAAGGCGGCCCGCAACTTCAACCCTGTCTGCGCGATGGCTGCCAAGATCGCCATTGCCGAGGTGGAACACCTGGTCGAGCCCGGCGAGCTCGACCCGGACTCAATCCACCTGCCCGGGGTGTATGTCGACCGCGTTGTTTCGCTGACGGCGGCGCAGGCCGTGGACAAGAGGATCGAGCGGCTGACCACACGACCGCAACAGCTCGCGAACGCAGGGGAGTGACTGTGGCACTGAACAGAGAGCAGATGGCCGCCCGGGCTGCCCGCGAGCTGCATGATGGCGAGTACGTCAACCTCGGCATTGGCCTGCCGACTCTCGTCCCCGACTACCTGGACTCCGACATCGAGCTGGTCCTGCAATCCGAGAACGGCATCCTCGGCACGGGCCGGTACCCCTTCGAGGGGCACCAGGATCCGGACCTGATCAATGCCGGCAAGGAGACCGTGACTGTCGTGTCCGGTGCCAGCTTCTTCGACTCGGCCGCGAGCTTCGGGATGATCCGCTCGGGCAAGATCGACGCAGCGATTCTGGGCGCCATGCAGGTCTCTGCCGCTGGCGACCTCGCCAACTGGACGATCCCCGGCAAGATGATCAAGGGCATGGGCGGCGCCATGGACCTCGTCCACGGTGCGCGACGAGTCATCATCCTCATGGAGCACCTCGCCAAGAACGGAGACTTCAAGATCGTCAAGGAGTGCTCGTTGCCGCTGACCGGTGAGCGCGTCGTCGACCGCATCATTACCGACCTGGCCGTCCTGGATGTCACAGACGAAGGTCTGCGGCTGGTGGAGTGTGCGCCGGGTGTCACCGAAGCCGAGGTCCGTGCGGCGACCGAGCCGGACCTCATTTCCGGCTTGGCATGAACACTTCCACTGCGCATACGAGAGGACCGAACATGACGATGCAACAAGATGTCTGGATCATCGGCGGCTACCAGAGCGATTTCGCCCGCAACCTCACCAAGGAGTCGCTGGAGATCAGCGACCTCGTCAAGGAGACCACTACCGGCACACTTGCCGCAGCTGGCGTATCCACCGCGCAAGTCCAGGTCATCCACGTCGCCAACGCGATGGGGGAGTTCTACGTCAAGCAAGGCCATCTGGGCTCAATGGTGGCCAGCGTCGTTCCGGACCTGTCCGGCGTACCCGCGACCAGACATGAGGCGGCGTGCGCATCCGGAGGCGTGGCGGTCATGGCGGCCATGGCCGACCTCGAGTCCGGCCGGTACGACGTCGCGCTCGTGCTCGGTGTCGAGATCGAACGAAACGTGCCGGGGACTGTCGGAGCCGGCTACCTGGCCTCCGCTGCCTGGGTCGGCCATGAGGGGGAGGGGCAGGACTATGTATGGCCGTTCACATTCTCCCAGATCGCAGGGGAGTACGACCGACGCTACGGACTCCAAGATGAGCACTTGCATCGCATCGCCGCCCAGAGCATCGCCAATGCCAAGACCAATCCCAAGGCGCAGACCCGCAGCTGGGTGACGCCTCCGGAGTGCTTTAGCGACGACGACGACGCCAACCCTCAGGTCGTCGGGCGGGTGCGTCGCTATGACTGCAGCCAGGTCACCGACGGCGGGGCCGGCATCGTCCTGGTCTCCGATCGATGGTTGCGTGAGAACCGAGGCACGGATCAAGGATCCGTGGCGCGGATTGCCGGTTGGGGTCACCGCAATGCCTCCCTGCACCTGCAGGACAAGCTCGATGCCAGCGCCGACGCTGACTACGTATTCCCACACATCCGGGACGCGATCTCTGACGCCTTCTCACGGGCTGGGATCGACGACGTGTTCCAGCTTGACGGCATCGAGACCCATGACTGCTTCACCATCTCGCAGTACCTGGCGATCGACCACTTCGGGATCACCAAGCCCGGATGCAGCGGCGACGCGATCGACAGCGGCATCACTCAACGAGACGGCAAACTGCCTATCAATCCCAGTGGTGGCCTTATCGGCGGTGGCCACCCGGTCGGGGCGACCGGAGTACGGATGCTCCTTGACAGTTACCTGCAGGTCACAGGGCAGGCGCCTGGCTACCAAGTCGAGGGCGCCCGGCGCTTTGCCACGCTGAACTTCGGGGGCAGCACGGCAACAGTGGTATGCACCGTCATTGAAGCGGGATAGATCGGGCGGGGTATCTGGACTAGCGTTCTGCACATCTCCGATGGACATGTCGTCATCTGCGAGCAGTCTTGGGGGTGCGGTTGCGCTTCCGCTTGCCTTTCGGCAGGGTGACTCGCCATGGCCCGTCGGCACGGCTTCGGCGTTGAGGTCGGTCGTTGTGGAAGGCGTCCTTTGCCTTCTCGCCGGCCTGTTTGAGGTCGCTCCTGGTCTGATCGGTTTTGCCGTCCCGTTCCATCTGCTCGTCGTTTTTCGCCTTACCAAGTTGCTCCTTGGCAACGCCCTTGACCTCGTCCTTACTTGTCTCCAGTTTGTCGCCTCAGCCCATCATCGGGCACCCTTCTGTTTGGTCGGTCAGGTGAGCGGTCGGCGGGGGTAGGCATGCGGTCCCCTCCGCACGGGGAGATCGCCGTCAGTAGTAGTGCTTGCGTCCGCCAACGGCGCGGCCCATTGAGCCGAGGATCCAGAGGATCGCGCCAATGACTAACAGGATGATGCCGATGGTCACCAGCACCGAGAGACTTTTCACGAGTGATCCCACGACCACAAGCACGACTCCGAGAATGATCATCTGAGGTTCCCTTTCTCATTTTGTGGACGGCCCTGTTTGGGTCGGTTCTTTTTCGTTGTGTGCGATCTGATTCCTGCCTCATACCCGATATTCACGGGACGTGCGCCGCAAGCACCCGCTGCGGGGTTGCGATGTCGTGCTGGAAGACCTCCCGGCGCTGGACCCCAGCGAGGGACCCGTCCCGGGAGCCGCCCGGCTGATGCGGTGGCCGTCGCGTCAGTGATTTCGAGCCCGTCGCGCAACCGGCCGAGAACCTGCGCAAGCAGCCGGGAGACCTGCATCTGACTCACCCCGAGGTGACGACCGATCTGCACCTGGGTCAGACCTTCGACGAACCGCAGGCGAATGATCCGCCGCTCGCGGTCGGTCAGCCTGGCCAGCGCCGGGCGAAACCACTCGGCCCGCTCCACCACGTTGTATGGATCGCTGTCGTCGGGCAGACCGTCGCCCAGCGACACGCCGGAGTCGGCATGGGTGGGCGCATCCAACGAGAGCGGGGTATAGCCGCCTGCAGCCATCAAAGCCTCCGACAGCTCTCCAGGCTCGACCCCGAGGGCGCGGGCAAGTTCGTCCGCGGTTGGCGACCTATGCAGCTGCTGCTGCAGGTCAGGCTCGACCAAGTGGAGCTGGCTGTGCATCTCCTGCAGGCGGCGGGGGGGTCGGACCATCCAGCCGTAGTCCCTGAAATAGCGCTTGATCTCTCCGGCAATCGTCGGGCTGGCGTACGCCGCGAAACCCGCGCCATTGCTGCCGCGATAGCCGACCACCGCCTTCAGCAGGCCCACCCGCGCCACCTGGACCAGGTCGTCCCATTCAACGCCGCGACCCGCATACCGCGCTGCGATGCCATCGGCAAGGACGAGATTGAGCAGCACTGCCTCTTGTTGCAGCCGTCGACGCTCACGGGGGATTGGGCAACGGGCGCGGGACGCCAAGATGGCCTCGGTGAGCGCCTGCCGCTCGTGGCGGGAGTTTTCAGCGGAGGCGTCAACCGAGGCGGAAGGAGTCGGGAGGGCGAGCGACGTCATCGTGCAGTCCGTTCAAGAACGAGAACCGAGATGGCGCCGCTTCTGGACCACTCGGTAGGACTTCGACTGAAACACCAATCGCCCCCAGCTACAACCCCAAATCCCACTACGCCTGAACTCTGGTGATCACCAAGAAGTGGAGAGTCCGCATGGGTGACTACTGGATCGCCCCGAAATTGAAGAGACCGCGGCCTCACATGCGTGACCCAAAGCCGGGAGTGCCCTGGTTCGGTTGACCGCCGACCTTTGCGATCTGGTTCGCCAGAATGCAGCCGGTCCTGAGCCATGGTTACCTCGATCGGCGGTGACATTCACACGGGCAACGGATCGTTTGGTGGTTTAGTCCTCCTCCGTGTGGGTACTTAGCAAAGCATGAGGAGGCTTGTGGGGCTGTTGGTCGTGATCTGGCTGGTGATCGGCGTGGTCGCGGTGGGCCAGCGGGGATACTTTGGCGCATCGCCGCAGAACTGCGCGGGGGCGGCGACGATTGCCGTCACGGTTGTGGCTGGACCGCTGAACTACCTAGGGGTCAACCCCAAGATCACGTGCCGATTCCCGCAGCCCACGGGCTGAGCTTGAACGGGTGCCAGTTCTGTTCGCGAATATCGGTGCCCTGGTGATCGGTGCCCGCGGAAGCCTGTGGAATCCGGCGTACATCGCCCTCGAGTAGCGCTGGGAGGTGACCGAGTTGTGGGATTGGGAGAAGCTCAGCCAACCGGGCTGGTTCGGCTCAAGTGGCAGGCACCACGACCAGGGCGGCGGTCAGATTGACCGGCGTGTCCCGGGCGACGGCGGGCAGGCCTACATCGTGGCGTCGTAGGCGAAGTCCATCAGTTGTGCTCCCTCATCGAGCTGAGTCCAGCTGTGATCAGGGGTTTGACGATGGCACCGACGGTGTCGAACCCGGCGCCCACGGTTTGTCCATGGACGTAGCGGTAGTGAATGCCTTCGAGGATCACGGCCAGTTTGAAGTGAGCCAGCCCGAGGTAGAAGTCCATTGCCGGGAGGTCACGCTGGCTGCGGTCGGCATACCGGTTGAGAATCTCCTCGTCGGTGAGGAAACCCGGCGCCGTTGAGGCGTCTGTGACTGCGTGGCCGGTGTCGAGGTCCGCCATCCGCTGGTAGACCATCAGCAACGCCACGTCGGTGAGGGGGTCGCCCAGGGTGGCCATCTCCCAGTCGACAACCGCGGCCACTTGGTCGTCGTCGTCGACCAGCAGGTTGTCGAGGCGGAAGTCGCCATGCACCACGGCCGGCGCGCCCTCGACGGGTAGGTTGGCCTCGAGCAGGTGGTGCAGGTCGTCGGCACCGGCGAGTTCGCGGCTCCGCGAGGCGTCCAGCTGTTTCTTCCACCGCCGGACCTGGCGCGCCAGGAACCCCGCGGGCCGCCCGAAGTCACTAAGTCCGACTTCCGCGGGGTCGACCCGGTGCAAGGTGGCCAAGGCGTCCACCATTCGTGCGGAGATGGCGCCGGTGCGTTCAGACCCGAGCGGTTCGAGCTGGGACGCAAGGCGGTACGCCGTCCCTTCCACCCGCTCCATGACGTAGAACGGGGCCCCGATGACGTCGGTGTCCTCACACAGCGCGTGCGTCGCCGGCACCGGGACGTCCGTGGGGTGCAACGCGGTGATCACCCGGTGTTCGCGCGACATGTCGTGGGCGGTTGCGAGCACGTGACCGAGTGGAGGTCGCCGTACGATCCAGCTGGCCTGACCATCGGTGACCTCGTAGGTCAGGTTCGACTTGCCGCCTGCGATCACCCGTGCACGGAGCGGCCCGTTGATGCTACCGGGGCTGGCGTCCTCGAAGAAGGCACGGAACCGTGCAAGGTCCAGCCCCGGAATCTTGGTGTCGCCCATCGTGCCCGCCGGTACGCCGCTGTCATGCTCACCCATCCCGGACACGTCAGTTCACCGGCACCGAGACGGTCTCGGCGACACAAGCGGGTTTCTCGCCTTGGTGTAGCGGCTGACCGTCTGCACGCCGGCGCAGATGAAGACGTCGCCCCCCCCAGCCCTGATCGCGTGCATGGCCATCCGGGTGGACTGCAGGCTCGAGGAGCAGTAGCGGTTGACCGTGGTGCCGGGCACGTGGTCCAGTCCCGCGAGCACCGTGTCGACGCGGCTCATGCTGAAGCCTGACTCACCCCCGGGTTGACCGCCGCCCAGGACCAGGTCGTCGATGTCGGCGACCTCGAGTTCTGGGACCTTGCCAAGCGCGGCCCGCACCATCTGCACCCTCAGGTCGTCGGGCCTGATGTCCTTCGGGGAGCTCTGGAAGGCACGCCGGATGGGCGAGCGGGCGGTGGAGACGACGACTGGTTCGGGCATGGGGTGTTTCCTTTCGGGCTGAGACTTCCACGTCTTTTCCCTCACCGTTTGGGTCAACCTACAAACGGACGTTCTCGCTTGAGCTCTTCGCGGGCGATCGAACGGCGGTGGACTGCGTCGGGCCCGTCGACAATGCGCAGGCTCCGGGCCCAGGCGTAGAAGAACGCGAGCGGTGTGTCGTCGCTGACACCCGCGCCGCCGAACACCTCGATCGCTCGGTCGATCACCGCGGTGGCCATCGCCGGTGCAGCCACCTTGATTGCCGCGATCTCGGTGCGCGCCCCCTTGGCACCGCACTTGTCGATCAGCCATGCCGTCTTGTACACCAGCAGCCGGGCCTGGTCGATGTCGATACGGGACTGCGCGATCAGATCCTGCACCACACCCTGGTCAGACAAGTGCTTACCGAAAGCCACCCGCGACTTCGCACGATCCACCATCAGCCCAAGGGCACGTTCGGCCATCCCAATCGCACGCATCGCGTGGTGAATTCGGCCCGGACCCAGTCGGGCCTGGGCGATCATGAACCCATCCCCCTCGGCCGCCAGCATGTTCGACGCCGGCACCCGCACGTTACGGAACACAATTTCGGAGTGCCCGTGTTGGTCCTGGTAGCCAAAGATTGGCAGGTGCCGCTCGATTGTCATCCCCAGAGCATCGCGAGGCACGAGGATCATCGACTGCTGCCGATGCGTCTGAGCCGTCGGGTCGGTCTTGCCCATCACGATGAGCACCTGGCACCGCTCGTCGGCGGCCCCGCTGATCCACCACTTACGGCCGTTGATCACATAGTCGTCACCGTCACGGAGCATTTGGGTGGTGATGTTCGTCGCATCCGAGGACGCTACATCCGGTTCGGTCATCGCGAACGCCGACCGGATCGCCCCGGCGAGCAACGGTTCGAGCCATTGTGTCTTCTGCTCCGGCGTCGCGAACTGGTGCAGCGTTTCCATGTTGCCGGTGTCCGGGGCCTGACAGTTGATGGCCTCCGGTGCGATCACCGGCGACCACCCCGAGATCTCCGCGACCGAGGCGTACTCCAGGTTCGACAACCCCGAGATCTCGGGCAGGAAGAGGTTCCACAGATCCCGATTCTTCGCCGACGCCTTCAACCGCTCCAGCACCGGAGGATGCGCATGCGGGTCGTTGTTCGTCCGCCACCGCTCATACTCCTTCTCCGCAGGGAAGACCTCCTCCCGCATGAACCCCCACATCCGGGTACACACTTCCTCCATCTTCGGCGACGGCGCGAAATCCATTCCCTTAACCTTCCTGATCGACTCTGATGAAGCCTTCTTCGGCGATCTTCGCGACCTCTTCATCGAGGTTGCCGACGTCCTGTCCTGCCATTGCGCCGACCGCCACCCGCCAGCCTGATCAACGCGCCGATGAGGAACAGGATCCGCCAGCCGATCTCGAAATTTGGTACCAGGGCGAGGGCTACGCAGGGTGTGACCCCCTGGCCGATGATGCCGATCATGAACATCGTCACCGAGATAAGGCCTCGCCGCGAGGCAGGGGAGAGGCTGCCACACAGCCGAGGCAGTAGCAAGGGGCCGAATTTGTCGGTGGCCGGCCGGCTCGGATCATCCACAATCCTGACCAACGGCAGCACCTCGTTTCAGATCCGCGGAACGCCATCACCCCTGCCGCGGCAGAGGGAAGATCTATAGGTGACCAACGGCGACGGACAGAAGACGCTCCAGACCATCCCGGTGCTCATCACGCCAGATGGCGGGTCTCGCAGCGCGCTGGACTCGAGGGGGGAGGTGACGCAATGGAGACGGGCCGGAGACCGGCTCCGGTCCTAGCCAGGTTCAATCGCGCCGGCTTGGTGACCGTGAATTCGCAACCTGGTGAGGACGTCGACGGGCTCCTCGACGACGCGTTCGGCCCACGAGGGCACCAACTTATGGATCGGTCGTCTTGGCCGGCGCGTGTATGCGCCCCGCGGCGGACGCGACGTCCTTGGAGCGCCGAGCGCAAGCGATCGAAGCGGCGTGGCGAGAGTGACTCGACACGGCCGGGGCTCACTGCGCCACCGACCTGTTGCTCCGTGCCCTGGCAGGAGCGCCGCGACCCGCGGTTCGAGGAGAAGCTGATCGACGTTGTTGGTTTGTACTTGAACCCTCCCGAGGACGCAGTGGTGTTGTGCATGGACGAGAAGACCTCCGCGCAGGCCTTGGACGCCCCCAGGCGTCCCTGCCCATGAAGAGGGGCCGGGCGGGCACGATGACCAGCGACGACAAGAGGCACGGCACCACCACGCTGTTCGCCGCACTCAACGCCCTGGATGGCACCGTGATCGGCTCCTGCATGGACCGGCATCGCCACGAAGAGTCGCTGCGGGCCAGGCATACGGAAAGCTCTCCCTGGCGAGGCTCTGTCTCTTGCTCGCGTCCACTGGCGAACGCGGCGGTTCGTCTAACGGGACCAGATCTTGGTCAATCGATGTTCGGCTCGCAGGGATGGGTCTGCAGCAGTTGGGACAGTTCTTCGAGGAGCCGCAGTGCCTTGTCGCCTTGATCTGGTACGGCCACAGCCGTGGCGATGGTGTCGTCGATGCTGTGCTCGAAGCGGTTGATGATCCCTTGGGTGGCGGCGTCGCTGACTCGCGCCGCTCTTCGAGCCGCGGGTCTCGCCGATCTGCACGTGGTGCGACTTCCGGGCGCACTGCCCGCAAGTCAGCTGTCGGTCCGGAGAAGTCCGAGGCGGGGCGGTGACCGACGGCACCGCGGATGTCGAGCGCGCGGACTGGCCGAGCGGGGGTGTGGACTCCAGACACATCATTGCTGGTGAAAGTGGGTGAAGGGCACATTGGGGCGCTTCCACTTTCGTCATATTGTGATGGGTGAGCCGCCCACAAACCCCACACCAGTGTGCCCGCGCGGACCTTTGTGGCTCACGGATCGAGGAGGGCTGTATGGACGGCGTCGAGCCAGTGCAGGCGACCTCCGGTATCCCGCTGCTCGCGACACGTGCCCTGGCAAAGGACTTCCGGGGTTTCCGGGCTGTCGACGGGGTCGACCTCACCATCACCGCGGGCACCATTCACGCCCTCGTGGGACCCAACGGTGCGGGCAAGACGACGCTCTTCAACCTGCTGACCGGATTCCTGGCGCCGACCTCAGGCTCGATCCTGTACCGCGGCAAGGACATCACCGGCAAGACGCCCGAGCAGATCGTCCACCTCGGGATCGCCCGGTCCTTTCAGATCAGCAGCCTCTTCGACCAGTTGACCGGCCTCGAGCATCTCGAACTGGCCCTGGCCAGCCCCACCGGCCTGGGCATGCGGTTCTGGCGCTCGGAACGACGGATGGGTCAGTTCCGCGGCCGGTCCCTGGAGCTGATCGACGAGGTCGGCCTGGCTCGCCTCGCCGATAAGCCCGCCGGCAGCCTGGCCTACGGTCAGAAACGCGCCCTCGAGCTTGCCCTGGCCCTGGCTCTCGACCCGTCCCTGCTACTGCTCGACGAGCCGACGGCGGGCATGGGCCTGGAGGACGTCGACCGCACGATCGCCCTAGTCAAACAGGTCGCCAAGGGCCGCACCGTCGTGTTCGTCGACCACAACATGCACGTCGTTGGCAGCCTTGCCGATCGGGTCACGGTGCTGCAGCAGGGCCGGATCCTTGCCGAGGGAAGCTACGAACAGGTGCGCCTGGACGACAAGGTCATCATCGCCTACCTGGGGCAAGCTCATGCTTGAGGTTCAAGGGCTGTCCGCCTGGTATGGCGAGGCGCGCGTTCTGGGGGACGTCTCATTGAGCGTGCATGCGGGCGAGGTCGTCACCCTGGTCGGCCGAAACGGCGCAGGCAAGACCACACTCCTGCGCTCGGTCATGGGTCTGCATCGCCAGATCGAAGGCACAGTACGTTTCGACGGGACCGAGCTCGGCCGCAGGTCACCGGACTCCCGGGCCAGGGCAGGCCTGGGGTGGGTTCCTGACGACCGCGGCATCTACGCCAGCCTCACGGTCTCGGAGAACCTCACCCTTCCCCCGGTCGTCCACCCGCACGGATGGTCCCTCGAGCAGGTCTACCAGTCTTTTCCGGTCCTGGCCGACCGTCGAAACTCCATGGGCACCCAGCTCTCCGGAGGCGAGCAGCAGATGCTCGCGATCGCGCGGGTCCTGCGGATGGGCTCTCGGCTCCTGTTGCTGGACGAGCCCAGCGAGGGCCTGGCCCCGGTGATCGTGCAACGGATCGGGGCGATCATCGCCGAGATCAAGGCTGCGGGTGTGGCGGTCCTGCTCGTGGAGCAGAACGTCAAGTTCGCCGCGACGGTCGCCGACCGTCACTACCTTCTCGCCCAGGGACGGGTCGTGGAGTCCCTCGACAACAAGAGCTTCCAAGCCCGGGAGAGCGAGCTGCTGACCTACCTGGGGATATGACCCGCCCCCGGGAGTAGAACCGTGAAGGCAGCCACTCGCCAGGCGGAAACCGGCATCACCGACAAAGCCCCTTGGAGGGGATAATGCGAAACAAGAAACCAGCCGCAGTAGTCGCCGTTGCAGTGCTTGGAAGTCTTGCCCTCGCCGCCTGCGGCGGTGGCGGCCCCACTGCAGCCGGCGGCAAGCTCAGCGATGGCAAGGTCGTGATTGGACTGCTAAACGACCAGTCCGGTGTCTACAAGGACCTGTCCGGCCCGAACAGCAAGGTCGCTATCCAGATGGCGATCGACGACTACAAAGCCAAATACGGCGCCAAAGCGGTCGCCAAGACCATCGAGATCGTCACCGCAGACCACCAGAACAAACCCGACATCGCCAACACCAAGGCACAGGAGATGTACGACCGGCAGAACGCCGACATCATTCTGGACGTCCCGACCTCGTCGGCCGCCCTCGCCGTCGCAACCGTCGCCAAGGCCAAGAAGAAGCTCTTCATCGACATCACCGCCGGCACGACCGAGCTGACCGGGAAGTCCTGCAACAAGTACACCTATGCCTGGGCCTACGACACCGCGATGCTCGCCAAGGGCACCGGCGCGGCCGTGGTCAGGAACGGTGGCAAGAGCTGGAGCATCGTCTACCCTGATTACGCGTTCGGCCAGAGCATGAACAAGTCCTTCACGGAAGCGGTCACTGGCGCTGGCGGCACGGTGCAGCAGAGCATCGCGACACCGTTCCCCAACGACAACTTTGCCACGTTCATCACCAAGGCGGCGTCCACCACCCCACAGGTCATCGGGATCATGGCCGCCGGTGGCGACCTGATCAACTTCGTTAAGCAGTACAACCAGGCGGGCATGCAGAGCAAGGCTCAGCTGGCCGTCGGCTTGATGTTCATCACCGATATCCACTCCCTGGGGGTCGACCAGTTTGCCGGCACCACCTTTACGGAACCGTGGTACTGGAACTTCGATGCCCAGAACAAGGCATGGGCTGACAGGTTCCAGGCCAAGACCGGCACCCGTCCCACTTTCGCCCACGCGGGAAACTACTCCGCGGCCCTAAACTACCTCGAGGCCGTCCAGGCCGCCGGCACTGATGACGCCGACGCCGTGAGGAAGCAGCTCGACGGCAAGAAGATCAACGACATCTTCCTGCGTAACGGCCAGATCCGATCAGATCACCGGGTCGTCCACGATGTCTACCTGGCCAAGGTCAAGACCAAGGCCCAGGTCACCGAGCCCTGGGACTACGAGAAGATCGTCCAGACGATCCCAGCTGCCGACGCGTTTGAGCCGGTCTCGGCCGCCTGCAAGATGTGATCCAGTCCCCGGGGTCCGCGCCTCGCAAAGGGGCCCCGGGGCACTTCCCAGTTCCAGGAGCACCATGAGCGCATTCGTGCAGTACACCGTCCAGGGGCTCGCCGCCGGCGGCTTCTATGCCCTGGCGGCGCTCGGGCTCGCCGTGATCTTCGGCGTCCTCGGCGTCGTGAACTTCTCCCACGGCGCCTGCTACATGCTCGGAGCGGTAGCCGCAGCAGTGCTACTCGACGTGCTGCACGTGCACTTCTGGGTCGCCCTGGCGATTGTCCCGATCCTCCTGTTCCTCGTCGGCGTCCTGATGGAGCGACTCCTCATCCGCTGGCTGCTACGACTGGACCCGCTCTACAACTTCCTGCTCACCTTCGGTCTCTCGTTGATCCTGGTCGACGTGGTCAAGCGCCGGTATGGCGTGTCGGGCCTTCCCTACGAACGGCCGGCGGGAATGGCGGGCCAGCTGCACATCGGTGGCATCGGCCTGCCGACGTACTCGGTATTTGTGTGTCTCTTCTCGCTGCTCATCTGCGGGGTCGTCTGGCTCCTGCTCACCAAGACCCGGGTGGGCATGATCGTGCGCGCGTCCACCGAGGACGCCGATCGCACCCGCGCGCTGGGCATCAACGTTGGCCGCTGGGTTACTCCCGTCTTCGGCTTCGGCATCGCCCTCGCCGGGCTCGCGGGCGTCATGGCCGCGCCGTTCCGCGCGATCACGGCCGACATGGGCAGCAACTTCGTCATCATCTTGTTCGCGGTGGTCGTCATCGGTGGGCTCGGCTCGATCCTCGGCGCGGTCGTCGCCGGCTTCCTGGTGGGATTGGTCGAGGCCTACGGGCAGGCCTACGCCCCTACGTTCGCCCAGGTCGCCATCTTCGTGCTCATGGCCGGGGTGGTCCTGTTCCGGCCAGCTGGACTCTTCGGACGGGATGAGAGCGCATGACTCAACACGTGAACAACACGTCAGAGACCCCGGGCACTCCGCACACCCCGGACACCGCGGACGTCGCGCCTCAGCCCGCCGGCAGCCGCCGCGGCCCACTGAGGTGGATCATGGCGGCGGTCGGCCTGGTCGCTACCCTCGCGCTGCCGTGGTTCGTCTACCCGCCGGTGGCGATGGACATCGCGGCATGGGCCCTGTTCGCGATCTCGGTCGACCTGCTGCTTGGCTACACCGGTCTGCTGTCGTTCGGCCATGCCGCGTTCTGGGGGTCCTCTTCCTATGTCACGGGGCTTATCGCGATCCACTGGGGCGTTCCGTTCCCAATCGCGATTCTGGGTGGGATGCTCTTCGCCATGGCGATCGCCGTCCCGATCGGCTATCTGTCCGTACGCCGCACCGGCATCTACTTCGCCATGGTGACGCTGGCGTTCGCCCAGATGGTCTACTTCGTCGCCAACCAGCTCAGCGGCCTGACGGGCGGTGAGAACGGCCTGCAGGCGATACCGATCAGCTTCTTCGGCATCGCGCCGGTTGAGACCGACCCATTCTTCTTCTACTTCGCCGCGATCGGACTGATCCTGCTCGGCATCTGGGCCGCCTGGCGGATCGTCCACTCCCCATTTGGGCGCGTCCTGGTCGCCATTCGCGAAAATCCGGCCCGCGCCAGGGCCTTGGGCTACGACGTGGATCGCTACAAGATCATCGTGTTCGTTCTGTCGGCCGGGCTGGCAGGGCTGGCCGGCGGGGTGTTCGCCATCAGCCACGGGTTCACCTCGCTGGAAGAGCTGGACTGGACCACCTCGGGCAAGGTCGTGCTCATCACGGTCCTTGGTGGGATCGGCACCCTGTGGGGTGGCCCGCTCGGCGCGGCGATCGTGGTCACCCTCGAGGACAGGCTGACTTCGTCCGGTTTCGAGGGCACCGGCATCATCTTGGGCTCGATCTTCGTGGTGATCGTCCTACTGTTCCGTCACGGAATTTGGGGCACGGTCCGGGACCTGCTGCAGCGACGAATGGAGCCCCGACACGATCGGGGTGACTGAAACAGCGCCTCAGCCGGCCGGCGGCGCCGAGATGAGGTGCAGGCGCAGGGCGATCTGCACCTCAAGCGAACGGTCGGGCTGCGCCCAGCCATCATTGAGCAGGGTGGTGATCCGTTCCAGGCGCTGGGTGACGGTGTTGACGTGGATGTGAAGGGCTTCGCGGGTGCGCGCCAGGTTGCGGTCGTTGCTGAAGTAGGCCGCCAGGGTGCCGATCAGATCGGTGCCATGCTCTGCGTCGTAGTCCAGGACCGGTCCGATGGTGTGTCGCACGAACGGTATGACGTCACGCCGGTCGCCCAGCAGCACCCCGAGAAAGCCGAGCTCGGCAGCGCTGGCACCCTCGCCGGCTCGCCCGAGCGCCTCCAACGTCTGCAGGCAGCGTAGGGCCTCCAGTCGGGCTGCCGGCACCTGCTCCGGTCGCTGGATGGTCGCCGACGCGCCGGCGGTCACCGGGGCCGACAGCGCTCCAGCGAGCTCCGCGCACACTTTGTGGGCCGCCTCACTCGGGTCGTCCAGCGGGACCAGGAGCACGACAGCGCCCTGCCGCTCCGTGGCCAGCCCGCTGAGCTTGCCGGCCAGGAACGACGCTGCAGCAACCAGGCGTGACCGGTCGCCAGAAGCGCTGCGCGCCACCACGACCGTATGACGTGCGTCGAGGTCCGCGCCGACGCGACGGGCCCGCTCGCGCAGGTTGTCGATGTCACGCAGGGGCTCGTCCAGGAGGTCGTCAAGGAGCTCGCCCTTGATCCGGTTCTCGGTCTCTGCAACCGACCTGCGAAGCAGCAGCAGGAGTGCCGTGACGAGCGCAGCCCGCTCGAAGGTGCGCTGGTCGTACTCGTTGAGCTTGTGCTCGGTGTGCAGGAGCAGCGTCCCCAGAGATTCGGGCCCGGCCTTCACGGCGACCGCCCACCAGTCGTCGCGCTGCACTGCTCGACTCGCGGTACGGGCCGCACCGGTCAAAGCCGGGACGTCAATGCTGAGGGGCTCCGATGAGCCGGCGGTGGTGGCCAGCGTCCGGTCCTCGGTGTCGAGGACCCACATGGCACCTCCGAGCACTTCGGATACCGAAGCGACCACGTCGTCGACGTCCCCGCCTCGCAGAACCAGATGGGTGAACCGGTCGTGCGCCTCGGAGGCGCGTTCGATGCCCTTGGTGTGTTCGCGCAGCAGCGTGCTGGCGGTGTTCAGCTCTGCCAGCGCCGCGCTGGACTCGCTGAGCAGACGGGCGTTGTCCAGAGCGATCGCGGCGTGTGCTGCCAGGGAGACGAGCAGCGAGACATCATCGCGGTCGAAGGGGCGTTCGCTGTGATTGGAGGCGTAGAGCACACCGATGACGTTGGCACCCAGGATCAGGGGCACGCCCAGGATCGAGACCAGCCCCTCTTCGGCGACCGCGTCGTTGATCGGGCCCGTGTGGCGGAACCGTTTGTCCTCGAAGTAGCGGGCGCTGGTGTAGGGAGTTGCCGTCTGCGCGACCAAACCGCCCAGGCCTGCACCCATCGGCAGGCGCAGACTGCGGAACGCCGCCGAGGTGATCCCATCGACCACCCGCATGTAGGTGTCACCGACGGTGTCGTCATTGAGCGAGAGGTAGGCGACGTCGCTGTGCAGGAGCAGCCGCGCCCGGTGGACGATCGCCCGCAGTACCGCGTCGACCTCACGCAACGCGGCCAGGTCGTTGGCCGTCTCGTACAGCGCACTGAGCTCAGCCTCACGGCGGCGTCGCTGGTCGAGAATCGCGCGGACTCGCAGGGCGAGGGTTCGGGCACGCTCGAGCTCGGCGATGACCTCGGGGTCCTCCCCGCGGGATCGGGCCGCTATGACGGGGGCCTCGAACTCCACTGGGGCGGCCTCCCGAACGAGCAGTTCCAGTAAGGCGAGTGTGGACATGGGCCCTACTCTGCCTCGGCTGGGCGGAATCGGTCGAGGGGCAGTCACCGCGCCGGTCAGTGTGCGGTCCAGCCACCGTCGAGACAAAAGGAGCTACCCGTGACCGAGTCCGCATTCTTGCCGCACAGGAAAAGCGCCAGGGCAGCGACCTCCTCGGGCTCGATGAGCCGCTTGACTGCCGCGGGCGCGAGCATGATCTGTTCCAGGACCTCGCTCTCGGAGATGCCGTGGGCGTGCGCCTGGTCAGCGATCTGGGCCTCGAGCAGGGCTGTGCGCACGTACGCCGGGTTGATGCAGTTGGACGTCACGCCGTGCTGTGCACCCTCGAGGGCCGCGACCTTCGACAGACCCTCCAGACCGTGTTTGGCCGACACGTAGGCGCCCTTGTAGGCAGAGGCACGCAGTCCGTGGACGGAGGAGACGTTGACTATCCGGCCCCACCCCTGCTGGTACATGTGGGGCAAAGCACCCGCGATGATGCGGAACGGCGCCTCGAGCATGACGCGGATGATGTATGAGAACTTTTCCGGCGGGAACGACTCCAGCGGGGCAACATGCTGCACCCCCGCGTTGTTGACCACGATGTCGACGTCGAGGTCGAGGTCGGCGATGGCATCCAGATCGGACAGATCGGCGACCACTGCCAGCGCCCCGATCTCGTGTGCGACGGCTTTGGCGGCGACGTCACGGTCGAGGATGGTCACACCGGCACCGGCGTCGGCGAACGCGACCGCGATCGCCCGGCCGATCCCGGAGGCCCCACCGGTCACGAGTGCGCGTCGCCCAGCCAGCGGCTGCGGATTCTGTTGCGGGGCTGGGGTCATGCCCCCGACGCTAGCGGCGGCTCGACCGGCCGGGCATGGTGTGGGTCCACACACTTTGGGCGTAAACAGTGGTGGTCGTGGTCGTGGTCGTCACATCGGGACGCTGACAGACGGGCGAAACCGACCTGAGACGGGGAAGAACTATGGACAAGGTCATCGCCGCAGGGGATGAGGCAGTTGCCGACATCCCCGATGGTGCGGTCATCGCCGCAGGGGATGAGGCAGTTGCCGACATCCCCGATGGTGCGGTCATCGCCGTGGGTGGTTTCGGCCTCTGCGGCATCCCCAGGGTCCTGATCGACGCGCTGGCCCAAAGGGGGACCACCGACCTGCAGATCGTCTCCAACAACTGTGGAATCGACGGCGTCGGGCTGGGGAAGTTGTTGGAGAACAGGCAGATTCGCCGGATCGTCGCGTCCTACGTTGGCGAGAACAAGGAGTTCGCGCGTCAGTACCTCAGCGGTGAGCTCGAGGTGGAGCTCACCCCGCAGGGCACCCTGGCCGAACGGCTGCGGGCCGCGGGCGTGGGGGTGCCGGCGTTCTACACGGTGACCGGGATGGGCACCCAGGTCGCGACCGGAGGTCTGCCCTGGCGGTACGGCCAGGACGGTTCGGTCGCCGTCGCCTCCCCGCCGAAGCCGACCTCGGTGTTCGAGGGCAGCACCTACCTGCTCGAGCGAGCACTGCCGGCGGACTTCGCCCTCGTGCGTGCATGGAAGGGCGACCGACACGGCAACCTGGTCTTCCGTAAGGCGGCCCGCAACTTCAACCCCGTCTGCGCCATGGCCGCCAAGATCGCCATCGCCGAGGTCGAGCACCTGGTCGAGCCCGGCGAGCTCGGCCCGGACGCGATCCATCTGCCCGGGGTGTACATCGACCGAGTGGTGCCGTTGACCTTGGCGCAGGCCCTGGACAAGGGGATCGAGCGGCTGACAACACGTCCGCCTCAGCTCGAGGACTCGGGGGAGTCAGGATGGCACTGACCAGAGAGCAGATGGCCGACCGGGCCGCCCGCGAGCTGCGTGACGGGGACTACGTCAACCTCGGCATCGGCTTGCCGACCCTGGTCCCCAACTTTGTCGACCTGCGCATCGAGCTGGTCCTGCAGTCCGAGAACGGGATCCTGGGCACCGGCCCATATCCCTTCGAGGGGGACCAGGATCCGGACCTGATCAACGCCGGCAAGGAGACCGTAACCGTCCGCCCCGGAGCCAGCTTCTTCGACTCGGCCGCGAGCTTCGGCATGATCCGCTCTGGCAAGATCGACGCCGCCATCCTCGGCGCCATGCAGGTCTCTGCTGCTGGCGACATCGCCAACTGGATGATCCCCGGCAAGATGATCAAGGGGATGGGCGGGGCCATGGACCTGGTCCATGGCGCGCGAAGGGTCATCGTGCTCATGGAGCACGTCGCCAAGAACGGAGACTTCAAGATCGTCAAGGAGTGCTCGCTGCCGCTGACCGGGCAGCGCGTCGTGCACCGCATCATCACCGACCTGGCCGTCCTGGACGTCACCGATCACGGTCTACAGCTGGTGGAGTGCGCGCCAGGGGTCACCGAGGCCGAGGTCCGCGCGGCGACCGAGCCGGACCTGATCCCCGGCCGGGGATGAACACCGCCCTGCCTTCCTGGCACCAAGCCCGGGTGCGCAGGCGAGGCGGTCGAGGCCGGCATCACCGAGCGCGACGGTGGCCTCGGGGTCGACCCCAGCGGGGGCCTTGTCGGCGGTGACCAGCTCTGTGGGGCCGGGCGACATGGCGAGGTGTGAGGCGCTACTCAGCGCACTGCTGTGGCGCCATAGGTCGTGGCTGGGTGCAGGCAGATGATGGCGGCCGACTGAGCCGGCAGGGTTATCTGGAGGGCTTCGACCTGCAGATCAGGCTCGGTGCCGAAGAGCACGTCCCCTGATGTGACCGGCAACGGCTGCGCGTGGTCGGCCAGGTTGGCCGCCACTTCGAACGCGCCACGGTGCACGATGATCCACTTCGCGTCCTCGTCGAAGTCGACCTCGACCCGGCCAAGGCGGGAGTCGGCCAGATCTGGCTGCTCACGACGTAACCTCAGCAGTTGGCGGTAGAGCGCCAGAATGACGGCGTGCTCGGGTTCGTCCCGCTCGGACCAGCGCAGCTTCGCGCCGGTGAAGGCGGCCGGATCCTGTGGGCTGACGACGTCGTCGGCGTCCCAGCCGTGTTCGGCGAACTCGTCGATCCGCCCGCTCGCGGTGGCCTCGGCCAGTTCCGGCTCCGGGTGCGAGGTGAAGAAGGGCCACGGAGTGCTGGCGGCCCACTCTTCCCCCATCCAGAGCATCGGGGTGAACGGCGAGGTCATCAGAAGCGTGGCGCCGACCTTGAGCATCCCGGGCGCGGTGATCTGGGGCAGGCGGTCGCCGGCGGCGCGGTTGCCGACCTGGTCGTGGTTTTGCAGGCACACGACGAACCGGTAACCCGGGGTGTGCTCGGTGTCCACCGGCTTGCCGTGATTGGCGCCCCGGAAGCTGGAGTAGGTCCCATCGTGAAAGAACGCCCTGGTCAGCACCTTGGCCAGCACCGACAGTGAGCCGAAGTCGCTGTAGTAGGCGTGCTGTTCCCCAGACAACAGCGCGTGGAGCGCGTGATGCACGTCGTCGTTCCATTGACCGTCCAGCCCGTACCCACCCAGGGTACGGTCGCTGAACATGATCGGGTCGTTCAGGTCGGACTCGGCAACAAGGACCAGGGGTCGGCCCGTCTCTACCGACAGGGCTTTGACCCGGGCGGACAGCTCGGCCAGCAGGTGGGTGTCGGAGGAGTCCTGCAGCGCGTGCACCGCGTCCAGGCGTAGCGCGTCGACATGGAACTCTGAGAGCCACATCAGTGCGTTGTCCAGGATGTACTCGCGTACCGGACCGGCCGACTCGCCGTCCAGGTTGACCAGCTCACCCCATGTGTTGTGGCCGGTCTTGAAGTACGGGCCGTAGCGCGGCAGATAGTTACCGGAGGGGCCGAGGTGGTTGTAGACGACATCGAGCACCACGGCCAGGCCTGCGCCGTGACAGGCATCGACGAGCCGCTTCAGCCCGTCCGGACCGCCGTAGGCTTCGTGCACGGCGAACCAGAGCACGCCGTCGTAGCCCCAGTTCCACTCGCCGTTGAAGTCGTTGACCGGCAGGATCTCCACGTGGGTGACGCCCAGCTCGACCAGGTAGTCGAGTCGCTCGATCACGGCGTCAAAGGTGCCGGCTGCGGTGAACGTGCCAACGTGCAGCTCGTAGATGACCGAGTCGGGCAGGTCGTGGCCAGGCCAGTCGGTGTCGGTCCAGGCGAAGTCGTCGCAGTAGAACCGGCTCGGCTCATGCACTCCGTGGGGTTGCCACCGGGATCGCGGGTCGGGTAGTACCTGCTCGTCGTCGTCGAGCAGGAAACCGTAGTCACGGCCCGGCAGCGCCTCCGCTACGTCTGCTCGCCACCAGCCGCCAGGGGCAGGTTCGAGGTCCGCCGTCACTGCCGGCTGCTGGATGGGTTCGTCCGGTTGCGCTATCGCGACCCGGACCCGGGCCGCGTGGGGTGCCCACACACTGACCTGCGCCATCAGGACTCCTCGGTGAGCAACAGTGCCACGGGGTACCGGCGGAGAGTATCGGCCAGCAACAGTTCACCGGAATACCTGATGCCGGTGAACACGTCGCGGTACCGGCCGGGGGGCAGGGTCACGGTGGTCTCGCCCCAACCACCGGCAGCCGACAGGCCGGCCGGCAGCCGGGTCGCGAGGGTGATCGCCCCGCCGCGGTCGAAGGCGACAAGATGATCCTGCATCGGTCCTGGGGCCAGCAGTGGCGTGTAGTCGGTGAACAGCTCGGGGTGTCCTCGGCGGGCTCGCAGGGCGCGGCTGACCACCCACAGCTTGGCCAGGGCGGTTCCGTCCAGGGCTGGCGGTGCAGTCAGCCCGGTCAGGCTCGCCTGCCGGGAACCGAAGTCCACCGGTCGCCGGTTGTCCGGGTCGGCCAGCGAGTCCTCCCACAGCTCGCTGCCCTGGTAGACGTCCGGCACTCCGGGCATGGTCAGCTGGATTACCTTCTGCGACAGCGAGTTCACCCAACCATGGGGTTCGATCAGGGCGGACAGTGACGCGATCAGCTCGCGCAGCCGCGGGTCTTCGAAGGCGGCACTGACCGCGGCGTGGACCGCGGTCTCGAAGTTCTCGTCCGGGTCGACCCAGCCGGTGCCGTCTGCTGCTTCGCGCATGGCCTTCTCGGCATACGCCTGGAGCCGGGCACGGTTGGGGTCCTGCGCCGGGTCGGTGGCCGGCAGCGGCGCCTCGGGCCCGGCCTGCATCGCCACCACGGTCTGCCAGAGCAGATATCCGAACGCGGCGTTTGGTACCGGCCCTAACGCCATCAGCTGCCGTGCGGTGTCGCCCCACTGATCAGACAGCTCGGCTAGCACCGCCAGGCGGGCACGGATGTCCTCGCCGCGCTTGGTGTCGTGAGTGGACAAGGTGGTCATGCCAGCCGGCATCCCCTCGGCTCGGCGTTGCTGTGCAGCGTGGAAGTCGGCGATCCCCGAGCCGAACGTGCCCGGGTACCCGCCGACCTCGTTCAGCCCCACGAACCTGGTGTAGCGGTAGTAAGCCGTGTCCTCCACCCCCTTGGCCATCACTGCGCCGGTCAGCTGCTGGAACCGTGCGCACAGTTCGTCTGGCGGGTCGGACAGCCGGGGGACAAGGGCAGTTATCGCCGCCTTCAGCTGCGGTTGGCCGGCCGTGGCGCGCTGGACCGCTTCGGCGAGGTACGGCGCGCCGAGTGGCAGGTACGAGCGGTACACCGGAAACGCGACCGCCAGTGCGGTGAGGGCAGCTTCCGCGCCGTCGATCTCCGGCACGAGCCGGGCCAGCCGGCGGACCTCGGCTTGCAGGATGGTGGCGGTCACCATCTGTTTGCCGTCGGCGATGTGTTGTTCGACGTCGCGGTGGTCGCCGGTCAGCTCGACGTACAGCTGGGTCATGGCGCCTTCGGCGGCGGGATCAAGCATCAGCGCGTTGACCTCGCTCAGCGCGTCGTAACCTGTCATCCCAGCCACCGGCCAGGCTGGGGGGAGCTGCTCGCCCGGCGCGGTGATCTTCTCCACGGTGATCCAACAGTGCGGAGCGGCGGCCGCCAACTTCTGAAGGTAACCGCCGGGGTCCACAAGGCCGTCCGGATGATCGACTCGAAGACCACCGACCCCGTAATGGGTCACCCAGCGCAGGATCTCGATGTGGGTCGCGTCAAACACCGCCGGGTCCTCGACCCGCAGACCGGCCAGGTCGGTTACCGCGAAGAACCGTCGGTAGTTCTGGGCGGTGTCCGCGCGGCGGAAGCTGACCAGCTGGTAGTGCTGGCGGTCGTGCACCGCAGCGACGCTGCCCTGCCCGGTCCCGGGCGCGATCGGATACCGCTGTTGGTGGTAACGCAGCTCCCCGTCGACGACTGTGAGATCGATGGCCGGGTCAGCATCGTCAGCGAGCACCGGGATCAGGATCCTGCCGTGGTTGGTATCCCAGTCGATGTCGAACCAGCGGGCGAACGGCGACTTGCGGCCCAGTCGCAGCGTGTCCCACCACGGATGGTTCTCTGCCGGAACGGCCACCCCCATGTGGTTGGGCACGATGTCGACGACCAGGTCCAGACCGGCCGCGCGGCAGGCTTGGGCAAGTGTGGCCAGCCCTGCATCGCCGCCTCGGTCAGGATCGACGAGCTGGTGGTCGACCACGTCATACCCATGGCTGGACCCCGTGGTCGATCGCAGCAAGGGGGAAACGTACACCGCTCCGATCCCGAGCTCGGACAGGTAGCCGGTCACCGCGGCCGCGTCGAAGAGCGTGAAGTCCGCGCTGATCTGGAGCCGGTAGGTGGCGCTGGGGGTGGTGCGGCCGCCGGAACGGGCAATGGTCGGCGTCGTCATGGGGTGGTCCGCAGGACTACCACGGCGAGGGAAGCGACCGGCATCGGCACCGGTCGGGCTGTCCGTGTGGGTGCAAGGTGTGTCGACCACTACTGTCCAGGCCTTGCGCGGCTTTGCGGGCGCCATGGTGAACTCGCCCGCGCCAGGGGGCCATGAGCGTGCCTTGACGCCCACGGTGTCGCCGCAAGGTCTTGGTCACCACCGCCAGCACACAGGTCGACGTCAGCAGACCGTCGTTGATCGCGTCGATGGGGCTCCTGCCGTGGAGGATCTCGCCCTCGTCGACCCCACCCCCGATGCCTGCGCGCTGGGTTCCCCCGCCAGCGGTGCGGTGTACGTGACGTGGTCATCACCCGGGTGGCACATGAACACCTCTCTAGCCGGCGCGGTCATCTCCTGGCCGTCGTGTGGGGCAGCCACCAGTATCCACCGAGATCTGCCCAGACCAACGGGAGGACCACTGGCGAAATCTGGGTCAAGAATCGGGGGCTGTGGTGCCGCGGCCATGGCAACGGTTGCCGCCCTCGCGGGTGGTGCTGACTGTCCGCCATCGCTGTCGAAGGCGTCGGCCCTTGGCCTTGGAACCCTCACAGCCAGTCCTTGCGTCGGAAGAGCCAGTAGAGGAACCCGGACAGCAAGATAATGACCAGGGTCGAGGCGTAGAACCCTGATGACTGGCTGAAACCGGGGTAGGGCACGTTCTGGCCGTAGAAGCCGGTGATTGCGGTGGGTACGGCGATGATTGCGGCCCAGCTGGTCACCTTCTTGGTAATGATGTTGAGCCGGTTGCCCTGGATGGTCAGGTTGGTCTCCAGCACGCTGGTCACCAGGTCGCGCAGGCTTTCGGTCCATTCTGTGGCCCGCAGGACGTGGTCGTAGACGTCCTGGAAGTAGGGGCCCATGCCCTCCTCGACCAGGTGCAGGTCGCGACGCATGAGTGTGTTGACGACCTCGCGCATCGGCAGCACGATCCGGCGCAGCAGGACCAGGCTCTTGCGTAGGTCGAAGGAACGGTGTTGGACGCTTTCCTGGTCGGTGTCGGTGGCGAACAGCAGGTCCTCGAGGTTCTCGATCTCTTCGTCGAGCTGCTGGACCGCCAGGAAGTGGGTGTCTACGAGGTAGTCCAGCAGGCCATGCAGGAGGAACGCGACACCATGCTTGGCCAGGTCGCTCGCGGAGTCCCAGCGCTGCAGGACCTGGGGGATGTCGAACCCGTCGTCCTTGCGGACGGTGACTAGTGCGCGCGGGGTCAGGAACGCCGCCAGCTCGCTGGTGACCAGCTGAACGGTGTCCGGGTCGAAGCGGACGGCATACGCGGACATGAATGCGTGGTCGGGGTAACGGTCCAGCTTGGGTCGCTGGTGGGGATGCAGGGCGTCCTCGACCGCCAACGCGTGCAGTCCGAGCTCGTGCGCGATCAACACCAGCTCATCGACCTCGGGTGCCACCAGGTCGACCCAGACCACGGAGCCCGGTTCCTGGAGGTGCTCGGAGAGCTGGTCGACGTCGAAGTCGGTGTCGGTGAGGACACCGTTCTGGTAGCAGCGGGTGCGGGCCATACCGCGACAGTAACCGGCGATGCTCACCGCCTCGCGCACGACGGTGGCGAGTTTGTGCTCAGACCACCTCGTGGGCTGGCCAGTCCAGAATGTGCTGACGTCCGAAGCGGCTCGACCTCGCCGGCAGCCGACCAGCGCAAGGGTTCAGTCTCAGTCTCAGTCCGGTCCGGCTCAGCCTCGATGATGTGGACCGCAGCCTTCCGGGCGGATGTCCCGCAACCGTTGATGCCCAAGTCTCGGCCACCAGGTCCGACAAGGTGTCCTCGTGCGAGCCTCGTGGGGGCCATGAGCCGCCCGCTGCGCCGATCTGCCACCTCGTGGTCGCTGGGGAAGTCGTGAGCCGAGCGGTCGAAGGGCTAGCGATCTGGTGTGGCGCGCTGGATCCTGAAGCTCGGCGGCTCAGCCAAGCTCTGCGCTACCACGCAGTAGCGCTCCGTCAGGGCAGCAAGCCGGGCGAGGTCCTGGTCGTCGGCGTCGGTGTCCAGTTCGGCGACGAGCTGGATGTAACGCGCACCGACAGGGGTGTCACGGGAGATCCCGAGGGTTCCGCGAGCGTCAAACTCGGCTTTCGCATGAAGCCTGGCGAGGCGGATGTCGATGCCGAGCGCGGTCGCCACGCTTCGCATGGTGACCCCTGCGCAGGCCAGCAGGGCCTGCAGGAGCATGTCCCCGGAGCAGGCGTCGCTGCCATCGCCGCCGGTGGCCGGATGCAGCCCGGCTCGGACCGGACCGGCCCATGACTGGACGGTGCAGGTGATGCCGGGGTCGTCGAAGGTTCCCGTCGCCTGCAGGGGCGTGAGCGCACGCAGTGGCTCGTCGCGGTATCGCTGCTTGAGGGGAGCCTGCATCTCGCGCAGGGTGGTGGCGTCCATGGCGACCTCCAAAGAGCTTGTACCTGACCGCGCCGAGTATGCCAGCGATCACAGGTTCTGCCAGTTCACCGACGCCTGCCCCGACGCGGCGCCCCGCCCGGCCGGGTCGAGCATCTCCCGGGTGACCACCTCGAGGTCCGCTCGCGGTCAGCGGTGGGCCGCGAGCAGGGACTGGCCCTGTTGCCAGAAGGTCACCAGATCATCGACGCCGCGCATCTGCTCATGGCCGCGGACCGCCCCGAAGGGCGCGTTCCAGAAGTCCGAGCCGTCGTGGTCGGCGCTGCTGACATAGGCATACGGCGCGCCATGAAACCCGTCACCGGGCGAAGCGCCATAGGAGGTGTCGTCCGACAGGATGGCCACGTCGAAGTGCTCTGGCCACAGGATCGGCGTCTGCCGTGGTGCCATCACCCGAAGGGCCGCGTCGGCCGTGAGAAACCAGTGTTGGATGAGCCGAGCTGACGCGGGGTCGAGCCATACGTCGTCGGCCGGGCTTGCCTGGCTGCCGTCGGGGTAGGCGTCCGGTGGCGGGCCGAAGTCCACCCCCAGTGCCTCGGCCATCTGCGAGAACGTCCCGGAGAGGGCCACCCGCCGGCTCTCGTCGACGACGAGATCGGTGCCCTCCAGCCGCAGGGCCGGGGCGCCGGTCGTGGCAAAGCCGCCCGGCGTCACCCGCAACGTGAACCGGCCGCCACAGCGTCGCTGAGGTCCGGCCATCAGGCACTCAGCGATCCCGTGCAGTCGTCGACGGGTGGCGGTCATGGCGACAGGGTCCGGTGCTGGTGAAGCCGACGTTGCCTGGTCCATCTGGTTCTCCCTGGTTGTCACGCGATGCGCGCCCTGTGGACGGTTTCGGTAAGGCCCTTGCGCTGTGTGGGTGCCGCCAAGACCAACGGGCCTGAGATGAACCGCACGTCTGAGACTTCCGCAACGGAGCGTGCGCTGCAATGGGGGCAGCGCCGACCGGCCCGTGTGCCGGCCATGGCTGCCTGCACCTGGTGGCCCGTCCAGGAAGCAAACACTCCTGAGAAGGGCCGCATCCGGGCGGTCGTCGATGGTCGTCCGGTCGCCTTGTCCCTGGTGTGGCGGACGCCCGAGCCCTGCAGAACCGTTGCCCGCACCAGGGTGGGCCCCTGGGCGACGGCTCCTGGAGGAGGTCCTGCTGCGTTGCCCGTGGCACGGCGAAGACTGCGACCTGCTCACCGGTGTGCCGCCCGAGGGTTTCGCGGCGTTCGCGGTCGGGTGCTAACGGCCGCACAGGCGGGTGCGCTCTCCATCTCGGGGGTGCTGTTGTCGGTGGTCGGGCTGCCGACCGGGGGCCGGACCTTGGTCAGGGGACCCAAGCCGGCCCCGGGGCGCTCTGAGGTGCCGCCGCCGGCGGCGCTGCGACCAAACCCGCCGACCAGCAGACGACGGGCGCATCCACCGGTGGTCATGGTGCCCAGGAACTCTTCCTGCAGGAGCGCGGCACGCGATGGCGCGCCGGATCTGGGGTCTTGGCCCCGCTAGAGGGCGGTCAGCTGGGGAAAGGACAGTCCGAACGCCCGGTCGAGGGCGTCAGCCGGTTGCGGCCGGCCGAAGAGCCATCCCTGGGCCGCGTCGCACCCCTGCTCGCGCAGCAGGGCGGCCTGGGTACGCCTCTCGACCCCCTCGGCGACGAGGGTCAGTCCCAGGGCGTGGCCCAAGGTGATGATCGCACTTACGATGGCCGCCGATGAGGCGTCCTGGTCCATCACCGAGACGAAGGACTGGTCGATCTTCAACACGTCCACGTCAGTCTGCTGCAGCTGTGACAGCGACGAGTGCCCGGTACCGAAGTCGTCGATGGACAGCTTCACCCCGAGCTCTCGCAGGCGGGCCAGGTTCTGGTTCGCGGCGCCGGTACCACTGAGCAGGGTGGTCTCGGTGATCTCCATGATGAGCTGACGCGGCGAGATCGCCGTCCGATGCAGGGCCAGGCGCAGCGCGCGGACCACATCGTCTTGCTGGAGCGTGCGCGCTGACAGGTTGATCGCGATCGTGCCGCCGGCTTCGCACCACTGTGCCCCCCTGCGACAGGCCTCCTGCAGCACCCAACAGTCCACCGCGGAGACCAGGGAGCTCTCCTCGGCGATCGGGATGAACTCGTCGGGCGAGAGAAGACCGAAGCCGGGACGCTTCCAGCGGACAAGAGCCTCGACACCGATCACCTTCTCGTCGGCGAGCGAGACGATCGGTTGGTACAGAACGCGAAGCTCGTGGCCGGTGATGGCCCGGCCCAGGGCGTTGCGCACCGAGAACTTGGTGTCCACGGTCAGCTGCATCGAGTTGTCGAAGACCGTGGCACGGGCCTTACCGCTGAGCTTTGCCTCATACATGGCGAGGTCCGCCTGCCCCAGCAGGTCCTCGGCGGTCGCGCTGGCGTCCGTGGTCGTGACCAGGCCGATGCTGGCGCTGACCACTGCCTCGTGTTCCCCGATCGGGAAGGGTGCTGCGAGCTGGCTGCCGATCCGGGCGGCGATGGCTGGCACGATCGTGCTCTCGTCCACGTTGGGGCAGACCACGACGAACTCGTCACTGCCCAGACGGGCGACCACGTCCTCGGGGCGCAAGCACGCGCGGATGCGTTGGCTGGCCAGCACGAGCAGCTCGTCGCCGACTGCGTGTCCCAGACTGTCGTTGACCTGCTTGAAGCCGTCCAGGTCGATGAACAGGACCGCCAGGCCGTGCCCGGCGCGGGCACAGTGCGCCAGCGACAGCTTCAGCTGCTCGATCAGGGCGGCCCGGTTGGGTAGCCCGGTCAGCGTGTCCTGCAACGCCTGGCGGCTCAGCACCTCATGCAGAGAGCGCATCTCGCGTGAGGAGACCTCGATCGAGCGCTTGAGCGTGTTGCGCTGCTCGTCGGTCTCGGTGTACGTGGAGCTGAGAAGCTCCAGGAACTCGAGCCAGGCGGCCGGCGACGGGCTCAGCTCGGGACCGAGGTTGAGGTGCCTCAGCTGGCGGATCAGGGTGCGGTGCAGTCCGGTGGCCTCGCTCATACGGGCCGCTGGTTCAAGACCGAGGTCGTCATCGCCCGGCGGTGGGCGCAACCGTCGGCAGGCACCGCTGACACCTCGCGGCGGGCGTGGAAGCCGACCGGGGGGCGGGTCGAATCGCATCCCGACATGACGCTCTCCAGCACCGAATCCCCATCACTGCGGTTCGCTCCGGGGCGTACTCGCACCTCCACTGTATTGCCCGGATGCCGTCAGTGTCTGACGTTCGGCAGATTTGAGCGACGTCCCGGACCAATGGTGGACAAGTCCTCCCCCAGACCCACTCAGGCGTTGGCCACCCGGGCCATTTGACCCGGTCAGTGGCCAGCTGCGCAGCGCTGATGATCGCTACCGGACAGGGAGCCCGAACGCGGTGGTCATCGAGGGTGCCGACCCCGCACCGAACAGGAACGGCACACCGGCCACCTCCTCGTACAGACGAGTCAGCGAGTAGTGAGTCAGCGCCGAGGTGACCACGTTCGCCTTCTGGCTGGGATGGATGACCACGGTCAGGACCGTGTTTGCCCCTGACGTGTCGTCCTCGTCTGCGGTGAGCACGACCGCGAGGCGTCCCGACCTCCAGTCCGGGCCCTCGAAGATCCTGGTCATCCAGCCCTTGAACCACCTGTCCGCGGTGCTCAGTGGGCAGTCGTGGCCGTCGTTGCAGAGGTTGGGGACGACCATCCCCACGTTCGCCAGAGTCCCGGCGGTGATCGCCGCGGCAAGCTGGTCCACCGGCACGTCGTACCTCTGGCACGCGCTGCGTTCGTTGATGAAATACGCCCACGGGTTGTGCTTGACCGCGTACTGCGAGCCGCCGTCGCTGGTCGCGCAGTTCTGTGCCATCCCGTCGGCATAGACCGCCGCCGTTCTCCCCGCAGCAATGCTCTGGGCGAACACAGAGGTTGCCGCGACGGGATTGGCCGACGGCGCGCCGTCGTCTGTGATCCCATGGGTCTGGCCGCCGGCGATGGCGATGTAGTTCGGCAGGGACGGGTGCCGGATCGCCCTGTAGTTCGTTGCGTAGCCGAACCGCTGGGCCAGACCGAACGCGTACGGCATGTCCGAGCTCATCTCACTCAGTGAGTGGTTCTCCTCGACGAAAACCAGCACCTTGGTCACCGCGCCCGAGCCGGTGGGCGCCACGCCCGGCGTCGAGGTGGGTGCTGTCGTGTGCGCCGGGGTTGGTTGGGCACTCGCGTGTGCGCCCGGCGGTGGCGCCGGGCTCGCCGTGGAGCAGCCGGAGGCGGCCAGGGCCAGGATGCAGGCCAGTGCGCCGCCGCGGGCGAGTCGTTCAACCATGGGACAGCGCCGCAACGACGTGCGTGGGTCCGGTCTCTTGTGCCATGGCGCGTCTTGGGCCCTTCCGTGGTTCCGACAGCATTCTGTGTCCACCGGCCACCAAGGATCAAGA
>Ga0209890_10000135_pt1 | contig 33751 bp, 32 predicted proteins | sample OrgsoiDNA2013049_FD_185799 | JGI IMG/M metagenome (GOLD analysis project Ga0209890, IMG submission 185799) | Permafrost soil microbial communities from the Arctic, to analyse light accelerated degradation of dissolved organic matter (DOM) -... | ecosystem: Environmental > Terrestrial > Soil >... | reverse complement strand
TGCCATCAGGCACCCATCACTGTCTTGTCCGCTCGCCTCGGCTGGTGCGTGCCGCCCACCCGCGTCGAGTTGGAAGGACGACAATGAACACTCTTGCACGACAGACCTCCACTGCCCAGATCGACGTCGCGGGCGGCGTGGACACCCATCAAGACACGCACACCGCGGCCGCCGTGGACCAGGCCGGACGGATGCTGGGCCACCGCACTTTCCCGACCACCGAAGCCGGATACCGGCAGTTGTTGGCCTGGCTGGGCGGGTTCGGGACACTGCAGGTGGTTGGGGTGGAGGGCACCGGTGCCTACGGGGCAGGCCTTACCCGCTACCTCATGGCTCAGGGGCAGGCCGTAGTTGAGGTGGACCGCCCTGATCGCAAGGCACGCCGAGCGGCAGGCAAGTCCGACCCGATCGACGCCGAATCGGCCGCTCGCGCGGCCCTGAACCGGGTCAGGACCGGCCTGCCAAAGCAGCGTGACGGGATGGTGGAGGCGTTGCGTAACCTGCGAGTCGCCCGCCGCAGCGCGGTGAGCCAGCGCGCCGACTGCATGCGACAGATCAAGACCCTGATCATCACCGCACCGCAGGAGTTGCGTGAGCGGCTACGTCACCTCAGCGACACTCGACTATGGCGGGCCTGCGCTGGGTTACGCCCTGACCTGTCCCTGATCGGTGAACCCGACCAGGCCGCGAAGGTCGCGCTGCGCGCGCTGGGTCGCCGGCACGCGGCGTTGAGCGAGGAGATCGCCGAGCTCGAATCCTTGATCGCGCCCCTGGTCGCACAGATCAACCCGGCACTACTGGCACTAACCGGAGTCGGTCCCGACAGCGCCGGGCAGCTATTGATCACGGCCGGTCAGAACACCGAACGTCTGCGCTCGGAGGCCGCGTTCGCGATGCTCTGCGGGGTCGCACCGATCCCGGCGTCCTCTGGCAAGACTCACCGTCACCGACTCAACCGCGGTGGAGACCGACAAGCCAACGCCGCGCTCTACCGCGTCGTCCTGAGTCGTCTGCGCTGGGACCCGCGCATCCGCGCCTACGTTGCACGGCGCACCACCGAAGGACTCTCCAAGAAGGAGATCATCCGTTGCCTTAAGCGCCTGACCGCCCGCGAGATCTACTACGTCCTGCACCAGCCGGCTGCAGGGCTCGTGAGCGGACACACCAGATGATCACGGCGAAGCTGAAGACCACGACCGGCCATTGCTCGATCCAGGCTGCCCCTGCCAGCGCGTTGCAGGAGTCAATGTGGAGCACGCGCAGCGCAGCGAGCATGAACGACATTGACACCGACGAGCGCCGGCAGACAATGGCCGTCGAGGAATGGCCTGAGACGCGTCATCACCTGACTTGACATCCATAGGAGCATCCCGTCCGAGTTCTTGCACGAGCACTTGGCCCAGGCCAGCCCGGATCTGCTGCGACAGCTGATGGAGGGCTTCTTGAACACCTTGCTGTCCGCGGAGGCTGACAGCGTGTGTGGTGCCGCGTACGGCACCCGCGATCCGGAGCGGACCAATCGGCGTAACGGGTATCGACACCGCGACCTGGACACCAGGGTCGGCACCATGGATGTGGCCCTGCCCAAGCTGCGGGAGGGCTCGTACTTCCCGGACTGGCTGCTCGAGCGTCGTCGCCGGGCCGAGGCGGCACTGACCTCGGTCGTCGCGACCTGCTACCTGCTTGGTGTCAGCACGAGGCGGATGGACCGCCTGGTGCAGTCGCTGGGGATCACCGGGTTGTCCAAGTCCCAGGTCTCGGTGATGGCCAAGGACCTTGACGCTTTGGTGCGGGACTTTCGGGAGCGCCCGTTGGACGCCGGCCCGTATACCTTCCTGGCTGCGGACGCGTTGACGATGAAGGTCCGCGAAGGTGGGCGGGTGGTCAAGATCGCGGTCATGGTCGCTACCGGTGTCAACGCCGACGGGTACCGCGAGGTCCTGGGTGTGGCCACCTCCACGGCTGAGTCCGGGGCCGGGTGGAACACCTTCTTCAAGGACCTGGTGGCCCGCGGCCTGAACGGTGTCGCACTGGTGACCTCCGACGCGCACGCCGGCCTGGTCGAGGCGATCGGGGCGAATCTGCCCGGCGCGTCCTGGCAGAGATGCCGAACCCACTACACGGTCAACTTGATGAGCACCTGCCCCAAACATGCCTGGGGCGCGGTCAAAGCCATGCTGCACAGCGTGTTCGACCAGATCGACGCCGACTCCGTCCACGCCCAGTACGACAAGCTCCTGGACTCCGTCCAAAGTTTGCCGGAGGTCCACGCCCACCTCGACGCCGCCCAAGACGAGGTCCTGGCCTTCACCAACTTCCCCCGCGGCCTGTGGAGACAGATCTGGTCGAACAACCCCAACGAGCGCCTCAACCGAGAGATCCGCCGCCGCACCGACGTCGTAGGGATCTTCCCCGACCGCGGATCAGTCATCCGCCTGGTCGGCGCCGTCCTGGCCGAGCAGAACGACGAATGGGCCGACGGGCGCCGCTACCTCGGACTCGACGTCCTATCCCGCTCCCGACTCGTACTGATCACCAGCACCACCAACGAGAACCAGGAGGAGGCCAAGACCGCCGGCGCGATCAGCGCCTAAACCAACAACGACGAATCACCGTCGTACACCACTCCCAAGGACTTGACCGAATTCAGCCGAGATCGGCGCGCCCTGGTGTGGCTGGCTGCGGTTGCGCCTGCGCTGCAATAGCAGCTGCAGATTCTTGGCGTTGATCTCAGGCTCGAGCCCGCGATCGTTCGTGGCTTCGGTCGGCACGGCCTTCAGTGGCAGAAGTGCAAGCAGCGGTCAACCACTAAGAGCCGAACGGCGCCTCAGTGGTCTGGCTCATTCTCCAGAACTCTGAGCCGGTAAGGGCTCCGATGAGCTCGTGGCGCAGGGGCGGTTCCCGGTGGGGCCGGACTTCCACCGCATTGACCCGTGGTGGCTCGCACGCCGAGGCGAGTCCTGCGATCCCGCGCGCCCAGGGGCCTCTGGTCGCCGCTTGAAGGTGGGACGCGACGGGTCGTGTGGCCGAGCGCTCAGAACTCTCCGGCTCCCTGGGTTGGTCGTCGTTGATTCGGGTGAGACCGACCGACGTACGAGCCTGGATCGTCGGTTCTCGGTCGCTGTGGCCTCGGATCCTGGCGGTCATCGCCGGCCACCTCGACGCCCACCTGATCGGCTTCCGGCTCATCGGACCAAGTGAGCACCCGACACCGGCGGCACGAGCGGGCATTGGTGAGATCCGACTGGCCGACCCGCTGGGCGTGTCTCGCCCGCGCGGAATAGGGTGCCCGGTGATGAGTCGGCGCTCGGCGACTCGCGAACGGGGGTCTCGTGCGGCTTTATCTGGCTCCGCTCTTCTGGCTGACCTTCAGCGTTTTGGCTGTGGCGTCCGACTTCTACCTGGCAAGCAGCCGATTCCAGTCGGCGTCTGTCCGCCGACAGGTTGGCCGCGGTCCAGAAGGGGTACAGCCGACGTCTCATGACCTTCTGGGTCGTGGTGGCCGCCCTGTTCTTCGCCTACGCGGCCATGAGCTCGGTGATCAGTGGTGAGGCCACGTGGTGGCTGTGGTCCCTGGCCGCGGCGGCACAGTTAGCCACCGTTGCCGTCAGACGGTTCGCGGCCGTCAAGGTAGGTGTTGTCCAGTTTCGGCCGGACGTTCAGACGCAACGCCGTCACCGTCGGGCCCTGTGATCCCGGCGGCGCCGGCGGCCGCGTGCCTTCTCGCGGCGTAGCCAGTCGCCCAGTTCGCAGCGCGCCTGGACAACGGGTTCGTTGGAGCGGTCTGGATCGTGCTGACGGTTGCGGTTCTGAGGCCGACCTCTACTGTCGCAGACCCTTTCCGTCACGAGATAGTGCTGCGACGAATGCCGTGGCGTCGATTGTTCCAAGGCCACTGGACAGGTCATACCCTCGTCGGGCCTGGAAGCCAGGCACGGTGGTGTCAACTTCGGTCGCGGCGCCACAGTGGGCTGAACAGAAGATATAGGTGTTGGTGCCTGCGGTGATATCGATGATTCCGCCTCGGTTGGATGCAGGGCCAGCTAGGCGGTACAAAGCGGGGTTGAGCCATCCCAACCGGTGTTCGGCCGCCTGATCGGCGATCGCTATCACGCCTGCGAGCAGCGGGGATGCCTCGCTGGTGCCACCGACGAGATGCCACTGTGGTCCGCACAGTGGCGAGCTGGCTGTAGATGGATCGACCCGGCTGTAGTCACAGAAGCTGTAGTAGAACACCGCTGCACCGTTGACTGCCGCGCTCATGCTTACATCCGGCGTACCGCGGGCGGACCCGACGACTTTCTTGACCCGATCCTGGAAGTCCGGGCGCGCGAACACGTGGGAGGTCCCACCGCCACCAGCACCGCCGTCAGGCCCGAACACCGCGATGTCGTTCCACACATTGTCCGGGGCGAGTCGGTTGCCGGCGGCGTCGAGATGGAGCTGGGTTCCGCCGACGGACGTCACCAGTGGATCCGACGAAGGCCACGAATTGACCGGGTGGGAGAAGCAGCAACTCATATCCGCCAGCGCGTCGGTGGAGCCCGCGTCACCCGAGCTGGCCAGGACGGTGATCTTGTGCCGGCGGGCGTTGATCAAAGCGCTGCGCAGGTTCAGGATCGACTGTTTGCTGGGAAAGGTCTCTTCGGTGGCACCGAAGCTCTGGGTGATGACGTCACCAAGATGATGGTCGATCACGTAGTTCTCGGCCTTGACGATCTCCGGGAAGCCCTGCACGCCCTCGGTCTCAGAGACGGGGGTCTCGACGAGCAGGATGTTGGCCCCTGGGGCCATGACGTGAGCCCACTCAACGTCCAGGGTTGTCTCTACGGCCCACCCGGAACGGTCTGCTGTCCCGAACGGGTCGCCGGGATATAGCGGTACCGCGCCAGCCGGCTGAATAACCTTCAAACTGGGCGGGTCGGGTAGCTTGAAAGTCTGATCGAAATGCTTCAGATCCGCAGAGATCGTCGGGGATCCGAACGCGTCCACGATCACGATGGTCCGTCCAGCCCCGTTCAGGCCGCGGTCGAAGAGCGGCTTGAGGTTGTAGGCCTGCTGATACTGAGCCGGCTGATAGCAGGAGATACCCAGGTTGGTCTGGCAGTACTGCGTGTCCGGCGGGAAGCTAAGCGTCGCATTCACGACATGTCCGATGGCGGCCGGAACGGGCCGCGGCGACGAACCTGGTGTTGCCGCAACGGTGGGCACGGTCATGGACAGGCTGAACCCAACCAGTGCGAAACATGTCGAGACTACGACCCCGCGACGAATGCGCATACTGACCTCCACAACGGTCTGCACAACATGGCAAATCTATACCGAACGGGAGCACGGTCAAGATGGTTGCTGCCAATGAAGGGGCACCTGACCCGGCCGCTGACGGGCGAAACTGGACTTGGTGCCCAGCACCGGACTCGTAGGTATGTGGGTCGACGGAGCGAGGGCTAGCCACAGTCGGCGTCCACGGCTGCACGTGATGCGTTCGTGGCCACAGCCAGTCACCAGGGCCCAACGGTGATCGAAACCAGTTGGTGTGCGTCTTCTGTATCTGTCGATTCCTCAAGACGGACGTTGGCCATGCCGTCAATTTCGAGAGTCTGCGGGACTATGCCCCCGATGATGGTCGTAGCCGGCGGCTTCTCCTTGACGAAGCACGTGAGGACCATTGCGATGAGGATGACCGGGACCATGTAGCGGAACACCGGTGTCAGCGCATGCTGTAGGCGCCCACGACCACGGTGCGCACGGCCTCAGGAAGTGCCCTGACGACCGCTGGCGTGAACGAGTTGCTCGAACCAGCGGCGACCCCGCCACCTGCGGGGATGCGATCGCCCAACTGCCCTGTCAACCGTGCAACGAAGAGGCTTCCGACGACTGCCGATCCCAAAGACGCGCCGATCTGGCGGAAGTAGTTGTTGGAGACCGTTGCCGTGCCAACCTCCCAGATCGGCAAGGAGTTCTGGGTGATCAGAATGAGGATCTGCATCCTCATGCCGAGCCCGATCCCCATGACCGCCAGATAACCGCTCAACACCCACACGGGCAGGCTGGGGTCATCGTGGAGACCAGGACCAGCCAGACCGCCACCAGCAAGGTTGCGGCGATCGGCAGCCGCTTGTAGTGACCGGTCCTGCTCACGAGCAGACCCGAGACGACGGAGGTGACCAGAAGTCCGGCCATCATGGGGATCATCAGGAACCCAGCTTTGGTCGCGTTGGCACCCGTGGCCATCTGTAGGTAGGTCGGGAGATAGGCCAGGGCACCGAACATCCCGGTGTTCGTGCTGGCTGCGGCCGAGGACCGAGCCACCGGTTGACCCAGAGGTGATCTGCCGGTAACCGGCCGGACACATCCGCCTCGTAGCGTCCTGACATGGACAGGGACGTCACAGCGGCGCGCACCCGCGGACCTCGGACCGTGGCGAGAGTCAGGCGATGATCGACCGGGTCGACCCGTTCATCGGGACCGATGCCACGGCCCTGCCGACGCCGACCGGCCTGGCAGGCACCTGGTGGTGGCCCAAGCCCCAGGTCGGCAACACCCACCCCGGCGCCACCTACCCCCTGGGCATGGTGTCGGCGTGCGCCTACTCGGGCGCGTACCCGACGGGCTACGGGCGGTACGACCTCGTCACCGAGGGTGTCCCGACCCAGGTCCACGACCGCCAGCTAGCCTCCGGCTTCACGCACTTCCAGCAGTCCGGCACCGGCGCGATCCGCAAGTACTACAACTACTTCCGGGTCACCCCGATGCTTGAGTCCCTCGACGAGCTCGGGGCGCTGTGGGAGATCGAGGATGAGCGCGCCGAGCCCGGCTGGTACGCGGCGACGCTGGCGTCGGGGATCCGCTGCGAGGTGACGGTGGGGCCCAAGAGCGCGGTTCATCGCTACACTTTCCCAAGCCACCGCGACGCGCGGCTCGTCATCGACTTCTCCCTCGGCGGCCTGGCGATCCCCCACGGGCGGACCGTTCCTTTGCGGGCGCACCTGCATGTCATCGGCCCGGGGGTCGGGCAGGGCGAGATCGTCGTCGAGGGCGCACCGCTGGCCGTGCACGTCGAGTGCGACACCCCTCAGTGGCGGCAGATGCTCTGGTACGACCGTCGGCTGATGCCCGGCGGCACGAGGCTCGACTTCGACTACATCCGCCCGACCACGTTGCGCCCGTTCGGTCTTATGTGGGCCGGTCCAACTGAGCCCGGGCAGGTCGTGGAGCTGCGCTTTGGCTTCTCGCTGCGAGGGGTGGACCAGGCGCGCGAGAACCTCTACCAGGACTGCGGGACCGGTCCGTCAAGCTTCAGGTCGCGACGCGCCGCCACAGCGGCGACCTGGCGCGAGCACCTTGGCGCGATCAGTGTCGACACCGCCTCGAACGACAGGCAGACGGTCTTCTCGACCGCCCTCTACCACGGGTTGATCAAGCCGTGCCTGGCCCCGGGTGAGAGCCCCTTCTGGCCGACAAGTGGACCGTTCGCGTTCGACATCGCCACCATGTGGGACATCTACCGGACCCAGCTGCCGTTGCTCACCGCGCTCATGCCGCAGCGAGCCGTGGAGCTGGCGCAGGCACTGCTGCACATCTCCGAGGAGGAGGGGAACCTGCCGATCGGCTACCGGATGGCCCGGGGGGCGGACCAGTTCTCGCGGCAGGGCAGCGCCCTCGCCCACACCTTCCTGGCCGACCTGTGCCAGCTGGGTCTGGGGGTCGACTGGGACTGGGCCCTGGTGCACATGCACAACGACCTGCGTCGCATGTACGGCGAGGACTTCCTGCTGCGCGGCGAGGTCCATCCGATCAGTCACACGCTCGACCTCGCGTTCGGCTACTGGTGCACGTCGAAGATCGCCGACCACGTCGGCGACCGCGCCCTCGTAGCGGAGTTCGCTCCTCTGGCCGCGCGGTGGGCCAACGCCTTCGACCCGGCGACCGGGCTGCTCAAGGAGTCCACGTACTACGAGGGCGGCAAGTGGAACTACTCGTTCCGGCTCGTCCACGATATGTCCGCCCGGATAGCCCTGGCCGGTGGTGACGGTGCATTCGTGGGGCTGCTCGACCAGTTTTTTGGGTTCGGTGCCGAGGCCGTGACCCAGCCCGGGGTGCGACCCGGCGTCGAGGAGATGGCGCGCGGCTACGCCCTGAACAGGTTCGAGGGGCTCAACAACGAACCGGACATGGAGGCGCCCTGGTCCTATCAGTACGCCGGACGCCCGGACCGGACCGCCGACGTCGTGCACGCGGTGGTGCACAACCAATTCGCGACGGGCCGTGGCGGGCTGCCCGGAAACGACGACTCCGGCGGTCTGAGCTCCTGGTACGTGTGGGCGACACTTGGCCTGTTCCCGGTGGCGGGCCAGAACCTCTTCCTGATCAACGCCCCCGCTTGGCGCGAGTCGCGCATCGAGGTCGGCGGTCTGGCGATGACTATCGAGACCACTGGTTTCGTCGAGCCTGAACCCGATGGTCCCGCCCAGTACGTGCAGTCGGTCCAGCTCGACGGGGCGCCGCTGGAGCGCACCTGGCTGACCGGCACCGAGCTGCATCGCGGCGGCCGTCTCCTGGTCGAGCTCGGCCCGGTCCCAGGGCGCTGGGGGACCGGCGTCCGCCCTCCGTCGGCCTCGACGTCCGGACAGTCCCGCGCTGAGTCGACCGGAGCCATGCCATGACCACACCACCGAGGAACCGACTGGTGATCGTCGTCCGCGCCGACCCAGTGATCTGCGGGCACTCCGGGGAGGCGCGCAATCTCGCCGAGGCGGCCCTGGACCGTGGTTTCCAGGAGGTACGGATCATCACGTGGCCGATCGACCGCCTGCAGCAGACCGGGTTGCCGCTCAAGCCGCTGGACCGGGTGCTGCCCTACCGGGACGGCATCGTCGTGGAACGGCCGGCACCGGTGGGCGACTACAGGGTGCCCGACGGGCGCCACTTGGCGGGCCTGACTGGCAGACTGGTCGAGCTGTTCACCGATGGCGTTGCGACCCTGTGCGTGTCGCTGTACCTGAGTCCGCATGCGGTCGCGGTGGCCGATGCCGTGCGGGTCGCGCGAAGTACGGGCCTGCCGATCAACTTGACGACAGTCGCGGAGGCGGTCGGTTCGGACGTCACGAATGTCGTGCGTTCCTGCCTCGAGGAGGGGCGCTGGGGTGCGGCAGCGCACGTGTTGTCGAGCTACCTGGCTCACGACGTCTGTCTGGCGGTCTCCGAGTACACGCGGGAGATCATCCTCGCAGAGGCGGCGGAGATCGACGCACGGCACGGGACCACCTTTGCCGAGCGGTGCCGGGAGCGGGTCAGCGTGTCCTACCCGGCGATTGACGTCGCTTCCTACCTGAGCCTGGATCCCGGCGAGAGTGACCGCGTGCTCGCCGCGCGGGGGCTGGATCGGGACGGATACGTGCTCTTCCTGTCGCGCCTGAGCCGGGCCAAGGGTGTCGACGACCTGATCGCGGGGTTCGCGCGTAGCCGCGCGGCCGAGAAGCTCCGGCTGGTCATCGCGGGCAGCGGGCCGGAGGCCGAACGGCTGCGCGCGGTTGCCGCAGCATCCCCGGTCGCGAAGCGGATCACGTTCCTCGATGACGTGGACGACGCCGAGAAGCCCCACCTGATGGCGGGCTCAGCCGCGTTCGTGCTGCCAAGCAAGCCGCTGCCCGAGTTCGTCGAGACCTTCGGCATCGCCCTTGTCGAGAAGATGCTGTCCGGCGGCGGGCCGGTCATCACGACCCAGACCGGAGGGATCGGCGAGGCAGTCGGCGATTGCGCGATCTTCGTGCCGGTCGAGGACCCGGACGCGATCGCGGCGGCGCTCGACCGAGCTAGTGCGATGTCGTGCGACGAGCGGGAAGTCATGGCGCGGCGGGCCCGGGTGCACGGGAGGCAGTTCGACCGAGCCGTGATCTTCGACCGCATGCTGGAACGGCTGAACACGGACTGGATGGGGCGCCGCGAGGTCTGATTCTTGGCTCCTGTCCCGTGCCAAGAACCGTCACATCTCATACCTGGCCTCCAGCCGGTTCGTCATACGGCCCGGTGGTGCGCCCAGGCGCACCGACTCGCCGTGGCCGGCTAAGGCCGCCCGGCAGGTGGGGCGGCTCGACGCACTCCGGAGTGCAACTTCTCGTTCACGCTTCTTTCAGCTCGACCTTGTCGCCGGTGCGTACCCGTCCTGAAGCGGTCACCACCGCATCGACTCCGAAAGTGATCTCTGCCTGGCTCCGTCGATATCCTGCCAGCTCCTGCAGCACACCGGCATCATTCTGGCCGCTCACCGGATCGAGATCGACCACGGCGCACCGTGGCACGACCCCCCGGACCCGCACGGTGGCCCCGCCGACCCGCATCTCATGGCCGACCCAGGAGTCCTCGACGTGCGACGTGCAGTCGCCGGTCTCGACAAGGAAGGTCGAGCGGAACCGTGCGCTGTCGACCTCATGGCCCAGACGCGCAGCGAGCAGACGTATCGAGACGGTCGTCAGTACCGTCACCGAGGCGCCGTACACCACCTCCCCCGCGGTCACGCAGCGGCAGAGCACGACGTCGAAGCCGAGGTAGTCGGAGTACGCCTCGGCCCATGGGCCCGTGCAGCTTTGGACTGCCGCGGTCCGGCCCCAGTAGTCGACCCTGAGCCTCTCGCCGCTCGGGGACGGCACGCCCTCGATGGTGTGGCCGGCGAGGTCCACCGAGAGGACACCGCCCTCCCATCGGGCGCATGTCCGTAGCAGGGCAGGATTCTCTACGGTGCGCAGCACCCGGCCCCGCGACCGGTCGACCAGGCAGAACACGCGGTCGCCCGCCGGACCGTCCGGGGTCAGGTCGGCCAGGTCGTGGGTCATGTGGCGACCGCCCTTAAGGGGGGTGAAGCCGATCCTCTGGATAAGCACCCGACCCACCCTGCCATGAGCCGGAACTGGCCCTCGGAGGCCCACCCACGGGATCGCGCGACCATTGAGCCGATCATGGTCATGAGGAAGGACAGGTAGCTCGGGGCCCTCTGGCCCGCGCTGTCGTTTCGGGGGCGTCCCTGGTGTAAACTAGATATCAGTTACGCCGCCCTAGACCTTTGGTGGCGTCGGCTTTGCCTCGTGCTGCTCCTGAACCTCGGTGGCCCGTGTCCTATTCTCCGGGACCACCGAAGTGAGTGCGTCATGGTACAGCGATCGAGCAATCTCCCCGACTTCTTGCGCAGATCTCGACAACCATGTCGTCCTTTTCCCGACCGGCCGGCTGCCGGTATCCCGGCCGAGCCCCGCAGGCAGCTGCCGGCGCTCCGGCCGCGGGCCCCCATTCAAGGGTCAGATCACCAGGGCGTGACGTCACAGAACGCGCACGACCTGATGGGTAACGGTCAGGCGCCCAAGGTGTCTGGCCGATTCCCCAGCGGTCTTCGGGCAACAAGCTATGGCCCGGTGCGTGGCCCGATGGAGCGGCAATGAGCGTCCTCAACTCGGGCATGAGACTGAGGTTGGGGACCTGGAACCTCGACGGCGGAGAACCACGCTGGCGCCAGCCCTATCAGACTGCCCACATCAGCAACGAGGCTGACCTGTGGCTGCTCACCGAGGTCCCGTCTCACATGCAAATCGGCAACATGAAGCCGTCATACAGCGGGCTCAGACCGGGCGAGACAAATCAGCACTGGGCCGCGATAGCGTTCAGGTGGCCCATGGAGCTCGTCGCCAGCAGGCACCCGTCGCTGGTCATGGCACGTATCAGTCATCCCGGAGGAGCCTTCCTCGCGGCGTGTTCGCTGTTCCCGTGGCGAACAGCGGCCATGTATTGGCCCACCGGAGACGGCGACTCCTTCGCGAAACGCTGCGCCCGGACACTGGCCGCGCACACGTGTGAGATCGACAGGGCGAGCGGTGGCTTGCCGATTATCTGGGGAGGATCCTTCAACCAGGCGCTGTCTGGACGAGAGCGTGCCGGCAGTGATGTCGGTCGGGGCGCGTTACTTGAGGCGTTTAGGACGCTGGGCCTCAGAGCGGTCACACTTGAGGCCAACGGGCAAGACCCGCGCGAGCGGTCGATCGATCACATCGCGATCCCGAAGGCGTGGAGTTCACGGGCTGTGAAGGTTCAACGGCCCCAGTCTGATAACCGGTTCCTCAGCGACCATCCCTCGTATGTCGTCTTTGTGGAACGGGCGGCGGTCGTCAGCACCGTTCCGAGCGTTTCCTGGGGTTCGTTGCAGCTGTCGCCCCACAGAGCTGCAAGGCTGGTCCAGATCTGAGCTGGGTTCGCAGCGCCGAAGTCCGTTGAGCATCGTGGTGCGGGACGAAGCCGGTGCGGCCGTACGCGGCCGCCAGGATGCCCGCCATAATGCCTCATGGTCTCCTCGTCCGATCGGGTCGTTCTCGACCTCGTCCCCCCAGCACTGAACCAGCCAGCCCACCCTGCGCGTACCTGGACGACGTGGCGAGCCGCTACTACCGGTGGCCAGAGACCGAGGGCGAGATCGACGCCGCGATGCACGAGGGCCACCCCGACGACTCCTGCCACGTCGGTTGGTCGGTGTTGCTCAGCAGGAGGGCGCAACCATCGGCCACGCGGCACTGGGCCTCCTGCCGGGCTGTTTCGCAGGGGTCAGGTGCGTCCTCGTGTTCCCGCCGGTGTCCACGTCCGCACCTCGTCATCACTGCCCATTGCCGCAAAGAAGTGAGTGGCATGGACACCCACCCCGCCTTGCTGCGCATGATCAACACCCAGGCCGACGCGATCGAGGCGATGGCCCAAGCTGATCTGTCTGGCCCGGCCGAACGGCTGGGCGGCGCCCGACGCATCATCCTGGTAGGCACCGGGACCAGCCAGCACGCCGCGGAGCTGGGCGCCCTGATGTTGGCCGACGCCGGACTGGACGCCCGCTGGGCGAGCGCCGCCCACTTCGCACGATGGGCAGCCCCGTTTCGTCCTGGCGACGCAGCGATCGTCATCACCCATACCGCAAAGACGGCGTTTGCCTCACGCTGCCGCGAACAGATCCTCGCGGCAGGTGTGCCACTGGTATCCATCACGGGCATCGGCAGCGGCTGGCCGGATGCGGTCGAGACCGTTGACCGGGAGCAGTCGGAGACTTACACCGTCAGCTACTGTGCCGCGCTGGCCGTCCTGGCCGTCCTCGCTCAGCGCCTGGGCGCCGCCCACTACGAGGCTGAGATGCTGGCGGCCACAGCGGCCGAGGTGCGCGCGGTCATCCAGATCCCCGGCATCGACCATATCGGCCTGCCTGCCCGAGCCCTGGCGATCATCGGGGCCGGACCGTGGGCCGTCACGGCTCGAGAGGGTGCCCTGAAGATCCGCGAGGCGTCGCGAACTCTGGCTGAGGGATTCGAGGCCGAGAACTACCTGCACGGTTCAGCGGTGCCCTTCGGCGCGGCGGACGGACTCATTCTGCTGGAACCGGAACGCGATCCCGATTCGCTCGTGGCGGCCCTGGGACGTGCCGCCGGCAAGGAAGGCATCGCGGTGAGCACCCTGGCAGCACCACGCAGTGACCTTCCGCCCGTGCTCGCACAACTGCCGATGACCGTCCGGCTCCAGCTGCTCGCAGCCCAGTTTGCGCGGGCTCGGCGGCAGAACCCCGACGTGGCGATCACCGGGGCCTGGGCCGAGGCAGACCTTTGGACGCTCGGCGGCCCTACCGCGTAGCTGGCACCCTCGAAGGGTCCGTCCGCGGTCGTGCGCCGGTGTGCGCGAGGTTGGGCTTGGTCAGTAGTTGACTGATGTTGGCCACACGGTGGGTGAACGTCGCGCACTAGGCGCCCGGGCCTCGGGCTCAGGGCGCCCTGACGCGATGTGTGAGATGGGTTTGCACCCTTGGCGGAGCAGGGGGCTGCTTGGCTACGGCATCGATCAGCGCCTGAGCCGCGAACAGCCACGGGGACCACCCATGACGTCGCCGGGTCAGGTGCTCAACCCTCAACGGCGGGAGCCACGTCAGCCTGAGGGGGGCGTGCGGTCGTTCCTCGCACGGCAAGCTGTACGCCAAGCAGACTCTGAACGGCACCGGCGCTCTGGGGTTCACCCTCGATCTCGGTGAGGAGCAGGCGTGCCGACAGCTCGCCTATCTGGTGCAAAGGCAGGCGCACCGTCGTCAGGGGTGGAGTGAGCCGGTCGACCATGGCCATGTTGTTGAAGCCGACGACGGACATCTGTTCGGGACACCTGATGCCCGCCTGAGCCAGGACCGACAGCGTGCCCAGAGCGATGAGGTCGTTGCCGCAGACGATCGCGGTCGCGTCCTGGCCTGACTCGAGCAGCCGTCTGGTCGCCTCGGCGCCCGCGGCCTCCGTGTAGGAGGAACACACCTGGACAAGGCCCGCGCTGATGGGTAGTCCGAGGCCATAGACCGCCTGGCGGAAGGCCGAGGCACGGTCGCGTCCGGTCGAGGTGTCTTGAGGCCCGCCGAGGTGAACCATCTGTCGGTGACCCAGGTCGGCGAGATGCTCCACTGCCAGCTGGATGCCGGTGCGTTCGTCCGCGCCGACGTACGGGAGCCGGCGGCTGCCCGTGTTGCGGTTGACGAGAACGGCCGGCACTGCATGGTCGGCGATCTCCTCCAAGAGCGGGTCGTGCCAGCGGGCGGTGGCGATGATGAAGCCATCGGTGCCGCGGGCCCGAAGCTGCTCCACCTGCCTTCTCTCGGTCTCGGAGTCGTTGTCCGTGTCGGTCAGCACCAGCATGTAGCCGGCCTTGCTCAGCACCTGCTCCGCTGCGCGGACCATAGGGGGGAACAGGGGGTTGGTGATGTCGGGCACGACCATCGCGACCACGAACGACTTGGAGGTCCGCAGACCCCGGGCGATCGTGTTCGGAACGTAGCCGAGCCTTTCGGCCACCTTCAGGATGCGCCGCGAGGTCTGCGGACTGACCCGGCCCCGGGTGGCCGGGTTCAGCGCCCGACTCGCGGTCCCCGGGTGTACTCCCGCCGCCAGGGCGACATCAATAAGTTTGACCCTTTGCGCGCCAGCCACGGTAGAGCTCCTTGGGCAATCAGCCTGCAATCGGTTGTCGTCAGATGTGCCTCATGCGCGAGGTCGGATGCGAAGCTGGCATCGTAGCCCGGCGTCCATGACCTCTTGACACTCTCGTCCGCATGGGGAGATGATACTGCAATCGTTCGCATTTAGGTGTGTTCGATGGAGTATCTCATCCGTGGGTATCCCACTGCGCCTGATGGAGGATCGGCAATGCAGCAGAGCAATCGATTGTGGCACAGGGGTGGTGTCGGAGCCGTCGCCGTCGCCGTGGCGCTGAGCCTGGCCTCCTGCGCGTCGAGCAGCAACAACTCAGGCGCCTCGACCTCGGCTAAGTCAGGGGCACCTCTGGTGATCGGGGCATCCGTCTCCCTGACGGGTGACTTCGCCGACTCGGGCAAGGCCGTCCAGCGCGGATACCAGCTGTGGGCCAACGGGGTCAACGCCAAGGGCGGGATCCTCGGTCGCAAGGTGACGATGAAGATCGTCGACGACGCGTCCAGCCCCACTCAGGTCGTGTCCAACTACCAGAACCTGATCAACCGTGACAAGGTCAACCTGGTCGTCGGGCCCTTCTCCAGCCTGCTGACCGTGCCGGCCTCACAGGTTGCCAACCGCTATGGCTACGCGTTCCTCGAGCCCGCCGGCGGTGGACCCAAGGTCTTCGCACAGAACCTCCACAACCTGTTCTTCGTCCAACCCGCACCCACCACGAAGTCGGGCGACGTGTTCGCCGACTGGATCCTGTCGCTGCCGGCCAGCGCACGTCCCAAGACGGCCGCCTACACCGAGCTCGACGACCCGTTCGCAGCCCCCATCGCGGAGAACATCCGGGCGCGCTTCGAGGCCGCCGGTATCAAGACCGTGTACAAGCAGGTCTACCCGGCCGAGACCCAGGACTTCTCCGCCATCATGTCCAAGGTCGTCGCGGCGAACCCCGACATCCTTGTCGGCGGGACCCAGAACAACGACGCCTACGCCCAGGTCAAGACACTGGTCCAGCTGAAGTTCAGCCCGAAGTTCATGTTCCTGTCCAACGGCGCCAACTCTCCACTGGAGTTCCCCTCCAAGGTCGGCCCCCAGAACACGCAAGGCATCATGTCCGCCGGTGACTGGTTCCCAGGTTCAACCGCGACAGGCAGTGCCGACTTCACGGCCGCCTACATCAAGGCCTATGGCGGCACCGCCGACACTATCGACAACTCCAGCGCCGAGGCCTACGGCGTCGGACAGGTCCTCGCAGATGTGGCTGCCAAGACAGGCAAGATCGACAACCCGACCCTGATCGCCACCCTGCACCAGGGCACCTGGCCCACCTTGCTCGGCGACCTGCGCTGGGGACCCGACGGAGCACCCTCGGGCAGCTTCAACCTCATCCAGTGGCAGGGCGGAAAGCTCGTGCCCGTCTACCCGTCTGCGGTCGCACAGGCAAAGCCGATCTCCCCGAAGCCCAACTGGGGAGGGTGACGGGTCAGTGCACGCTCTGATCCAAGGCGTGATCCTCGGGATCCTGACCGGAGGCGTGTATGCGCTCATGGCCTCCGGTCAGACCCTGATCTTCGGGATCATGAAAGTGGTCAACCTGGCTCAGGGGGCCATGGTGATCATGGCCGCTTACCTCTCCTACCAGCTGTTCACCAGATTCGGGGTGGACCCCTTCCTCGCCATCCCCATCACCACTGTCCTCATGTTTGCCTTCGGGGTAGGTGTCGAGCTGCTCTTTTTGCGCCCGCTGCGCCGTGAGGACAAGTCAGAGCTCAGCCTTCTGGTCACCTTCGCTGTCGCCCTGCTCATTGAAGGAGTCCTGAGCGTGACGTGGGGAACCACGTACCGCAGCATCAACGCCAGCTACGCGAACTCGAGCTGGACGCTGTGGGGCTACCAGATCACTGTCGTGCGCCTCTGGGCATTCGTGCTCTCCCTGGTGGCGCTCGGCCTGCTGTTCTGGCTCCTGAACCGGACCCGGTTCGGTCGCGCGGTCCGGGCCACAGTTCAGAACCCGCAGTCAGCGCGGCTGCTCGGTGTCGAGGCGCAGTGGGTCTCCGCCCTGGGTTTCGGGCTCGGCGCGGCAACGGCCGCCGCCGCCGGATCGGTGTACGGGTTGCTCTACCCGTTCTACCCGGGCAGCCACTACGACCTCATCTCACGGTTGTTGTCCATCGTGGTCCTGGGCGGACTGGGCAGTGTCGGCGGAGCGGTCGTGGCCGGGGTGATCGTGTCGACATCCTCCGCGATAGTGGCAGCCACCATCTCCCCGGCGTGGTCGGAGATGACCTTCTTCGTGATCCTCATCCTGGTCCTGCTCATCCGTCCGCAGGGCCTGTTCGGCAACGTCGACAGAGGCGCCATATGAGGCTCCCCTCAGTGCTGCGTGGGGGTGTGTTCGTCGCGGTACTGGTCACGGTGCCGATGTTTGGCCTTCAGCACTGGTTCCTGAACCTGTTGGTCTTCGTCCTCATGTACGCCACGATGTCGAGCGCCTGGAACCTGGTCGGCGGCTTCGCGGGCTACCCGTCTCTCGGCCATGCCGGATTCTTCGGAATCGGTGCGTACACCATTGCCCTGATCTTCAAGGACCATGTCCTGACAACGGGATACGAACCGTTCCTGTTGCTGCCCCTTGTCGGGCTGGTCGGCGGCTTCATCGGCTGGCCCATCGCCCTGATCTCCATGCGCACGCGTGCCGACGTCTTTGCCATCGTCACGATCACGTTCCTGTTCGTGGTGCAGACGCTCGCCTTCAACCTGCATGACCTCACCGGCGGGTCGCAGGGAGCGGCCCTGCCCATTCCCCCGTTCCCTGCTGCCACCTTCGAGCTGCCGTTCTACTACGTGCTGGCGGCGCTGCTCATCCTCACGATGGGGCTGACCTTCGCCACGATGCGTAGCAAGGTGGGGCTGTCCCTGGTCTCCATCAGGGCGGACGAGGACAAGGCTCGCGGGGTCGGCGTGCCCACCATGGGTGTGAAAGTGCTGGCGTTCTCGGTCAGTGTGGGGATCACCGCCATGGTTGGCGCAGTCTGGGCCTACTACCAGAGCTTTATCTACCCACAGTTCGCAGTCGACCCGCTGGTCACCATCGCGATAGTGCTGATGACCTTCCTGGGGGGGCGAGGGACACTGTGGGGCCCGGTCCTTGGCGCGGTCATCCTGGAGTCTGGTCAGCAGCTGCTCACCTACCAGCTCGGCGCCGTCCAGCTGTATCTGATCGTCTACGCGCTCCTCTTCCTGGTGATCATCCTGCTCCTGCCGCGCGGGATCCTGCCGACCATCCAGGACCGCCTGCGGCTGCGCCGTCGTCGTCGTCGGGCGGACGCGGCAGGCGCCCCACCCGGCGACCCCACGCCCTCCAGCGAGCCCGACACAGCGTCCATGCTCGGTGGAGGTGCGTCATGACCGACCTGTTGTCGGTACACGATGTGACCAAGATATTCGGCGGGGTACACGCCGTGGACGGTGCCTCGCTAAGCGTGCAGGAAGGGACCATCACGGCTCTCATCGGGCCCAACGGGTCGGGCAAGACCACGCTCTTCAACATCATCACGGGCTACCTCAAGGCTGATCTGGGCCGGGTCGAGTTCGACGGCCGAGATGTCACCGGATCGCATCCGGGCAGGCTGTACCGTCAGGGACTCTCACGCACCTTCCAGCAGGCTCGCATCTTCCCCCAGCTCAGCGTGCAGGAGAACCTCGTGGTCGCCGGGGGGTATGGGTGGCGCGAGCTGTTCACCAGCCGGGTCGGACGCAAGGACCGGGAGCGGGCAGCATCCCTGCTCGAGGAGTTCCGGCTCAGTGATGTCTCGGAGCTGTTCGCCTCGGAGCTGTCGTACGGCCAGCGCAAGCTGCTGGAGTTTGCTGCCGTGCTCATGAGCGCGCCGCGGCTGGTCCTGCTCGACGAGCCCACCGCCGGGGTGAACCCTGTTCTCATCGAGACTATGGAGCGACACATCCGTGAACGAAACGCCGCAGGGATCACCTTCCTGATCGTCGAGCACGACATGACTTTCGCGATGCGGCTGTGCAACCCGGTGATCGTTCTGGATGCGGGCAGAGCGATATTCTCCGGCGAGCCTTCTGTGGTGCAGAACAATGCCCTGGTCCTCGACGCTTATCTGGGGAGCTAGCCGTGGCGCCCGTCCTCGTCATCGACTCGGTAGTCGCCAGCTACGGCGCCGGCGACATCCTCAAGGGCGTCAACCTCAGCGTCGAGGCCGGCACGGTCACCTGCCTGATCGGCCCCAACGGCTCAGGCAAGTCGACGGTGCTCAAGACCGTGAGCGGCTTGCTACGCCCCAAGCGTGGCACCGTGACGTTCCAGGATCAGGTGATCAACCGGCTCAGCCCCAAGGCCCGCCTTCTTCTGGGGATCGTCCACGTGCCCCAGGACCGCAGCCTGTTCCCCGCCATGAGCGTGTGGGACAACCTGCTCATGGGGGGCTACATGCTGCGGGACCAGAAGCTGTTGCGGCATCGGCTGGAGCAGGCGGTTGAGGCGTTCCCCATCTGCAAGACCAGGGCCAAGGAGCACGCTGGCTCACTGTCGGGTGGAGAGCAGAAGCAGGTTGAGCTCGCGAGAACCCTCGTGCTCGACCCCACCCTGATCCTGCTGGACGAGCCATCGATCGGGTTGGACCCAAAGTCTCGCCAGGTTGTCTTCGCCAGCATACGAGCCCTATGTGAGAGCGGGCGGACGGTGCTGCTCGTGGAGCAGAACGCCCGATCGGGCCTGGCCGCCTCAGACATGGGCGCGGTTCTCGAGTCGGGCCTTGTCAGGCTCGTCGCCACCGGCGCCAGCCTGCTTCAGGATCCGCAGGTTGCGCGACTTTACCTCGGCGCGGCACCTTCCCCCCACGACCAGCCGGCGACCACCTCGGACCAGCAGGTGAAGCCGTGAATACCGCTCAACCACGAAAGAGGTCTCGTCGATGAGTCACATGCAGCTGAGCGTTGGATGGATCGGCACCGGGCGCATGGGCTTCGCCCTCGCCGAGCGACTGAGCCGTGCCGGGGTGGATGTGGCCGCGTGGAACCGCACTCGGGCCAAGGCTGAGCCTTTGACCGAGTGCGGAGTCACGGTGGTCGACGACCCGTCGGATCTGGCGGACCGGGACGTCGTGTTCACGATGGTCTCGACGTCGGCCGACCTCGACCAGGTCCTCGACCAGCTGCTCGCCGACCCTGAGCGCGCCCCCCGACATGTCGTGGACTGCTCCACGGTGTCCTCTGAGGCGTCGGCATCGGCGCGTCAGCGGCTGTCCGGGCGCGGAGTCAGCTTTATCGCCGCGCCGGTGAGCGGCAACGGCAAGGTCGTGCGGGCCGGGATGTTGTCGCTGGTCTGCTCCGGACCGGCGGACTCATACGCCGAGGTCCGAGCGCTGCTCGAGCTTCTCGGGCGGCACGTTACGTATGTCGGCGACGGCGAGCACGCGCGACTGGTCAAGATCTGCCACAACCTGCTGCTGGGTGTGGTGACCCAGAACCTGGCGGAGATCACTGTTCTGGCAGAGAAGGGTGGAGTGCCCAGAGCGGCGTTCCTGGACTTCATCAACAACAGCGTCATGGGATCGGTCTTCACCCGTTACAAGACACCCGCGTTCGTCAACCTCGACTACACCCCGACCTTCACGCCGATCCTGCTGCGCAAGGACTTCGACCTCGGCCTCGCAGTTGCCCGTGAGCTCGACGTGCCGATGCCGCTGGCCGCAATCACCGCGCAGCTCGTCCAGGCTAGCGTCAGCAGCGGTCGCACCACCGAAGACTTCGCCGTCCTGCTCGACCTGCAGGCTGCAAGCTCCGGCCTGGAGCTCAAGTCCGAGGACGTCGACGTGGACGACGGCCTTGGTGGGAACCCGTCATGACCTCACAGATGGCTCCGCTGCCCGCTCCGGGACACATGGGCGTCGACTACGAGCAGCGCGTCGACTTCGACCGCCTCCGTCGCTACCGGCTGGCCAGGGCCAATGCGTCACTGGAGTCCAGCGAGTGCGGCGCGTTCCTGCTCTTCGACTTCTACAACATCCGCTACACCACCCAGACGTGGATCGGCGGCGCGCTCGGTGACAAGATGACGCGGTATGCGTTGCTCACCCGTGACCACGGGCCCACGCTGTGGGACTTCGGGTCAGCCGCCCGTCACCACCGGCTGCACTCCCCATGGCTTGAGCAGGAGGACTGCCGCGCCGGGATGCTGGGCCTGCGGGGCGCAATCGCGCCGACCGTTGGCCTCATGGAGTCAGCCGTCCGGGAGATCAAGGGCCTGCTGCAGGAGGCGGGAGTGGCGGGCGCGCCCATTGGCGTCGACATCATCGAGCCGCCGTTCCTGTTCGAGATGCAGCGACAGGGCCTGCGCGTGGTCGACGCCCAGCAGCTCATGCTGGACGCCCGTCAAATCAAGTCCGACGACGAGATCATGCTGCTCAACCAGGCGGCGGCCATGGTCGACGGCGTCTACCAGGACATCGTCGAGGCGCTGAAGCCGGGGATCCGCGAGAACGAGATCGTGGCCCTGGCGAACAAGCGGTTGTACGAGATGGGTTCGGATCAGGTGGAGGCAATCAACGCGGTGTCGGGGGAGCGGTGCAACCCGCACCCGCACAACTTCTCTGACCGTCTCATCCGACCGGGCGACCAGGCGTTCTTCGACATCATCCACTCCTTCAACGGATACCGCACGTGCTACTACCGGACGTTCAGTGTCGGAAGCGCCACCCCCAGCCAGCGGGACGCCTACGACAGCGCGCGCGAGTGGATGGACGCCGCGATCAACAAGGTCCGCCCGGGCGTGGGCACCGACGAGGTGGCAGCGGTCTGGCCGAGGGCCACCGAGTTCGGCTTCGAGAACGAGATGGCCGCCTTCGGCCTGCAGTTCGGGCACGGCCTCGGCCTGGGTCTGCACGAGCGGCCCATCATCTCGCGACTGAACAGCATGAAGGAACCGGTCGAGCTGCAGACCGGCATGGTGTTCGCGCTGGAGACGTACTGCCCGGCCAGCGATGGGTTCTCCGCCGCGCGCATCGAGGAGGAGGTGCTGGTCACCGCCGACGGCCCGCGCATCCTGACGCTGTTCCCCGCCCAGGAGCTCTTCATCACCAACCCGTACTGAGACGCGAGCCGGCACCGTCGAAAGGTTGGACTCCGGTGAGCGGGCACAGCGTGTATCTCTTCAGTGACCTGGCGACCGACCCTTACCTCGGCGGCGCGGCGCTGCAGGCCGCAGGGGGTCGGTGACGACGACGCGATGGCGGTCGTGGACGCTGCCCAAGAAGCTGCGCCCGCATGGGCTGCCGTCGCACCCCGGCAGCGGAGCGAGATGCTGCGACGCGTTCGAACTGATGACCAGAAGCGCGCAGAACCTCGCGCCTCTGATCTGCCTGGAGAACGCAACGGCGTTGCGGGACGCGCGCCGAGGTGGCCTGCGCCGCCGAGTTCTTCCGCTGGTACTCAGAGGAAGCCGTTCGCGGCGCCGCCTCGGTCATGACCGCTTCGTCCGGGGCCAACAAGATCCTCGTCCGCCAGCAGCCGGTCGGGATCTGCGTCCTGGTCACGCCGTGGAACTTCCCGGCCGCGATGGCGACCCGCAAGATCGCTGCATTGGCCGCAGGATGCACTTTCGTGCTCAAGCCGGCCAGCGACACCCCCCTGACCGCGCTGGCGTTGGCGTCGATCCTGCAGGAGGCAGGGGTTCCGCCGGGTGTGGTCAACGTCCTGCCTTCCTGCAGGTCCGGGCAGGTCGTCTCAGCCATGCTCCATGACCCCTGGTGCACAAGCTGTCCCTTACCGGCTCCACCGAGGTCGGCCCGATCCTGCTCGCCGAAGCCACCGACCAGGTCGTCAACACCTCGATGGAGCTCGGGGGTAACGCCCCGTTCCTGGCATTTGCCGACGCCGACCTTGCCGCTGCGCTCGAGGCCGCAATGGTGGCCAAGATGTACAACGCCGGGGAGGCGTGCACTGCGGCGAACAGGTTCTACGTCCAGGGGTCGGTCGCCGATGAGTTCAGCCGCCGGCTGGCCGATCGGATGTCGGCGTTGAACCTCGGACCGGGTACGGGTGAGACCACCGAGGTCGGCTCCCTGGTCAACGAGGACATCCTCTTCAAGGTTGACCGGCTCGTTCGCGCAGCGATAGCAGAGGTGCCAGGCCATCGTCGGCGGCAGCTAGCCGGAGCGTGAGGGCTTCTACTTCGAGCCGACCGTGCTGGTGAACGTCCACCCGGACGCGGCGATCCTGCGCGAGGAGATCTTTGGCCCGGTCGCACCGATCGTGACCTTGAGGCAGGAGACGCAGGCCGTCGCCATGGCTAACGCCACCGAGCACGGGCTTGCGGGCTAGGTCTACACCGGCGACCTGGCGCGGGGGCTGCGCGTCAGCGAGACACTGGAGCTCGCCATGGTCGGTCTGAACCGGGGCCTCGTCAGCGATCCGGCGGCGCCCTTGGGTGGTTCGAGACAGGGCGGGGTCGATCGTGAGGGTGGCCACGACGGCATGCTCGACCACCTCGAGTCGAAGTACGTCGCCCTCCAGTGGTGAGCCGACCCCCGAGCCGGAGGGTGCTGACCGCAGCCTGCTCGCTGTTCGTTCTACCGGAACCGCTGGTCGCCCGGAGCTCGGACTTGACCCGTGCGCGACATGTGGACCCGGCAGAGGTCGCCGACAGCGTCGACGACTGCCCACTGGCCGGTACTGCCTCACCCGAACCCGACGCTCGGGCCAGGGCTGGCGGGACCTCGACGTTGACCTGCGCCGTGTTCGATATTCACTCTTCACGCTGAGGCGGTTTCTACGTTTCACAACGGTGCCCGCCCGACTACCTCGGGATGCCTGGCGAGCTCCACGCGAGTCCGTCGGATGTGCCCGCCCAGGTGGCGCTCTGCGTCCGTGCAGTCGTGGCGCTCGATCGCGTCGAGCAGCAGGCGGTGCTCGGCGTTGATCACCCACATCCGACCTGGCCCGCTGCTCGTGACGAAGGCTCGCCGGTAGTGCTGGGTGGAGTTCCACAGACGCGTGACCATGGCTGTCAGCTGGTCGATCCGGCACCCGGTGTAGGTGAGCAGATGTAGCTCTCGGTCCAGCTCCAGGAATCGACCGACGTCGGAGTTCGCCTCGATCTGGCCCTGGATGCGGTCCAGTCGGCCAACGTCGTCCGGGCTCAGATGCGGGATGCTCTGGCTGAGGGCCAGCGGTTCGAGGCGTTCGCGCATCTGGTAGATGACGTCGACCTCGTGCATGTCCAGCCGGGGCACTCGTGCGCCCTTGTTCGTCTCGTTCTCGATCAGTCCCTCGGCCTCCAGCATCCGAAGTGCCTCGCGCACCGGCAGTCTGCTGGCTCCCAACCGTGCCGCGACCTCTTCTTGGCGAACGCGCTGTCCAGGCCCGATCTGCCCCCCGAGGATCGCCTCGCGCAGGTAGTCGGCGACCCGCTGGCTGGCCGGACCTGGTGAGGCCTCGGGGGTGGGGTTAGTTGATGCGGAGCTCAAGATGGCCTCGCGTCGGTCTGCTGCCGCCGGTCGAACGCCTTGCCGTTCGGGTAGGAGACGAGCTCGAGCTGGAGCCCCCAAGGGGCCAGGAAGTACACCCACCGCTGGCCCAGGTGCGGCCCCTTGCTCGAGGTCGGCTCGCCAAGCACCGTCACCCCCTGGCTCCTGAGGTACTCCACTGCGGTGTCCAGGTCGTCCACGTACAAGCAGATGTGATGCCCGCCGATGTCGCTGTTCTTCGGGACGGACGTGCGCTGGTCAGGGGCGGTGTACGTGAACACCTCGAAAACCGCCTTCCCGCCGCAGCGGAAGAAGCGGTTCTGCGGCACTGTGGCACGGGGGTGCACGCCCAGGTGCTCGCTCATCCAGTCGCCGTCGTCCTGGAAGGGTCCCAGCGAGTAGAGGTACTCCCAGCCGAGCACGTCGACGAAGAACCGCGTCGCCTCCTCGAGGTCAGGCACGGTGACGCCGATGTGGTCCAGCGAGCGCAACCCTGGTAGTCCCATTTCAGAGCCTCCTATCGATGGTAGATGGATCCAATCCATCATATGCGGCGACCGGGATTCCGTCTAGGAGTGAAATCTTAGCTACTGAAGACTTGAGATTGGATCCGATTAGTGGCAGGCTGGATAGTAACAACCGACTTGTGGAGCATGTCATGACTAAGCACAGGCCGCTCGCCCCAGCGACTCCTTGGGTCGAGCTTGTCGCCACCACGCAGGACTGGGATGACGCTGACCCGGCGCTGCTCACGGTGATGCTCAACCAGCTGGTCCTGATCCGGACCTTCGAGGAGTACGTCCTGGAGCTTGCCGGCGCGGGACTGGTCCACGGGCCGGCACACTCAAGTATCGGTCAGGAGGGCGGCGCGGTCGGCTCCATCCTCCCGCTCACCAGCGCAGACGCCGTCAACGGCTCGCATCGTGGTCACCACCAGTTCCTGGCCAAGGCGCTCTCACACGTCGCACCGAGCGGGCTCGACCTGCGCGCGGGCCTCTCGGATGACGTACGCACCGTCCTGCTGCGGACCCTTGCAGAGATCTGCGGTCTGTCCCGCGGCTACAGCCACGGGCGCGGCGGATCCATGCATCTGCAGTGGAAGGAAGCCGGCGCGATGGGCACGAACGCCATCGTGGGAGGTGGTGTGCCTCAGGCGGCGGGGTTTGCCTGGGCCAACCGCCAGGCCGGCACAGACGCCGTGTCGGTGACCTACTTCGGGGACGGTGCGGTCAACATCGGTTCGACGCTGGAGACGTTCAACCTCGCCTCCGCCTGGCACCTGCCGATCTGCTTCTTCATCGAGAACAACCTCTACGCTGTGTCGACCAATGTCGTCGAGGCGACCGCAGAGGCGCGACTGTCGGCCCGCGGCCTCGGGTTCGCCATCCCCAGCTGGAAGGTCGACGGCATGGATCCGCTGGCCGTCTACCTCGCCATGCAGGAGGCGCTGGCCCACATGCGTGCCGGCAACGGACCAACCATGATCGAGGCAGACACCTACCGCTTCTTTCACCAGAACGGCCCATTCCCCGGGAGCGCCTTCGGATACCGCTCCAAGCAGGAGGAGCAGCGATGGCGACAGCGTGACCCGATCGCGCAGGTCGCGGCCCACCTGGTGCGTCGGGGCATCATGAGCCAGTCCTGCATCGACGAGACCGTCAGCCACGCCAAACAGGTGATGGCCCAGACCGGTGAGGTTCTTCTCGAGCCGCTGCCCGGTGGCAAGCCGGGTCAACGTCGGATCAGGCCCTCGGAGTGGCCGGACCCGGACTTCGTCGACATCGGGGTCCGCGGTGACCTGAGCGAGTTCGACGACGCCCACCTGGCCGACCGCGACTCCTACTCCGGCGAGATCGCGCAGCAGAAGTTCATCGACGCGGTGGCCTCGGTGATGGCCCGTCGGATGGAGACTGACGAGACCGTCGTGGTGATCGGTGAGGACGTCCACCACCTCAACGGTGGGACGAACGGCGCCACCAGAGGTTTGTCGGGGGCCTATCCTGACCGAGTCCTGGGCACCCCGATCAGCGAGAACGCGTTCGCAGGTCTGGGGGGCGGAATCGCACTCGACGGCCGGTTCAAACCAGTCGTGGAGTTCATGTATGCCGACTTCATGTGGGTGGCCGCCGACCAGCTTTTCAACCAGATCGGCAAGGCCCGGCACATGTTCGGTGGCGACGGCGACGTGCCGTTCGTGCTGCGCAGCAAGGTTGCCACAGGCACCGGCTACGGGTCGCAGCACTCGATGGACCCGGCCGGAATCTTCGTCACCGCCCCAGGGTGGCGGATCGTCGCGCCGTCGACGCCTTTCGACTATGTGGGCCTGATGAACAGCGCCCTGCGGTGCAAGGACCCCGTCGTCGTGCTTGAGCACGTCGACCTGTACACGTCTACTGGGGAGGGGCCGGTGAACGACCTGGACTACTGCCTGCCCGTGGGCAGGGCCGCCGTGCGGCGCACGGGATCACAGATCACGGTGATCTGCTACCTCGCCATGGTCCACCACGTGCTGGAGGCTGTTTCCCAGCTCGGTGACGTCGACGCCGAGGTCATCGACCTGCGTTGGCTCGACCGCGCCAGCATTGACTGGGACACCATCGCCGGGAGCATCAAGAAGACCAACAACGTGCTCATCGCCGAGCAAGGTGCCCTCGGGACCTCGTACGGAGGCTGGCTCGCAGACGAGATCCAACGGCGGTTCTTCGACTGGCTTGATCAGCCCGTGCAACGAGTGACCGGTGGCGAGGCCTCACCGAGCATCAGCAAGGTCCTGGAACGGGCGGCGATCGCTCAGAGCGAGGAAGTCGCCGCCCGGCTCGAACAGATCACGCCGTCCTGACATGGCGCGGTTGCTGCGCATGCCCGAGGTGGCGGCGAACGCGGTGGAGGCAGTGCTGTGCGAGTGGCCGATCTCGGAGAACACACCGTTTCGCTCCAAAGATGCCATCGCGACTGTCGAGACCGAAAAGGCCGTCGTCGACGTGCCCGCCGACGCCGACGGCGTGATCCTCAAGACGCTCGTGCCCGCTGGCGCGGTGGTCGAGGTGGGAGCACCGATCGCACTGCTCGGCGAGCCCGGCGAGGTGGTCGAGGACCTCGCCGCCCTGCTTGTCGAGCTGGGGGTCTCGTCCGCCCCCGAGCAGTCGACGCCCGTTCCTGCACCGGGTGGCCCGACCGCGAGCCGTCTGCCGGCGGCGGTGGTGGCTGACCCACCGGCGACGCCTCTGGCAACGGTAGGCGCGACGGGTGTGCGCATCTTCAGCAGCCCGCTGGCCCGACGGCTGGCCAGGGAGGCGGGCCTGTCCATCGCTGACCTTAAGGGAAGCGGTCCGGGCGGGCGGATCGTACGTCGAGACGTCGAGCAAATGGCCCAGGCACCCCCGATGTCGCACCACCATCGCGCCATGGCGCCGCAATCGGGCTCATCGGTGCCACCTTCAGCGGCCGCCGCTGCCTACGTCGACATCCCGCACACGCGGATGCGTCGCGCCATCGCCGCCCGGCTGAGCGAGAGCACGCGAGACGCGCCGCATTTCCTCCTGCGCGGCACCGCACGGGTCGACAAGCTCCTCAAGCTCCGAGCTCGCCTCAATGACTGCGCCGCGGTCAGTGTCTCGGTCAACGATCTGGTGGTGACTGCGGCAGCGCGCGCGCACGTCCTGGTGCCAGCAATGAACGTGATCTGGACCCCTGACGCTGTGCGGTCGTTCGGCGCGGTCGACATCTCCGTGGCCGTTGCCACCGACCGTGGCCTGGTCACCCCGGTGCTGCGCGGCGTTGAGAAGATGACGTTGTCGGCGGTCGCAGCGGCCAGCCGCGACCTGGTCGACCGGGCAAGGTCGGGGCAGTTGCAGCAGGGGGAGCTCGAGGGCGGAACATTGACCGTCACGAACCTCGGCATGTTCGGCACCGAGGACTTCGCGGCGATCATCAACCCGCCCCAGTCCGCGATCCTCGCAGTCGGGGCGGCGTTGGAGAAGCCTGTGGCCACGAAGGGGAGGCTGAGAGTGGGCACGGTCATGAGCTTCACGCTTTCGGTCGACCACCGGCCGATCGACGGAGCGGCAGCCGCACAGTGGATGGCCGCTTTCATATCACTTCTCCAGGAGCCGGTGCGGATCCTGCTCTGATCGAACTTGCCAGCAGAAGTGCAGATGATCTCCACGCCGGGATGTCTGCCGGATGCAGAAGCGAACAGCCACTGGTCACGGCGGCTAGCTGGGAGCGTGGCGGGTTTGGTCAGGTGCCGTTGCCAGGGCCGCCGAGAGCCAGGCGGGCTCCAGGAGAGGGTTCACTCAGGTTGTGGGGAACTTGACCGGACCACTGCCCGGGCGGTCGGCCATATCGTCGCGGCAGGACCCCCGAGCATCAGAAACCCACGCTCGTGCGCCGCGTGAAGCAGCAGGCCGGGTGCCTGCACCGGCCCTGCCCAGTGCCGCACGACCCCGCGTGCCTACCGAGAGGCCAGGCTGGACCGTGCACGACCAGATGTCCCAGCTCGTTCCCCGCGCGCTGGCGCGGATGCCGGACGCTCAGGCGGGCAGGGGCGCCTCGTGCCACGGCGTGGGCGGCAGGCCGACGGTGCCGCCCGACGCACAGAAGAGGCCACCGGCGTCCGGCCAGCGCTCACGCTCGGTTTCGGTCAGGTCCCTGGACGCGCTCGTGATGACGACCGTGTCGAGCGCGGCGCCCACGAAGGTCACGCTGGAGACGTGCGGTGCCGCCACCAGGATCGTGCGTTCCGGCACGGGCACGCCCGCCGGGTCGAAGCATCGCACCTCGCCAGCGCCCCAGATGGCGACCCAGAGGTTGCCCCGGGCATCGACGGTCATCCCGTCGAAGTGTGCGCCCACCGCAAGAGCCGAACGCTCACCTATCGCGTCGGCACCATAGTCTCGCCGGTAGATAGTCTCGGCGAGCGTGTCGATCGAGTACAGCGTTCGGCCGTCCGGCGACCAGCCGAGCCCGTTGGCAAGCAGGAGGTCGTCATCGAGCACAGTGATCGCGCCATCAGCCTCGAGCCTCAGCAGGAGCTGGCCCTCGTCTGGCCCCCGCAGCGATATCGTTCCCACGACGAGCCGCCCCTGCGGGTCGATCTTTCCGTCGTTGAACCGGGTCCCCGCCGGGATCAGCTCCCGACCGCGGGTCGTCGTGCCGTCCGCGTCGATCATCCCCAATTGGCTCGTCATTGCCGTGAGCATCCTGCCGTCGCTGAGCGGGATTGCGCATCCCACGTACTCGCCCAAGTCGGTACTGGCAGGCGCCGACAGCCCACCATCTGCCCACCGCGCGGTCAGGACGTGACCCGCGTCGATGTCAACCCAGGTCAGGCTGGCTGAGGTCGGATCCCACACCGGCCCCTCAGACAGGACGAACCGTTGCGTCCCCAGTGGCCGCGCGATCGTGGGCACGGCTCTCCAATGCTCTCGTGGCGTCCTCAACCACATTATCGGCCGCGCCGCACCCGATCATGGGCGGCAGCCGCAGGCGCTGACCGGTTGGACGTCGGTGGCCCCGGCGCCTACCCGGGCCGTGGGGTCGTCGCAGGCGCGGCCGGTCGGGTGGCTCAGACTCGTCAGGCTTGGGGCGGGACCGACACTATCGCGCTCTTGCGGCCGCGATCAGTTGATCGAAGGTCGCGTCCAGACCCTCGTCGACCATCTGCTCGTCCGGATTGGCGTCAAACCAGCTGAGGATCTGGCGTGCGCCCAGTGCCAGCGGAACTGTGCAGATGAACTCCGGCACCAACGCCTTGACCTTGCTGTTGTCGAAGATCATCGAATGGGACTTGTCCCCCAGAAGCGATGGTCCGAGTTCGGGTGCCGCGGCCGCGATGGTGTCGGAGGCAACGTGGACCAGCTGCGGCGCCGGCGCCCCCGCGGCCTCGGCGAAGATCTCGTAGATCCTGTTCCATGGCAGGTACTCGTCGGAGGTGATGGTGAAGCTGTCCCCGACAGCCTGCGCAAGCCCAAGCAGCCCGACAAGGGCCTTGGCGAAGTCGCTGCTGTGTGTCAGGGTCCACACGGAGGTGCCGTCACCGTGCACCACCACCGGCTTTCCGGCCCGTAGCCGGGCAACGTCCGTCCAGCCGCCGGTCAGGGCAACCATGGTCCGGTCATAGGTGTGGGAGGGTCGGATGATGGTGGCGGGGAAGCCGTCCTCGCGGTAGGCCTTGACCAGCAGGTCCTCGCAGGCGATCTTGTCCCGCGCATACTGCCAAAACGGGTTCCGCAAGGGTGTTGACTCCAGAATCGGCAGCCGCGCAGGCGGTTTCTGGTACGCCGAGGCGGAGCTGATGAAGACGTACTGCCCTGTCCGGCCGGTGAACAGCTCAATGTCGGCCGCCACCTGATCGGCTGTGAAGACGACAAAGTCCACGACGACGTCGAACGTCCTGTTGCCCAGTGCGGCACGCACCGAGGCCGTGTCCCGCATGTCGGCCTGGAGGACCTCCGCGCCTTCCGGCGCGGGGTGCCGGGTCTGGCTGCGGCGGTTGAGGATGCTCAGCCGGTGGCCGACGGCGACCGCCCGCTGGGCTGCCGCGGCGCTGATCACGCCGGTGCCGCCGATGAACAAGACCTTCAGGGCCGTGTTGCCGCGATGGGCGGCCATGAAGGGGTCCACGCGCGTCACCACGCGTAGTCCTCGGGAGCGCTCTGGTGGCCGGGGAAGATCTCATCCAGGCGGGTCAGCGCCACGGCGTCCAGGTCAACGTCCAGGGCGCGCAGTGCGGCGTCGAGCTGTTCCTGGGTCCGGGGGCCAATGATGGGTGCGGTCACGGCGGGCTGCGCCAGCAGCCATGCGAGCCCGACTTCGCCTGGCTCATGGCCCAGCTCGTCCGCCAGGTCCTCGTACTGCCGGATCTGGTCCCGATGTGTCTTCAGCGTCTCCAATGCCCTGCCCTCGGCCCGGCGGACACCGTCGGCCTCCTTGCGCAGCACCCCGCCCAGCAGCCCGCCCTGCAGCGGCGACCACGCAAGGATGCCCAAGCCATATTCCTGCGCCGCCGGAATGACTTCCAGCTCCACGGAGCGGGTGAGCAGGTTGTAGATGGACTGCTCGCTGACCAGGCCGGGGTAGTTGCGCCGGGCGGCAACGGCCTGCGCCGCGGCGATGTGCCAGCCGGCGAAGTTGCTGCTTCCTGAGTAGAGGATCTTGCCCTGCTGGACGGCCACCTCGACGGCCTGCCAGATCTCATCCCAGGGGGTGTCCCGGTCGATATGGTGGAACTGGTAGATGTCGACGTAGTCGGTTTGGAGACGTTTGAGGCTGGCGTCCAGTGCCCTGCGGATGTTCAGAGCCGAGAGCTTGCTGTCATTGGGCCGGTCGGTCATGCCACCGTAGAGCTTGGTGGCCAGCACTGTCTTCTCCCGTCGCTCACCCCCCTTGGCAAACCAGCGGCCGAGGATCTCCTCAGTCCAGCCACGGTGCTCGGTGCCGCCGTACACGTTGGCCGTGTCAAAGAAGTTGATCCCCGACTCCTGGGCGGAGTCCATGATGGAGTGGGCCGTCCGCTCCTGGGTCTGCGGGCCGAAGTTCATGGTGCCAAGGCACAGACGGGAGACCGAAAGGCCGGAACGACCAAGGTGGGTGTACTTCATGTGACAAGTCCTCTTCAAGACATCGATGGCTACGGTGTGCGGTTGTGGCTGCTCTTCCTGCCCGGTGGTGAGACATCGACGGTGAGGTCCCCGGACAGCGGGTTGGCGTTGTCGGACTCGCTGTGGGCCCAGCTGCTCAAGAGCCGCAGAGCATCGTGGGACGGGGACCCGGGTTTGGCGGAGTAGATCCGCAGGCTCTGGTCCCCGTCGTCGGGCAGGGCAAGGGTCTCGAAGTCGAGCTCAAGGTCGCCCACGGTGGGGTGGTGCAGGCGCATCGTCCCGAACGGCCGCATCCTGACGCGGTGGCCCGCCCACCATTGCCGGAAGTGCTCGCTGGTGACAGCCAGCTCGCCCACCAGCTGGTTGGCCTGTGGATCACTGGGATGGCGCCCGACGTCCACCCGCAGCGCCCCTACGGTCTCAGCGGCGACGCCCTCCCAGTCCCGGAACAGCTCTCTGGCCGCCGGCTCCAGGATGATCCAGCGGCTCAGATTGCGCTCACGGACGGGCAGGTCAGAAAAGACCGTGAAGAGCAGATTCGCCATGCGGTTGCTTGACAGCACGTCCGTGCGGCGTCCCAGCACCAGGGCCGGGGTGTCGCCGATGGCGTCGAGCAGCTGCCAGAGGCCGGGGCGGACCCGCTGAACGGGGGCCGGTGACTTGGAGGACGGCGGACAGTGCTGCAGCAGGTCCACCAGGTGTGCGCGTTCCGTGGCATCCAGCTGCAGGGCGCGGGCGACGGCGTCCACCACCGCCTGGGAGGGCCGGATCTGGCGCCCCTGTTCCAGACGGGTGTAGTAGTCGGTGCTGACCCCCGCAAGCTGGGCGATCTCCTCACGGCGCAACCCCGGCACGCGGCGGGCGGCTGCCGTTGTCGGCAGCCCCGCGGCTTCCGGGCGCATCCTGGCGCGCATGACCCGCAGGAATTGTCCAAACTCTGCACTCTGACCCATGAATCCATTCTGGCGCGTGCCACTGCCCGGTAGTAGGCCGGAGGTAGGTCTGCTGGTCCTAGGAAAGGCAGGCACAGGCTGGCCATCCAAAAGACCCCCGGCAGTGCCTAGGCTGAAATGGTCCCTTTCGGCGAACACATGGAGTTGGCATGGTTTTCGTTCCTCACCTGAGGTTGAACAACGGGGTCAGCATTCCCCAACTTGGCTTTGGTGTATTCCAGGTCCCCCGGGAGCAGACGCAGCGCGTGGTGGAGGACGCGTTGGAGGCGGGCTACCGGCATATCGACACGGCTGCCGCTTACGGCAATGAAGCCGGGGTAGGAGCCGCGATTGCCGCCTGCGGGGTCCCTCGCGAGGAACTCTTCATCACCACCAAACTGCGCAACGGGGAGCACGCCAGCGCGGCGGAAGCCTTCGAAGCCAGCCGGGCGGCGCTGGGCGTTGACATGATTGACCTGTACCTCATTCACTGGCCGGTACCGTCCCAGGGACTGTTCGTCGGGGCCTGGCAGGCCCTGGAGAAGATCTATGCCACGGGCGGAGTACGGGCCATTGGGGTGTCCAACTTCCTGCAGGAACATCTGGACACCTTGCTGGCCGGGGCGACGGTGGTCCCTGCCGTGAATCAGTTTGAGCTTCACCCGACGTTCCAGCAGGCCACCCTGTCTGCGAGGTCCCGTGCCCTCAACATTGCGGTGGAGGCTTACAGCCCGCTGGGCCGGGGAGCTGATCTGAACGCGGCGGCCGTG
>Ga0209890_10000133_pt1 | contig 34102 bp, 33 predicted proteins | sample OrgsoiDNA2013049_FD_185799 | JGI IMG/M metagenome (GOLD analysis project Ga0209890, IMG submission 185799) | Permafrost soil microbial communities from the Arctic, to analyse light accelerated degradation of dissolved organic matter (DOM) -... | ecosystem: Environmental > Terrestrial > Soil >... | reverse complement strand
CGCGAACCCGGCCGTGATCGGCCTCGATCCCATGGAGCTCCGTGAGCAACCCGAAGGCGGCCAACCGAGTCCGCGCCAGGACGACGGCGTTCAGGTAGGCGCGCTGGTCGGGACCGCCCACCGGGTCGGTCTCAAACAGGGCCGAGACCGCGGTGATCCGTAATCCATCGACCTGCGCCAACTGTCGAACAGCGGTCTGCAGCGTGGACCGCTCGGCGCCGAGGTTGGCACCGAGAGCGATCACGACCGGCTCGTCACGGCGCCGCTCGACCAACACCCTGACGTCTTCAAACGGCACCCCCACCGGGGCCTGCGGCTTGTGAACCGTGACCTCGACGGCCTGCACCAGCGGACGCCGCAAGGCTGCCGCGGCGATCTGGTCAGCAAGGGTCTCGATCAGGTGCAGCGAGGGCCCGGTGATCAGCGCCACGATCTCGGCGGCCACCTCGGCGTAGTTGACGGTGTGTGCGAGCAGATCGCTGCGACCGGCTCGGCGCAGGTCAACCTCCAAAGTCACATCCACGACGAAGACCTGTCCGTCGGTCTTTTCCACATCTAGCACCCCGTGGCAGCCACGAGCCGAGATTCCTTCCAGGACGATGCGATCGGTCATCGAGCGGCCTCCACGGCAGCGACCACGCGCAGGGCGTCGACACTGGATGCCACGTCGTGGACGCGCACGCCCCAAACTCCCGCGAGTCCTGCGATCACCGTCGTCGCGGCCGTGGTCACGTCTCGCTGGGCGGGAGGTCGGGACAAGCCCCCCTCGGGGACGCCCAGAGCGCCCAGGAATGTCTTGCGCGAGGTGCCGACGAGCACCGGAAGGCCCAGTGACTGCATCGCGCCCAGATGGGCAAGCAGCGACCAGTTGTGCTCGGGCAGCTTGGCGAAGCCGAACCCCGGGTCGAGGATCAGCTGGTCCCGGCCCACCCCCCGGGCGCACAGGTCGGCCACGCGTTCTCTCAGAGCGTGGCAAACCTCAGCGACCACGTCGTCGTACATCGCACGGTCCTGCATCGTCTCGGCGTGCCCACGCCAGTGCATGACCACGAACGGTACCCGGGCAGCGGCCACGACCCGTGCCATGTCGGGGTCGGCCAGGCCTCCGCTGACGTCGTTCACGATGCAGGCACCCGCCTCAACGGCCTGCCCGGCGACCGATCCCCTCATGGTGTCGACCGAGACCCGGGCCCCGCACCGGGACAGCTCACGGATCACCGGGAGGATGCGGCGCAGCTCCTCTTGCTCGCTAGGTCGCCGCGCGCCAGGGCGGGTGGACTCGCCTCCCACGTCCAGGATGTCGGCGCCCTGCTCCATCAGGTCCAGCCCGTGAGCTACCGCAGCCCCGGGGGAGAACCACAGACCTCCGTCGCTGAACGAGTCGGGCGTGACGTTGACCACGCCCATCACCAGGGTGCTCATCGTCACGAGCCGCTGAACCGCCGCAGATGCGGCCAGGTGAGGAACGCCTCGGCCTCAAGGGCGGCCACCGCGATACGGGGCAGGTCACTAGTGGCCGGATAGACGACGAAACGCGGCACCCAGATCGGCTGGAACTTGGCGTTGAACCGATACAGGCTCTCGATCTGGAGCCAGCGGGAGGCAAACAGCAGGACTCTGCGCCACCCTCGAAGCAACGGTCCGGCACCCAGGCGCTCGCCACGTTCGAGGGTCGAGCGGAAGGCCGCAAAGTTCAAAGAGACGCGGTTGACGCCCAGCTGGGGGCACGATCTCAGCGCATCCACGATGAGCAGCTCGTTGACGCCCGGATCCGCGGTGCGGTCGCGGCGCATGAGATCCAGGGACATCGCGTCAGGACCCCAGGGCACGAACTGCAGGAACGCTCTCATTACCCCATCCTGACGTGCGACCACGAAGACGCAGTCGGGGTCAACGGGGTCCATCAGCCGGCCCAGGGCCATCGAGAAACCACGCTCGGTCTCGGTGCCCCGCCAGGCGTCTGCATCGACCAGGGCACGCCGCCGCTCCCCCGTGGAGACGCTGCCGGCCCGCATGACCTCGGTGGTGTAGCCGGCCCGTTCGATCCGCTTGACCATCTGGCGAACGTTGCGCATCGGCCGACCGTCCAGCGAGAACGTCGCCACGTCCACCACCGCCTCGTCCCCGAGCTCCAGGGCACTGAGGCCGGTTTCTCGACACCAGATGCTGCCCGCCCGCTCCGAACAACCGATCACCGCCGGTGTCCAGGCGTGCCGCTCAGCCTCGGCCAGGAAGTTGGCGATCGCCCCAGGCCAGGCTTCGGGGTCACCAAGCGGGTCCCCACTGGCCAGCATCACCCCGGAGACGACACGGTAGGCGATCGCCGCCTTGCCCGAGTCGGACCAGACCACGCTCTTGTCCCGACGCAGGTTGAAGTAGCCGAGGGAGTCCGGGCTGCGTTCAAGCAGTATGCGCATGGTCGCTTCATCCGCGTCGGTCAGCTCAGAGCGTGGCTCAGGTGGGCGCAAGGCAAGATATATGGTCGTCAGGGCCGTCATCCCGCCCAGCCCGAGCAACACGGCGCCCTCGACGTCACCGGCAAGTTCGTTTCGAAAGCTGAGTGGGCCCTGCAGGCCTACCAGACCGCTGAGGACCTCCTGGACGACGCTCCACCAGCTCGGCGGCCCCCCCACCACGCGACGACGCAGCAGGGTCTCCATCAGCACCCCGACGACGAGGCTCGCGGCGCTCAGAACGAGGAACGCGCGCACCGCCCCCCAGCGGGTCGTCGGGTCACCCAGCGCCCGGAACTCACCCCGGTACACGATCAGGGCGATCAGTACGGCCAACGACATCGCGGTCGGGACGAGCCCGAGCTTGACCGCATGAAGAACAACACTTAGTGCCAGCAACGCCAGCGCCGCCCGCCACGCCCGGCGCTTGCGCCGTCGCAGCCCATGAGCCAGCAGAAGCAGCAGTATGCCGGACACGACAGTTGCCGCGGAGGCTGCCGCGACCGCACCAGGCAACAGATAGGTCAGGGGATGCAACCGATTCCGCAGGCCACGGGCCATGCCGTAGGCGATGTCGGTGAAGCCGATCAGGTAGGTGAGGGTCCCCACGACGGCTGGGGCCCACGAACGACCCTTGGCGGTCCCGCCCAGATGTGAAGACGCCGGTGAGGACCCGCGCGAGGGAGCCCGACCGCTCACCGGATCCCGCCCAGCACCAGCCCCATCGCCTCGGCGCGGGTCGCAGGATCACGCAGCTGACCTCGAACGGCCGAGGTGATGGTTCGCGAGCCCGGTCTGCGGACTCCACGCATGGACATGCACAGGTGCTCGCACTCGACGACCACCATGGCTCCCAGGGGCCTGAGGTGCTCACAGAGCGCGTCGGCGATCTGCGAGGTCATTCGTTCCTGGACCTGGGGGCGTCGCGCATACACATCCACCAGACGTGCCAGCTTGGACAACCCAGTCACCCGTCCCTCGCGGCCCGGAATGTAGCCGACATGGGCCACACCGTGGAACGGCACGAGATGGTGCTCGCAGGTGCTGTAGACCTCGATGTCTCGCACGAGGATGAGCTCGTTGTGACCGATCTCGAAGAACGTCGTGAGAACTTCCTCGGGCCTTTGCGTCATGCCCGCGAAGATCTCGGTGTAGGAACGCGCTACGCGGGCAGGAGTCTGCAGGAGCCCATCACGGTCAGGGTCCTCACCGATCGCCAGCAGCAGCTCGCGGACTGCGCGCTCAACACGCTCCAGGTCAATCGGAGCTGGGGTCGACATGACTGCCCTCGGGGAGCTCGATCACAACCGTTGCGGGGTGCTCCTGCGCGGGAACTGTGTCCTGGGGGTTCGACCCGTTGGACATGGCAGCGTGCTCTGCGGGGGTCATCACGGGCGGAACGTCGCTGACGTGGCGACGTTCGCTGGAGAGCCACACCGGTCGGGGCGGGCGCTTGACCACGTTCGCGAAGATGTCGGTGAGCTGGCCCTTGGCCAGAGTCTCCTTCTCCAGCAGCTCCAGCACCAGCTGGTCGAGCACCTCGCGGTTGTCCTTCAGCGCATGCCAGGCCTCGTCGTGGGCGGCCTCGATCAGGCGACGGATCTCCTCGTCGACCACGCCGGCCACCGACTCGGAGTAGTCGCGCTGATGGCCCATGTCACGACCGAGGAAGACCTCACCCGTGGCATCCTGACCGAGCTTGATGGCACCGATGCGCTCGCTCATACCGAACTGGGTCACCATGCGCCGGGCCAGGCCCGTGGCCTTTTCGATGTCGTTGCCGGCGCCGGTCGTCGGATCGTGGAAGATCATCTCCTCCGCGACTCGACCGCCCAGGGCGAAGGCCAGCTGGTCAAGCATCTCATTGCGGGTCGTGGAGTACTTGTCGTCCAGCGGCATGACCATGGTGTAGCCCAACGACCGGCCGCGGGGCAGGATCGTGATCTTGGTGACCGGATCGGTGTTGAGCATGGCCGAGGCGACGAGCGCATGTCCACCCTCGTGGTAGGCGGTGATCTTCTTCTCCCGGGCACTCATGATGCGGGTCCGCTTCTGCGGACCCGCGACCACACGGTCGATGGCCTCGTCCAGGGCTTCGTCGTCGATGAGCTTGGCGTTGCCGCGCGCCGTGAGCAACGCCGCCTCGTTCAGGACGTTGGCCAGGTCGGCACCGGTGAAACCAGGGGTGCGCCGGGCCACCGCGAGCAGGTCTACGCCGGTGGCCAGCGGCTTGCCTTTGCCATGTACCTGCAGGATGCGGTGGCGGCCGATCATGTCGGGTGCATCGACGGCGATCTGGCGGTCAAAGCGCCCCGGGCGCAGCAACGCGGGGTCGAGGATGTCAGGACGGTTGGTTGCGGCGATCAGGATGACATTGGTCTTGACGTCGAAGCCGTCCATCTCCACGAGGAGCTGGTTGAGCGTCTGCTCGCGTTCGTCGTGACCACCGCCCAGGCCCGCGCCACGATGGCGTCCGACGGCATCGATCTCATCGACGAACACGATCGCAGGGGCGTTGGCCTTGGCCTGCTCGAACAGATCGCGCACTCGTGAGGCGCCAACACCGACGAACATCTCCACGAAGTCCGAACCCGAGATGGAGTAGAACGGCACGCCGGCCTCGCCGGCAACGGCGCGCGCCAGGAGGGTCTTGCCAGTTCCCGGAGGTCCGTAGAGCAGGACGCCCTTGGGGATCTTGGCGCCGACCGCCAGGAACTTGGCCGGCTCCGCGAGGAACTCCTTGATCTCAAGCAGCTCCTCCACGGCTTCATCCACGCCGGCGACGTCGGCGAAGGTGACCTTGGGGGTGTCCTTGTTGGCCAGTTTGGCCTTGCTCTTGCCGAACTGCATGACCTTGGAGCCGCCACCTTGCATCTGGCTCATCAGGAACCAGAACAGGCCCAGGATGATGACCAGGGGGATGATCGTGGCCAGGAGGCTGTAGAACCAGTTCTGCTGGGGCGGGTCATCGGTGTAGCCCTTGGGTGGCTGGTGGGTCTTGAGAGCCTGCACCAGGCTCGGGCCACGCTGGACGACGTAGTAGGCCAACACCTTGGTGGCACCCTTGACCTGAGCACCGTCGGAGTACGTCTGGCCCGGCTTGAGGGTGAGGTCGATCTCGTCGTCAGCGACGAACCGGGCCGACTGGATGGAGTTACTGTTGATCAGCTTCTCGGCGGCCGAGGTGTCGATGCGGGTGAAGCCGCTGGCGCTGGCAAGGGAGAGCCACAACAGGCCGATGCCGAAGACGAGCACCACCCAGATGATCGGGGTGCGAAGGATGCGCTTGAAGTCCATTATGTCTGCGGGGCGTGGTGCCCCGTCCCTCCTGCTCGTCCGGCCATAGTCAGTTCAGCCTGTCAGCTGCGATCTTCATTGAGTGCGCTGGCGGTCATAACGACCGTACACCGCACGGGTGGCCGCTTTCTCGCCAGTCAAACGCCCGACCGGGAGTCGATGTTCCGGTCTCAGGTATAGACGTGCGATGCCAGGGTGCCGACGTCGCGCAGGTTGCGGTACTTCTCTGCGTAGTCCAGGCCGTAGCCGACGACGAACTCGTTGGGGATGTCAAAGCCCACATACCTGACGTCAACCTTGACCTTGGCGGCCTCGGGCTTGCGCAGCAGCGTGAGGATCTCCACCGACGCGGCCGAGCGTGACTCGAGGTTGGACCGGATCCAGCTCAGGGTGAGACCGGAGTCGACGATGTCCTCGACGATGAGCACGTGCTTGCCGGTGATGTCGGTATCGAGGTCTTTGAGGATCCGCACGACCCCGGAGCTCTTGGTGCCCGAGCCATAGGACGAGATGGCCATCCAGTCCATCGGAGCGGTGCCGGGCAAGGCCCGCATGAGGTCGGACATCACCATCACCGCACCCTTCAGGACGCCCACCAGCAACAGGTCCTTGCCCTCGTAGTCACGCCAGATGTCAGCGGCCAGCTCACTAAGCCTGAGGCGGATCTCCTCCTCGGTGACGAGCACGCGTTCAAGGTCGGCTCCCATGTGGGCAGCGTCCACAGCATCTCCTTCACGTATGTGCATCGGTGACGCGCGAGGTATGCGCCCAGCCAAGTCTGCGCCTATTCAACCCGACGGATCGCTGCGACGAGCACTCGACCACCGGTTCGGCTGCCCTGAACATGGCCCGGCAGATCGATCGGGCCCTGCCCGTGCCAGCTGGTGAGCAGGGTGTCGAGCGACTCGATGTGGGTGGCGATCAACGCGCCCGGGGAGCACCCGGCCTCCAGTGCAAGCAAACGCCACACGCGGGTGCGAATGGCCCGCGGCAACGTGAGCAGCAACCCCGCCTCGATCCGCCCAGGACCGAGCTCACCTCGGGCCCGGGCTGCGAGATCGTCGAGCGCATCGGCGTCCTCACGCAGCAGATTGGCCGAACGCGCCAGTGCCGCAACGGTTCCCGGGCCGAGCTCAGTCTCCAGAACCGGCAGCAGGGCACGTGCACGAACCCGACCATATGCCGGATCGCTGTTGTGTGGATCCACCCACGCGGTGAGGCCTGCCGCTTCACAGGCGGCCGCCGTGGTGGTCCTGGCCACGCCGAGAAGGGGTCGGACATAGGGTCCGCGACGAGCCGGCATACCGGACAGGGAGCGCGCCCCAGAGCCCCGGGCCAGGCCGAGCAGGACCTGCTCCGCCTGGTCGTCGCGGGTGTGACCGAGCATGACAGCCACCGCGCCGACCCGTGCGAGCACATCCTCCAAGGCACGGTATCGCCCGTGCCTGGCCCGCGCCTCAGGACCGGAGCCTGAGCCGGCCACCTGGGCCCTGACAACCTCGACGGGGTCCAGGCCCAGCCCCCGACACTGGTCGGCGGCCCGTTCGGCCACGGCCCGGGATCCTTCCTGCAGGTCGTGGTCCACAATCACCGCGCCCGCCGAGAATTCTGCCCGGGGGGCCTCGAAGGCGACAGCCGCAGCCAGCGCCAGGGAGTCCGCGCCACCACTACAGGCCACGAGCACCAACCCACCGGCGTCGATCTGTGCGAGGGCGCGGCGCACGGCCAACCGGGTGGCCGCGACGGCGCGATGAGGTCCGGTCACGGGTCCGCGGCCGATCAGCCGTGGACGCGCTTGACCCAGGTCGGCGGGTTCTCGATCTCTTCGGGTAGCGGCAAGGTCTGCGGTGAGGTCCACACAGCGTTGAACCCGTCGGTGCCGACTTTTTCGGTGACCGCACGGACGAACGCGGCGCCGTCGCGGTACTGGCGCATCTTGGCCTCCAGCCCGAGCAACCGGCGCAGGATCTTGTCGATACCGCTGACGTCCTGGCGGCGTTGCTGGAACCTGGCCCGGATGTGCTCGACGCTGGGCACGATCGCGGGCCCGACGTCGTCCATGATCACGTCGGCGTGTCCCTCCAACAACGACATGATCGCGGTGACCTTGGCGATCTCGGCGCGCTGCTCAGGGGTGGCGAAGAGATCGGTCAGGCCGTTGCCCCCGCTCCTGAGTGCATCGGGCAGGTTGTGGGCAAGCTGGCGGATCTTGTCGCCGAGCTGTTCGGGGTCCGGGGCGAGGTCCAGGGAGAGCTGACGGGCGGAGTCGATGACGTGCTGGCGCAGCCATGGCACCGCCGTGAACTGCACCCGGTGGGTCTCCTCGTGCAGGCAGATCCAGAGCCGGAAGTCGCTGGCATCGACGCCGAGCTCGGTCTCGGTGTGCAGCACGTTGGGCGCCACGAGCAGGAGGCGGGGTCTGCCGTCGGGGGCAAGGTCGTACTGGCCCAGGATCTTGCTGGAGAGGAAGGCCGTGAGCGCGCCCACCTCGGCGCCGGTGACCTTGCCGCCGACCCCCAGAGCAAGGTTCGAGCCAGGGGCCGAGGTCTTGCGCTTGGCCAGCATGGCGGCGATGACGGGCTCGAGCATGGACTGCAGGGAGTCGACGTTGGCGTCGATCCAGCCTGGACGATCCACGATCAGGACAGCGCTGCCGTCCTCCGGCGAGTGCATCCGGGCCGTCTCGGCGACCGGTCCACAGGATCGTTGCGCCGCGGCCCGCAGCGAGGCGACAACCTCGGCGGCCTGCCACTGGGTGACCCTGGGACCAGGCTGGACCAAGGTCCTCCCGGTGACCTTGGCGAACCCCCAGTCGACATAGCCGCTGGTCTCACCCTTGCTCCATGGCTGCGAGGCCATTTCAGTTGTCGTCGTCATGCCCCTATCCTCCTCAACGAAGTGCCGGCGCTCAACCCGCCTGTTCCTCAACCGGCTGAGATACGGGACACTAGCGGGCGAGCCTAAGCCAAACGCCATCGAAGGGCACCGCTGTGGAGTACGACGTCACTATCGAGATCCCCAAGGGACACCGCAACAAGTACGAGGTGGACCACGCCACGGGTCGCATCCGGCTCGACCGGTTGCTGTTCACGTCAACGCGCTATCCCGCCGACTACGGCTACGTGGAGGACACGCTGGGCGAGGACGGCGACCCCCTGGACGCACTCGTCCTGCTGGAGGAGCCGACATTCCCCGGCTGCCTGGTTGGCGCACGTGCGATCGGTCTGTTCCACATGACCGACGAGGCCGGCGGTGATGACAAGATCCTGATGGTGCCCGCGCGAGACCCCAGGGTTGCCCACCTCACCGACCTGGAGGACGTCAGCGCGTTCGACCGCCTCGAGATCCAGCACTTCTTCGAGACCTACAAGGACCTCGAACCGGGAAAGTCGGTTGAGGGCGCCCACTGGGGTGGCCGCCTCGAAGCCGAGAAGGTCATCCTGGAGGCCATCGAACGCGCCACCAAGGCCGGTATGAGCACGGCTCGCTGGAGCGGGCCGGCCCACTGAAACCCGCCGACAACGGTGGGCTGCGCCGTCGGGGGGGTACCCGCTGACCTGCCAGCCCGGTCGGGTCGACGTCGAACAAGTTCATGCCTTGCTGACGTGGAGGACAAGCGGGCCAAGGCCGACAAGGCGCGGCGGTGAAGGGATCAGTCGGGTCGCCTGATCCTGGGTGTACGCCAGCCAGCGACGCCTGAACTTGTCCCGTCTTGTCACCCAGGCGGCCACGTTCGCGCTGATCTGGACGTGTTCGTCGATGAGCATCCCGCGGACGGGGCCTGGTACCTGGTTGGTGAGCAGCTCCGCGGCATACCGGGGGTCGACGGCCCACAGCGTCCCGTCTGGTAGTCAGAGGCGCTCACGAGGTCTGCCGGCGCGCCGGGTTCACCCACTGGGGGTCCTTGATGCGGCCTGACGTCGGCTCGAAGCCGATACCCGCGTTCAGGTGCGCGGGCGCATCGCGGCGTACAGTTCCGGCTGGTCACGTCGGACTGCAGCGCGAGCCTTGCGCCGGAAACGCAGGATCTGGACCAGCCCGAACACCCACACAACGTACTGCACCGACATGGCCACACGGAAAGAGTCCACCGTGTAGGTCGAGGGGCCACCCGGCGCCACCTTGTCCAAGATGATGCCGATGAGGGCCACGGTTCCCAGGGACGCGACAAAGCCACCGACGTTGACGATCCCGGTGGCGCTGCCCAGACGGGTGGGGGGGTTGAAGGTCCGAGCCAGGTCGAACCCGACCATCGAACCGGGGCCACCCACCGCAAGCACCACCACCAGGACGACCAGCAGCCACAGGGGCGCCCGTCCAGGCCACAGGAGCACGACCGCCCATATCGCCATGATCGAACCAACGATCCACAGGATCAGGGTGGACCGGGAGTACGGGAAACGCGTGACGAAGACTCCGATGAGCGGGCTGGTCACCACGGCGGTGACGGTCATGATGATGAGCAGGCCACTTGCCGCACCCGGGGTCAAGCCCTGTCCCGAGACCAGGAAGGGAAACCCCCACAGGAGTGCGAAGACGGTGGCGCCGAACTGCACGGAGAAATGAGACCAGAGACCGAGCCGGGTCCCGGGCTCGGCCCACGCAAGCTTCAACGCCCGGCCGACCGCTCGCATCTTCAGCTCGTCCCGATGGTGGTCCTGGTAGGGCGAGTCCTTCACCACGACGATCAGCACGATGGCCATAACGAGACCGACACCTGCCGCTATGGCGAACGACCAGGTCCATCCCACACCGTGCAGTGCTGCGGACAGGGGCGCCGTGGCGACGATCGCGCCAACCTGCCCGACGACGCCGGACATCTGGGTGACCATGGCGGTCCGCGCCGGCGGGAACCACAGGGCGACCAGCTGCACGAGGCTGATGAAGATCATCGCATCGCCCATGCCGACAAAGACCCGGGCCGCGACCCCGGCATCGAAGGTGCCGGCGAAGGCGAACGCGAACTGGCCACCGGTCATCAGTAACACCCCGGTAACCAGCAGCTTCTTGGCACCGACCCGATCCAGAACGACACCGACCGGGATCTGCATGGCGGCATACACGAACAGCTGCACCATGGTGAACGTCGCGAGCTGGGCGGAGCTGATGTGGAAGCGCTCTGCCGCGATGAGGCCGGCCACACCCAACGAGGTGCGGTGGAAGACCGCGAGGATGTAGACGGAGATGGCGGCCGACAACACCATCCAGGCCCGCCGGCCGCCCAGGCGGTAGCGCAACGTGGGGTCGGTGGGGGTCGGCTGGACCTGTCGGGGCGTCATCGGACGCTACCCGCCTGCTCCTGCGCCGGCCTCAGCTGGTCGCGGGTGGCCGCCAGGAAACGCCGACTGAGTCGGCGATCTCGCCCTGCCTGGACAACCGGCCCCCCGGGTGTGTCCCGTCCAGCAGCTCGCACCGGGCAGGAACGTGGGGACGGTCGGGGCGGGACGGCATACCAGCTGATGTCTTCATGATGCATCGATCTTAGAGGCATCATGGATCCCTGCCCTTCCTCCACGACACACACCAACCCAAGGAGATGCCATGGCCTCAGCCCAGACGTTTGTCATCGTCGGCGCCAGCCTGGCCGGGGCTAAGGCCGCCGAGACGTTGCGCGCCGAGGGCTTCGACGGCAGGGTGATGCTGATCGGCGAGGAGACCGAGCGGCCCTACGAGCGCCCCCTGCTGTCCAAGGAGTACCTGCGCGGCGAGAAGCCCGCCGCCAAGCTCTACGTCCATGACGAGGGCTTCTACACCGACAACGACATCGAGTTGCTGACCGGAACGCACGTCGCATCCGTCGACACCGGTACCCGCGAGGTCACCCTGCAGGACGGCAGCCGCATCCCGTACAGCCGGCTGCTGCTGTCCACGGGTGCTGCTCCACGGCGCCTTCTTCTGCCCGGTGCGGACCTGCCGGGGGTGCGGTACCTGCGCCGGATGGGGGACTCCGACGCTCTTCGCGCCGCCATCACCGCGTCGAGTCGGGTCGTGGTCATCGGCGCCGGCTGGATCGGCTCGGAGGTTGCCGCCTGCGCGCGCCAGATGGGCGCCGAGGTCGCAATCATCGCCCCCGACGCCGTCCCGCTCGAGCGCGTCCTGGGGCCGAAGGTCGGCGCCGTCTACCGCGACCTGCACGCCGAGCACGGGGTCGACCTGCACCTGTCGACCCGGGTGGAGGCGATCGTCGGGGTCGGTGCCGCGCAAGGGGTTCGCACCACGGACGGCTCGGTCGTCGAGGGGGATGTGGTGGTCGTGGGAGTCGGCGTGTCACCGCGCGACGAACTGGCCCGAGACGCCGGGCTGACCCTGGCGGACGGCATCCTCGTCGATGAGTTCCTGCGCACCAGCGCCCCGGATGTCTTTGCCGCTGGTGATGTCGCTGCGACGTGGAACACCATGTACCACACACGAATTCGCATGGAACACTGGGCCAACGCCCTCAACCAGGGCCAGACCGCGGCGCGCAACATGCTGAGTCAGGACAGCCACTTCACGCCATACGCGAAGCTTCCGTACTTCTACTCCGACCAGTACGACTTGGGCATGGAGTACAACGGCTACGCCACCGGCTGGGACCGCGTCGTGCTGCGCGGAGACCGGTACGGACGGGAGTTTCTGGCCTTCTGGCTCAAGGACGGTCGCGTGCTCGCCGCCATGAACGCCAACGTCTGGGACCAAGGTGACCACATCAAGGCGCTCGTGCGCAGCTGCGCCACCATCGACACCGACGCCCTGGCAGACCCATCGGTCCCCCTGGCCGACCTGGCGTAGTCACGCGGGCGTGCCGGGGCCGCTGAGGCCGGGCGGCGTACTGGAAGTGGGACACGCTGGTGGCTGGGTCAGCCGTGGCGGTATTGGACTGGCACGGCGAGGAAGTCGCGGCGCTCAGCGAGGTGGAAGAGCCGATGTTCGGCGCCCTTGCGTCGCGACCAGGTGCCTGCAAGGGCGTGGTCCTGCGGCCCGGGCTCCTGCCGACGCCTCATGCGGTCACGCAGGAGGTCGTCGATGAGCCGTTGATGGCGCAAGTCTCTTGAGGGTCAGCACAAGACCGTGGCGGAGTCCTCCCAAACGCTGGGCGTCAGGACGGGCCTCATCACGCGGACCGGTTACCCCGCCAGGCCCCGTAAGCCTGTCACTCTCAAGAAGCTGCGCCCGGGGTTTATCTTGGCGCTGTGGACGCTCCCTCGAGTAACCCCCCAGCAGTCATCGACGTAGTCGGCCTGGTCAAGTCTTTCGGACGGACCAAGGTGCTCAACAAGCTCAACCTCAGCGTGGCCCAGGGTGAGGTCCACGGGTTCCTGGGACCCAACGGCGCCGGCAAGACCACCACGCTACGGATCCTGCTCGGCCTGCTGCGTGCCGATGCGGGCACCATGCACCTCCTTGGCCGCGATCCATGGATGGATGCGGTGGACCTGCACCGGCGGTTGGCGTATGTGCCCGGCGACGTGGCGCTGTGGCCCACTCTCACCGGCGGTGAGGTGATTGACCTGTTAGGCAGGCTTCGGGGCGGGTTAGACCCCCAGAGGCGGGCCAGCCTCATCGAGCGGTTCGAGCTGGATCCGACGAAGAAGGGCCGGGTCTACTCCAAAGGCAACCGGCAGAAGGTGGCGCTGGTCGCGGCGTTGGCCAGCGACGTGGAGCTGCTGCTCCTGGACGAGCCCACATCGGGCCTGGATCCCCTGATGGAGGCACAGTTCCGCCTTTACATCAACGAGGAGCGCGACGACGGTCGCACCGTACTGCTCAGTAGTCACATCCTCAGCGAGGTGGAGGCACTGTGCGACCGGGTGAGCATCATTCGCGAGGGGGCAGTGGTGGAAAGCGGGACGATGACCCAGCTGCGCCACCTTGCCCGCACCACGGTGTCAGCCGACCTGGCCACGATACCCGAGGGCCTTGCTGAGCTTCCGGGCGTGCACGACGTCGTGATCCACGGCCATCGGGTCACCGCCAGCGTTGAGCCCGGTGGCATGGCGCAGCTGATGGCGGCGTTGAGCGCCGGCGGAGTCACGGCCGTGACCAGCCAGCCACCCACGCTCGAGGAGCTGTTCCTGCGCCACTACCGGAAGACACAGCCGTGAGCGGCGACCTGATCGGGACCGTGGGGTTGGTCCGACTCGCGCTGCGCCGCGACCGCTGGGTACTACCGGCTTGGGTCGGCTTCTTCGCGGCGATGGTCGCGTTCTCCGCCTCCGCGACCGTTGGTCTGTACCCCGACGAGGCTTCCCGGGTCGCGGCAGCGAACACGATCAACGGCACGGCCGCGTTGGTCTCCCTCTATGGGCCGATCTTCGACCCGACGTCTCTGGGCGCCCTGTCCATGACCAAGATGACTGCGGTGTACGCCGCACTGATGTCGATCCTCATGGTCGCGCTGGTGGTACGGCACACCCGGGCCGAGGAGGAGGCCGGCACGCTTGAGCTGGTCGGTGCCGGCGTCGTGGGCCGGGGGGCTCCGTTGGCAGCCGCGCTGCTGGTGGTCGGCGCGGCCAGTTGCGTGCTGGGCCTGTTGTCAGCAGCCGGGCTGGTGGCGGCGGGGCTGCCGATCGGCGGCTCGCTGGCATTCGGCTCCGGTTGGGCCGCGACCGGGCTCTGCTTCGCCGCGGTAGCCGCCGTGGCGGCGCAGGCGACGACCGGCGGCCGGGCTGCCAACGGGCTGGGTTTCATGGTTGTCGCCCTGGCCTATGTGGCAAGAGCGATCGGTGACCTGGCCGCGGCCGGGCCGGGGTGGCTCTCATGGCTCTCCCCAATCGGCTGGAACGAACAGATCCGGGCATTCGCCGGTGACCGCTGGTCGGTTCTGGTACTGCCGCTGGTCGCGACCGCGCTGCTGGTGCCGGTCGCGTTCGCGCTGCGGCACCGGCGCGACCTGGGCTATGGGCTGCTGCACGACCGGCCCGGCCCCGCCGTGGGCCGCCTGAACTCTCCGATCGCCCTGGCGTGGCGGCTCCAGCGCCCTTTGCTGCTGGCCTGGACGGCGGGCTGCGCCGTTCTGGCCGTGATGATGGGCTCGATCGCTCACAACGTCGCGGGTCTGCTGAACTCACCGGGGATGGCCAAGATCATCCAGCAGCTCGGCGGCGAACAGGGACTGACTGATGCGTTCCTGGCCGCCGAGCTGGGCTTGGTCGGCACGATCATCGCCGCCTACGGCATCTCAGCGGTCACCAGGCTGCGTACGGAGGAGTCCGCTGGCCACGCCGAAGCCGTCCTGGCCGCCGCCACCGCCCGTACCGGGTGGGCGACCGGCCATTGGCTGCTCGTCGTGGCCGGGGTTGCCTGGCTGCAGCTGGTCGCTGGAGTGGCAACCGGACTGGGCCATGGCCTTGCGGTCGGAGACTCCAGCCAGATCCTGCGAATCACGGTCGCCTCGCTCGCCCGGGTCCCCGCTGCCTGGGTCATTGTTGGCCTTGTCGTCGCCATTTGGGGCCTGTGGCCGCAAGCGACCGCCATCGGTTGGGGCGCCTATGCGGCGTTCCTCGTCGTCGGTGAGTTCGGCCAGCTGTGGGGGGTGCCTCGATGGGTGATGGACATCAGCCCGTTCACCCACTCCCCGGTGCTACCCGGGCCCGGTGCCAATCTGGCCGGGATGGTGTGGTTGACGATGATCGCCGGTGCGTTCCTCGCGATCGGGACCGCAGCGTTCCGCCACCGTGACCTCGCCGGCTGAGCAGCAGCCGCTTCACAGATCACGACGACAACAGTTGACTCGTGGCCCGTGTTCGCGCGGAATACCCCCTAGGGTACTCTACGGACGAAAAGAGCCCACGGACCGGCCGTACACGACGTGACTGCCTGCTGGCGCCACTCGGGCGGCACCTCAGTCCGGGGGCTGGCTCTGGGTCAGTCGTCCCACTCGATCAGGACCTGGCCGCCTTGGACGGCGTCGCCAACGGCCACATCGACCGACTGGACCTTGCCGTCCTTAGGCGCAGTCACCTCGGTCTCCATCTTCATGGCCTCCAGCACCAAGAGGGTGTCGCCGGACTTCACGTCGGCGCCCGCCTCGATGAGCACCGTGACAACAGTGCCGGCCATCGGGGCTGTCAACGCGTTGGCAGAGGTCGCCGGGGTCTTGGCCGCGGTCGGGGTCATGGTGAAGGCAGACCCGCCACCCACCATGACAGCGCCCAGCGTGGGCAGGGGCTCCTCCTCCACCTCGACGTCAACGTCGAAGACCGACCCGTTGACGGTCACTTGCAGTTTCATGTCGTCCCTCGTCGAGCATGCGGTGTCAGTGTGGTCTGCCGGTCACCGTATCCGTGCAGGTCGGCGTGTGACTGCTGGGCCGCGGCGCGTCCCTGAGAGGCCCAGGTGCTGCCACGGCGCAGGTGAACCTGCTTGATGGTCGCACGCTTGCCAAGGTAGGCCGCGCAGGCGGCGGAGATGGCGAGCAGGACGTCCTCACTGACCTCCGGATGGCGCTGCGCCGCCTGTTCCTCCAGCATCTGGACGCGGCCCACAAGTTCGGCCACGAGGGCCTTCAGCTCGGCAATTGTGTCGTTGGTCTCGCTCATGCTGCCTCCTGATTCTTTCGGCGCGAGGTCGATCAGAGCGGGATCAGGCCATGCTTCTTCGGCGGACGCGGTTCGCGCTTGCCGGAGAGATTCTCCAACGCACGAGCAAGCTTGCGGCGGGTGTCGGACGGCTCGATGATGTCGTCGACCAGACCGCGTGCTGCCGAGACGTATGGCGTGGAGAAGGTATCGCGGTACAGCTGCACGAGCTCTGCCCGCTTCGCGACCGGGTCGTCGGCGCCGGCGATCTCCTTGCGAAAGACAATGCCCGCAGCACCCTGGGCGCCCATGACGGCGATCTCGGCAGTCGGCCAGGCGAACACCCGGTCGGCGCCCAGGTCCTTGCCGCACATGGCCAGGTATGCGCCGCCGTAGGCCTTGCGCAACACCACGGTGATCTTCGGGACGGTCGCCGCGGAGTAGGCATACAACAACTTCGCCCCGTGCCGGATGATCCCGCCGTACTCCTGGGTGATCCCGGGCAGGAAGCCGGGAACGTCCACCAAGGTGACCAGCGGAATATTGAAGGCATTGCAGAACCGGACGAACCGCGCGCCCTTGTCGGAGGCGTCGATGTCGAGCACACCCGACAGGGCGATCGGCTGGTTTGCCACAAATCCGACCGTGCGCCCGGTGATGCGGCCCAAGCCCACGACGAGGTTGGGGGCAAACCCGGCATGGACCTCCAGGAAGTCACCCAGGTCGGCGAGCCTGAGTATGACCTCGCGGACGTCGTAACCCTTCTTCGGGTCATCGGGGATGACGTCGTTGAGGCTTTCGTCTCGCTCCACACCGTCATGGCCGGGGACGAACGGCGGCTCCTCGGTGTTGTTGCTCGGCAGGAAGCTGAGCAGCTTCTTGGCGATCAGGATGGCCTGGTGGTCGTCATCCGCCACGAAGTGCGTCACCCCGGAGCGCACCATATGGGCAGCAGGTCCGCCCAGCTCCTCGGCAGTCACGACTTCCCCGGTGATCTGCTTGATCACCTCTGGGCCGGTGATGAACATCCGGGACGCCCGGGTCTGGATGATGAAATCCGTCAACGCCGGAGAGTACGCCGCGCCACCGGCGCAGGGGCCGGCGATGATCGAGATCTGGGGCACCGCACCCGACAGCGCGACGTTCTGGAAAAACACCTTGCCATAGCCGGACAGGGAGTCGATGCCCTCCTGGACGCGGGCACCACCGGAGTCGTTGAAGAAGACGAACGGGGTGCCGTTGTCCAACGCCGAACGCATCGTGTCGGCTACCTTGACCGAGTGCATCTCACCGGCAGAACCACCGGCAACACTGAAGTCCTGACTCGCAACATGGACCGGGCGACCAAGCACGGCTGCCGCGCCGGTGACCACACCGTCGGCCGGCATGACCGCGGTGTCCATCCCGAACAACGTGGTGCGGTGCTGGGCGAGCATCCCACTCTCTTCAAAGCTGAGCGGGTCGACCAACTCGGCAATCCGCTCGCGCGCAGTCAGCTTGCCGGCATCGTGCTGTTTGGCGTGACGCTTCTCGCCACCGCCAGCGATGACCTCGTCGCGGCGAGTGCGTAGTTCAGCGATCCGCTCCAGCATCGTCGTGGGCTTGGGTTGGGTCGGGCTCTTGGCCATTGCCGAAGTCATCTTCCTCAAGCGGGCTTGACGGCAACGGAGTTCTTCTTGCCGTTGATGGTGATCACGTACTTGATCGGGCCGCGTACCGGCCCAGTTGTGGAATCGGTGGCGCCAGCAGCACGCTCTGCCTCCAGCTCGGCCGGGTCCTTGCCAACATTCTTGGGGCCATCTGCGCGGGTGGCAAAGAAGCCCGGCGCCACCTTCGGGAACATGGCGTAGGTCAACACGTCTTCGTCGGAGCCATCGAAACCGTCGATGGCCTCAGCCTCGGTGCGCAGGGCAGACCATTCGGAGGCGATGAGGTCGGCCGGACGCTGCGTGATGGTCTCTTTGCCGGTCTGGGCCTTAGCCAAGGCAACAACCTCAGCATCCTTCTCGCCCATGGTGTAACCGTAGTACCCGAGCATCAGGTCGGCGAACTCGGCGGTCAGTACCTTGTAGCGGCCCATGATCACGTTGAAAACGGCCTGAGTGCCCACGATCTGGCTGGATGGTGTGACCAACGGTGGATAGCCGGCGTCCTTACGCACCCGCGGCACCTCTTCGAGCACCTCACGCAACTGATCACCAGCGCCCTGCTGCTTGAGCTGAGACTCCATGTTGGAGATCATGCCTCCGGGGATCTGGCTGTCGAAGATGTCGGTCTCGACGTTGAACGAGGACATGAACTGCACGTAACGAGGCTTGATCTCGGCAAAGTGACTCTTGATCTTGCCCAGCCTCACCTTGTCGAGGTCGGCGATGAAACCCGTGCCCTCAAGCATCTCTTGCAGCGACTCGGTCGGGTTGTGACCCGGGCCCAGCGACATCGAGCTGATGGCCGTGTCGACGACATCCGCGCCGGCTTCGATAGCCTTCATCAGCGAAACCAGGGTGACCCCGGTGGTCGCATGGCAGTGCACATTGATCTGCATATCGGGGATCTCGGCCTTGATGGCCGACACAATGTCGTAGGCAGGCTGCGGCTTGAGCAGTGCAGCCATGTCCTTGATGGCCAGGGAGTCGACGCCGAGATCAGCCAGCTCGCGAGCCTGGCGAACGTAACCGTCGATCGTGTGCAAGGGGCTGGTCGTGTAGCAGATGGTGCCCTGAGCGTGCTTGCCGACCTTCTTGACAGCGGCGATGGCTCGCTCAACATTGCGGGTGTCGTTCAGGGCGTCAAACACCCGGAACACATCCATACCGTTCTCGGCGGCCCTCTGGACGAAGTGGTCAACAACGTCATCACCATAGTGGCGGTAGCCCAACAGGTTCTGGCCCCGTAGAAGCATCTGCAGGCGGCTGTTGGGAAGGAGCGAGCGGAACGTTCGTAGCCGTTCCCAAGGGTCTTCGTTGAGGAACCGGATGCAGGCGTCGAAGGTGGCACCACCCCAACACTCGACACTCCAGTACCCAGCGCCGTCGATGTCCTCACAAGCACCCACCATGTCTTCCAACGCCATTCGAGTTGCCATCAAGCTCTGGTGCGCGTCCCGGAGGGCAAGCTCAGTGACACCGATCTCTCGCTGCGTATCCACACAGTCGAGTATGTCCCAAATGTGTTCTCTCGCAAGGTGTTGGATCGGCCCACCGAACGAAGTCGCACGAACCCGGCGCAACAGCGCCCTCGGAGAACCACTATCCGAAGCGGCAGCCGAGCCGCCGCCATGCCCACCGTGCGATTCGGTGACCACATCCCAACAATCGTCACGACGCGAATAGACACCTCCTGGAAGAGCGAGGCCAGCTTGGTCGCAGGGATGGCGCGCCGGCCGAGGGTGGCCTGCCAGTGCGCCACGGAGGTCAGCAGAACGAGGTCGGGGCCCACGAGGACACCTGCCATCTGCGTTGCCTCGATCGCGCCCATACCGCGAAGAGGTGCGTGCGGGTTGGTCAGCGGGCCAGGGAGCCCATCGGGTCCCAAGCGGGCAGCACGATCGGCTCGGACTCCGAAGCGACCAGCAGCTCCGGCGGCAGCTGGTCACGGCGTGCGGCGATCTCGAACACGTGCTCGTCGAACCAGTTGTCGTTCATCGTCCAGAAGCCCTTGTCGGCTTTCTCGTCGCCCCAGCTGTTCTCGACACGCCACTTGCGCGGGCTCCCGTCGACGACATCGACGCCGGTGAACAGCATCGCGTGGGTCATCAAGGTGTCATGCAACGCCAACCGATCGGCCTTGTCGAGGGAAAAAGATACGTCGTACACAGACTCGAGGTCGTAAAGGCGGGCGTCCCAGATACCAAGGTCGTTGTTCCGCATCTTGCCTACGTCGCAACCGAACCACACCGGCCTGCCTCCGACGATGGCGTCCATGGCGGCCTTCTTCATGACCGCCATGTCGACGTTGAGGTAGACCACGGGGGGTCCACCGACGACGTTCCCGAGGTAGTCCACGGTGAAGGTCCGCCCCTTCGGGCTGCTCGGCCGGGGGTCGTCGACTAGGCAGACGTAGTCATCCAGCGGAACCCGGGCGTACTTCGCCGCGAACTCCTTCGGCGTCATCTCACCGTCGCGGTGGAACACCCGGTCCTTGTCGGCCCACTGCCAGAGAAAACGCTCCGGCGGGGTGCCCAAGTGGATGCAGAGAATGCGGTAAACGGCCTCCACGATGCGCTGCTTGTGCTCCTGCTGCTCCTCGGCGGGGCAGCCCCGCAATTCCAACGCGCCCTGGCGTAGGACGCTCTGCAGGATCTCGTTCATCCGCGCAGTCTTGGACGAGCTTTGCGTCTCCGGCATGACGGACTTCGGCACGACCCCGTGCTTGGCGACGAGCGCGACGAACATGTTCCACTGCCCACCGTCATTGGTCACCTCGGAGAGCAGAAACGCGACCGTGCGATCGTCCAAGTCCCGGTCCGCGGTCTCAATCATCGCCTCGAGGAAGTAGTTTGCCCGCTCAAGCTTGTCCCAGAACATGAGGTGGTTCTGGGAAAACTCGAACTCCTTGCGATTCATGGCCTGCGCGGCGCCCACCCGCAGGAGGTTTAGTCCCGCGAACAGCCAGCAGCGCCCGCTGTGCTTCTGGTTTGTGACACTCCAGTCGTCGAGCAGGTTCGACACTGTCGTGTCGGTCCCGACGACGACCTCCCGGTCCAGGGCGACCTCGTCGATCGACGTTTGCGCCACGGCGTTCTGAGCCACGCGGTTCTTAGGGCTGGCCGAGAACTGCTTGCGCATCAGCTCTAGGTCGGTCTCGGACAGGTTCGTCGACATAGGTGCTCCGTGGGGTCCATTGGTTGCGGCGAGGTACTCACCCTAGACCCGGCATCGGGCGCTACTTAATGGCGGCGACTACGGCACCTCTGAGCTCGCCGACCTGTTCGGGTCGCCTTTTCCACCGTCTACCTGCCGGTGAGCGGGAGAGGGCTCGCGCCGGCGTGGGCGGTGAGACCACGCCTTCGTCGTCTTGATGCTGCGGCGGCGCGCCCGCACCTCGGGTGGGACGGTCCACTGCTGGGCGATGATCGTCTTGGCTCGCTCGGCGGTGACAGGCTCGCCGTTGATGTCTCACACGACGCAGGGCATGCCGCGGGCCATCACCGCCCAGGCGCACTCGGCCAGGTGTGCTGCCACGACACACAGTGCCTTGGCGTGGTTGGCGCCGCGTTCGACCATCTGTATGTAGTAGATCTTCGCGAGCTGAGGATCTTCCTTGCGGCGGTATCGGCTGCGCGGAAGAACGTCGCCTCCAGCAGAGACGAGCCGGCCTTGGACACGGGTTGTCCTTTGCGGTCGGTGTTCCCGGTCTCGCTCGCCCGCGGTGCAAACCCGCAGTAGGACTTGAACTGGGCACCAGTGGGAAACGTCCGGCACGCCCGATCGCCGCGGCCAGAACTGGTCCGCCGACCTTTGCGGACCCCGGGTAGGGACCGGGCCAGCTGATCGCCATCGGCCCACCTGTAGGCCTCCTCCCGTCGCGTGCATGGACCGCGAGCTCAGCCTGGATCGCTTTCAACAGTCGAACTTCGGTGACGACCTCGGCGGCCAGGTCCTCCCACGCGATCGCGGGGGTGGTCCCCATACAGCTCGACGGCTGCCGTGGCGGCGTGGCGCCACTGCCCGGCCCGATGGCAGTGCAACGTCCGCGTGGGCGGTCGTCACAGGGTTGCGCCCGGTTCAGTTCTGACGGTGAGTTGGTTGGCGGGTCGGTAGACCTGGGCTCCGTTGGAGGCGAACCCTGCGGCCTTCTGGTTCATGCCGGCCTCGAGCGCGCTCCGCTCATCTAGCCCGTGCTCGGCGGCGTTGCGGCGAAGACGTCGTGGGTGATCTGCGGGGCGCAGAACTCGGGCCCGCACATGGAGCAGAAGTGCGCGGTCTTGGCTGGCTCGGCAGGCAGTTTCTCGTCGTGGAAGGAGCGCGCAGTGTCGGGATCGAGGGCGAGGTTGAACTGGTCGTTCCAGCGGAACTCGAACCGCGCCTTGGACAGTGTGTCGTCCCAGAGCCGGGCGCCGGGGTGGGCCTTGGCGACGTCCGCGGCGTGCGCCGCCAACTTGTAGGTGATGACCCCGCACGCAGGCCGCGCCGGGGCAAGATCTCCCTCGATGCCGTGTGGGAGCTCTTCGCTGCCGGCCAGGGCCACCTCGGGCTGACCACGCGTGCAAACTACCGATCCGCGTTGGGCATGCGGGTGCAGCCCCAGTTCGGCACCTGGCCCATCAACCGCATTGGTCACAGTGACATCGCCGGCTGGGTTCACACCACGCAGGCACGGCGACAAGCCCGACAGCATCCGATACGCCCATCGGGTGCTGTCACTGCTGCTGGACCTCGCGGTCAGGGACCGGCGCCTACACAGGAACGACGCGAAGGACGTCAACCTCCCGAAAGTGCCTCCGGCCCGCAAGGGTTCCTTACGGTGCAGCAGGTGCACGACCTGGCCGAGGCCCTTGACGCGCGGCCGGTGGCCGAGAACCAGCGCCGACGCACCGCCGACAACGCGCGGATGGAGCGATGGCGCGAAGAGTCCTCCAAAGGCATCACTGCTGGACAAGAGCGTGGGCGCAAGCCGATGCTCTCCCTGCAAGGGGTACGACCCGGCCCCGGGAGCGATGTCGTCATGGTCTTCGCCTACTGCGGCCTTCGGTGGTCGGAGCTCGCGGCGCTTCGCGTCTGCGACGTCGACCTGACCGCGCACCGGTTGTCGGTGGTCGAGCGCACGACGGGAAATAGGCGGCCGACTGGACACTGCAGCCCCGAAAGCCAACAAGGCACGACAGGTCGCGATCCCCCGCACCGTGGCGAGAGTGCTGGAAGCTGAGATTGAGGGTCGCCCGCCCGATGATCTCGTCCTCACGACTGCGCACGGTCAACCCCTGCGCAACCTCAACTGGCGGCGTGACGTGCGATTGAAACCAGGTCTGCGCGGATCTCGGCCTTGACGACCTGACTCCCCATGACCTTCGTCGGACTTTCGGCAGCCTGGCCAGGCTCGCCGGAGCGGACCTGAAGTACATCCAGAAGGTGATGGGGCACTCCTCGATCACCGTGACGGCCGAGATCTATGCCCGGCTGCTCGACAGCAAGTTGGACCAAGTCAGCGATGCCCTGGATGCGCTCACAGAGGGCGTCGCAGAGTCCGTGTATGCCCAAAATACGCCTACGCGAACCCCGCCCGTCGTCTGGACGTGCGCCATGGGAAGGCGCGACACATCAGTCCTTCATAAGAGCCAGAGGCCCCGCAATTTGGCGGAGTGTGTGACCCCCTTGAGACCCCAGCGGTCTTTCTGCTCAGCGCACAGACTCGAACTGCAGCCGCAGGCCGGTCTTCTCCTCAAGCTGCTCAAGAGTGAACTCGCCGAACAGCTCGCGCACCACCACGCGCTTCTCGCCGAGGTCGAAGACGGCGTGGTCCGTGTAGACGGTGTTCACGCATCCGATCCCGGTCAGAGGGTAAGTACAATCCTCGACCAGTTTGCAGTGCCCGTCGCGCGTGAACAGTTCCATGATCACGAAAACCTGTTTCGCGCCGATCGCGAGGTCCATGGCGCCACCAACCGCGGGAATCGCGTCCTCGCCGCCGGTGTGCCAGTTGGCCAGGTCGCCGGATGTCGAAACCTGGAACGCGCCAAGCACGCAGATGTCGAGGTGGCCACCACGCATCATCCCGAAAGAGTCGGCCTGGTGGAAATATGAGGCTCCCGGCAGTTCGGTGACCGGGATCTTGCCGGCATTGACCAGGTCAAAGTCGATCTCGTCGCCAGTCGCGACAGGGCCCATCCCGAGCATGCCGTTCTCGGTGTGCAGGATGATTTCCCGATCGGATGGCAAGAAGTTCGAGACCTTCGTCGGCAGCCCGATCCCCAGGTTCACGTAGGCGCCCTCTGGAATGTCCTGGGCGACGCGACTTGCCATGCCATCACGGCTGAGTGCACCTTTCATTGCTGCGCCTTTCTCATACGCCCCGCGTTGCCGACGGCAGTTTGCCGCCCACCTCGACGATCCGTTCCACGAAGATTCCAGGAGTCACAACCGCTTCCGGATCCAGCTCTCCGACCCCCACGATCTTGCTCACCTGGGCGACCGCCGTTGTTGCGGCGCTTGCCATCAGCGGGCCGAAGTTCCTGGCTGTCTTGCGGTAGATCAGATTTCCAAGCCGATCGCCGTGGTGCGCCTTGATCAGCGCGTAGTCGGCGTTCAGCGCATCCTCGAGGACGTGGTCGCGACCGTTGATTCGCCGCGTCTCCTTGCCCTGTGCCAAGGTCGTTCCGAATGCGGTAGGGGTGAAAAAGCCGGCAATACCAGCTCCGCCAGCCCTGATGCGCTCGGCGAGCGTGCCCTGAGGCACCAGCTCGAGTTCCAGCTCCCCCGCCCGGTACAACCCGTCGAAGATCTGCGAGTCCGACTGGCGCGGGAACGAGCAGATGATCTTGCGCACCCGCCGGGCTCCCAGCAGCGCAGCCAACCCGGTCTTGCCGTTGCCGGCGTTGTTGTTGACGATGACGAGGTCGCGGGCACCCTGCTCGAGCAGTGCGTCGATCAGTTCGACGGGCTGACCGGCGGTTCCAAACCCGCCAACCATCACGGTCGCGCCGTCCGGGATGTCCTGCACGGCCACAGTTGCGCTCTCGGCAATCTTCGAAATCATTGGTCTCTCTCAACGGTCTAGAAGGGGTACCGCTCGATGTCGCTCTGCATCGTCACCCACTGGGTTTCGGTGAATGCTTCGATGTTTGCATCCGCCCCACCGAGCCGCGAACCAGTTCCGGATGCTCCGAGACCGCCGAAACGGGATGGCCGGCTCATGGTCAACCGTCTGTTCATTGATATGCACGATGCCGCTGTGCATGCGGTCGGAGAGCGCCAGACCGCGTAGAGCACCGTTGGTGAGGATGGCCAGCGACAGGCCGTTTTCGCTCTGGTTGACGATGTCCACAGCCTCGTCGAGCGATGAGAACTTCATCACCAGGGCGACCGGACCGAAGACCTCCTGCTCAAACGCAGGATGATCCGGAGCGCTATCCGCCAACACTGTCGGCCGGTAGAACAAGCCCTCGTAGGTGCCGCCCGCGCTCAGCCTCGCGCCCGCGTTGATGCGCCCGGTGACGAGCGAGTGGATGCGATCACGCTGGCCGGCATCGATGACCGGGCCGAGCGGGGCATCCGTCGTCGCGCCGCCGCCGACCGGGAGGCGGTTGGCTGTGGCCGACAGTCGTTCGACGTACTCGTCATAGATGTTCTCGTGCACGAGATGGCGACCGGTAGTCATGCAAACCTGACCCTGGTGCAGGTACGAGCCCCAGGCGCCGGCCGATACCGCAGCGGGCACATCGACGTCGTCGAGCGCCAGCATGGCGTTGTTGCCTCCGAGTTCGAGGTGAACGCGCTTGAGGTGCTTCGCCCCGAGCTCACCGACCGCGCGGCCGCCGCCGGTTGATCCAGTGAAGGAGATCACCCGCACGGACGGCTCGACCACCAGGGCGCTGCCGGCCTCGATGCCGCCCGGGAGCACGTAGAAGACCCCCTCGGGCAGACCGGCCTCGCGCAGGACCGCCGCGAGGGCGGGCCCGCCTGAGACCGCGGTGCGCAGGTCGGGCTTAAGGACGACTGCGTTGCCGAGCGCGAGCGCGGGGCAACCGACCGAATGGACAAGATCTGTGGGAAGTTGAACGGCGAGATGACCCCGACCGTGCCAACCGGGATTCGACGGGCGAGGCTCAGACGGGGCTTGCCGCTTCGCAGCATCTGGCCAAATGGCGCCATCGCGATGGCGGATGCTGCGTAATACTCTCCGGAGACCACATGCAACTCGAACGCGGCCTTGCCTTTCGCGGATCCGACTTCACGGATGAGCCAGCCGCTGAGCACATCGCAGTGCTTCTCGATCAGGTCGCCCGCACGGCGGAGCACCGCTGAGCGTTGTTCGTAGGTCGCAGCTGCCCAGGACTTCTGGGCTGTGGCTGCGGCTGCGGCGGCTCGGGACACGTCTTCGCTGTCGGCCACGCCGTAACGGCCGATCTTGTTGCCGGTGACCGGCACCATGATGTCGTGACTGCCGCCATTGCTGGCGACCCAGCCCGAACTGAAGACCCTTCCATCCCACTCACTGGGTACGGAGAACGCCAGCCCGACCAACATCGACGTCTTGATAGATCGCTTCATGCGTCACTCCATTGTGGCGGGGACCCTGGTCGTGGTGGGTTGTTTGTTCGGGATGCGAACGAGTGTTCTCCAGATGGTACGTGAACGGAGAGTACCCGTCAAGGAAACTCGGATGACATCCGTCGAGAAGGCCCAAGTGCGCTCGCGCGGCAGCTGATTGAGGACTTGCCGTCACTGTGGGCATGTCCGGCGGCCAGTTCGCCGTATCGCCGCCACAACTGCAGCCCCACCGTGCGTTACAGATCGCGTGAGTTGCCTGCGGGCCCTTTCGCCAACGCGACCACTTCGTTGGGCTAGCTGGGACTGATTCCGCTGGTCTTCGGCTGCGAGAATGGCCGGGACGCTGTCAGGTCCTTGCTGATCCGTTCCGCGGCGAGCTGCAGCGGCGGCAGCAGGTTGTCGTGGATCGACTCGACGGTGTGGCTGCTGGCCGTCGTGGACACATTGATGGCCGCGATGACGCTGCCCGAACTGTGCAGGATGGGCACAGCGATCGAGCGGAGGCCCTCCTCAAGCTCCTGGTCGACGATCGCCCAGCCTTGCACCCGCACGTAGGCAAGTTCTCGCACCAGCGCTTCTCGCGATGTGATGGTATGCGAGGTCAGGCCCTCGAAGTCGATGCCGTCCAGGTGCTCGTCGAGTTCCTCGGGGCTGAACGAGGCCAGTAGCACACGTCCCATCGACGTGGCGTATGCCGGGAAACGAGTGCCGATACTGATGCGCACGGACATGATGCGGCGGGCGGGAACGCGTGCGACGTACACAACGGATGTTCCCTCGAGCACGGATGCGGAGGTCGACTCGTGGATGCTGGCCGCCAGCTGCTCAAGGTGCGGCTGCGCGATCTCGGGAAGCGACAGGGCAGATAGGTAGCTGAAGCCCAGTTCGAGCACGCGCGGTGTGAGGGCGAACATGCGGCCATCGGTCTTCACATAGCCGAGCTCGACCAGCGTGAGGAGGAACCGCCGGCTCGTCGCCCTGGTGAGTCCGGTCCTGCGCGCGATATCGCTGAGCGTCATCTGCGGGTGATCGCCGTCGAATGCTCGGATGACACTGAGCCCGCGAGCCAGCGATTGCACATACGGCCCGCTCTGTTCAGGAGCAGTGTCGGCACTCTCGGTCGAACCCAGGCTCTTCGCGGTATTCGTCATCCCTCTATCATCCCGGTCGGACTGAAAGGGTTCGAACAGGCTCGCACTCATCGTTCGAGGACAATCGCCAGGCCCTGCCCGACCCGATACAGATCGCAGCCACTCCGACTCCCCCGCCACGGCGCGCCAGTTCGTGAGCGACGTGGCCGACGAGACGGGCTCCGGATGCCCCCAGTGGATGTCCGTTGGCGATCGCGCCACCGTGGATGTTCACCTTCGCGGGATCCAGCTCTGGCCAGAGGTTCAGGCAGGCGAGGCTCTGCGAGGCGAACGCCTCGTTCAGCTCGACCACGTCGACGTCTGCCCAGGTCTTGCCCGCCCTGGCCAGCGCCCGGTTGGCCGCTTCGACGGGGGCGATGCCGAACACGTCCGGGTCGTTATCTGCGACGCCGCGCGAGACGATTCGTGCCAGGGGCTCGGACCCGACAGGCGCCTTCTCCGACCCGATGATGAGAGCTCCTGCGCCGTCGTTGAGCGGGGAGGAATTGCCAGCGGTGACAGTTCCTTCCGGTCGGAATGCCGGCCTCAGCGCCGCGAGGGCTTCGAGAGAGGCGTCCCCCCGGATGCCTTCGTCACGATCCAGTGCCGCCCCGGGAACCGGGGTCACTTCGCCGTCGTAGATTCCGGCATCCCAGGCTGCGGCGGCATTCAGGTGGCTGGCAAGCGTGAAGGCATCCTGCTCCTCGCGGGAGATGCTGTACCGATCGGCCAGGATCTCCGCTGTCTCGCCGAGCGGGATGCTCCATTGGCTGGGCATCTCCGGATTCACCATGCGCCAGCCGAGGGTTGTCGAGTGCATGCTCTCGCGGGTGCTGGGGTATGCCCTCGATGGTTTGAGTACGACCCAGGGGGCGCGGCTCATCGACTCGGCCCCGCCGGCGAGGATGAGCTCGGCATCCCCGGTCTCAATCGCTCGGCTCGCCTGGATCACCGCTTCGAGGCCCGAGCCGCACAACCGGTTCACGGTTGAGCCAGGCACCGAGGTGGGAAAGCCAGCCAGGATGGCTGCCATCCGCGCGACGTTGCGGTTGTCTTCGCCTGCCGCGTTAGCATCGCCCAGGATCACGTCGTCCACCAGCGAGGGCTCCAGTTTCGGATGGCGGGCGACAATCTGGGCAAGAACGTGGGCCGCGAGATCGTCCGGTCGCACCTCGCTCAGTGCCTTGCCGTAGCGGCCGAACGGCGCGCACGGCATCGTAGACGAAGCTGGTGGACATACGATCCCGAACTCTTGTGTACGCAGAGTGAACTAATGTTCGAAATACTGTATCATCGGGGATCACCCGGCAGTGCCCCTGGGTGTGCAAGAAAATGCCCCTGGGTGTGCGAGAGGACGGCAACGTGGCTAGGCGGACAACCATCACGACTCAGGTAGCGATCATCGGAGGCGGCCCGGCGGGGCTTCTACTCTCCCATCTGCTGCGACGGTCAGGTATCGAGAGCGTCGTGCTCGAATTGCGTGACCGGGACTACACGATTCAACGAGTCCGGGCCGGAGTGCTCGAGAACAACGCAGTGCAACTCCTCACCGATGTCGGACTGGGTGAGAGGCTGCACCGCGAGGGGCAGCGCCACGACGGTATCTACCTGCAGTATGGCGGGCAACGTCACCACGTCTCGTTCCGCGACCTGGTAGGGCGCTCAATCTGGGTCTACGGCCAGCAGGAGGTCGTGAAAGATCTCCTCGAGGCGCACGACGCGGCAGGCACCCCCGTGCGGTACGGGGTGTCCAACGTGCAACTGGAGAATCTGGAAGATGGCCCCGTCATCGTGCGCTTCACCCAGGGCGGCGGAGACTTCGAGCTGAGCGCCGACTTCGTCGCCGGCGCGGACGGCGCGCACGGCGTATGTCGGCCCAGCATCCCGGCGACAGAGAAGAAGGCCCTTCAGCGGGAGTATCCATTCGGTTGGCTGGGCATCCTGGCGCGTGTGCAGCCGTCCACCGACGAACTCATATACGCGCTGCACGAGCGGGGTTTCGCCATGCACAGCATGCGCTCGCAAACCGTCAGCCGCCTCTACCTGCAGGTCGACCCGCACGAAGACATCTCTAACTGGCCCGATGATCGCATCTGGCAGGAGCTGGATGTCAGGCTTGGCACCCCGGGCTGGACACTCAAGCACGGAGAGATCTTCGACAAGAGCATCACCCCGATGCGCAGCCTGGTGAGCGACCCGATGCGTTTCGGCAAGTTGTTCCTGGTCGGCGACTCCGCACACATAGTGCCGCCTACGGGCGCGAAAGGCCTGAACCTCGCTCTCGCCGATGCCAGTTACCTGCACGACGGACTGGTCGCCTGGTACCGCAGCGGCGACGCGAGCGGGCTCGACGAGTACTCGCCGAGATCGCTTCAGCGCGTCTGGCAGATCCAGCATTTCTCCGCCTGGATGACCAAGATGTTGCACCGCTTCAACGAGTCGCCCGATTCCGATCACCTGGAGGAGGTCGCCTTCGACTACCAGGCGCAGCTCGGCCAGCTCAGCCAGCTCTGCGGTTCAGAACGCGGAATGGCGCATCTGGCCGAACTCTATACGGGCTTGCCATTCCTCACCCATCCTCATTGAGCTCGTCGGCGCCTAGTTCGTCAACACCGAGTTCGTCAACACCGGGCTCTGACAGAACCTCTTGCGCGACCCGGAACGCCGAGTTCGCGGCGGGCACCCCGCAGTAGATAGCGCTCTGCAGGATAATCTCCTTGATCTCGTTCTGAGTGAGTCCATTCTTCAGCGCGCCACGAACGTGCATGGCCAGCTCTTCGAAATGACCGTGCGCGATGAGGGCGGTGAGTGTGACGGCACTTCGCATCCGCCGTTCCAGCCCGGGCCGCGACCAGATGTCCCCCCAGGCGTAACGGGTGATGAGGTTCTGGAAGTCGGCGGTGAAATCGGTGGTGCCGGCGCCCGCGCGGTCAACATGGGCATCGCCGAGCACCGCCCGACGAACCGCCATGCCGTCATCGAAGCGTTCCTGATCGGTGCGGTCACTCATGACGCGTCCCCTTCGTGAAGAAGTCAATGAGGAGCTGAGCGACCCGACTCGGCTGCTCTGCCGGAGCCAGGTGACCGGCATCGGCAACCTCGATAGCCCGCCCGCATTGGGTGGCCAAGGCCATGGCCTCCACCATGCTGGGCGGTGCCACCGAGTCGAATTGGCCTGAAAGCGCAAGCAGCGGCGTCCCGATCTCGCCCAGCCTCCCGCGAACGTCGTAGCCGGCAAGCGCCTCGCAGCACAGCGCGTAGCTCTCGTCGTCCGTGTCGCTCAGCGTGTGCAGCAGGCCGCTGGCCACACGTGAGTTGGCAGCGATGAAGGCGGGGCCGAACCATCGTTTCGCCGACGCCCCGACCAGGGCGGCGGTCGACTGCTGCCGCACGAGCTCGGCGCGTTCAGACCACGCGCCGGGCTCTCCGAAGACCGCAACGGAACAAACAGTCGAAACGGCATCGAGACGTTCCGGATGCCTCAGCGCCAGCTCAAGGCCGACCGCCCCGCCGAGCGAGACCCCGGCGTAGGCGAAGCGATTCACATTCCGTTCGTCGGCGAGGACGACCACGGCATCCGCCAGCTCGGCAACTGTGAATGGCCCGCCCGCAGGGCGGGAGAAGCCGTGGCCGGGCAGGTCCCAGCTGAGGATGGAGAAGTGCTCGGAGAGCAGTTCCGAAGCGGCGTCCCACAGCGGGGCAGCCGTGCCGAGGGAGGGGCCGAGGATGAGCAGCGGCGCGCCGCTGGCACCACCGCTGGCTGCGGTGATCGCTGGAACCGTCACGCGATTCCTTCCGCATGCCGCAGCGCCCGGTCGATCAGGTCCTCGTTCGCCCCCAGATAGTTCAGGGGGTCGAGCAGCTCATTAATGCGCTCGTCGCTCCAGCCCTTGAGTTCTGAGCGCAGCGACTCGTGCAGGCTCTGCGAGTCGTCTGCCGCCTGCACGACCAGCTGTCTCACGTGATCCTTGCCGAGAATCGGACCCGCGACGAGCATGATTCGTTCGCCCACGATCAGCGGGCCGGTGATGGCGAGATTGGCTCGCATCCGTTCGCGGTCGATCCTGAGGCCAGGCAAGAGCCCGACCGCGAGGGAGGCCGCGCCGCCGGCAAGGCGCAGCAACTCGCGGAGCGTCTGCCACTCGACGTGCCAGGCGCCATCGGGGCGCTCGTCGACCGCCAGGGCACTGCGATGCAGCTCCGCCGCGAGGCCCGGCGACTTCCGTGCTGCGGCCTGCATCAGCACGCTGAGCACCGGGTTCTGCTTCTGCGGCATCGCGGATGACCCGCCCGCATTGGCCTCGTGGAGCTCGGCGATCTCGGTTCTAGACAGGAGCGAGATGTCTGCCGCGACCTTGCCGAGGGCATCGCACACCCCGGCCAGGGCGTCGCCGAGCCTGGTGATCGGAGCTCGGTGGGTGTGCCAGGGAAGCGTCGGTGCCCGCAACCCCACCTCGGCTGCGAAGGCGTCAACAATTTCGAGCTCTCGGCCGGGTCCCAGTTCCCGGAATGAAGCCAGTGTTCCTGCTGCCCCGCCGAGCTGCGCGGGCAGGGCAGCGGCGATGACGGTCAGCACACGGGATGCGTCGACGACGCCGACCAGCCAGCCGGCCGCCTTCAGCCCAAACGTGGTCGGCACGCTGTGCTGCGTGAGCGTGCGCCCGGCCATCACGGTGGTGCGGTGTCGATCGGCCAGGCCTGCCAGCGCGGACACCACCGTGTCGAGATCGGCGGACAGGATCCGGATGCTCCGCTGGGCAACCAGCATCAGCGCGGTGTCCAGGATGTCCTGGCTGGTCGCACCCAGGTGCACCAACCCGGCAGTTCCAGGGTCCACGCTTGCCACCGCGACTCTGAGTTCGGCCAGGAGCGGGATGATCGGGTTGCCATCGCTGCGAGAGCGGCGCGCGGCCTCCGCAGTATCGATGACGACATCTGCCGCGACGCTGCGGATTACAGCAGCGGCCGCTTCCGGCAAGAGTCCGCTTCGCGCTTGTGCGGCGGCCAGACCGACCTCCGCGTCGAGCATCGCCCGCAGCACGGCAACATCGCCTGTCTCGACAGCAACCGGGGTACCTGCCCAGACGGGCGAGAGAAGTCCGAAGTCGACGCCCGGATCTGGACCGCTGCTATCCGAAGTCAAGAAAAACCGTCTCATCCTCACCCTGAAGGTGGAAGTCATGCCGCAGTGAGCCGTCCGGTTCGCGGCAGGCAATCAGGGTGGTCCGCCGACCGGCCGGTAGAGAGGAGAGAAGCGGGTCGGCGACGAGCGCGTCAGCGGGCTCAGGCAGGTAGATGCGGCTGTGCAGCTTGTCGGTGAGGCCGCGCGCGAAAACGAGCACCGAGAAGAAAGGAACAGAGCTGCTGTCCGGCAATGCGCCGGGCTCGAGCGTCCAGAACTGGAAGACGCCGTCGAGATTCGTGGCAGACCGCCCGAAACCGGTGAAGCTGTGGCCGTCCCGGTGCAGTGACCCGCGCGTGGAGGGGATGTCCCCGTTCTCGTCGGGCTGCCAGAGTTCGACCACCGCATCCGGAATCGGCTCGCCTGCGCCGTCGTATACCGTGCCGGTGAGCAGCACTGCCCGTGGGTGGTGCGGCGGAACCAGTTCCGGCCCACCTTCGTACGGCAGCGCGAAGCCGAAGAACGGGCCGACTGTCTGGCCGGGAGTGGGTAAAGGCTTCTCGCTCACGCGTCGACTCCTTCGGACTCGAACCAGGTGCTCTGTTGGCCGGTAAGGACTATGTCCCAGCGGTAGCCGAGTGACCACTCCGGCGAGGTCAGAGAGTGGTCGTAGTTCGCGACAAGCCGGGCGCGCGCCGCGGGGTCGACGATCGAGTTGTAGATCGGGTCGAGCGGGAACAACGGGTCGCCCGGGAAGTACATCTGGGTGATGATCCGTTGCGTGAACGCGTTGCCGAACATCGAAAAGTGGATATGGGCCGGCCGCCACGCGTTCGTGTGGTTGCGCCAGGGGTAGGCGCCGGGCTTGATGGTGACGAAGCGGTAGTTGCCATCGTCATCCGTAATAGTGCGGCCGGTGCCGGTGAAGTTGGGGTCGATGGGTGCCGGATGCTGGTCCCGCTTGTGGATGTAACGCCCGCCGGCGTTCGCCTGCCACACCTCGACGAGCTGATTGCGCACCGGTCTGCCATCGCCGTCGAGCACTCGCCCAGTCACCACGATCCGTTCGCCCAGCGGCTCGCCAGAGTGCTGAATCGTGAGGTCGCTCTCAACTCCGTCCACATCCCGATGCCCGAAGGCGGGCGACGCAAGCTCGATGGTTTCGGGGTCGCTGTGGTGCAGATCTTTCGTCGGATGCCGCAGGAGGCTGCTGCGGTACGGCGGGTAGTCCAGAACCGTGCGATTGTTCACGGCGGCGCCGTTCGCCAGCCCGGCCTCGTATTCTGCCTGGATCGAGGCGATCTCTCCGGAGATCTGTTCCTGGTCGCTGATTCCGGTGACTGCCATGGGTGCCCTTCGGTCATCGTGCGCGACAAGGCGCCCGTGGTGAGGG
>Ga0209890_10000132_pt1 | contig 34265 bp, 28 predicted proteins | sample OrgsoiDNA2013049_FD_185799 | JGI IMG/M metagenome (GOLD analysis project Ga0209890, IMG submission 185799) | Permafrost soil microbial communities from the Arctic, to analyse light accelerated degradation of dissolved organic matter (DOM) -... | ecosystem: Environmental > Terrestrial > Soil >... | reverse complement strand
GAATATTCGGCTCATCCTCCACCACAAGGAGCCGCGCCTCAGCCACACCAGTAATCACAACCCCCACCATGTATCCAAAAACTGGGAGTCCCCTGTGAATGACCTGCGAGTTTGCGCCCAATCCACTGCATGAGGCTCGACCAGCACAGTGAGTTGCCGCCCATGACGCCTGGAGCCGTCGGTCAGCGTTCGACCGGGCCAAGACCCAGCCCATCCGCACCCCTGCGCCAACCGCAGAACACGCGGGCCCCTTGATGTCGGGCCTGGTGCTCGGGTTGGTCGGGTGGGCGTTAGGCTCGCCGGCCGGCTGCTAGGCGTGCTTCGCCAACACATGCACCTCGGCCCAAATGGTCGCCACCCAGAGGGCCAGCCCATCGCAGGATCGAGGTTGGCTTCGCCCCTGATGGGTATGCTCGCGCAATGACATTTTTCCCGGCCAGAGGCCTTCAGGCAGCTGGCGGCCTTGACTCAGCCCGGGTTGCCTGGGGGCAGATCTGCTCAGCTCCGTCGAAATCGTGCGGCCGCAGTCCTCGGCACGGACCTCTCACGACGAATGCCGGCGACGGGGCCGACGGGGCGTTCCCGCACACCCAGATCGCCGACGTCACACGGGCGGTCGGTACGGGCAGCTCGACGGAGCCTCTCACCGCCTCGACGTGAGACAACCTGCTCGAATGAGGACCCGATGGGTGGGCGCCGCAGCGGTAGTACTCCTGGCCACCGCGGGCGCGATCCTCGCGGCCGAGGTGAGTTCTGGTCCCGCGACCCTCATCAGGTCCCAGTTCGTCGCGGGCACCCCTGAAGCAGGCGCGGCCGTCGAGCTGGACACGACCCTCTATCTTCCCGCGACGACGCCCGCGCCGGCGGTCCTGTTGGCGCACGGATTTGGCGGGTCGAAGACCGATCTGGACTCCGAGGCGCGCTCACTTGCCAGGCATGGCTACGTTGTCCTGGCTTACACCGCACGAGGTTTCGGACGATCCGGTGGGCTGATCCATCTCGACGCACCGTCCTACGAGGTTGCTGACGGCGCCAAGCTCATCTCCTATCTCGCAACGTTGCCGCAGGTGATCAAGGACGCCCCCGGTGATCCGCGCGTGGCAGTGGCCGGGTCCTCCTACGGTGGCGGGCTGGCGTTGCTGCTGGGCGCCTACGACAAGCGCGTTGACGCGCTCGCCGCGGACATCACCTGGAGCGACCTGTCGCAGTCGCTGTTCCCCAACGCCGCCGGTGACCAGCCCGGGGTGTTCAAGAAGCTGTGGGCCGGTGAGCTGTTCGCCTCAGCGGCCGGGAAAACGACCGGGCCTTGCGGACGATTCGCACCGGACCTGTGCGCGGCCTACCAGCAGGCCGCCACCACGGGCGAGCCTAACGCGTCGATCCTGTCGCTGCTGACCGCCTCCAGCCCAGCCGGCGTGCTCGACCGGATCACCGCCCCGACCCTGCTCAGCCAGGGGGAGCAGGACTCGCTGTTTCCCCTCGGGCAGGCGGATGCGAACGCCAGGGGAATCGCCGCCAACGGCACACCGGTAAAGGTGATCTGGCGTTCCGGAGGACATGACGGCCAGACGTTGACGCCGGACCTGGTGGGGTACTGGGACCCCTGGTTCGACCCGGTGTTACTCCGCCGCGGCCAACCAGACACCTCCTTCGACGTCGCGCTGCCCGCTTCGGGCATCTCCTCAGCCACCGGGCAGGCCGTCTCGGAGAGCCTGCAGGTCGATCACGGCTACTCCCGAGGTCGAACCCGGCAGGTGCCTGTCACCGGCGGCGCCCAGAGGATCTTCGCCCCCGCCGGGGGAAACCCGGCAGCGGTCACCTCCGTCCCGGGACTGGGGAGCCTGCTCAGCGGTGCAGCCACGCTCACAAGATCCCAGAGCCTGACCGCGATCCCGGGCCAGGTCGCGACCTTCGCCTCGCAGCCACTTGCGCGCAGCCTGCTGCTGGCGGGATCCTCCTCGGTCCGGCTGCAGGTGACGGCCCACGGTGCCACCGATGCGACCCTGTTCGCGTCCGCGCATCTGGTCGGCGCTGACGGGACCGATACCCTGCCCGAGGGACTGGTGGCTCCGATCCGGCTCACCGGACTCACGCCCGGTCTGCCCCGGACAGTGACCGTCACGCTGCCGGGGGTCGTGAGGAACCTGCCCGCCGGAGATCGGCTGGTCCTGGAGGTCGCGACAACCGATCTGGCGTACCAGCTGCCGCGCTCACCTCGCAGCTACACGATCGCCCTGCCCGGCGGCACCGTCACTGTGGCCAGCATCGACGGACGTATCCTGCGTACGGGTCAGCCGTGGATCTGGCTAGTCACCGGCCTGGCCGCGATGGCGATCCTGATCGCTGGTGGCCTGCTGTCCGCGGTCCGGCGCCGGCGCCGGCGCCGGCGGACCGTGGTCGCTGAGCTGTCGAGCGTACCCGTGGCGATCCAGGAGCTGGTCAAGGAGTACGCCGACGGATACCGAGCCGTGGACGGGGTGAGCTTGCGCGTCGAGCCGGGGCAGGTCGTCGGACTGCTCGGTCCCAACGGTGCCGGAAAGACCACCACGTTGCGGGTGCTCATGGGCCTGATCCGGCCGACGTCGGGCACGGTGCGCGTGTTCGGCGAACTGGTCGAAGCGGGCGCACCTGTGCTGTCGCGGATCGGAGCCTTCATCGAGGGACCGGGCCTGCTGCCGCACCTGTCCGGGCGGGACAACCTGCGACTCTTCTGGGCCGCGACCGGTCGCCCGCCCCAGGACGCGCAGATCGACACGGCGTTGGACATCGCCGGCCTGGGTTCATCGGTCGACCGCCGGGTCAAGACCTTCAGCCAAGGCATGCGGCAACGCCTGGCAATCGCCCAAGCCATGCTCGGGCTTCCCGAACTGCTGGTGATGGACGAGCCCACCAACGGCCTGGACCCGCTGCAGATCGCCGAGATGCGTGAGGTGCTCCGCCGTTATGCCGAGACCGGACGTACCGTCGTGATCTCCAGCCACATGCTGGCCGAGGTCGAACAAACCTGCAGTCACGTCGTCGTGATGCACAAGGGCAAGCTCGTGGCAGCGGGGTCGGTCGCCGAGATCGCCGGTGCCGGCGGAATGCGGCTCGCGGTGGAGAACCCCCGGCAAGCCATAGAGATTCTGGCCGCAGCGGGCGTCGACGCCAAGCCCGTGCCGGCGCGTCGCTCCCTGGAGGACATCTTCATCGAGATGGTTGGTGCAGACAATGACTAGACCCACGTCAGGTGCCCTCAGCCCCGAAGAACGTCCGCCACCAACTCGGCGAGGTGTCCACGACAAGCTGATGCACTTGGCGCCGGTGCGCGACAACGGCTTCCGGCCCGAGCGGACCCTGCGCGTGCGCGTGGAGTTCGTCCGGCAACTGCGCCGGCGACGCACTCAGTTGACCGTCCTTGTCCTGCTGGTGCTGCCCGTGATCATGGCCTTGGCCTTCCAGGTCAGCTCGCACACGAGCTCGTCCGGCGCTGCTGCGCAGGGCTCCTCGAGCCGCCCGGGCTCGGGCTCCGCGCTGGTCACCCTGGCAACGACGGGAGCGAGCAACTTCGCGCTCTTCACCGAGTTCGCCTCGGCCGGGTTCCTGCTCGTCGTCATCGTCGCCTTGTTCTGCGGCGACACCGTGGCCAGCGAGGCAAGCTGGTCGTCCCTGCGCTACCTGCTCGCGATACCGGTACCGCGCCCGCGGCTGCTGCGTCAAAAGCTGATCGTGGCCCTCAGCCTCAGCTTTGGTGCGAACCTGCTGCTCCCCGCCTGGTCTTACCTCGTCGGGGGCGCATTCTTCGGCTGGGCACCCGCCCAGTCACCGCTAGGCGGGATATTCACCACGGCGGTCGCGCTGGAAAGGCTGCTCATCGTCGTCTGCTACGTCAGCGTCCAGTCACTGCTGGTGGCAGCACTGGCGTTCCTGCTCAGCGTGCTCACGGACGCGCCGCTGGGCGCCGTGGGCGGCGCCACGATGCTCGTGGTCGTGTCAAACATTCTCGACTCGATCACCTCCCTGGGCCCCTACCGACGCTTCCTGCCCACCCATTTTCAGTATTCCTGGCTGGACGCGCTCGGACAGGACGTCACCTGGGACGACATGATGCGCGGCACCGGACTGGTCCTCACCTACTCCGCGGTGTTCTTCGCCCTGGCCTGGTGGCGGTTCCAAGACAAGGACATCGTCAGCTAAGCCCGATTGCTGTCGGCCCACCTGTCGCTGACCTGCGCTGCCCGATGCTTGTTTGCCTCCGCTCACACGCGTTGCGGGGATCTCCGGCCGGCCCGCTGCAGATGGCTTCCCGGTCGCGTTCGAACATCTACCGGTGATGGTTGACCAGAAGGGCCGAGCAGGGTTGGCCACCGGCAGCGAGGGAAGGTGGCGACATTCTTTGATGGCGTCCACACGTGTCATTCACGCTTCCGATCAGGGCCCTCGCCCGGCCACACCCGACCGTGCTCCCACAGCCGAGGCAGGAACGGCAGTGATACGCCCGACCACAAGCAGGTGGGAAGAGATCACGATGCCCGCCGGCCGACGGTATCGTCCTTCTCCCCGCCGGGGCAGTGGCCGACCCGGGCTGCGTCACCAACGAAGACTCTTCAGGGATTGGGCCTGTCGCTCCTGCCATCCTGAGCCGCGTGGCGAAACGATGTGCGGGTGATCACGAACGCTTCCGAACCTCCCGTGGAACCCCTGCAACGTACGCCCACCGAAGGCGATGACCATGGAGTTGACCAGGCAAGCGTCCGACCACTGAGGCAGGACGGTTCACCGTGAGCCCACAATCCACACGGGCGGGTCGCACACCGCGGTGAGCCCCGCCGTGCCGACACCACCGGCTGCAGGCCAGGTCACCATCACGGCAGCCAGTGAACTTGCTCCGGGCGACATCCTGCGCCGGCTCGACACCACCCCGTCCGGTCTGTCGAGCCAGGACGTAGCCGACAGGCGGGCGCGGTGGGGTCCGAATGCTGTCTCTTCTCACCGAGCCAGGATGTTGCCGGTGCTGTGGCATCAGCTGCGTTCCCCGCTGCTGGGCCTTCTCGTCGCGGCCGCGATCGCATCGTACTTCGTCGGTGAGCGCAGCGACGCCGTGATCATCGGGGGAATCGTCGCCGTATCGGTCGGGCTCGGGTTCTTCAACGAGTACCGAGCGGAGAAGGCGGCTGAGGCGCTGCACTCTCAGCTCCGCCATCAAAGTGTCGTGGTGCGCAACGGCCAACGTGTGCGCGTGGACGTCGTCGCGCTTGTGCCCGGCGATATCGTGGAGTTGAAACTCGGCGACCTCGTGCCGGCCGACATCCGGCTCCTGGAAGTCACCGGTTTGGAATGTGACGAATCCGTCCTCACCGGCGAGTCGCTGCCCGTCGAAAAGACCACCCTGCCGATCCCAGCGGGCACACCCCTGGCCGAGCTCTCCGGTTGCGCGCTGATGGGCACGGTGGTCCACGCGGGCATGGCGCGTGGCGTCGTGGTGGCCATCGGCACATGCACCGAGTTCGGCAAGATCGCCGCCGGACTGAGCACGCACCATCTCGACACGGAGTTCCAGGTTGGCCTCCGTCGATTTTCCATGCTGCTGGTGTACGTCGCGGGCGCGTTGACCACGTCGATCTTCGTGATCAACGTGGCCCTGCACAAACCGATCATCGACGCCCTGCTGTTCTCCCTCGCAATCGCGGTTGGAATCACCCCCCAGCTGCTGCCTGCAGTGGTCTCGACCAGCCTTGCCGCGGGGTCGCACCGGATGAGCCGCCGCAAAGTTCTCGTCAAGAGGCTCGTCTGCATCGAGGATCTCGGCGACATCGAGATGCTGTTTACCGACAAGACCGGGACGCTGACCCAAGGCCGGATCGACTTCATGCGGGCCGTGCCCACTGGCGACACCACCCCCGATGAGGTGCTCGGCTGGGGGTTGCTGTGCACCGAGAACACCGGCCGAGACGGGCAGGCGGTCGGCGGGAACCCGCTCGACCAGGCATTGTGGGACTCCCCTGCCGCATCGGGCGAAAGGGCCACGATGGCCGACTTCACCCGGCTGGGGGTGCTGCCCTTCGACCATGAACGTCGCATGGTCTCCGTCCTGGTCCGCGACACCAAAGGTCAGCTGACCCTGGCCACCAAGGGTGCCCCCGAGACCGTCCTCGACCGCTGCATCGCCGTCCCGGCCGGGGCCCGGGAGGCACTGGATGCAGAGTTCGCCGCGGGCAACCGTGTTGTCGCAGTGGCCACCCGAGCCTCTGGGAGCGCACAACCACCCACGCTCGAGGATGAGCGCGACCTGCGCCTCGCGGGACTGCTGGTGTTCCTCGACCCGCCCAAGCTGGACGCGGCCGAGGCCCTGCGTCGCCTGGCCAACCTCGGCGTCGCGGTGAAGGTCGTCACCGGCGACAACGCCGCTGTAGCCGCCAAGGTCTGTCGCGACCTTGGCCTGGACGCGGGCGGCGCGCTGACCGGGACCGACCTCGATGCCCTCACCGAGGGCGAACTGGCCACGGCGATCTACCGCACCACCGTGTTCGCCCGGGTGAGTCCCGAACACAAGGCCCGTATCGTGCGCATCCAACGGCACAGCGGCGGCGGGGTCGCATTCCTTGGCGACGGGGTCAACGACGCGCTCGCCCTGCACGCCGCCGACGTAGGCATCTCAGTCGACTCGGCCACTGACGTCGCCAAGGACGCAGCCGACGTGATCCTGCTGGAGAAGAACCTGAATGTGCTCGCCGACGGTGTAGCCGAAGGGCGACGGATCTTTGCCAACACCATCAAGTACGTGCTGATGGGCACGAGCAGCAACTTCGGCAACATGTTCTCCGCCGCCGGCGCTTCGCTGTTTCTGACTTTTCTTCCGATGCTGCCATCCCAGATCCTGCTCAACAACCTGCTGTATGACACCAGCCAGCTAGCCATCCCCACAGACAACGTTGATGAGGAGCAGCTGCGCCGCCCCTCGCACTGGGACATCGGGTTCATCCGCCGATTCATGACCTACTTCGGGCCGCTCAGCTCGGTGTTCGATTTTGCCACCTTCGCGGTCATGCTTTGGGTCTTCCACTCCGGCCCAGCCCAGTTCCGCTCGGGCTGGTTCGTCGAATCCCTGGCCACTCAGACCCTGGTGATCTTCGCGATCCGCACCCGCCGCACACCGTTCTTCCGCAGCCACCCAAGCGTGCCGCTGACCCTGGCAGCCCTCAGCGTGGTCACTGTCGGGGCACTTCTTCCTGCAACCCCGCTAGCACACACTCTGGGTTTCCAGCCGTTACCGGGTGGCTTCTTTGCTGCACTGACTGCCATGGTCGTCGGATACTTGGCCCTCATCGAGCTCGGCAAACGAATCTTCTACCGAGCCACGCCCACGGTGACACCCGCGCGCCGGGCGTACAGCACGCACCGCCACCTACGCCGCAGAGCCGCCCGATTCAGCAGCGCAACCCCCTTGCCAGGCCGGCCACCCACCAAGGGGTGACCCGGCGCCATAACAACTCCTGCCGTGCCTACGCGGCGCCGGGCCTGCCGTTCGTCGCCCAACAGTGGGATCACCAGCGACCTTCGCCTCCCACGCCGGGCCGCTGCGCACCGCTTTCCTCAGTGGAGCCCTCCACCGATTCTGCGCGCTTCGCCGCTCCTACCGTGGTCGGGCGGACCAGCCGGGTGACCTTGCCCGCCAGCTTCAGGCCGGCATGGGATCACAAAGGACAAGGCGGCGATCACGGAGCAGGCAACCATCCGACAACGACCAGCGCGGTTGGTTGAACGGGGACGTCGTGGCCGACATGCGGTGACCGCCACCGGATCCCAGCACCCATCTGCATCCTGACCCCACCGTTGTCCCCGACCCTAACCTGCAGCGGCTTGAAAAGATGCTGTGCCTGCTCAACCACCGGCCACTCACGCCCACGACGATCCCTGGGGACGGGCGGGTCGGGGCACGGGTTCTGGGTGGTGACGACCGGACACTGAGGCCCGACACGACCACTGACCCAGGGCCGGGTCCGCCTCCTGCGGCGCCCCGTGCCCGCAGGCACGGGAGGATCACCACGGCGGAGACGATCATGGCGGCGCCCATCACCGGCCGCGGACGACAGGGCCAGCGGGTGGGTGCCCACCTCACCGACGGCGAAGTGACGTGGACGGTGGTAGGGGCTCGGATTTCCCCGGACCCTACCTATCCGGCGGCCCTGGGGGCCGTGATAACCCCTGTCCACGGGGCACGGCGTGCCGTAGCGCCAACCCCGACCCTGGTCCATGAACTGCCAACCCTCAGGACAGCCTTACTGGTGGCCACGCAAAGATGCGCCTGTTAGCATTTCCGGCGTGTCGGCGCGACCACCTAACCCTGCTTACCACCTCGACGTGGCGTGACTGGGTCGCGGTGGCCTGAGCGGCTCACCCAACCGGAGTGGGCACTACTGCCCTTACGGGCCTTCCTCGGTGTGACCTTCACCTACGCCGGGCTGCAAAAGCTGGCGGACCCCGGCTATCTCGATCCGCAAAACCCCACCTCGGCAGCACACCAAATGCTGCTGTTGCGCCGCAGCAGTCCCATCGGGCCGATGCTGGACCTCTCAACGCGTGCGCCGACCCTGGTGAGTCTGCTGATCGCCCTCGGCGAGCTTGCGGTGGGACTCGGCACCCTGCTCGGCTTGTGGACCCGGATCGCGGCTGCGGGTGGCGCACTGCTGTCGATGACGTTCTTCCTCACCGTCAGCTGGAACACCACGCCCTACTACTACGGTGCCGACATCGTGTTCGTGTTCGCGTGGCTGGTGATGCTCGCGTTCGGCTCGGTCGGCGTGTTCAGCGCAGACGCGTGGCTGAGAAACCGGGTACGGGCCAACCTGCGCCTGGGCCCTGAACCCGCCTCGGTCGCCGTGGGCGTGGTCCGGCTTCGAAGCCTTTGCGGGCGTGGACAGAAATGCGGGCTCACAGCCGACGGGCACTGCACACGACCATCCGGATGCCCGGTCTTCCCCGTCCAGGAAACGTTGCCGTCCCGTCTGCGGGAGGAACTGGACCGACGCGCGGTGGTCGCTGGCGGGGCCGCTGCAGTGGTCGTCGGCATTTTCGCGCTCCTCATGGGTGGCATCACCGCCGTGATCGGCCGAGTCATCGGCGGCACGACCAGCCCCAAGACGACCCCGGCAAATGCGGCCGCGCCGCCGCGGTCGGCACCACCGCCTGGCTCGTCGGTGACTCCAAGTGCAGCCGCGGGCACCGCCTTGGCCGCCGCCTCGTCGGTCCCGGTCGGGCAGGGCCTCGCCTTCACCAACGCCGCAGACGGCAACCCAGCCTGGGTGGTCCACCCCTCCGGTAACACCTTCGTGGCGTTTTCCGCGATCTGCACCCACGCTGGCTGCACAGTCCAGTACGACCCGTCCACCATCGAGTTCATCTGCCCCTGCCATAGCGGCGTCTACGACGCGCGCACCGGGCAGGTCCTGCAGGGACCGCCACCGGCGCAACTACAGTCCATCGCAGTCCACGTCGTCAACGGCGAGATTCACGTCAACTAAGAGTGGCCGGGCGTATATGACCATCGCAGAACAGCGGACCGCCGGACAGTGGGCACCGTCGTTGCCAGCGGGGTCGCTGCGCCGGCTGTCCCAAGATCGTGCCTCTCCTCGCTCCTGGCAGCAGGGGCCGGCCCGACGTAGGTTTGATAGGCGATCCACCAGTTGCGTGCGATGGCTCGTTGAGCCGTTGCCAGAGATGGTTCCGCCGCAGACCAGAGCATGGAGCTTGTTCTCGACGACGTCCTTGACCCGGGCACCTTCGGGTGCCTTGTAAGGCTCGGGCCACAGGTTGGCCGGCGCGCTGGGGGCACCCCCGAGCTCCAGGGAGATGAGGTGGTCCTGTTCGTATTCACGAGTCGCGGTATCACCCTGGTAGGTGTACCCGGAGGCGAGCTGTCCCACCTTGAGCCCGGTCGTGACCGAAGAGTTGGGCCGCACCGTGCGGTCCATCCCGACACGAAGATGGTTTGACCAGTGTTGGCTTGGCTCACAGATGGATTGACCGCACCCGGCGGGCGCGCAGAATTCGGCAGGACCGCGCCAGCAGAGTTGCCCGTGATGCCGCCGGCCGCCTTGACCAGCATCAGAGCCGAAGACCGTGTCACCCTCGTCGGTACGACTTCTTGGCAGTGTTCACCACGGTCGAACTTGGCCCCGCTGCAGCCGGAACCGTAGTCGAACCACCACACCCCGCGACCGAGCAGACCGAGCAGGGTCACGGCCGCCGCATGTTCGACGCCAAGCCCCGCCCGCCTGATCATGAGGGCACGTTAGCGCGCAGATTTGTCTGGCAACCGGGCAATCGCCGGGAGGGCGCCGGCTGCCACTCTCCCAGGATGCAGCACCACCGGTCTCCGGGGATCGCACACACCCCCGCGCGATGGCCTGTCACCCGACAGGCAGGAGTCCAGCGGCTCATCACCGGCACGGGAGACGACGTGGCGAGGTCTCATTGCCACCATGGACCCTGGCCTGAGCACTGACAGCGGCGATGTGCCCCCCGGCTAGTTGGTTCATCCCTGCACCCCCTGCCCAGATGCCGAAGTTCACTCAGGGCACCTCACGAGAGACCATGACGGCAGTGTCGGCCACGGACTCCTCGAAGACGGGCATCTACGCCGCCAATCCCACACCGGGCAGGTGCCCGAACCTTGTCGCGGCGGCGATGGCAGCGAAGGCGTCCGCGAGCTGTGGTTGGCCACGCCCACAAACCTTGGGTCACGGCGAGCGAGGGCAGGTGCCGCGCCGGATTGGTGTCGATCTCCTCCTGGGTCCTCTCGCCGCGGTCCACTGGCGAGGCAGAACCCTGCGAGACCGGCACCGGTCCATGTCCCCCAACCGCAGATCACGTCCTGGACGGCGCTCACTGGTCTGCCGTGACGGCATGCAATGTCCTGCACGCGTGATGCACGATGGGTCGTGTCGATCATCTCGACCCTGTTTGTCATTCCGGACCGGTTGGCCTCGCCGTCACCCCGCCGGTAACGGCATAGTGTCGGTTATGGCCCTGCACCGTGGTTCCAGTCCGATCGAGTCCACTGCCGGAACTTCCAATCCGTTGATAACCGAGGCCAACCCCGCACTCGGAGAACGCCTGACGCCGCCGAAGAGTCGACTCGCCCAGGATCCGGTTCCGGCAGATGTCGCCTACCAGTTGATCCATGACGAGCTGCTGCTCGATGGCAGTGCCCGGCTGAACCTCGCCACGTTCGTCACGACCTGGATGGAACCCCAAGCCCGCCAGCTCATGGCCGACTGCGTTGACAAGAACATGATCGACAAGGACGAGTACCCGCAGACCGCGGAGCTGGAGCGGCGCTGCGTGGCGATCCTGGCCGACCTCTGGCACGCCCCATCTCCCGATCAGGCCACCGGCTGCTCGACCACCGGCTCGAGTGAGGCATGCATGCTGGCCGGACTGGCGCTGCAGCGACGCTGGGCCGCCCGCGTCAATGACCGCACCCGACGGCCGAACCTGGTCATGGGCGCCAACGTCCAGGTGTGCTGGGAGAAGTTCTGCCGCTACTGGGACGTCGAAGCGCGCATCGTGCCGATGAGCGGCGAACGTTTTCACCTGGACGCCGAGCAGGCCGTGGCCCGTTGCGATGTGGACACCATCGGTGTGGTGACGATACTGGGTTCGACCTTCGACGGCGGCTACGAACCGATCGCCGACATAGCAGCCGCCCTCGATGAGTTGGCCGGCACCGGCGGACCTGACGTGCCGATTCACGTCGACGGTGCATCAGGTGCGATGATCGCCCCGTTCCTCGACCAGGACCTGCCGTGGGACTTTCGGCTACCTCGGGTCGCGTCGATCAACACCTCGGGCCACAAGTACGGGCTGGTCTATCCCGGTGTGGGATGGGTTCTGTGGCGGGACTGCGATGCGCTGCCCGAAGAGCTGATCTTCAACGTGAACTACCTCGGCGGCAACATGCCCACCTTCGCCTTGAACTTCTCGCGCCCGGGCTCGCAGGTCATCGCGCAGTACTACACGTTCTTTCGCCTCGGCCGTGACGGCTTCCGCGCGGTACAACAAGCCGCCCGCGACGTGGCCACGTTCCTGTCCGACCGCATAGCGGACATGCCCGAGTTCCGTCTGCTCTCCCGCGGGGACGAGCTCCCCGTCTTCGCGTTCACCACCACCGAGCGCGTCACCGGCTGGGACGTCTTCGCCTTGTCGCGAGCCCTGCGCGAGCGTGGCTGGCAGGTTCCGGCTTACACCTTCCCCGCCGACCGCCAAGACCTCAGCGTCGTGCGGATCGTTTGCCGCAACGGCTTCAGCCACGACCTCGCCGATATTCTGCTTGCCGACCTTCGTGCTGCCGTCGACCACCTCAACCACGACAGCCGCCAGGGCGCCGCCACCGGGGCATCTGGCTTCCACCACTGACCCGGCGCCTCCCGGTACGCCAGCAAGTGGCCGGTTCTTGGGTGGCATCTTGGTCAGGGGGTCGTGCTGGGGTGGCCACCAACCGGCACAATGAACCCGTGGACATCGCGAAGAAGCCAGGCATGAGCGTGCGGTACACCACCGACGCCGGGGAGTACCTGGACCGCGTTGGTGTCTTCCTTCGTCGTCGCCCCGTTGAGCACAGCGTGCTGCTCAGCACGGCAGCAACCCGCGTCGGCGAAGACCTCGCCGGTGCCGAGCCGAACCTTTGGCTTTGGGTGGAGGAGGACGACGAGGTCGTCGCGGCCGCACAGCACACCCCTCCGCACGCGGCCTACCTGTCCACAGGTCCTGCCGATGCCATGCGCCTGCTCGCCCGTGCTCTGTGGCCGATACGACCTGGATTGCCGGGCGTGACGGGTCTGGGCACCGCGCCGCAAGAGTTCGCGGCCCAATGGTCACGCCTGGGTGGCCCACAGGCCACGCCCGCCATGGCGCAGGGCTTGTACGCCGCAGATGAAGTCATGATCCCGGCCGCCGTCCACGGTCGGCTTCGGCCGGCGACACGCCAGGATGCGTCGCTGCTACGGGCCTGGGCGGACGACTTCGTCGCCGAGGCGGGTGTGACCCCCAGCGCGGGGGACCGGGTCGGACCGCGGATCGACGCCGGGCTGCTGTTCGTCTGGCAGGTCGGCGCCGCCGTGGTCTCGATGGCCGCCGTCACCCTCGCGCGGGGCGGGGTCAGCCGGGTCTCACTCGTCTACACCCCGCCGGATAACCGCATGCGTGGGTTCGCCAGCGCCTGCGTCGCAGCACTGACCGCCCGTGAGCTCGCCACGCCCGGACGCACATGCATGCTCTACACCGACCTTGCCAACCCCACCTCGAACGGCATCTACCAGGCCATCGGCTACCGCCGCATGGGAGACGCAGCGGAGCTCAGGTTCGCTGCGCCGAGCCTGAGCCAGGGCCCCGCAGCTTAAGACAACGAGGCCACCGGACCCTGAAGCGCATCGGGTCCGGTTCCCGGGGCGAACGTGCGCCGCTGCCTGGCATGTGAGTTCCGCAGGCGGGTGTGAAACGGGCCAGCCAGAACTCCCGGACACAAGGCAGCCGCATGACTAAGGTCGGTACCTGGCGTCGTTGGGCGGCATGGAAACCGGACGCATCGTTGCTGGCCGTCACACCCCGTTGACCCACCTGCCAACCGGCGGACGGAGGTCTGCAACGCTGGACCGTGGACAGCTCGATGCCCGAAACCTGGCCACGGCGCGCAACCGCGTCAACGAGGACCCAGCCGCCCAGGGAACGGCAGCCTACTGCCAGCCCCGGACTTCTGCCGACCATTCGTGCCCAGCTGTCGGCTGACCGGCGTGCGTCTCACGCCAGCCTGCCCGTCTTCGTCTCGGGCGTCCGGGACGACGCCATCACCCAGTGGGCACCCCAGCTGAACATGGGGCGGTGCCCACGAGCCCCTCGCCCACCCGATTCGCACGACAGGGTGCCCATCGTTGCCGCTGCCGTGATGCTGCACTATGGGGTGGTGCTCACCCCCCTGGTGGCCTTGGCCGCCCATGCCGCTGCCCGCCCGGTGGACACACTTGGCCCCGTGGTCAGTGCGACGTCATTCGGGGTCGGCCGTGCCTTCGCCGTCCTCGTGGCGCTCTTCGCATCCATGCTGGCGCTGATGGTTCTCGGTGGACACCTCAGAGCGTCACGGCAGCGCAAGCGTCGGGATCGGGGCCGCTGACCGAGAGCGCGAAGCTGATCACCGCCTCGATCGGTGCGCATAGTCCGACGAGAGGCCGGCCGCCGTGTTCCTAGCCCAGGGCACTGGCCCCTCGGACGTCGCACCGACCCAGCCGTACCGAAGCCCAAGGCGAGCTCCAAGCAACGAGCACCACGTCCACCATGTCCTCACCACCGTTGACGTCGGCCACGTCAACTTCGGCAGGCACGTCGACGACCATGAGTTCCCCCTGCGCCCGAGCCGGTCCTCATCACCACCAAGGACTTCACGTTCAAGATCGCCGCACCGGTTGCTCCGGGTGAGAAGGTCACCGTCAAGAACGAGGACAGCCAGAGCCACACCCTCACATCCGCCCACGGCAGGTTTGACGTCAGCGTCCCCGTCGGCGGGACCGCCAGCTTCACGGCGCCGACCGAACCGGTCAGCTACCCGTTCGGCACGGTCCACGGGAACATGATGGGAACGCTGGTGGTCAAGTGAACATCGTCGACACAGTCGTCCAGCCCGCTGAACCCAGGCTCCCAGCCCGGGAGTCCGAGGCGATCCGCGGCTGGACCACCACAGATCCGGCCGTTGTGGGTGAACCACTGCTTCACCATCGCGGGCCTGGTGTCCACGTTGGACAGTGGCTGTCAGCCTGCTCACCGCTGAACCCTTCTGAGGTGTTGGCCGCCACCTGAGCACGTGGAGGCCGTCTTCGATCCGATACCTGTGCAGTCAGCCGACCGTCGGGGTGAGGACCAAGACCGGGATCGCACGACGTGTCATGGCCTGGTAGTCGGCATAGTCGGGGAAGGCCTCAACACATCGCTGCCACCAGATCGCCTTCTCCTCACCCGTGACCTCACGGGCGGTCATCGCCTGGACCACCTCCGCGTCCCGCACCTCGACATGGGGGTCGGCGATGAGGTTGAGGTACCAGACGGGGTTCTTGGGAGCACCACCCATTGAGGCCACTGCGGCGTACTCACCGTCGTGCTCGACCCGCATGAGAGGCACCTTCCGCAGCCGGCCGGACTTGGCGCCGCGGGTGGTCACAATGATCACCGGCATGTCACGCATGGTCGTGCCCGAGGTGCCACCGGACCCTTCGTACTCCTGGACCTGATCTCGGACCCACTTGGACGGGCTGGGCTCGTACTCACCACCGGCGGACATCCATCCAGTCAACACCCGCGGTGCAGGTTGCCCACGACCTGTCACCCTTGCTCAGCCGGTGACGTCCTTGTCGGAGAAGCGGGCCCAGGCGGCAAGCCAGAACACCAGTGCGTATCCGGCGGCCGTGAGCAGCCCTCGGGCCAGGTCGCCCCACGCGATGGGGTCCCTCAGGACATCACCAAAGGACACCCACCAATGCGTGGGCAGCCACTCGTGCAACCAACTCACCTGCGGGATCGAGTCAAGGATGAAGCTCATGACGTTGAGGACGACCACCGCAATGGTGGCACCGATCGGCTGTTCGGTCAGGGTCGAGATGAACAGTCCGATCGCCCCCAGAGAGGCGAAGCACAGCCCGAGGTAGAAGGTGGCAATCACAACTCGAAGGACGGCCGACCCCATGGCGATCTGGGTGCCCGAGAGCGTGGTCATGTCCCCACCGCCAAAAAGCGCCAACCCGGCAACCGCGCCCACCAGCGAGACCCATGCCGTGGCCACCAGCGAGAAGATCGTGATGGCGGCGAACTTCACAGCTATCAGCCTCGAGCGATGCACTGGGACCGTGAGCAGATAACGCAAGGTGCCGATATTGGCTTCCCCTGCGATGGAGTCTCCCGCAATCGTGCCCACTGCCAGCGGCAGGAAGAGCCCCATCTCCAGGGTGAGTGCGGCCAGGGCGACGAACAGTCCATTGGACGTGATCGACGCGAAGAAGTCTGGGCCACGCCCCGATCCGCTCGTCGACACCTTGACGGCGATCGCGATGATCAGCGGCACCGCAGCCAGGATGCCCAGCCCCGCCTGGTTGCGGCGGCGGCCGAAGATCAGCCGTAGCTCGGAGCGCAGGAACCGGGTCGAGACGTGCCGACGAGGTCGGGTTACCGGCGCCACGGCGACCTTGGCGGCCAGGTCGGGGGTCAGGTCAGCCGCTGACATTGAAGCCCTCCCCAGTAAGGGACACGAACAGGTCCTCAAGGCTGGGGCGTTGCAGGGCAAACCCCGTCACGGGCACCCCATCGTGCACCATTGCCACGACGACCTTCTCAGCGGCCAGCTTGCCCAAAGTGCCCATCGCCACGCCTGACTCGACAGCGACGTCGGTCAACCCGAGCTCTCGCAACACTCGTGCGGCATCTTCAGGCTGGCCGGTCTCGACCCGGACGCGGAGCTCACCGACGGCTCGCACCTGGGCGATAGGCCCTTGCGTCAACAGCCTGCCGACGTGCATCACCCCGATGTGGGTGCACACTTGCTCGACCTCGGACAGCAGATGGCTGGAGACCAGCACCGTGGCCCCGTCGTCGGCCAGGGACCCGATGAGGTGGCGGACCTCTCGGGTTCCCTGCGGGTCAAGACCATTGGTCGGTTCGTCCAGAACCAGCAGCTCACGTGGCGCCAGCAAGGTGCCGGCGATCGCGAGCCGCTGGCGCATGCCCAGGGAGTAGGCGCGGTACTTCTTGTCGGCCGCCGCGAGCAGCCCCACACGGTCCAGCGCGCCGTCTACGCGCACCGTGGTGGTGCGCGGGTCGGCATGACGGTCAACGCAGTCCAGGCGCACAAGGTTGGCCCGGGCCGACAGGTACGGGTGGAACGCCGGGCCTTCCACCAGCGATCCCACCAGCGGCAGGACATCCCCCGCGTGGTCGGGCATGGCCATGCCAAGAAGGCGGTGACGGCCCGCCGTGGGCCTGATGAGGCCGAGCAGCATGCGGATCGTCGTGGTCTTGCCGGACCCGTTCGGCCCGAGAAACCCGTAGACCGCCCCGCGGGGTACCCGCAGGTCCACGGCATTGACCGCGACCTGCCGGTGGAAACGTTTAGTCAGCCCGTGCGTGGCGACCGCGAAGTCGCCCGGTTCCTCGCTCACGAAGCAGCCAGTGCGGCGTACAGACCCTTCGGCGTGACGGCCCCGACCACAAGGCGTCCGTCATCGGTGAGCAGCGCCGAGAACACGCTCCCGGCCATCAGGTGCCCCGAGCCCCAGCTGCCCGAGACCGTCGGCAGCATGGCGACGAACCTCATCAGCTGGGCGAGGCTCTTGTCGGCCGTGGCGCCGGTGCTCCCGCTGGTGCCGGCACCGGCAGGCGGCAACTTGGCCACCAGCACGCTGCCCCAGCCCTGGCCAACGGTCTTGGGCATGTCGGCCGAGCCCGGTTGTGGTGCAGCGGTCTTGGCGGTGCCCGCGCCGGGCTTGCTGCCCATCGTGCCATCGGTCACCGTGGTTCCCGGCGGCGGGTTGAAGGTGAACTGGGCGGCGTCGGGTCGGGCGAAGTCCACCGCGCTGAACGCCACCTCGAACACCGGGTCAGCAATCGACTTGGCGAAAACCTGAACCCGCAGTGGGACATGTTCGGTGCCGTCAATGGCCACCCGAACCTGTGCCACCAGCGAGGTAGCCTCCCTGGGCTTGAGCACGAGCTCGTACGCCGAGCGCCCGGCCACCGTTGCGGTACCACTGGTGGTCACCTCCGTGCTCGGGGTGATCGCCGCCAGGGCCTGCTCGGCTGCCGCTTGGGGTGAGGTGGGCAGGTCATTGGGACCCGGCGTACCGGGGGGCTGGCTGCTGCCCGCAGCAGCGTTGGGTGAGGTGGGCACGACGTAGTGCTTGGCCGACTTGTCCTGGCTGGCCCAGAGCCAGACGTCTTGGCCGTTGCGGATCACATCGGACTCGCCCAGCGTCCCCAGCAGGGCCATCCGGGTCTTGTCAGGACCGGCGAACCAGACCCGCATCGTGTGCGTGCCCGAGACCACAGAGGTGAGGTTGGAGCTACCCGCTCCGCCCTCGGCACCGGCAATCGGCAGGTCCGGCAGACCGAGATCGGCCCGCTGAACCACGGTCCCGGACAGTCCGTCCAGGCGAGCCTGCTGCACGTCCACGAGCAGCTGAGCCGCGCTGCGAGCCGACAGTCCGGAGTCGGCGATCGCGTTCAGTCCCCCGATCGCCGAGCCGCCGCCGACAAGTGCCACCGCGGTCACCGCCGGGACCGCCCATCGCAGGGCGGGACTGCGCTCGAAGATGCTCATGGGTCCATCCTGCACCCCCACGACTGAGAGGGACCTGAGAGGCGATACGGACCAGGACCACACCATGACAGGCTGTGCCTTGTGCGACTGCTGGTGGTCGAAGACGAGCTGCGCCTCGGGGCGGCACTCAAGCGCGGACTGAACGCCGAGGGGATGCTCGTCGACCTGGCCACGGACGGGCCTGCGGGCCTCGAGGCCGCCCGCCACGGTGACTACGACGCGGTGGTCCTGGACGTGATGCTGCCCGGGATGTCGGGCTACAACGTCGTCCGCACACTGCGCACGGAGGCAAACTGGGTGCCGGTGCTGATGCTCTCGGCCAAGGACGGCGAGTACGACCAGGCCGACGGTCTGGACTACGGAGCCGACGACTACCTCACCAAGCCGTTCTCCTTCGTGGTGCTGCTGGCCCGGCTTCGGGCGCTCGCCCGACGCAACCTGCCTGCGCGACCCACGATCCTGGCGGCCGGTGAGGTCACCCTGGATCCGGCAACCCATGAGGTCGAGCTCGCCGGGAACCCGGTTGCGCTGACGCCGCGCGAGTACGCCCTGCTGGAGTACTTCCTGCGTCGCCCGGGCCGCGTGGTCAGCAAGATCGAGCTGCTCGACAACGTCTGGGACGCGACTGAGGACACCGACCCCAACGCCGTCGAGGTCTACGTCGGGTATCTACGGCGCAAGGTCGGGCGCGGCGTGCTGCGGACCGTGCGCGGCGCCGGCTACCGACTCGGCCGGTAACGGTTCCCACGGCTAGAGCTCGGCCAAAGCCGGGGGATCTGTGGCTCGCCGGCACCGGCAACGACCCCGCAGGTGGCAGCAGAGGTCTCACGTCGTCAACACCGGCGCCGATACGTTCAGCGGTGGCCGCAATCACTGCGGCGGGGCCTGGCTTCGCGGCACCGCGAACACGTCATCGTGGTGGAGGGTGCCGCCATCATCATCACCGCCAGCCCGCCCGTGTGCCATGCTGGCTCAAACTCACCCTTGGCGGCACGATCACAGCATCTACGGACCGACCATGGCGGACGTGGCCGGCAACAACGATTTGAAGTCCTCGACGGCGATCATCTGATATTTGTCAACAGCACCGGTTCAGGCCGTGTCGTGGTGGGCTGGACGCGACCAGAACAAACAACAATCCTCGCCCACCACTGCACCCACCACCTCGCGACAGCGGCGAAGTGAGGCCGCCGGTCATCCAAGGAGCCATCGACCACCATCTCAAACAGATCATCGACCCAGGTCTGCGCCGACAAGGACGCGCCAATCGTCGAGCTTGTGGCGATGCCCGACCGCGAACACCGGCTCATGGTCGGTGATCCGCAGCACGCCCCCGCGCCCGTCAAGACCATCAAGGGCAGGTCATCGCGGCTGCTCGGTGGGAAGTCTTCGGTCTCCTCAGCCTGGCTCGCCACCCGCGGACCAGCTCGTGCTTGGTCACTGCGGGCTGCCCAACACCGCAGGTCGCCGGCCCCGCGTCAACAACCAACCCATGACCTGGGCCACGCCCCGGACCTCCCCTTGGCTGAAGCCAGGGGTTTCTCGGGCACATCCCGATGAGAGACCGCCTGCAGGGAGCGAGCCTGCGAGCCAGGCTCCTGGCCGTGGGCGTCACCGGGGTGGCCGTGGCCCTGGGTCTGGGCAGCGTCGTGCTGTACGCCGTGCTGACCTTGACGGTGAACCGCACCGTGGACGAAGGCGCGTTCGCCAGCGCCAAAGCCGTCGCCGCCATGGTCGACAACAACACGGTTCCGGACCCGCTGCCGGTCTCCGGGTCCCAGATCGTGCAGGTCGTCGACAAGTCCGGCGCCGTCGTCGGCGCGTCGTTGAGCGCGGATCGGCTGACCCCCTTGCTGCGATCGCCTGAGCTGGCCAAAGCCCTTGCCGGAGAACGGGTCTCGGTCCCGGGAGCCAGAGCCGGTCTGTCCGGGACCTTGCGCGCCATCGCTGTGCGGGCCGGCTCATCCCCGGCCTCGGCCAGCATCATCGTGGCCGTGCCCGTCACCGACATCGAGCAGAGTCAGAGCGTCCTGCGCAACACCTTGCTGGTCACCTACCCCCCGCTGGTCGTCATCATGGCCCTGATCGCCTGGCGGGTCATCGGCTGGACCCTGCGTCCGGTGGAGATGCTGCGCTCGGGGGCGGCAAGGATCAGCGGCAGCGACCAGGACGAGCGGCTGGCCGTGCCCGAGTCCGCCGACGAGATCCGTGCGCTGGCGCTCACCCTCAACGACATGCTCGAGCGACTGGCCACCGCCCGCGGGCGCCAACGCGCCTTCGTCGCCGATGCCGCTCACGAGCTGCGCAGTCCCCTGGCCAGCATGCGCACCCAGCTGGAGGTGGCCCAGCATCTGGGCGAGGGCGGTGAGCTTGCCACCGACCTGCTCGCCGACGTTGTCCGCTTGTCCACGCTGGTCGAGGACCTGTTGCTGCTGGCCCGGGCCGGAAGCGACGCCGGCCACCCGTCGGTGCGCGAGTCCGTTGATGTCAGAGCCCTGTTGGTCGCGACGGCCGACCGGTATGCCGGCGCACGAGTGCCGGTGTCCGTGGCCGGCGGGCCGGCTGTGTCCGCCAACGCCAACCCCGAACAGCTACGACGCGTGCTGGCCAACCTGGTCGACAACGCGGTGCGTCACGCCCGCACGGCGGTCACCCTCTCTGCGGGCGCCGAAGGCGGCCACCCAGTGCTGAGCGTCGTCGACGACGGACCGGGGATACCGGCTGGTGAGCGGGAGCAGGTGTTCGAGAGGTTCGCCCGCCTTGACGACGCCCGGGACCGGGACGCAGGAGGCACCGGTCTCGGACTGGCCATCGTGCGCGAGTTGCTCACCGGCTCGGATGGGTCGATCTCGTTGCAGGACAACCCTTCCGGACCCGGTCTGGCCGCAGTCGTACACCTCACCGGCTGACCTCCTCCTGCCACCTCGGGTCCGCGTCCCGCACGGGAGAGCCCAGATGCTTCGGGCACCAAGCCAGCGCAGGTCCGTGCCCGACCCGACAGCCCCATCCCCTGGCTGCAACGAGCTGCATCCGGCCGAGACCATCCCTAGGTCGTGAACTCGTGGGCCAGCAGCTCGGCTATCTGGGCTGTGTTCAGGGCCGCGCCCTTGCGCAGGTTGTCACCACAGACGAACAGGTCGATGGTGTTGGGAAAGTCCAGCGCCTGTCGGATGCGTCCGACGAAAGTCGGGTCGGAGCCCACGACGTCGGCCGGGGTCGGCCACTCGCCGGCGGCGGGGTCGTCCAGGACCACGACGGACGGCGCCTCTACCAATGCCTGGCGGGCCGCGTCGGCGGTCAGCGGCTTCTCGAAGACGGCGTGCACCGCGAGCGAGTGGGTCGTGATCACCGGGACGCGTACGCAGGTGGCCGAGACCTTGAGGTCGGGGATGCCCAGGATCTTGCGGGACTCGTTGCGGACCTTGAGCTCCTCCGAGCTCCAGCCGCCCGCCTTGAGCGAACCTGCCCACGGCACCACGTTGAGAGCCAGCGGCGCGGGGAACGGCGAGTCCTCGCCGAGCTTGTCACTGACTGCCGCGCGCACGTCGCCCGCGTGCTGACCGACCTCGCGGTTGCCCGAGAGCACCTCGATCTCGTCATAGAGACGGTCTATCCCGGACTTGCCCGCGCCCGAGGCAGCTTGGTAGGAGGCGACCACGAGCTCGGTGAGACCCCACCCGGCATGAAGGGCACCGAGCGCGTCAATCATCGTCAGCGTCGTGCAGTTGGGATTGCTGATGATGCCCTTGGGACGGTTGCGGACCTGGGCAGGGTTGACCTCGGGCACGACCAGCGGCACGTCCGAGTCCATCCGGAAGGCACCGGAGTTGTCGACCACGACAGCCCCGCGGGACACCGCGATCGGTGCCCAAAGCTCAGAGATCTCGTCCGGAACGTCGAACATCGCGACGTCGACCCCGTCAAAGGCCTCGGGGGCTATTTCCTGGACCACGACGCCCTTACCCCTGACCGTGAGGACCTTACCGGCAGAACGCGCGGAGGCAATAAGGCGGATCTCGCCCCAGACGTCCTTGCGCTGGCTCAGGATCCTGAGCATGACGGTGCCGACGGTTCCGGTCGCCCCGACGACCGCCAGGGTGGGCTTGTGAGTGCTCATCGTCCGGTACCCCCGTAGACCACGGCTTGGCCATCGGCGGAGTCGAGGCCAAAGGCCGTGTGCACGGCTCGTACGGCGTCGTCGAGCTGGTCGTCCCGGGTGACCACCGAGACCCGGATCTCCGAGGTGGAGATCATCTCAATGTTGACACCCGCCTCGGCAAGCGCCTTGAAGAACGTGGCGGAGACGCCGGGGTGTGAACGCATGCCGGCGCCAACGAGCGAGAGCTTGCCGATGTGGTCGTCATACAGCAGCGAGGCGAAGCCCACCTGGGGCTGGATCCGCTTGAGCGCCTGAACCCCGACCTTGCCGTCGGTCTTGGGCAACGTGAAGGAGATGTCCGTCAGACCGGTCTCCACGGCGGAGACGTTCTGAACGATCATGTCGATGTTGATCTCGGCGACGGCGCAGGCCTGGAAGATCTCGGCCGCCTTGCCGGGGTGGTCCGGCACACCGACGACGGTGATCTTGGCTTCGCTTCGGTCGTGAGCGACGCCGGCAATGATAGGGGCTTCCACGTTGTCTCCTTCTTCACTTGCAGTTTGGGTGACAATCAGGGTCCCCTCGCGATAGGAGAACGAGGACCGCACGTGGATCGGCATGTCGAACCGCCGGGCATACTCCACGCATCTCAGATGCAGGATCTTTGCCCCGCAGGCGGCCATCTCGAGCATCTCCTCGTTGGAGAGCCGGGCGATCCTTCGGGCGTTGGGGACGATCCTCGGGTCGGCGGTGAAGACGCCGTCGACGTCGGTGTAGATCTCGCAGACGTCAGCCTTCAGTGCCGCGGCAAGCGCCACCGCCGTCGTGTCGGAGCCCCCGCGGCCCAGGGTCGTGATGTCCTTGCTGTCCTGGCTGACGCCCTGGAAGCCGGCCACGATCGCGATGTCACCGTTGTCCAGCGCGCCCCTGATCCGCCCCGGCGTGACGTCGATGATGCGCGCCTTGCCATGCGAGGAGTCGGTGATCACCCCAGCCTGGGAGCCGGTGAACGAGCGTGCGGTATGGCCGAGATTGGCGATTGCCATGGCCAGCAATGCCATCGATATGCGCTCGCCAGCCGTCAGGAGCATGTCCATCTCGCGGCCGGGTGGCAACGGGCTCACCTGCTGGGCCAGGTCGAGCAGCTCGTCGGTGGTGTCGCCCATGGCGGAGACCACGACGCAGACCTCGTTGCCGGCCTTTCGTGTCTCCACGATCCGCCGCGCAACGCGCTTGATGCTGTCGGCGTTGGTCAGTGATGACCCGCCGTACTTCTGGACGACCAAGCTCACATGAAGCTCCAGGTTGATGTGGACGGCGGAAGGGCCAGTTTACGTATGTGCACCTTCGGCGAACTCTCGGCCGCCTGCCGAGCTGGCCCCTTACCGCGAATCTGGGTGTCGATCACATGGAAACGACAAGCGGGGCCAGCAGGATGTCTGCCAGGTCACGCTCAACGGACTGCAACCGCCATCGGTCGCTGAAGAGCGCCAGCAGCACACCGTCGCTGCGCGAGAGCACCTCTACGCTGCGCTGCCCCCGCAGCCGGTCCCTGCCCTCGACATCCGTACGACGGGCCAGGGAGTACCCCAGCTGGTCGAGCGAGATCGACGAGTTGAACTCATGGGCCATCCGGTGCTCGGCGACCTCGAACTGCATGGGACCGACCGCTGCCAGCACCGGCGCCTGGTCACCTCGTAGGTCCGAGCGCAGCACCTGCACGACGCCCTCGTGATCGAGCTGTTCGATTCCGCGCCGGAACTGCTTGTAGCGGCTGGAGTCCTTGGCCCGCGCCACAGCGAAGTGCTCGGGTGAGAAAGACGGGATCGGCGCGAAGGTGACCGGCTTGTCGACGTAGAGGGTGTCGCCCACCCGCAGGGCGTTGGCGTTGACCAGACCGACCACGTCCCCCGGGAAGGCGCGGTCAATGCTCGAGCGCTCGCGACCCATGACCTGCTGGGCGTACTTCGTGGCGAAGGGGCGGTTCGTCTTGGAGTGGGTGACAACCATGCCGCGCTCGAAGGTGCCCGAGCAGATACGGATGAAGGCGAGGCGGTCGCGGTGGGCGACGTTCATGCCGGCCTGGATCTTGAAGACGAATGCGCTGAACGGAGAGTCGATCTCACGCGGACGACCATCGGCGTCGGGCCGGGCGCCCGGCGCTGGAGCAAGGTCGACCAGGGTGTCGAGCAGGAACCGGACCCCGAAGTTGAGGACGGCCGAGCCGAACATCACCGGGGTGCTGGTAGCCGCCAGGAATCCCTCGGGATCGATACCGGCGCCGGTGGCCACGACCAGGTCACCCTCCTCCACGGCTCGCAGCCACGCCTCACCCTCGGCGGTCTCGGCGGCCTCGGCACTGAGGTGATCCTCGGCAGCCACGGTTGCCCCGCCGTCGGTGCGGGTGTACTTCAGGTACTGCCCCGTTGCCATGTCCAACACACCGCGGAAGTCCCCGGCGACGCCCACCGGCCAGTTCAGGGGCGCGGGCTGCAACCCGGTCCGCTCACGGATCTCGTCCATCAGGTCGAGAGCTTCCTTGCCCGGGCGGTCCCACTTGTTGATGACCGTGATGATCGGGATGTTGCGGTGCCTGCAGACCTCGAAGAGCTTCATGGTCTGGACCTCGAGGCCCTTGGCCGCGTCCACGAGCATGACAGCCGCGTCGACCGCGGACAGCACCCGGTAGGTGTCCTCGGAGAAGTCGGCGTGACCGGGGGTGTCGACCAGATTGATCACCGCGTCGCGGTAGGTGAACTGCAGCGCTGCCGACGTGATCGAGATGCCGCGCTCGCGTTCGATGTCCATCCAGTCCGACACCGTGCCACCGCGACCGTCCTTGCCGTGCACCGCACCGGCTCGCATCAGGACCCGGGCATGCAGGGCCAGTGCCTCGGTCAGGGTCGACTTGCCGGCGTCAGGGTGGCTGATCACCGCGAACGACCGCCGCCGTCTGGCCTGCGCAACCGACTCGGGGACCACTGTGCGCCGCATCAGCGGAACTGCGCTCATCGTAGTCATCGGGTTCAATCCTACGTGCAGTCACCTAGACCCCATGACGTCCGACGACCGGCTCTGAATTCTCAGGAAGGGGACCCCGTCGACCGGCCAGACCTCAGGGGTGAAGAGCGTCGAACTCTGCCTCGGCGACGGCGTCATCGTCAGCGTCGAGCCGGATGTGGCCTAGCACCGCCTGCAGGACGCGCAAGGCCCGGGTGGCGCTGTCACCCCAGGAGGACAGGTAGCTGAACTGCCACCACCACAGTGCCTCACTGACCCGTCCGCTCTCGAAGTGCTGCAAGCCGTGAGCCAGCGCGGCGGCCACGTCGGCGAGGTCGTTCGACAGGGAGCCCGTGGCTACCTCGGCGCTGACCAGCGGGTCGACGACGTGGACGTAGTCGTCCAGACCGTCGAACAGGCTGACCAGGCCCTGACGCACCGGGTCGACGTCCGTGTCGGGGCCGGGGTCGGTCTCGAACCGCTCATCAGGGACCACGTCGGTGATGGCACCAAGGCGGGCGCCGGCGACCAGAACCTGCGAAACCGCAAGCAACAGAATCGGAATGGCGGTATCTGGGGAAGCTCCGGAGGCAACCTCGGAGACCGAGGACAGATAGGTGCGGGCGTCGCGCGCAAAGTCTTCGCCCAGGTTAGTCAGCTCATCAGACATCGAGCACTCTCCTCCCCTCGAAGGCCCGACCAAGGGTGACCTCGTCGGCGTACTCCAAGTCTCCTCCGACCGGCAGCCCGGACGCCAGACGGGTCACCTTCAGATCCATCGGGCGCAACAGGCGGGCCAGATAGGTGGCCGTTGCCTCGCCCTCGAGATTGGGGTCGGTCGCAATGATGAGCTCGCTGACATCACCGTCGGCCAGCCGGGTCAACAGCTCTTTGATCCGCAGGTCGTCCGGCCCCACGCCGTCGATCGGGCTGATCGCGCCGCCGAGCACGTGGTAGCGCCCGCGGAACTCGCGGGTGCGCTCGACGGCCACAACGTCCTTGGGCTCCTCGACCACGCAGATGTAGGTCAGGTCTCGACGAGGGTCCAGGCAGATGCGGCACTGCTCAGCCTCGGCCACGTTGCCGCAGATACTGCAGAAGCGGACCTTTTCCTTGACCTCCACAAGCGCGCTGACCAGCCGGTTCACATCGACCGAGTCAGCCTGCAGTAGATAGAACGCAATACGCTGAGCGCTCTTGGGACCGACGCCGGGCAACCGCCCGAGCTCGTCGATCAGGTCCTGGACCACGCCCTCATACACACCCGTGAGCCTAGTCCGCCAGAGAAGGTGAGCGCTGCGAGCACGAAAGCCGCGGCGCACTTGCTGCTACCGGGGCCGATCTGCCCACCGGTCAAGCTCGCTACTGGTCAAGCTCGCCGATCACGGTGCCACCCAGGACGCGCTCGATGACCGGCTGGCCCACGGATCCTGCCTCCTCGATGTCCTCGTCGTCATCGCTGACCACGCTGTCGTCGGCGACCGAAGCCGAGGAGCTCGCAGGCCCCGTGCTCGTCTCCTGGGCGACCGCCGCCATCGCTCGCTGCATCGGCGTTGAGGATCCCTGGGGTGCTGAGGCAGCAGGAGCCGGGGCGGCCGGCGAGGGAGCAACGGCCGGGGTGGGGGACACAGGCCGCGCCGCCGGCGCGGTCGGGACGCCCTCAACGACGGCCTCAACCCCCAGCACCTCGCTCAGGGCCTGACGCACCAGCTCGCCATGCTGGCCTCGTCGGAAGGTGGCGGCCAATCCCTCGGTCTGGATCCCGAGCAGCAGACGCTTGCCGTCGTAGTCCAGGACCTGGGTGTGCTCGGACAGGAAGGTCCAGGTGGTGCGACGGATGGAGAAGATCTTGGCGAGGATGTCGGGCCACGACCGGCGGATCGCATCGGTGTCGATACCACCGGGGGTCGGCGCGGCCGGGCGTGCCTCAGCCGCCGGTGGCTCGCCGTGCGACCGCTCCTGGACCACCTCGCTCAAGGGCGCTGGCTCAGGGGCGCGGACGGGCGCAGCCGGTCGAGGTCGGTCAGGCACTGGGGCACCACTGATCTCCAAGCGGCGTTCGAGGCGGTCCAGGCGCGCGGCATACCCGCTCTCGCCGGAGGCACCCGGCAACAGGACCCGGGCGCAGATCAGCTCGAGCTGAAGTCGAGGCGTGGTGGCCCCGGTCATCTCGGTCAGGCCCGCGTTGACGATGTCCGCCGAGCGCGACAGTGCGCCGGGCCCAAATGCCGCGGACTGCTGACGTATCCGCTCGAGCTGGTCCTGCGGGGTGCCGCGCAAAACCGATGAGGCACCGTCCGGTACCGCGGCGACAACAATCAGGTCTCTGAGACGTTCAAGCAGGTCCTCGACGAAGCGCCTGGGGTCGTGGCCGGTCTCGATGACCTTGTCGATCTGACGGAAGACGGCCCCTGAGTCGCCAGCCGCGAATCCGTCGATCGTGGCGTCCAGCAGCTCACCCTCGGTGAACCCGAGCAGCGCGGCCGCGCCCTCGTAGGTCAGACCTTCGTCGCCGGACCCGGCCATCAGCTGGTCAAGCACGGACAACGAGTCGCGGACCGAGCCGCCACCGGCACGAACGACGAAGGAGAGAACCCCTGGGGCGACCGCGACCTTCTCGGCAGCGCACAGCTCGCTCAGGTAGTCCTGCAGCCTGAGCGGTGGGACGAGCCGGAACGGGTAGTGGTGGGTTCGCGAGCGGATCGTGCCGATGACCTTGTCGGGCTGGGTCGTGGCAAAGATGAACTTGACGTGCTCGGGCGGCTCCTCGACGATCTTGAGCAGGGCGTTGAAGCCCTGCATCGACACCATGTGGGCCTCGTCGATGATGTAGATCTTGTAGCGCGACTGCGCCGGCCCGTAGGCCGCCCGCTCGCGAAGGTCGCGCGCGTCGTCGACCCCCCCATGGCTGGCCGCGTCGATCTCGATGACGTCAACGCTGCCCGAGCCGTCACGAGCCAGCGCAACGCAGGAGTCGCACACCCCGCACGGTATCGGCGTCGGCCCCTGCTCGCAGTTCAGGCAACGGGCCAAGATCCGGGCCGAGGTCGTCTTGCCGCAGCCACGTGGCCCGCTGAAAAGGTAGGCATGGCTGACCCGACCGGTCCGCAACGCCTGCATCAAGGGTCCGGTCACGTGGTCCTGGCCGATGACATCGGCAAAGGACTCGGGCCGGTAACGTCGGTACAGCGCTGTGCTCACGGGCCCAATCTAGTCGGCTCGCCCGACTGTCCCGCCAGATGCACGATGAGCCGGTGCGCAGGAGAGGACCCCCCGCGTACCTGGAAGAGCTCACCTGCCCTTGCTGCCTTCCGGCCCTGGGGGAATTCGGTGAGGTACCACCACACGGGGGGTCTGGGCCAACTCTAGCCGAGTGATCAGGGCGCTCAGAAAGCGGTGGGACGGCCGATTGTGGACTGTGGTCCCCGCTCGGGTAGCCTCCTCGACGGAGGATTCGCATAGTGGCCTAGTGCGCGCGCTTGGAAAGCGCGTTGAGTGAAAGCTCTCAGGGGTTCAAATCCCCTATCCTCCGCCAATGAGCTCAGCGTTTCCGGAAGGTGGACTCGCCCCGGTGTGCCTAAACTGACGCGATGATCTTCAGATCTGTGGGCGACGGGCGTCCCTATCCCGCCCACGGGCTGGAGACGACTCGGGACTGGGCCCATGTCCCGCCGCGCATGGTCCGCCTCGATGAGCTCGTCACCACCAAACACAACCTTGACCTGACTGCCCTGTTGTCCGAGGACTCCACGTTCTACGGCGACCTGTTCGCCCACGTCGTCCAGTGGCAGGGCACGCTGTATCTGGAGGACGGCCTGCACCGTGCCCTGCGCGCTGCGCTTCAGCAACGTCCTGCCCTGCATGCCCGGGTACTGGTGCTTGACTAGCGGCGCCAGGCCGTCATCATCGGCAGGGACGACTGTCGGAACGGGAGGTGAGCGGTGGAATACCTGCAGGAGTCCGCCGTCTCGATCCATCGCCGACGTCGACGCCGACGCGCAGCCATCACCCTGACGCTCGTCACCGTGTTGCTGCTGTCGACCTTCGCGTATGCCGCGTCCTTCATCCAGGGGTGGGTCAGCACCAACGCCCCCAAGACGTTCGTCAGCGCGGCCTGTCACTCAGCCACCTCGGCCCAACCCGTCACATCAAGCATGGTGACGATCAACGTCTACAACGCGACGAACCGCGATGGGTTGGCGGCTTCGGTGGCAAAGTTGTTGCAACGACAGGGTTTCAAGATCGGCACCATAAGCAATGACCCGCTGGGAATGTCGCTCCACGGTGTCGGCCAGATACGTGCCGGACAGACCGGGGCTGCTGGCGCCAGCCTGGCCGCGACCAGGCTTTCGGGGGCCACGGTCGTGCCGGACGGCCGCACGGACGCCACGGTCGACTTTGTCCTGGGCTACAAGTTCACCGCCTTGAGCACCCCGCCCAAGGGCGCATCCCCGATAGCAGCCAGGCCCACCCCCTCCTGCTGAGCGCCAGGCTCGGCTGCAGGCATGTCAGGACCAAGTCAAGGTTCCGCCAGCATGCCCCTTCGCTGAGCCAGGTGTTCCGGCAACCGCCGACAGCCCGGAAGCTGCGCTCGTGCAGCCGAGGCCACTGATCGCCACCGGGACGGCGCGCCCCGGCTGCAAGATCGCTCGGTCGGCACAGGCGGAGCAGGCCCGAGAGCCCAAGGGACGACGCTCAGCTCAAGGCGCTCAAGGCGGTCAGGGCCGCGAGACTGCTGGCGGAGCAGTATGAAGCCGCCACGTGTATCCACCATCCATCCGCCAGCCGGCGAGCTATGACCCCGCTGGCTCGCCCAGCACCGTGGCCCGCACCAACGTTCCGCGGGGCTTGCGGGCGCGCACCTCAAGACTGCCCCCGACCAGGTTGACCCTCTCTCGCATCCCGATCAGGCCCAACCCGCCGCCGGAACTCGCTGAGGTGATGCCGGACGCCGGGATGCCCCGTCCGTCGTCGGTGACGGTGAGCACGACCTGCTCACCGAAATGCAGATCGACCCGGGTGCGACTGGCCTTCGCATGGCGTACCACGTTGCTCAGCGCCTCCTGCGCCACTCGGTACACGGTGAGCTCATTCTGGGGGGACAGGCGAACCTGGTCCCCACTGACCCGAAGCCGGATCGAGATCCCGTGCCGGGCGCGGACCTCGTCGACCAGTTGGCGCAGGGCCGCCGCCGCCCCGAAGTCGTCAAGCACGGGGGGGCGCAGACCGTGGATCACCGTGCCCAGGACATTGACCACCTCCGTGGCCAGTTCACCATTGCGACCCACCAGCGGTGCCAGATCAGATGGCAGCCTCGGGTCGTCGCTGAGCTGCTCGAGCATGCGTACCAGGTAGGTCAGTGTCTGCACCGGGTCGTCGTGCAGGTCCTGGGCCAGCCTGCGCCGCTCGTCCTCCTGCACGGTGACCAGGTGCGCGGCGTAGGCCCGTTGCTCGCGCGCGCGGTGCTCCTCCTCGGTCACGTCGACGAGCACGATCTGAACGAGGCGTTCGCCGGAGCCGACATCGAGGGTCCGGGCCGTGGGCACGAACACGCGATCCCCCACCGGCAGCCGCCGCACCGAGCCCGCCAGGATCGATGAGACCCGGGTGTCGACCAGGTCAGAGAGCAGACGTCCAGGCACGCCGCGCCCGAGCAGAGACGTGGCAGCCGCGTTGGCCTCGGTGACCACTCCGGCGGCATCGGTGACGAGCACCGGCGCGTGCTGCTCGTCGAACAGGGCGCGGTAGCGCGCCTCGGCGACCTCACTGGCTCGCAGGGCCCCCTCGGCTCGCAGCCGCGCCTGCTCCTCACGCTCGACCCGCTGCCCCACAATGATGGCGACCCCGTTGAGAATAGCCAGGTTCCCGATCTCGACCCAGGCGTTCGCGGTTGTCACGCCCGTGATGAACAGCCAGTCGGGGCACATGAGCAGGGTCGCCCACAGTGCCGTGCCGACGGCACCGTTGACACCGAAGTTCAGTGCCGCGTAGATGACCGGGATCAGCAGCAACGCGGTAACCGTGGAGCGCGGGATCTCGAACGGCGGTTGCAGACCCAGGACGTCGAGCACGACCTCGTCCAGGAAGGCCACGAGCAGGACGCCCGCCTGGACGAGCCAAAACCGGCCCGAGCTCACCGGCACGCGTAGGCGGCCGAAGACATCCAGGACACCTCCGGCAACGGTGGATCGGGTCGAGCCCGAGGTGTCAGGGCTCGTCATCGCCCACACTCAACAGCCTGGTCGAGATGGCGCGCACCACCGCCTCGGTGCGTGACCCCACCCCGAGCTTGGCGTAGATGTTGTCGCAGTGCCGGTCCACGGTGCGCGGGCTGATGCCCAGCTGAGCCGCAAGCTCCCGGTTGTGCATGCCCTCCGCGAGCAGCCGCAGGACCTCCAGCTCACGCTCGCTCAGGTCCGCCGCACCCCGCTCAGGGGGGCGCGACGAGATCAACAGCGCAGCTGTGAGCCCGGACTGGAGCACACTGGCCCCACCGGCCACGGCCCGTACGGCTTGGACGAGCTCCTTGCCTGGTGCGGTCTTGCGCAGGTACCCGGCGGCCCCGGCCTCCAGGGCGCCACGGACGTACTCGTCCTCGTCGTAGGCGCTCACCATCAGGACCCGCACCTCCGGATGGTCACGGGTGAGCCGGCGGGCGACCTCGATGCCGTTCATCCCCGGAAGGCGAATGTCCAGCAGCACCACATCCGGGCGAAGCTGGTTGACCAGCGCGAGGGCCACCTCGCCGGAGTTGGCGTCACCAACCACCTGCAGGTCGGGGTGCGCTTCGAGAATCTGGCGGGTGCCGTCGCGATGCAGGGCATGGTCGTCGACGACCACCACTCGTATCACTTTCCCGTCCATAGTATGCAGGCTACGCGTCCTGCCAGGCTGTCTTTGGCGGAGAACACCCAATGGCAGTACGTAGAACGGTCCTTGGCACCACCCCCACAACGCCCTAACGTCTTGAGGGTTCTCAACGGCGTCGTCCTGACCCGTTCACCACGTGAAAAACAGGTAACTGTGATGACAGGCTTGAGCATTGTTGCGGATGGCCCCGGGCGATATATCACCTGGGGTGTCGTGCAGATCTCCACGTCCAACCTGATAATCATCGGGTCGATGGTTGTCCTGTTCGTCCTGGCCCTGGTCGTGCCCTTCGGGTCGGGTCAGGACAGCCAAACCGACCAGGAACGGCGCAAGCGATGACGACCCGTGCCGGCGAGCTGAGCCCGGAGGGCACGAACGAGCGGGGGAACTGGACCAGCGCGCTGCGTTCCAGGATCGAGGGACTGGTCCCACCGGGGCAGGCGCTTCCGAGCCGGCAGCCGGTGTACGTCGCCTCATGGATCTACGTCTTCGGAGTGCTGACCCTGGCGGCCCTGGCCGTGGTGATCCTCTCCGGTGGCGTCCTGACGCTGGGCGGGGTGGCATGGTGGCACGTCTCCTCGGTGGGTCTGTACTTCAACTCCGTCCACCTGTGGAGCGTGGAGCTGTTCTTCGGGTTCATGGTGATCCATCTGTGGGGCAAGTTCTGGATGGCCGCCTGGCGCGGAGGGCGGGCCCTGACGTGGGTCACCGGCATCGTGCTGTTCATGACCTCGATAGGGACCGCGTTCACCGGCTACCTCTCACAGTCAAACTTCGCGTCCCAGTGGATCAGCGGACAGGCCAAGGACGGCCTGAACGCGGTAGGCATCGGCGCGTTCTTCAACGTGCTCAACCCCGGACAGATGCTGCTCTTCCACGTGGCGCTGCTGCCCTTCGCCGTGGGCGTCATCACGGTGCTGCACATCATCCTGGTCCGGCGCCACGGCGTCGTCCCACCCCTTGACGCCGTTCTGTCCGTCCATGAAGACCAGGCCAACACAGACAAGGGGGAGCAGTCATGACCGCACCCGCTGGCACACGGCACGCAGCAGGCCGACGAGGTGACACCACCGCGGACTCACACGACTTCCCGACCCGGTCCTACGACCTGGTCAAGGAGTTCGTCATCGCCCTGGTCGTGGTCCTGGTACTCGGCGGCGGGCTGGCCGCGATCTTCTCCTCACCGGACGAGAAGTCGATCACCATGTCGGACTGGGCCAAGGCCGCACCCAACGACCTGATCGCCACGGCGGCCGGAGAGCTCGCCGGCACCACCACGAGCGCCGGGTACGGTGCGCCGTACAACACCAACAGCGACGGCCAAAAGCTCGGACCGCTGTCCCTGCAGAAGTGGGGTGGGGTTCGGATTCCGGTGGACTCCGCTGGTCTGGTCCTGCGCCCCCTGGCCGGCGTCAGCGGCGACCCCACCCTCACCTCAGCGGTGGCGGCGTGGAAAGCGGCGACCCCCACCCAGTCGACCAAATGGGCCACGGACTACGTCAACGCCCTGGCCAAGGCCCCCGACGGCGATCCGGCAAAGGTCGCCAAAGCCGACTACGGCCCGGTACCAGCCATGTCAGCCGGTCTGCTGACCCTGGCCCAGACCGGTGGGCTCGAGGGCATCCTCACCTCCTCAGGCAACTTCTACGGAGGCGACCAGACCCAGTCAATCCTGCTGCTCGCCGACGGGTCCTACCTGGAGGCCCAGGCCCGCGCACGCAACCTCGGCGGCGACCAGTGGGGCATGATGAACGAGACGGGCAACTACCCGGGCCAACCGTGGATGTGGCTCTACACGTTCTGGTACCAGGTCCCACCCTTCTCGACCTCGGACAACGCCGACGCACAGGTATGGGGCCTGATGATGCTACTCACCCTCATCCTGGCACTGGTGCCATTCATCCCGGGGCTACGTTCGATCCCCCGATGGATCCCCATCCACCGGCTGGTCTGGCGAAACTACTACCG
>Ga0209890_10000131_pt1 | contig 34413 bp, 38 predicted proteins | sample OrgsoiDNA2013049_FD_185799 | JGI IMG/M metagenome (GOLD analysis project Ga0209890, IMG submission 185799) | Permafrost soil microbial communities from the Arctic, to analyse light accelerated degradation of dissolved organic matter (DOM) -... | ecosystem: Environmental > Terrestrial > Soil >... | reverse complement strand
CGCGGCGCGCGCTTAGGGCTGGGCGTGTGGGATTTAGCCTACACAAAGTCGCAGCGGCCGGGGTGACGCTTGCGGCCGCCGCGCCGGTGCGGTCAGAGAAAGCTGCCGCGTATACCGTCGACGATGAATTGCACGGCGAGGGCCGCGAGGATCACGCCGGATAGACGGCTCACCACATTGGCGCCGGTCACGCCAAGTACCTTCATCAGACGCGGCGTGGCGAGCATCAGCACCCAACATACGATCAGTACCAGCGCGACGACGCCGAGGAAACCCGCGAACAGCAGCGCCTTTGCGCCCACTTCGCCCGCGGTCAACAAAATGGTGGCAAGCGCGCCGGGCCCGGCAATGAAGGGAAATGCGAGCGGGAACACCGAAATGTCGTCGCGCTTCTTGGTTTCTTCTTGCTCGGAGGTCGTCGAACGGGTGCCTGAAGGCCGCGCGAACACCATGTCGAGCGCGATCAAGAACAACAGGGTCCCGCCCGCAATACGGAACGAACTCAATGTAATTCCCATGATGTCCAGGAACTTCGCGCCGGCCAGCGCGAACATCACGCATATCCCGAGTGCGATCACGGTCGCTTTGCCGGCCATCTTTTTCTTGTAGCGGCTGCTCGCGCCCAGCGTCAGACCGGCGAATAACGGGATCAGCGATAGGGGGTCGACCACGACGAAAAAGACGACGAAAAATTTGACGAGCTGTTCGATCACTGGCGATGTTGCTGCGCGCAAAATTTACATATTGCGCGAATCACTCATTGGGAGTTGAATGGAGTCGAGCATAGCAGACGGAGACGGCAATGAACGTAATCAGGCCGATCGTTGGTCAATGGTACCGAGGCGGCACCAACGAACTCTTTGAAGTGGTCGCGATCGACGACCATGATCAGACAATTGAAATTCAATACTTCGACGGCACCGTCGCTGAAATGGAATTCGATTCCTGGAACGAGCAGCTGCTGGACGAACTCATCGACGCGGCCCACGCGCCGGAGGACTGGTCGGGCGCGGTGGATATGGAAGCCGAAGACCTGGATCGCGAGTTCGAGGACAACGCGCGCACGCTGTGGTCCTTGCCGAACGATCGCTCGCTGCGCCGCTGAATTCCCTTAAAAAGCCGCTAACCTTTTGCGGCTTCGCGGGCACCCAGTTCTTGCAAGGGTCTGCGCAATATCACCAGCAAGATCAGCCCCGGCACCGCAACCAGGCAGGTGACGATGAAAAAATTCGCCCACCCGATCAGCGGGACTAGATGCCCCGCAATCCAGCCGGTGACGTTTCGCGGCAAGGTCGCGAGAGCGGACAACAGCGCGTATTGAGTGGCGCTGAAATCCGCCGAACACAACGACACCAAGAAAGCGACGAACGCCGCCTGACCCATGCCGCCGGCCATGGTATCCAACGATGTTGCAAGCACCAGCAGCCACACTTTCTTGCCCGCGAGCGCCAGCCACATGTACAGCAAATTGGTGAGCGACTGGCCGATGCCGAACACCAGCAGGGACCGGAACGTTCCCCAGCGTAGATAAACCCAGCCGCCGAATGCCACGCCGATCATGGTGGAAATCGTCATGTTGACTTTGCCGGCGATGCTCAATTCATGCAGGGAAAACCCGACGCCTTGGATCATGAAAGTGCTGTACAGGCTGAGTGCGAGAGCATCGCCCACTTTGTAGAGCAGGACGAGGGCCAGAAAGCCCCAGATGCCTTTTTGCCTGAGCAATGCGCGCAAGGGATGCCAGACCGCATCGGCCAGGGTGCGCGGCGCGTGGCCCGGCGTGTCCGGCTCGGGCGCCCAGAGTGTCGCCAGCATGGTGGCAGCCATGAGGCCGGCCACGAACAAAAATGCCAGCTGCCAGCCGACGCTCGCGGCAACATAGACCAGCACCGCGCCCGCCAGCATCGCCGCCGTGCGATAACCGAACGCTTGCGTAGCGGCGGCCAGGCCGCGCTCGCTGGGCGGAATGGTGTCCACGCGATACGCGTCGATCACGATATCCTGAGAGGCTGACAGAAACACCAGAAAGAGGGCAATGGCGCCGAGCACGTAGGGTTCTTTCGTCGGGGAACTGAAACCCATGGCGCCGATGCAAATGGCCAGACAAGCCTGAAAAATCAAGATCCAGCCGCGCCGCCGCCCGAGGAACGGCGGCAAGTAGCGATCGAGCAACGGTGCCCACAAGAACTTGATGTTATAGGGCAGCGCGACCAGGGAGAAAATCCCGATGGCCTTGATGCTGAGGCCTGCGGAAGCCAGCCACGCTTGCAAGGTGAAATTCGTCAGATTGAACGGCAGCCCGGAGGCAAAGCTCAAGAACAGCACGGCCGTCATGCGCTTGTCGCCAAGCGCTTGCAGCAACGTGGGCTTCTTCGCCGCTGCGGTCAAACGCCAGGACCCGCTATTGGACCGTCCCCACGACTCACGTTCAGCATGACGATGCGCATGGCGCGCGATAGTATCAGGGCCCATGACCTTGGCATATCAAAGCGATTTCATCGATCTGTGCGTGCGGCAGGGAGTTCTGCGATTCGGCAGCTTTACGCTGAAGTCGGGCCGCGAAAGCCCGTATTTTTTCAACGCCGGACTGTTCAACACCGGCGCCGCCATCGGCGCGGTGGGGCGCGCCTACGCGGCGGCGGTCACCGCCTCCGGTCTTGCGTTCGATATGCTGTTCGGGCCGGCCTACAAGGGCATCCCCTTGGCCACCATCACCGCGGCGGCGCTCGCCGGACAGGCGGGCCGCGACCTGCCGTTTGCGTTCAATCGCAAGGAAACCAAGGGCCACGGTGAGGGCGGCAACATTGTCGGCAGCCCCTTGCGCGGGCAAGTTCTGATCGTCGACGACGTCATCACCGCGGGCACGGCGATCCGCGAATCCATCGATATCATTCAGGCGGCCGGTGCGCGTCCGGCCGGGGTGCTGCTGGCGTTGGACCGCCAGGAACGTGCCCCGCAAAGCCGATTGTCGGCGGTGCAGGAAGTCCGTGATCAGTATGGAATTCCGGTCGTCGCGGTCGTCAATCTGGCCGACTTGATGCACCATGTGTCGCTGCTGGGGCGCCAGGACGAGCTCTCGCGCATGGAAGCCTACCGGGAACGCTATGGGCTTGCAGATTGAGGCACAGGCCCTAGAAAAGGCGGGGCGCTCCGCTCACAATGTCGGCCGCTTCCCTCTAAGGATATGCGCTTGAAGAATCTCGCTTCGACAGTTTGCGCCTTAGGTTTGCTCGCCTCAGCGATTGTTGCGGCGGGGACCGGCACCGGCCGGACCGTCTACAAATGGGTGGACGAACACGGGGTTACCCACTACGGCGATCACATCCCGCCGGAATACGCGGCGCAAGAACAACAGGTCATCAACGCTCAGGGCGTCGAGATCAGCCGCCTCGAGGCCCAGAAAACCCCCGAGCAGCTGGCTGCCGAAGAACAAAAGAAACTCGATACACAGCAAGCGCGGGACCGGGACCGGAACTTGCTGAATACCTATGCGTCGGTCCAGGAAATCGAGCGCCTGCGCGATCAGCGGATGACGCTGGTGGCCGATCAGGTCAAGGTCACGTCGCAATTTCTCGAAGTGCTGAACGGCAGACTGAAAAAGTTGCGCCTCGGCAGCATGCGCTTCAAACCGTATAACAGTGACCCGGCCGCTCCGGCCATGCCGGACCAGATCGCCGAGGACCTGGTGCGCGTTGGGAACGACATCCGCACGCAAGAGCAGAATCTGCATGAGAAGCGCAGCGAGGAAGCGACTATGAGGAAGCAATTCGAGAGCGACATCGACCGCTTCAAACAGCTGAAGGGAATCCATTGACGCCGAAGACGCGAATTTTACTCGGCGTCACGGGCGGCATCGCCGCGTACAAGAGTCCTGACCTGGTGCGTCGACTGATGGAACGCGGCGCGGACGTGCAAGTGGTTATGACGGGCGCGGCGCAACGTTTCGTCTCGCCCATGAGTTTTCAAGCGGTGTCGGGCCGGCCGACGCGCTCCGATCTGTGGGACGATGCAGCGGAAGCCGCCATGGGGCACATCGAGCTTGCGCGCTGGGCGCAGGTGGTGCTGATTGCGCCGGCGAGCGCGGACTTCATCGCGCGGTTGGCCGGCGGGCGCGCCGACGATCTATTGGCCACCCTGTGCCTCGCTACCGAAGCGCCGATCGCCATCGCGCCGGCGATGAATCGGGTCATGTGGGCGAACAAGGCCACCCAAGCCAATGTGGAAATCTTGATTGCCCGCGGCATACGTATCTTGGGCCCGGGGTCAGGCAATCAGGCGTGCGGGGAGGTCGGTGAAGGCCGTATGTGGGAACCGGTAAAGCTCGCCGAAAGCCTGTTGGAGCCGCCGGCCAACGCCGGTTTGCTCGCAGGGCTCAATATTCTGATCACTGCCGGGCCGACCCGGGAGCGCATCGACCCGGTGCGCTATCTCACCAACCGCAGCTCGGGAAAAATGGGATTCGCCGTCGCCGCGGCGGCACGCGAGGCCGGTGCGCATGTCACCATCGTCACCGGGCCCGTGCAAATGCCGACGCCTGCGGGCGTTACGCGCATCAACGTGGAGAGTGCGCGCGACATGTACGCCGCGGTTCACCGCCAAGTGGCGGATGCCGACGTATTCATTGCGGCGGCGGCCGTGGCCGATTTTCAGCCGGTGACCGTCGCCAAACAGAAAATCAAGAAACAAGGAGTCGCGGTCAAGCTCGACCTCGAACCCGCCCCCGACATCGTCAAGTCGGTCGCGGATATGGCCAAACGCCCTTTCGTGGTCGGATTTGCGGCGGAGACCAATGACGTGGAAGAGAATGCGCGCAGCAAGCTCAAACGCAAGAAACTCGACATGATTGCCGCCAACCAGGTCGGCGAAGGGATCGCCTTCGACTGCGATGACAATGCGCTCACCGTCATCTGGCCCGGCGGCAAGGCCGAGGTCGCGCGCGGACCGAAAATCGATGTCGCGCGCCAGCTCATTGCCTTGATCGCCCAGCGCTTGCCGCCGCCCGACGGCAGCCCACGGCGGGGCTCGCGCAAGCGCCGCACGGCGGCCGCCCTGCCGCGCGATCGAGTGCGCGCCCGTCGCGCGCGGCGTTAGGGCGCGGCGCCAGGTGCAGCGTACGGTCAAGCTGCGGATATTGGATCCGCGCATCGGCCGGGAATTCCCGCTGCCGCATCACGCGACTGCGGGCGCCGCCGGCATGGATTTGCGCGCCTGCATCGAGGCTCCGCTGGCGCTCCTGCCCGGTGCCACCGAACTCATTCAGACCGGCGTTTCGATTTATATCGCAGACCCCGAACTCGCCGCCGTGCTGCTGCCGCGCTCCGGGCTCGGGCACAAGCACGGCATCGTGCTCGGCAATCTGGTCGGCCTGATCGATTCCGACTATCAGGGGCCGTTGATGGTGTCGGTTTGGAATCGCGGCGCCGCAGCCTTCACCATCAACCCGGGCGATCGGATCGCGCAAATCGTGTTCGTGCCCGTGGTTCACGTGGGCTTCGAGGTCGTGGAGGATTTCTCGACGACCGCGCGCGGCGCGGGCGGCTTCGGAAGTTCGGGCCACGGCTGAATCTCTCTGCTCACCGAAGATATGCGTCTAGTGAGTTGAGTCGTCCGCCGCCATGCTGCGTTCATGGCAATTCGGGATTGGCCGAGCGGAGAACGACCGCGCGAGAAACTTCTCGACAAGGGCGCCGCGGCGCTATCCGACGCGGAGCTGCTGGCCATTCTGCTGCGCACCGGAACCCCCGGTTACTCGGCGCTCGATCTTGCCCGCGACGTGCTCAAGAATTTCCATTCCCTGCGCAAGTTGATTGCATCCGATCGTCAGAGATTCTGCGCCGAGCGTGGACTGGGGCCGGCGCGGTTCGCGGAATTACAGGCAGCGGTCGAGATCGCGAGAAGGCAGCTGTCGGAGACCTTGCGCGCCGGCCCGTCGCTCGCGAGCCCACGGGCCACCCGCGATTTTCTCTCCTCGCAGCTGCGCGACCTCGAGCACGAAGTATTTTGCTGTCTCTACCTCGATAAGCGCCACCGCCTGATTCAATTTCAGGAATTGTTTCGCGGCACGATTGACGGCGCCAGCGTGCATCCGCGCGAAATCGTCAAGCTGGCGCTGCAGCGCAACGCGGCCGCGGTCATCATCGCGCACAATCATCCCTCGGGCGTCGCCGAACCGAGTCAGGCCGACGAATTGATTACCCAACGCATCAAAGAGGCGCTCGCCCTGGTCGACATCCGCCTGCTCGATCACATCATCATCGGGGACGGCGCGACGGTGTCGTTCGCCGAACGTGGACTTCTCTAATATGTGGAGTCATCGCTTCGTCTTGTTCAGATGCGTCTTCAAGGTCGCAAGCTGGCATGTCCACATTGTTTCGCTCGCTTCAAGCCACGCTTTCAATGCCGTCATCGGCTCGTTCCGCAAGCGATAAATTCGCACGCGCGAGTCAAATTCGTCGCGGTCCTCTTCCACCAGCCCGCTCTTGCGCAAAAGTTTAAGGTGGCGGCTCATCGCCGGAAAGGAAATACGGGCCGCCTCGGCGAGTTCGCCCGCGCGTCGCGGCCGATCACGCAGGAGGTCCACAACGCGCCGACGATGTGGGTCGGCAAGTGCAGCGAGCGTGCGGTCGAGATTGTCGGTACTCACGTCAGTGTTGTAAACTTGAATCCGCTTGCTTTCTCCATTTCCTCCTTGGACGCGTTTCTGATTGGCTGCGAGAACGTCCAATGATGACCTTCGAGGTCGACCGCCATATACGTGCGATCTCCATAGAACTGATCGGCCGGCTCCATAGCGATTTTCGCTCCCGCCTGCCGCGCACGTGCGCAGTGCTCATCGATGCCGCGCCCGAGACGTACGTGAACGCGCTGTGTATTCTTTCCACCTATAGATGCGGGGCTCTTTGTCCACTCTGCGAATTCATTGCCAATCATGATGACGCCATCACCATGGCTCATTTCCGCGTGAACAATGTCGCCGTTGGCGGCGGTGAGTACCTCGCTCGCTTCAAAACCAAAAGCGTTTTGCAGCCACTTAAGCGCAGCGCGATTGTCCTGGTAGATGATCGAAGAAATGAATGCCGGGCGGTGGGGGCCTGTGGTAGCCATATACTGCTCCTTGATACTTGTCTGAAACAGCAATATATAACGATATTGATAATGATATTGTCAACACCGCGGCACCGAAAGCGCTTTCGCGGCGTCCTGCGGATCATGCGCGCATGCTCTATACTGACGGCCCGCTGAAGACGAGATTCGCATGCCAGAAGGACGTGGCTCGACGCGCAATTTGGTCAACCTGAGCATACCGGTGCTGGGAATGTTCCTCGCCACGGTCGGCCATGCCGCGGCCCCACCCACCATACTGGAATTTGCGTCCCGCCCCAGCGTTGAAGACGTATCAATATCGCCGGACGGACGCTATCTGGCGCTGATTCAGACGCAGGACGGCAGGGCGGTGGCCGTCGTCTCCGATCGACAGGCCGGCAAAGACCAGATCATGCGCCCGGTGCTCTCGGAGCCCGAGCATTTCCGAATGACCTGGTGTCGATGGCCGACGAATACGCGCCTGATGTGTGGATTTCTCGGCATGGTCCATGACACGTTCGTGTACGCCGTTACACGGCTGGTGGCTGTCGACGCCGACGGCCAGAACATGCGCGTGCTGATCCAAAACTCGGGCGAGGCGCAGGGTCAGTTCCAGGACCGCATCATCAACTGGAATCCGGGGCCACCGGATACCGTGCTCATCGAAGCCGATGAGGGATTGGATGCAAGAGAACTGGCGTCCGGTGTCCAAGTCTTCGGCAATGTGGGGACCCACGCTGCGCCGGCGATCTTCGAACTCAATGTCGTGACCGGCCGGCTCACGATGCGGCAACACGCGCGGGAGCCGATCCGGCATTGGATCACCGACAAGCGCGGTCAGGCAAGGATCGGTTGGGGTTTTGTGGGGACCACGATCTCCTACTATGCGCGCCTGGACGGCGAGTCGACCTGGCGGCGTCTGGCCAAGTTTGAAATATTCAGCCGCGAGAATCACTTCGAGCCCGTGGCGATCAGCGAGGAGGATCCTAATCTCGCTTATGCCTTCGGGCCTTCCGAGGGCAGAAACGCCATCTGGCTCATCGACCTGAGAGACAAAGACGAACCCAAACTCGTGTTCTCGCACCCAGTGGTCGACGTGTCGGACCCCATCTTTGGGTGGGACGGCCGATTCATCGGCGCTCAATACGATGACGGCTATCCGTTGATGTACTACGCGGACAGCCGCGTTCACGACTTGACCGGCGCAGTCCAGAAACTCGAGCCGGGGCAATTCACTACGCTCCGTGGACTATCGCGCGACGAGAAGATTTGCGTCCTCCGTTCGGTGAGCGATGTTGATGCGCCGAAATACCTGGTGCTGGACACCGACACGCATCGGATGTCGAAGGTGGGCGCACCCTACCCTGACCGCGATCCGGCAACTCTCGCCCCGATGAGAGCGGTCTCGTATCCGGCGCGCGACGGCACTCGCATACCGGCCTATCTTTCGACGCCGCGCGGTGCGCCAGCCACCCACCTGCCGTTGATCGTGATGCCGCACGGCGGCCCCATTGCGCGCGATACCTGGGGCTACTTCTTCCTGCGCGAGTTTCTGGTCAGCCGCGGATATGCCGTCCTGCAGATGAACTTTCGCGGCTCAAGCGGCTATGGGGGTGACTGGTTTTTCGCCGCGCACCAGGACTGGGGTGGCCTCACCTATGATGATGTGGTCGACGGCGCCCGCTGGGCCATCCAGCAAGGCATCACCGATCCGCATCGGATCTGCATTGTCGGCTGGAGCTTCGGCGGCTATCTGGCGCTGGTCGGCGCACAACGAAATCCCGATCTTTTTCGCTGCGCGGTCGATATCGCCGGCCTCAGCGATTTGGGCCTGCTGATCGACGAGGGATACCACTGGTTGGGCGCGGAATCCATCAAGAAGCAGATCGGCACCGATCCCGAGAAGCTGAAGCGCGATTCGCCGCGCCTGCACGCGGCAGACTTCCAGGTGCCGCTGCTGATGCTGCACGGAAAAATGGACGCGCAGGCGCCGTTCGATCAATCCGATACCATGGACGCGGCGCTCAAGCGCGCCGGCAAACCGCACCGCTTCGTGGCCGTTCCGAACGCCGATCATCAGTTCAGCGACGTGAAGGATAGGGCAACGCTGCTGCGCGAAATTGAGACCTTTCTCGGCGAGCATTTGCCGGCAGCGCCCCCGCACGCGCCTTAGGCGCTCAAGGCTGCCATCCGCGAGCAGCGGCGCAGACTGTACGATTGTCGTATGATTCGTTCATGCCTGAAACTGCGCCAACCGCCCCCTTCGACGAGAACGTCCGCTACAAGCGCGCAATTCGGGCCGCGGAGGAAATGTTCAAGCGGGTGGGCTTTCGGGCAGTCACCATGGAGATGGTTGCCCGCGAGGCCAATGTCGCCAAGGCCACGCTGTACAGTTATTTCAAGAATAAAGACGAGCTGTTCATCGCCGTATCCGCGCGCATGGCCCGCATCTTGCGCGGCGGCGTGGAGCAGGCACTGGCAAAGCCCGATGTGCCATTGGATGATCGGTTGACCGAAGCCGTCATATCCAAGCATCGGCTGATATTTACCCTGGTGCGAGGCTCGCCCCACGCAGCCGAACTGTTCTCGTACACCCACGCCATGGCCGGCGACATTTTCAGCGAATTGGATGCCGCCATTCTGCGGCTGCTCAGCAACGCGATGTCGACCGACCCGCAGTTTGGGTCGAGTGCCGATCAGCTCGCTCGAGCACTGTATTTTGGCAGCGGACAGCTGGCCACCCGCTGTGAGACGGTGGCTGCCATGGAAGCTGAATTGCGGACCTTTTCAGCCATTCACCTTGCCGGGGCCCGGGCCCTGGCATCGAGGAGATCCGCCGAGCGGCCTGCGGCTTAGCCGATTGGAGGTTGTTGACAAATCATACGAATATCGTATGATTCGTTCATTCTCGACAATGGGAGATGAACGATGAAGACCTCGCGCAATCCCTTGGCCCTCGCGATCCTGGTCAGCGCCCAAATCATGGTGCCGCCCGGCTTGGGCGCCGAAATCGATTCCGACGTGGCGCCGCCACCCCCGCGAGTCGAGCACGCCCCGCCACCGCGCGACGGCTATGTCTGGGCTCCCGGACACTGGGCCTGGAGCGGCAAATCGTACAATTGGGTCGGCGGCAGTTGGGTGGTGCAGCGCCGGCATATGCATTGGGTTGCCGACCAGTGGGAGCGAGTCGGCGAGAAGTGGCACTTCATGCCGGCACATTGGGAACAGTCGTGAGCCCGACGGCCGGCGTGGCGTGTTGCCCCGCTTTGATGACCCTGGTATAAAGCGCGGCTGTTCCACGGTTCTTGAAGTCATAGGTTTATCCATGTCGCGAGTCTGTCAAGTCACGGGCAAGGGCCCCAAAACGGGCAATACGGTTTCCCACGCGAACAATCGCAAACGGCGCCGCTTTTTGCCAAATCTGCATACTCACCGCTTCTGGTCGGAAATTGAAAAGCGGTTCCTCAGCTTGCGGGTGTCGACCCGGGGCCTGCGCACCATTGAGAAGCGCGGCGTGGACGTGGTGGTCGCGGATCTGCGCGCCAAAGGCGTCAAGGTTTAAGGAGCAATCATGCGCGACAAAATCAAATTGGTCTCTTCGGCGGGCACGGGGCATTACTACACAACGACGAAGAACAAGCGCCTGCATCCGGACAAATTAGAAACGAAGAAGTTCGATCCGGTCGTGCGCAAGCACGTCCCTTACAAAGAATCGAAGATCAAATAACTCCGCCCGAGCTTGACTCACGCCCGAGCTTCCTGAAGTAGAAACGACGAGACGCGGCATTGCACCCGCTCTGCTCGAGCGGCGGGTGGTCGATGTCGTCGTGCGCGAACGGCGACTGCGCTGGCCTATCGCGGCCCACTTCGAAGCCGCCATTCGCGGTCAAACGGTTCGCGGCGTCGATCGGCGCGCGAAATACATTTTGATCCGCTTCGACGCCGGCACCGTGATCCTGCATCTGGGAATGTCGGGAAGCCTGCGCGTGGTCAAGCAGGACACTCCGACCAAGACCCACGATCACTGGGACATTCGAGTGGATAACGGCTGCGTGCTGCGGTTTCATGATCCACGGCGCTTCGGCAGTTTGCATTGGACCGAAACCGATCCCACGCTGCACCCGCTGCTTAAGGATTTGGCGCCGGAGCCCTTGAGCCCGGAGTTCAACGGCGAGTACCTGCACCGCGCGACTCGCAAACGCAGCGTCGCCATCAAGCAATTCATCATGAATTCTCGGGTCGTCGTGGGGGTGGGGAATATCTACGCGAGCGAGGCCTTGTTCCGAGCGCATGTTTCGCCGCGCCGCGCCGCGCGCCGACTCACCCGCAAGGAGATGCACGCGCTCGCGCAGGCCATCAAGGACGTACTCGGCGAGGCGATCAAGATCGGCGGCACTACGCTGCGCGATTACGTCAATGCCGACGGCGCGCCCGGATATTTCCGCCAGAAGTTATTCGTGTATGAGCGCGCGGGAGCGGCTTGCCGCGTGTGCAGGTCCACCGTCAAGCAGTTCGTGCAGGGTCAGCGCTCCACGTACTGGTGTTCGAACTGCCAGCGTTGACTGCCGCCGCGCGGACGCGCCGCATCGCCTAAAGTAGCCTGTCTCCTAGTACACGAGGCCCATGCCCTCGCCGCGAGGGTCGGACGCCGCTTCCACTTTGCCGGTGCCGTAATCCCAGGTGACGACCTGCATATTGCCCCACTGCCGGCCGGACACTTTGAGCGTATGTCCCATGGCCTGCAGCTCCTTGATTTCCGCTTCGTTCAGCGCGCCCTGCTCGTAGTCGACTTCGTCGGGCAGATATTGATGATGGTAGTGCGGGTACTTCACGATGTCCGCCGCGCTCATTCCATCCAGGTAATTGAGCGCGCCCAAGAGCACCATGCTGATGATGTAGCTGCCGCCGGGCGAGCCCACGATCATCAAGCCTTTCGAGGTTTCGACGAAGGTCGGGGACATGCTGGAGAGTGAGCGCTTGTTCGGCGCAATCGCATTCGCGGTGCCACCCACCAGCCCAAATGCATTCGGCCTGCCGGGCTTGATGGAGAAGTCATCCATGGTGTCGTTGAGCAGCACCCCGGTGTTGGGCGCCATGAAGCCCGAGCCAAAGAAGAGGTTGACGGAGATTGTCGCCGCCACGCGATTACCATCGGCATCGAGCACCGAAAAATGAGTGGTCTGCAGTCCGGCCGGCTCCGATTCGAGCCCGGGCAGCATGTTGGACGGCATGGCCTTGTCGGTGCGAATGCTGTTGCGCTGCCCCGTCGCGTAGTCCGGGCTCGACAGCAGCGCCAGCGGTACCTTGATGAAATCCGGATCACCCAGGTAAATCTCCCGGTCGCGGTAGACGCGGCGCAGGGCTTCGATCACCAGGTGTTTACGCGTCGCGGAATCATATCGGTGCAGATCGAAGCCGGACAAGATATTCAGCGCGTCGATGACCGCGATGCCGCCCGAGGAGGGCGGCGAGGCCGACACGATGCGCGCGCCATGATAGTCGCCGATCAGCGGTTTGCGCTCGACGACGCGGTACGCCGCCAGATCCTCGAGCGTCCAGATACCGCCGTCCGCATGCACACCGGCCACCAAATCGGCCGCAACCTTGCCTGAGTAAAAGCCCTGGGCGCCTTGATCGGCAATGGCCTGAAGAGTATTCGCGAGATCCGGCTGCTTGATGACGGCGCCCACCTCCGGAATTCCGCCGTCCGCCGTCAGAAACGCTTTCGCCGCATCGGAAGACCGCAGCAAGACCTTCTGCTTGTAGCGCATGGCGCCCTGCAGGCGCGCATACATCGGAAAGCCCGCGCGCGCCAGACGAATCGCGGGCGCAAGGCTTTGCTTCAAGGACAGCTTGCCGTATTTGCGCGCCAGGTACTCGAAGGCCGCCGGCTCGCCCGGAATCGCCGCCGCCAGCGCACCGGCAATCGACGCGTTCTCGATCGCATTGCCGGCCTTGTCCAAGTACATATCGCGCGACGCGGCGCCGGGCGCCTTCTCGCGTGCATCGAGCATGGTTTCGTAGCCGTCGGATTGCCGGTGCAGCAAATAGAAGCCGCCGCCGCCGAGGCCGGAACTCGTCGGTTCGACCACGGCGAGCGCCGCCGACACCGCCACCGCGGCGTCGAAGGCGTTGCCGCCCGCCGCGAGAATCTCCTGCCCCGCTTGGCTTGCGAGCGGATAGGCACTCGCGATGGCTGCCTTGTGCGCAACCGCCGGCGCTTGAACCGCTGCCGGCTTCGCGTGCTTGACTGCCGCGGGCTCGTCGGCGAGCGCAGCCGGCGCAGAGCCGAGCGCGGCGAGCACCAATACCAGGCCGAAGAATCGCCGCGCGCGGCGCGGGCCAGCAGTTGTGCGCAAGCAAATCAAAGCTTGCGATGCCGTTTCAGTTCGATCTCGACGATCGGGTGAACGAACTCGGACACATTGCCCCCCAACACGGCGATTTCGCGCACCAGAGTCGAGGATATGAAGGTGTATTGCTCTTGCGGCGTCATGAATACCGACTCTATCTCAGGCGTGAGGTGGCGGCTCATGTTGGCCAATTGAAATTCGAATTCGAAATCCGACACGGCGCGCAAGCCGCGTACGATCACGGACAAGCCGTTTTGCCGCGCGAAGTCGACCGTGAGCCCCACATAGCCCATGACCTCGACATTCTGCACGTCGGTGAGCACCCGGCGGGCCATGTCGACCCGCTGTTCCAGGCTGAACATCGGCGCCTTGTTGGGATTGGCTGCGATCGCAACCACCAGGCGATCAAAAATACTGGCCGCTCGCCGCACCAAGTCGTGATGGCCATTGGTGATCGGGTCGAAGGTACCTGGATAAACGGCTGTTCTTTTATGCATTCACTTGAGCCCGCGCATCGACGCGCGCCAAATGATACCCCACCTCGCCCGCCGACTTCGATTTGAGCAGCTGCCAATGAGGGGGCAGCAGCGGGACACCCTCTGTTTTTTCGTTCTCCAGGTACACCAGGGCTCCCGGTTTGAGCCACAGGCCCGCATCCAGCATCGGAACATATTCCGCCAAGGCGCCCCGCCCGAACGGCGGGTCCAAAAACACGATGTCGAACGCCTGCGCAGCGGTGCGCAGATATCGCGCAGCGCCCATTTCCACCACTTGGCCCTTGGCCTTAGCCCCTAAGCGAATCAGTTGCTCCTGCAAGGCGCGCGAGGCGGCTACCGCCTGCTCGACGAACACGAGTTCCTTCGCCCCGCGGGAGAGCGCCTCGAGTCCGAGCGCACCGGAGCCTGCGAATAAATCGAGGCATCGCGCGCCCGCAATCGCCTGCTGCAACCAGTTGAACAACGTTTCGCGCACCCGATCGGGCGTCGGCCGGAGGCCCGGAATATCCGGGAAACTGACGCGCCGGCCGCGCCACCCGCCGCCGATGATGCGCACCGAGTTGCGGCCGCCCGAGGCGTTCGATTCCGTCTTGAGTGTGGTCACTCCCGGTATCATACCTGCTATGACAAATGAAGCCGATAAGCCCGGTGTGCGCGGGTTTTTCAAGCGCCTGCGCGCCAAGTTGAACCAGGGTCCCGCATGGCTCACCGCCGACCTCACGGAATTGCTGCCCGGGCGCAAAATCGATGCCGAGATCCTCGACGACCTCGAAACGCGGCTGATCACTGCCGATGTGGGGGCCGAGGCCACCGGCCGGATTCTTGGCGAGCTGCGCAGGCGCGTGGCGCGCAAGGAGCTCGATGACGTCGATGCGCTGCTCGAGGCCTTGCACGGCGCGATGTTCGACATCCTGAAAGCCGTGGAAACGCCCCTGAGCGTGGACCCGAACATCAAGCCCTACGTCATTCTGGTGGTGGGAATCAACGGCGCCGGCAAAACCACCACCATCGGAAAGTTGGCGCACCGCCTGCTCGCGGAAGGACGCAGCGTCATGCTGGCTGCGGGCGATACGTTTCGCGCGGCGGCGCGCGAACAGTTGGAGGTCTGGGCCGAGCGTAACAAGGTGCCGATCGTCGCGAGCGTTGACGGCGCGGAACCTGCCGCCGTCATCTTCGATGCTCTTCAGGCCGCGCGCGCGCGCCACATCGACGTGCTCATCGCCGATACCGCGGGGCGTCTGCACACCCAGACTCACTTGATGGATCAGCTCAAGAAGATCAAGCGGGTGCTCGCCCGTTTGGATCCCGGCGCGCCGCACGAAGTGTTGTTGGTCCTCGACGGCACGATCGGCCAGAACGCGGTGGCGCAGGCTGAAGAATTCAACAAGGGATTGGGGGTGACAGGCCTCGTCGTCACGAAGCTCGACGGCACAGCCAAGGGCGGCGTGGTCCTCGCCATCGCAGAAAAACTGAAAATCCCCATTCGCTTCGTCGGCGTCGGCGAGGAGACCGAGGACTTCGGCGTATTCAATGCGTCGGAGTTCGTGTCGGCGCTGTTGAAATCGAGTCCCGGCGGCGCCGGCACATGATCCGATTCGACCAGGTCCACAAGCGCTATGCCACCGGCCGCGAAGCCCTTTGCGGCGTGTCGTTCAAGATAGACGAGGGCGAGCTGGTTTTTTTGACCGGACATTCCGGCGCGGGCAAGAGCAGCATTTTGAAGTTGATCGCGCTCATCGAGCGCCCCACGCGCGGCCAGGTATTCGTCAACAACCAAAACACCGCGGGCATCAAGCCGCGCGGAATCCCGCAATTTCGCCGAAGGCTGGGGGTGGTGTTTCAAGATCACAAGTTGCTGCATGACCGGCCGGTGGCGGACAACGTGGCGCTGCCGCTGATCATCGCCGGCTTACGTAAGCGCGAGATCGACAAACGCGTGCGCGCGGCGCTCGATCAAGTCGGCCTGCTCGGCAAGGAAAAAAATCGTCCCTTGGAACTCTCGACCGGGGAGCAGCAGCGCGTGGGCATTGCGCGCGCAGTGGTGGCGAAACCTGAGCTGCTCATTGCCGATGAACCCACCGGCAATCTCGATCCAGAGCTTAGCTTAGAGATCATGAAATTGTTCCAACGCTTCAACGAGGTGGGCGTAACCGTCGTGATAGCCACGCACGACGTACATCTCATCGGGCAATTCGGCGCACGGCGTATCGTTCTCGGCGACGGGCGGGTCGCGGACTTAGGCGAGCGCGCTGGGCCAAGCGCACCGTGAGCATGCAAGCGTACTTCGCGCGGCATGCGCAAACGTTAGTGGGTTCGCTCGGCCGCATCGTCAATCACCCGTTCGCGACGCTGATGACCATGGGCGTGGTGGCCGTTGCGCTGGCCCTGCCCCTGTTCTTGAATTTGCTCCTGACGAACGTGCGCACCGCCACCGGGAATTGGAACGATGCCTTCGATTTGTCGGTCTATATGGACAAGCGAGCGGGTTTAGGCAGGGTGCAGCTGCTCGCCAAGCAATTGGGCGGGCGCGGCGATGTCGCCGCCGTGCGCGTCGTCACGGCGGCGCAGGCGATGGCGGAGTTTCGAGCCGATTCGGGGTTTGGCAAGGCGCTTGATGCATTGAGTGACAATCCGCTGCCCGATACCCTCATTGTCACGCCGACACTGGCCGCGAGCACGCCCCAGGGCACGGACGCGCTCAAAGCAGCGATCGCCGCCATGGCCGATGTGCAGACGGTACAGCTCGACACCGAGTGGGTGAAACGGCTGCATGCCATGCTGGATATTTTGCGTACCGTGGTCGCTCTCACCGCTGCCCTTTTGGGTGTGGGTGTTGTGCTCATCGTGGGCAATACCATTCGCCTGGATATACTGAATCGGCGCGGCGAAATCGAAGTGATGAAGCTGGTCGGCGCCAGCGACGGCTTTGCGCGCCGCCCGTTCTTGTACAGCGGAATTTGGTATGGTCTTGGAGGCGGACTGATCGCGCTGATCCTGGTCGCGGTGGCCGCCGCCGTGTTGGCCGGACCCACCGAGCACCTCGCTAAGTTGTACGGCAGCGGCTTTCATCTGCGGGGCCTTGGGCCGGCGGCGGCGGTGCAAGTGCTCGGCCTCGCCATAGGCCTCGCGTGGTTGGGCTCCTGGCTTGCTGCAACGCGTCATATCCGAGCCATTGAGCCAACGTAAAGTCTATTCTTTTCAATCACTTGAAGTAGATGTGAACTATCGGTAACATAAGCACTCAAAGCCTAGGAGTGCTACTATGGCACGCGCAGTTTGATTGGGAGGTTTGAGCTGATGACCACTGCTTTAGTCGCTAAACAACCGAGCGGTTTGGTGTTCGCAGGCCCCGTAGGGAGCCTGGACTCCTATATAGACCGCGTGTCCCAGATCCCGGTTCTGTCGAAGGAAGACGAGGTGGCCCTTGCCGTTCGTTTTCGCTCCGAGGCCGATTTGGATGCCGCCCGGCAACTGGTGCTCTCGCACCTGCGATTCGTGGTGCACATCGCCCGCGGATATTTGGGCTATGGCCTGCCGATGGGCGATCTGGTGCAAGAAGGTAATGTGGGTCTCATGAAGGCGGTCAAGCGCTTCGATCCCGCCGTGGGCGTGCGTCTGGTGTCGTTCGCGGTGCATTGGATCCGCGCGGAGATTCACGAATATGTGCTGCGCAACTGGCGCCTGGTGAAGGTCGCCACCACCAAGTCGCAGCGCAAGCTGTTCTTCAACTTGCGCAAGATGAAGAAGAACTTGGCCTGGCTGTCCGAAGCGGAGACCGCGGCGGTGGCGCGCGAGTTGGGCGTCGACGTAGCCGACGTTCGCGAAATGGAACAGCGGCTGTCGGCGCGCGACATGTCCTTCGATCCGACGCCGGAGAGCGACGAGGAGGAGACCTACTCCCCCGCCATGTACTTGCCCGCGAGCAATGCCGATCCTGCAACCGAGGTCGAGAACGAGGAATGGGAAGAAGACTCGACCGAACGTTTGAGCATGGCGCTCGAAAAGCTCGATGAGCGCAGCCGCAGCATATTGAAGCGGCGCTGGATGACCGACAACAAGGCCACGCTGCACGAATTGGCGCATGAATATGGAATTTCCGCCGAGCGTGTGCGCCAGGTCGAGTCGAACGCCATCAACAAGCTGAAGGGGCTGATGGCAGCTGCGTGATCGGCTAGGCGCCCGGAGTCTGCGCGATTGCCGCCCGCGCCTCCTTGAGAGCCGTCCCGGTCCAGTCGACGAACGTACCGCCATGGCGGCCGCGTTCGGCTGACGGTATCCTTCGGGACGCACTTCCCATGGAGCTCAACCGTGAATAAAACCTACGTTGCAGGCGCGCTGTCGGGTTTCATCGGCGGGATCGTCGGCGCGTATGTGCTCGGGCACGTCGATCTGGGCTCCGTGCTGCCGCCGGCTGCGGCCGCTGCCCAGGATGTCGTTTCCGCGAGCCGAATCCGCCTTCTCGACACGACGGGCCGGGCGCGCGCCGAGCTTGCCATGTCGCCGGACGGAGGACCGGGCCTTTTTTTCTACGATACGCATGGGAAAAACCGGCTCGTGCTCGGACTCTACTCTCCGGCGGAGAGCGAATATCCGTTCGTGGTTCTCAATGACACTCACCAGGCTGCGGCCGGCATCTTCCGCCTGTTCGGCGCCCAGGAAACACCGGTGGTGGTGCTCAAATACAAGGGCGCGGACCGCTCGATCTTCGGCCTGAATCCGAATTCAACGGATCCGTTCTTGGTCAACTATTCCGCAGACCGGAAAAAAACCGAAGTCTTCGGCAGCTACTGAAATCCTGTGTCCAAACGGACCATGTTGGTGTGCGCCGGGGTGCTCGCCGCGCTCGCCGCCGGGTTCGCGTGGCATCACGCCCGCACACCAAAGCGCCCGCAGTACGTGCTGATCAACGAGACCGATCAGCATGACTTCGACCTCGCGTTCCGGATGAGCCTCAAGCTCGCGGAAAAGAAGTCCGGCATCGAAAATGCCCTGGTGCTGCTGAAAGGACTGCCGCCCTCGAGAACCATCGAAGAGACCGCTGCAGACCTCGTCACGCGGCTGCGGATCGGCGCTCGCCGCAATGGCAGAGGGATTCTCTATATTTATGCCGTCAAGGAAAACCTCCTGAAGATTGAGGTTTCCTATGCACTCGAAGGCGACATTCCCGACGTGTTCTGTCATCGCCTCGAAGAAGCGGCGAAAACCTACATGCTGTCCGAGGTGCCGCAGGATTTCATTTCCGAACTTCTTATCACCACCAATCTGCGCGGCATGGGCTCGAAGAGCGAGTCCGGCGGCGCCTTGCAGCCGCAGTGGCTGAATGCCGAGTTCCTCTCTGGCGGCGCCGGTGCGCTTGCACGTGGGCTTAGCCGCACTCTGGAGGACTATCAGCGCGCGATCCGCCGGTTGCCGGAAACTGGTTTGGCCGAATTTGCCCCGTCGCCGGACGCGGCCGAGTCCGTGCGGCGCTATCTCGCCTCACTGGCGGTGGGCGTCGGCGACCCGCGGCTGCCGCTATTGACCGAAGGCAGCCGGATTTTCCGCGCGGTAGTGCCGCGCAATGAAGAACAGCAGCTGCGAATCAACGAATACTTCACATCCGCAGGCCCCTACCGGCTGTTGTTCGCCGGCGATCTCGGCCTCGCCGTCCCGGGACCCGGAAAATCCAATTTGCCGGTGGTGCTGCGCCGTGGCTCCGACAACCTTTGGTATGTGGACGAAGCAAAGGCATGGACCTATTTTCACCGCTTCGAGGATAACGTGAATTTCTTCGTCAAGTACGCGGACAATCCCTTTTTCGCAGCGCTGCGCTCGCAGCATGTGCCGAACATGGAGGGCGCGGTTTACGGCAATCATGTGGGCACACCGCGGCTAGCCGCCTACCCGCTTTCACTCAACCTTGCAGTGCAGACCGGCGAAGCAAAGATCCGGGCGGCGCCCGCCGTTGCGGCAAACTATGCCGATCTGGCGGACCTCTATCTCTTCGAGATGAACTGGCTTACGCGGGCGCTCGAACTCTACGAGCAGGCCGCGGTGCTGGCGCCGGAGGAGCTGGCGTACCGCTGGCGTTTGGTGGACCTCTACCTCAACACATCGCGTGCCGACAAGATGCTCGCTGAACTCAAGTATCTGGCTCTGCATCTGCCGCGGGACACCCAGACGCAGGATTGGTATCGAGCTTACGAGAAGGCTTACGACTTTGGCTCGACCGAGACCTTAAACGTTACCCGCGGCGCGTTTGAATCGAAGTCTGCAACGGAGTAGCGTGAGACAATGCGCACGGCCGATCAATGGCTCGACGACTACGGCGACAGCCACCGCAACCGCACCAATAAGGCGCTGCATTGGATTTGCGTACCGGTGATCGCCTGGTGTGTCCTTGGGTTACTGTGGTCGCTACCGGTTCCCGCCGGCATGCGCGCGCTGCACCCGGCGGCGAACTGGGGCAGCATCGCCGTCCTCGCCGCGCTGCTCTATTACTCCGTCCTATCGTTGCGCCTGATGCTCGGCGTCCTGCCGCTGCTGCTCGCCTTCTTGTGGTCGATCGATCAAGTCGATCGATTGCAGGCTGTGCCCCTATGGAGCATCTGCGTGCTGTTGTTCGTGCTTGCTTGGATCGGCCAGTTCGTCGGCCATGCCATCGAAGGCAAGAGGCCCTCCTTCTTCAAGGACCTCCAGTTCCTGATGATTGGGCCGCTGTGGCTGCTGGCCGACGTGTATCGGCGCGCGGGCATTCGCTTTTAGAAAAACCTCACAGCGCCAGAACCAGCCGTAGGCCCGCATCGATACGCGCTTGAGTCGCGGGTAGCCGAAGCCGGTATGGAAGTCGTGCCTAATATCATCTTCGATCTGGGTGGGGTCGTATTTGAATGGAGCCCCGAGTCAATTCTCGAGGGCTACTACGCCGATCCTCACTCGAGGGCAACGATGAAGGCATCTCTATTCCAGCATGCCGATTGGCTGCAAGTGGACCGCGGGACGCTCACTGAAAGCGAAGCGCTCGCTAACCTCACGCAGCGAACCGGTCGGCCGAAGGCGGAGTTAGCTGGATTGTTCGGGGCAATCCGAAATTCGCTCAAGCTCAAGGCCGATACCGTGGCGCTCATCGAACGCCTCGCAGAGCGTCAAATACCGCTGTATTGCCTGTCGAATATGTCCGCCGGAACTTTCAAGCATTTACGAGAGAAGCATTCATTTTGGACTGCGTTTCGAGGTATCGTCTCTCGGGCGCTAAGCCTGCGCACGGTCTTGTTCGAAGACGCTCGGCAGTGTGAGGCCGAACTCGACCGCTGGCTGGGTGCGGGATGACGGGAGCGACTCGCCTATACGTTTCGCCCCATCTCGATGATGCCGTGTTGTCCGTCGGCGGTCTCATTTGCGCCCAGCTCATGGCAGGCGACCGAGTCGTCATCGCAACCGTCTGCACAGCTGACGCTCCGACCGCCGAGCGGCTGTCGCCGCTCGCTATCGACGTCCATCGCCGGTGGGGCAACCCGCATGCGCCCTACGCACAGCGGCGCCAAGAAGACATCGCTGCCTGCCTTGCATTAGGGGGTGCGGAATGTCGTCACCTGGGGCTCCCCGATGCCATCTATCGATTCAAACCGGACACTCCGCAGTGTCGCTATGAAACGTTTGAGGAATTGTTTGGGCCGATTCCGAGCTGGGACCGAGGTTTTTCCGCGAGTGTCGCCACCGCCGTCGATAGTCTCGCAGCCGAGTTGCAGCCACAGGAAGTGTTCGGCCCTTTAGGCGTCGGCCGGAATGTGGACCACCTGCACCTTCGTAACGCCGTTCTGCGAATGTCGAACTCAATGTCGGTTGGCTTCTATGAAGAGCAGCCCTACAGTACCGGCTGTCACCCGCACGCGGCGGCGGATCCCGTCACTCTGGCCGTTCGAACCTGCCCCATCGCGATTCAGCCGAAAACTCATCTCGTGAATTGGGCCGCGAAGGCCCAGGCGATCCAGTGTTACCAGAGCCAATTGCCGGAACTATTCGGAGCCGCGCGGCCGGGAATCGAGGCGATGGCCGAGTACAGCCGGAAGCTTGACGTGTCCAAGGTGACGATGGAGCGCGTGTGGTACGCCTCGTGAGGCACTAGAAAGCGAACACCACGAATGCGACCGTTAATGCACCGAGTAGAGCGAGCAACAAGTTATGGCCCCAGCGGGCAATGACTCCAAGCATGACTAATCTCCTGTAAAGCCTGTCTACGATGCAAATTCAGTGCATCGCTGCGATTTTGCTGCACTGATTATGAGCGCAGCTCTTTACAGTTCGAACCTTGCGGGTCATTGGCTCCATTTGACAAATGCCAAAATATTCAGTCACTTGGCGTGTCAAATGAGCGCTTCTACGCGTGGAGTGAAAAAATATCGCCTCCGCAGCGGTTGTGCCGCAAGGCCCAATCCGGCGAGACCGGAGAGCCGCGGCCGGCCTTAGCACCGCTCGTAAGCCACCGCTTCGCGAAACGCGTGCGCATGGAGTTGGGCGGTGCGCGCCCGAGTCGCCGCGTACCCGCCCGCCAATACGATCGCGAGCGGCGCCCCGCGGCTGCGCACCGCCTCGACGGTGCATCGGTCGCGCGCTCGAATGCCCTCATCCGTGAGGTTGAGCTTGCCATAGCGGTCACCGGCGGCCACATCCACGCCGGCGAGATAAAACACGATGTCCGCCTTCGCATTGTCCAGCACCGTCGGCAAATGCCGGCGTAGTGCGTCGAGGTACTCGATGTCCCCCATCCCGTCCTTCAGCGGCACGTCCAAATTGGAGCGCATTTTCGCAAGAGGATAATTTCGCTCGCCGTGCATGGAGAAGGTGAAGACTTGGTCGTCCTCTTCGAAAATGGAGGCAGTGCCGTTGCCTTGATGAACGTCGAGGTCGATGATGGCCGCCCGCTGTATGGCGCGCTCCGCCTGCAGTTTGCGTACTGCGATGGCAACATCGTTGAGCGCGCAGAAGCCCTCGCCATGATCGGGGAATGCATGATGCGTTCCGCCGGCCAAATTGCCCGCGAGTCCTTGGTCGAGCGCCGCGCGCGCCGCCAACAAAGTCCCCGCCGAGGCAAGACGCGATCTTTGCCATAGCGCCTCTGACCAGGGCAGGCCAAGGCGCCGCTGCTCCGCCGCGGAAAGCCGCGATGATTCGAGCTTGACCAGGTACTCGCGCGAATGCACGAGTTCCAAGGTCGAGGTGTCGAGCGGCTCCGGCTGCAAGATGTCGCCGGCCGCGAGTATCCCCTCCGCGACGAGCTGCTCTTTGAGCAGGCCATACTTGCTCATGGGAAAGGGATGACTCGGCGGCAGCGCAGTCTGGTAGGACGGGTGATAGACGCACTTCATCGTTCCAGAGTATGGCTGCTCGAAGCGCGGGCGTCGAACGGCGGCCTAAGCCGCCGACATCTTCTCGTATGGTATCGCCGTAGCGGCGGGCACTGTGCTCGGCTCGTACGTGGCAGCCAATTGGCCGCCCAGCGTATCCCTGAGAGTTTCCAAATTGGCAAGCTGCACACAGGCCCGGCGCCAAGCGTCCCTGCTAATTCCTAGAACTTCGAGCAGCGCATCGCACTCGGCTTCGAGACGCTCTATCTTGGCCATGATCCGCGCTTGCAGCGCTTCGGCGCGATCCAGACGTTCGCGTGCCATGCCAAGCAGGTTCCCGTTAACCTTCGGACTTGCCGCTAGAATCTGGGTCGCTTCTGGGCCATGTGTAGTCGCGATCCTGCTCCGCCAATGTGACGGGTTGCGGACATAGAAACGGCAATTCGTTTAAAGAGAGGGGAGTGGCACTGCGCGCTGGCGGGCGCGGACCAGCCAGGAACCGGCGGCATCGCGCATTTTTGCGGTCTCAGACTTCGCAGCCTCGCGCGCGGCGCCGCCACCGGCGGTCCCCTGAAACCCGATTCCCTCCGCCGGATTTCTCTGCAATACATGCCAAGGCAAACTCCATATCTCACGAATATCGTTCATGTCATTATCGAAAGGTCAAGCGATTGCGCGAGGTCATGCTGCCTGTCCGACCGGCAGCGCAATGGGTGTGGCCGCCACCTGCTCGCGCAGTTTGGGCCAATCGATCAAGCGCAAATGTCCATTCATATCCTCGACCAGCGAACTGCAACTCTCGACCCAATCGCCATCGTTGCAGTACAGAATCCCGTCGATGTCGCGCATCTCCGCGCGATGGATATGCCCGCAAACGACGGTGTCGACGCCTCGCTTGCGCGCCGCTTGGGCGACGGCGTCCTCGAAGCTTCCGATGTATTGGACCGCGGTCTTGGCCTTTTGCTTCAAGTACGACGACAGCGACCAGTGCGGCAAGTCAAACTTTCGCCGCACCCAGTTGATGTAGGGGTTTGCCGCCAGCAGCACGTCATAAATATTGCTGCCCAATTTAGCCAGCCACGGACTGCACTTCACAACGCTGTCGAATTCGTCGCCGTGCAAGACCAGCATGCGCCGGCCGCCGGCACCCTGATGGATGTACTCCCGATGAATTTCGAGATTGCCGAAGACAGCTCCGTCGAATTCGCGAAACACCTCGTCGTGATTGCCGGGGACGAAAATCACTTTCGTGCCGCGTTTGGCCTTGCCCAAAATTGTCCGCAACACATTGTTGTGCGACTGCGGCCAAAACATGCTCTTTTGCATGCTCCATACATCGATTATGTCGCCGACCAAGAATAAAGTGTCCATCTCGACGTGGTGCAGAAAATCGAGCAGCAAGTCGGCGCTGCAGCCTTTGAAGCCCAGATGGATGTCCGAGATAAAGACCGTTCGCAATTTCAAATGCGAGGGGGCGCTCCGCTCCACCATGTCACGTCCTCCTAAAGTCTTCGCGTCGCCTATACGATCGCGATTTCTTGTTACAGAGACGTTACTTGGGAAAGAATATTTATTTACAAAAAAGGAACTTAGGCGTGGAACATCGTGTGAAACAATAGAAATGAGAACCATGTCTCAGCCGGCGCCGGGCTTGCCCGGAGCGGCGAACCGGTAACCGGTGCCACGCACCGTCTGGATGTGCGCTTCGTATCCTGGCCCAGTCAGGATTTTGCGCAGCCTCTGGACATTGACATCGATCGTCCGTTCATCGACTTCGCTGTCGCCGCCCCAAATTTGTGTAAGAAGCTGACTCCGGTTGTAGGTTTTGCCGGGATGCGACATCAAAAACGCCAGAACTCTATATTCGGCGCCGCGCAGTTTCAGCACCCGGCCACGCACGGTGACACGATTGGTGGACGCGTCGAGCATCAGGTCATCGCAACTTACTACCGAACGATGGCCTTCTTTCAAGTGCGAACGCAGTACCGCACAGACTCTTGCGACGGCTTCCCGTACTGAGTACGGTTTCGCGATGTAGTCGTCGGCGCCAAGATCGAAGCCCGTCACCACGTCAGGTTCGCTCGACAGCGCCGACAAGAGGATCAGCCTGACTCTATGCGGTTCGCGCATGCGGTGTGCGAGGGCCATCACCTCGAGCGCGGCGAAGCCAGGCGCGTTCCAGTCGATGATGACCAGATGAGGCGGCCGCTGCGCCAATGCCGTGACGGCCGCAGCCCCGTCGGCGATAACGCGCGCGATGAACCCGGCATCGCACAGCCTCTGACGCAGAGGTTCTACCGCGGCAACGTCCTGATCGACTATCAGTATCTGTTTTTTGGAATCGGTGGCGGGCATGGCAGCCCCATCATTACAGGTAGCGCGCCTTACATTATGTTGACACTTTCATGAAATTTTCACGAACTCAGTGCGTCGAGGTCGGGCGCAGATGAGCGGAATGGAGCGCTGCCGCGCGCACGGAAACGGATGAATAGCCGCGCAATGCCTCTGGGCGCCGTCGCGTCTGCGCAGGGTCGTTGTCCGATGCGTTCCACGCGGCGAGCAATAATCCGAGTGCCAGCCAGTTCAGCGACGCTTCGCGGTGTTGCGACCACCAAGTTCCCCCGCCATTCGTTTGCCATGCGGATCCAAATGTCCCCGCAGTACGGCAATTGATCTCCCGTATTGATGTCGTCATGGTCCGCGCCTCAGGTGGGGTTTACGAGACCAGTGTCCGGTGTGAATCCGGATTCTTCGGGGCGCAAATCGGGCGAATCGGCCAATAAATGTGGCGAATAATGGCGGCCTTTTCGCAACGCCATTCTCAAAAAGTAAGCCCGTCATGGGCTATGATTCAGCGATGAAGAAGCTCATCGCGATAGTCGAGGACGAGCCGGCTTTGCGCGAGAATTACGCGGCGGCGCTGGCGCGGCATGGGTACTCGATCAAGACCTACGGCAACCGCGCCACCGCGATGCAGGCCTTCCATATTCACCTGCCCGACCTCGCCATCATCGACATTTCGCTCGAGGACGAGGCGGAGGGCGGATTCGACCTGTGCCGCGACCTGCGCGCGCTCTCGGCCGAGTTGCCCATCATTTTTCTCACGGCGCGGGACAGTGAATTGGACGCCGTCTCCGGTCTGCGTCTCGGCGCCGATGATTTTCTGACCAAGGATGTCAGCCTTCCGCATCTGGCGGCCCGAGTCGCCGCCTTGTTTCGGCGAATCGACGCGCTGCGCCGGCCGGGCAATGCCGCCGAGATCGTCCGGCGCGGCGCCCTCATCATCGATGGCGATAGATTGCAAACCACCTGGAACGGCACGCCGGTCACTCTGTCGCTGACCGAGTTTTGGATCGTGCATGCGTTGGCCCGCAATCCTGGGCATGTGAAGAACCGGCAGCAATTGATGGACGCCGCGAACGTCGTTTTGGACGACAACACCATTACCTCCCACATCAAACGCATGCGCCGGAAATTCCAGCAAATCGATCCGGCCTTTGATGCGATCCAGACCGTGTATGGAATGGGTTATCGCTGGGTTGAGGAGCCTCAGACAGGCTCCCGGTGAGCATTCGTCTGCAACTGCTGGTCGTCGCGCTCACCACGCTGGTGCTGCCGTGGGCCGGCTGTCAATACGCCCGGGAACTCGAGACGGCGCTGCGCGACTCGCAGGAAAAGTCATTGCTGGCGACCGCGGGCACCATCGCCAATGCCCTGTCGGCACAGCCGCAACGCGTGTTCCGCGATTCCGGCGACACTCAAGGCTTCACCGCGAGCCGCGGGGATTTGTACGTGTATCCGCTGCGCACTCAACCCTTGCTGGACGGCTACCGCGATGATTGGGGCGTCGCGGCGGACCCCGCGGCGTTGCCCACTTCGAGCGGCTATGGCGCACGCGTGCAGGCCGGTTCCACCGAGCGCTACCTCTACCTTTATATCGAAGTCGACGACAGCCACTTCGACGCCGAGCCCGCCGATGTGCATCCCGAACGAGATCGGTTCGATCGAGTCGATCTGACGTTGCAGCAGTCCGGCGCCCTGCAGGAATCTTATTTTTTCGCAACCGTTGCGCCGGGTTTGATCGCGGCGCAAAGCGTCGTCACCGGCGATCAGCGGCAACATCGAGTGATTGAAGAGCCGCGCATCCAGGCGTACTGGCTTCAGACATCGGCGGGTTACCGCGTGGAGGCGCGCATACCCTTGAGCTTCGTCGGGCCGCACCTCTGGATCGAAGCCATCGATGGCCGCGGCGCCCGAAGGGCCGGCGTTACCGCCGCGGGTCTCCCGGAAGGCGGCCGCCTTTTCTTCGCGACGGCGGGCCTCGACGACCTGCTGAGTACGTTCATTCGGGACGGCACTCGCGTCACGGTCATCGACGCCAACGCGCTGAAGCTCGGGGCCGCAGGCAACTTGAGCGCCGCGACTGCGGGGGAGACCGAAGAGGAGGCACAGTCCTGGTATCGGCGCTTCATGTCCGTCGACACGTCGAGTTTTCCGCTGCAGTCATCGGCGCCCGACCGGCTCGGCGGCAATAGCGTGACCGCTGCGCTCGCCGGGCAATCGCATGCGGAATGGGTGCGCAGCGCCGCCGACCAGGAATTGCGGTTGACCGCCGCCGCGCCCATAACCATTGACGGCCGAACGCGCGGCGCCGTGTTTCTCGAGCAGGCCGCGGATCAGCTGCTCGGCCTTCGCGATCGTGCGGTCACCCGTCTGTTTAATCTCACCCTCCTGGCCACGGCGGCCGCGGTCATCGTCATGTTCTGTTTCGCGACTTGGATTAGCCTCCGCCTCGGACGCCTGCGCAACGCCGCCGATTCCGCGGTCGGCAGCGACGGAACGATACGTCTCGACATGCCGGAATCCGCCAGCGCCGATGAAATAGGGGCCCTGTCGCGCGGCTTCGAGCGCCTGCTGGCGCGCCTCAACGAACACACGCTGTACTTGCGCACGTTGGGGGGAAAGCTGTCGCACGAGCTGCGCACGCCGCTGACCATCGTGCGCTCGTCGCTGGATAATCTGGAGTCCGAAGGCTTGCGCGACGATCAGCGGCGCTATGTAACGCGAGCCCGGGAAGGCACGCAACGGCTGCAATCCATTTTGAGCGCGCTGGGCGCCGCGGCGCGGGTCGAGGAGAGCATCAAACAAGCGGAACGCGTGAATTTCGATTTGCGCGAGCTGGTGTCGTCGGCGATCGCGGCGTATCGCGACGGCTTTCCACAGGCGCGCATCGACCTCGAACTTCCGCCCGATCCCTGCTTCATTCGCGGCGCGCCCGACCTGCTGGTGCAGCTGCTCGACAAACTCATCGAAAATGCCGTCGATTTCTGTCCCGCCGGCGGCCTCATCACCGTGCGTCTCGAGCGAGCCATGGGCAACTACGTGCTGCAAGTACAGAACGATGGGCCGCCGATCCCGCAGGCGCTGCATGGACGCTTGTTCGAATCGCTGTTCGAGCAGCGCCAGGGCCGCGACGACAAGCCGCATTTCGGTTTAGGACTGTATATCGTGCGGCTGGTCGCCGAGTTTCATGACGGCACGGCCGTGGCCGCCAATCGATCGGACGGCGGCGGCGCGATATTCACCATCACCCTGCCGCTGATCTAAGCCCAAGCCGCTGATCTAAAGCCAGGCCGTTGATCTAGAAGTCTTATCTTAGTGCAATCCCTCGTGCGCGAGCAGCCAGCGTTTGCGGTCCAGGCCGCCGCCGTAGCCCGTCAACGAGCCGTCGGCGCCTATGACCCGGTGGCACGGCACCAGGATCGAGATGGGATTGCGGCCATTGGCGAGCCCCACGGCGCGCGAGGCGCTGGGATTGTCGATGCGCTTGGCAAGCTCCCCGTAACTCCACGTCTGTCCGTACGGAATTTCCGTGAGCTCTTGCCACACCCGCTTTTGGAAATCCGTACCCTGCATGCGCAGCGGCAGATCGAATTCGCGCCGGGTGCCGCCGAAGTATTCCGTCAGCTGCTGCAGCGTCGCGGACAGGGGTGCCACCGCGGCATCTTGGGTCCAGCCCTCGGTGGATTGCGCCTTGCGGCTGGGCTCCATATAGAGGCCGGTCAGAGCGGTTCCGTCGGAGGTGAGCAGCAGACGGCCGATCGGACTTTGAAAATAACAAAAAGCGTTCAAGGAACGACTCCCAGTGACTGCCATAGATAATGTGTCGCGTAAGCCCGCCACGGCCGCCAGCCTTCCGCGAGCTTCTCCAATTGCCGGCGGCTGGCGTTCGCCGCTCTCAAGAGCATGAGATCGCCGCTCGGGAATGCGTCCGGCCAATGCAGCGCCCGCATCGCAATGTACTGCGCCGTCCAGGGGCCAATGCCCGGCAGACGCATCAAGGCTTCGATCTGCTCCTCAACATTGGGCGCAAACGTCAATACCACCTTTCGCTCGAGCACTGCTGCGCTAAGCGCGGCCAAGCAGCGGGCCCGTGCGCCCACAATGCCGAGGGCCGAGATTTCGTCTGCCGAAACCGACGCCATGTGCTGCGCGCTGGGGCAGAGACGATTGAGCGCGGGATAGGGAGTCGCGATGGGGACCCCGAAAGCCTGGGCCCACCTGCCGGCCAGTGTCGTCGCCCCCTTCACCGATACCTGCTGCCCCAATATTGCCCGCACGGCCAGTTCGAATCCGTCGAAGGCCCCGGCGACGCGCAAGCCCGGAATCCGGTGTACCACGTTCGCGAGCAGGGGATCCTGCGACAATGAGGCGCTCACGGCATCGGGCACCGCTCCCAAATCGAACAGGCGCTTCACCCGGACTATGACCGCTCCGATCACCGGCGCCAGCGAGGGCGCGATCTCCACGTTCAACGCGTTGTGTTTCTTCCCCAACGACACCGCAATCCAACCTTGGTGCCCGTCGATCGAGACCGTGCGCCGATAGTGCGTGGCATCCGCCATCTCCACGCCCGGAACGGCACGCAGCCGCAGATAATCCAACAAGCTGCGCCACGCGAACGGCGGGCGAAACTCCAACTGACACTGCAACCCGTCCGCGACGGTCGCCGTGCCGCGCAGAGCCCGCGGATTCAGTCCATAGCGCGATTTGAACAGCGCATTGAAGCGCCGCACGCTGCCGAAGCCGCTGGCAAACGCGATTTCCGTCTGGCTCAAGTTGGTTTCGCCGAGCAGTCGCTTCGCCAACAGCAGCCGCTGCGTCTGCGCAAGCTCGATCGGCGACACCCCGAGTTCGGATTCGGTGACCCGGCGCAGGTGCCGGTCGCTCACTCCCAGCGACGCCGCCAGTTCGCCGACTTTGGCGCTGGAGAGCGCGTGTTCTTCGATGCCGGCAATCGCGGCGCCGACCAACCGGCTCACCGCGTCGACGGATGCGAGGCCCGGCGCGCGTTCCGGGCGGCAACGCAGGCATGGCCTGAATCCCGCGCCTTCTGCGGCAGCCGCGCTGGAATAAAAGCGCATGTTGGAGCGCTTTGGCGGGCGTGAAGGACATATGGGACGGCAGTAAATGTGAGTTGAGGTGACGCCTACGAAAAACCGTCCGTCGAAGCGGCGATCGTGGGCGCGCACTGCACGAAAGCAAGCATTTGGTTCGAGTTCCATGGCTGCAGCATAGCCAATGCTCCCGGCAAATACTCGCCGTTTTCGGACCTCGTTACCGCCCTATGCAGCCGGGCTGGCCCGCAATCCCAGATACCGCAATATGCCCTGCGCCGCTTCGCGCCCCTCGAACACCGCGGTCACCACGAGATCCGAGCCGCGCACCATATCGCCGCCCGCGAACACTTTGGGATTCGTGGTTTGGAAGCGGTGTTGCGGGGCCGCGGACACGCGCACCTGGCCGTTGGCATGCAGCGCGATTTGCTGCTTGACGAACCAATCGGGCGGGCTCGGCAGAAATCCGAATGCGATGATCACGGCATCCGCGTCGACGGTCTCTTCCGTCCCGGGAACCACCTCCGGGATGCGCCGTCCTCGAGCTCCGGGCGGCCCCAGGCGCGTCTCGACCAGCTTCACGCCCTGCACGCGGTCCGAGCCTACGATTTCAATGGGCTGCTTGTTGAACAAAAAGGTGACGCCCTCTTCCTTGCTGTTCTTGTAGTCGCGCCGCGAGCCCGGCATGTTGTCTTCGTCGCGCCGGTACGTGCAGGTGACGCTGCGCGCCCCCTGGCGGATTGCGGTTCGATTGCAATCCATGCCGGTGTCGCCGCCACCGAGCACCACCACCTGCTTGCCCCGCATGTCGATGAAGCCGGCCGGCGCATCCTCAATGCCCATTTCGCGATTGATATTGGAAATGAGGAAGGGGAGCGCCTCGTGCACACCGGGCAGATCTTCGCCGGCGAATCCGCCTTTGACGTAGGTGTAGGTTCCCATGCCGAGAAACACCGCATCGAATTCCTGGCTCAATGTCTCGAAGGATAAGTCGCGGCCGACGTCGACATTCAGGCGGAATTCCACGCCCATGTACTCCAAGATTTCACGGCGCTTCTCGACCACGTCCTTTTCGAGCTTGAAAGGCGGTATTCCGAAAGTCAGCAGGCCGCCGATCTTCGAGTAGCGATCGAACACCACGGGCGTCACACCGTTGCGCACCAGAACGTCGGCGCAGGCCAAACCCGCGGGACCCGCGCCCACGACGGCCACGCGCTTCGCAGTGCGCACCACGTTCGACATATCGGGCTTCCAGCCCTGCTTGAACGCCTCGTCCGTAATGTATTTTTCGATGGCGCCGATGCTCACCGCGCCGAGGCCGTCATTCAGCGTGCATGCTCCCTCGCACAGCCGGTCCTGCGGGCAGATTCTCCCGCATACCTCCGGCAGTGAATTGGTTTGATGCGACAGCTCCGCCGCCTCGAACAGCTTGCCGTCGTTCACCAGCGCCAGCCAGTTCGGAATGTAGTTGTGCACCGGGCACTTCCACTCGCAAAATGGATTGCCGCAGGAAATGCACCGTCCGGCTTGGGCCCCTGCCCCTTCGGCGCTGTACTGCGAATAAATCTCGCGAAAATCCTTGATGCGCACTTCCACGGCAAGCTTGTCGGGATCCTTGCGCGGAATTTCCAGAAATTGCAGGTGCTTATTGGCCATGGGAAGTTCTGGCGCTTGTGCGTGGAACGGCGGCGCTCAAGCGGCGCGTCGCAGATTTTCCAGCAGAGAATCGATGGCCGCCGCCTTCGGCTTCACCACCCAAAACCTGCCGATGTAGCTGCGAAAGTCGTTGAGCAATTGCGCACCCCACACGCTGTCCGTGGCGTCGACGTGCTGCTCGATCAAGCCGCGCAGATGCTGTACATGAGTTCCCATGCCTTCGGGCGATACGCGGTGTATGTCGATCAATTCATGGTTGTAGCGGTCGACGAAATCGCGCTCCATATCGAGAACGTAGGCAAACCCGCCGGTAAATCCGGCGCCGAAATTGACGCCCGTGCGCCCGAGTACGCACACCACGCCGCCGGTCATGTATTCGCAGCAATGATCGCCCGTTCCTTCCACCACGGCCAGAGCGCCGGAATTGCGTACGGCAAATCGTTCTCCCGCCGTGCCTGCCGCATAGAGTTCGCCGCCGGTGGCGCCGTACAGACAGGTATTGCCCATGATCACCGTGTCGCGCGCCACGAAACTCGAGCGCGCGTGCGGCTTGAGCACGATCTTCCCCGCCGCCATGCCCTTGCCCACGTAGTCGTTGGCCTCGCCCTCGAGATGCAGATGCAAGCCGCCGGCGTTCCACACGCCGAAGCTTTGTCCGGCGGAGCCTTTCAGAGTGACGACGAGCGGCGCGCTGCTCATGCCGGTATTTCCCCAGCGCTTGGCGATTTCGCCGGAAATCCGCGCGCCGATGGAGCGATGGTAATTGCTGACCGCGTAGGAGAACTGGCCCCCCGACCTCGCGGCGATCGCGCCCTGCATATCGGCGAGCATTTTCTCGGCCAGCACGCCTTTATCGAACGGCTCGTTATGGGGGTCGATGCAATACTGAGGTTTGCTCGACACCAGAGCGGAATTGGCCAGCACCGGCGACAAATCGAGCTTGCGCTGCTTCGACGTCTCGCCCGGCAAGATCTCCAGAAGTTCGGTGTGTCCGATCAGTTCCGTGATGCTCCGCACGCCCATGGATGCCATGATTTCGCGGCATTCTTGCGCCACGAAATGAAAATAGTTGATCACCATCTCGGGCAGCCCGATGAAGTATTTCGTACGCAGCACGTTGTGCTGCGTGGCGACTCCGGTCGCGCAGTTGTTAAGATGACAGATGCGCAGATACTTGCAGCCCAACGCGACCATGGGCGCGGTGCCGAAGCCGAAGCTCTCGGCGCCGATGAGGGCCGCCTTGATCACATCGAGACCGGTCTTGAGTCCGCCGTCGGTCTGCAAACGGACCCGATGCCGCAATTCGTTGGCGCGCAAGGTCTGATGCGTCTCGGCCAGCCCCAATTCCCACGGCGTGCCGGCATACTTGATCGAAGACAGCGGGCTCGCACCGGTGCCGCCGTCGTAGCCGCTGATGGTGATCAGGTCCGCATAGGCTTTGGCGACGCCCGCGGCGACCGTGCCCACGCCGGGCTCCGCCACCAGCTTGACCGAGACCAGGGCGCCGGGATTGACCTGCTTCAAGTCGAAGATCAACTGCGCCAAATCCTCGATGGAGTAGATGTCGTGGTGCGGGGGCGGCGAAATGAGGCCGACACCGGGGCGCGCGAACCGTAGGCGCGCAATCATATCGTTGACCTTGTGCCCGGGCAGTTGGCCGCCTTCACCGGGCTTCGCGCCTTGCGCGATCTTGATCTGCAGCACCTCCGCATTGATCAGGTATTCCGGGGTGACGCCGAAGCGGCCGGAGGCCACCTGCTTTATCTTGGAATTCATTTCCGTGCCGTAGCGCACCGGATCCTCGCCCCCCTCTCCGGAATTGGACCGTGCGCCCAGGCGGTTCATCGCGATCGCGAGCGCCTCGTGCGCCTCCGGGGACAGTGCGCCCAGCGACATGCCGGCGCTGTCGAAGCGCGCGATGATGCTTAAGATCGGTTCGACCTCGTCGAGCGGAATCGCGGCGGCACGCGGATTCAATTTCAGCAGATCGCGAATGCACGATACCGGCCGGCCGTTGACCAAGGCGGCGAACTCGCGGTACTGCTCAAAGTCGCCGGTCATCACGGCCGACTGCAGCGTCGCGATGACGTCCGGGTTGTACATG
>Ga0209890_10000130_pt1 | contig 34420 bp, 26 predicted proteins | sample OrgsoiDNA2013049_FD_185799 | JGI IMG/M metagenome (GOLD analysis project Ga0209890, IMG submission 185799) | Permafrost soil microbial communities from the Arctic, to analyse light accelerated degradation of dissolved organic matter (DOM) -... | ecosystem: Environmental > Terrestrial > Soil >... | reverse complement strand
CGAAGAAAGCTGTAGGCCACGAGTCTCCAATAGGACCATGGTTGGCAACTCTGCAACCAGGTTAAGCTTGTGAGTTTCAGAGAACCGAACGGCGTCGTCATCAAGAACATGAAACCCCAGCGAGGAAGAAGTATCGCGGGCCCGTCGTTCGTTCCGCGGCTTATGGGGCCGCTCCGCGACAGGCCAAAACGGTCGAGCTGCTGCTAACAAAGAGGTGTCGGCAGTGTGGTCGGGGGCTGGATGTCCGAAAATATTTCGGCGTTCCCCCGCGGGGAGAAGTGTTTTTCTCTTGACATCCCTTTTTATAGGACTAACTACGTCTATCCTACGCGTGCACCGTCTCGAACGCCTGCTTCGCAGCCGCGATGGTCTGCTGCACGTCGCGTTCATTATGCGCCGCGCCCATGAATGCCGCTTCGAATTGCGACGGCGGCAAGTAAATACCATTCTCGAGCATCGCCCGGAAGAAACGTCCGAAGGCTTCGGTGTCGCACTTGGCGGCGGAGGTCCAATCGGTAACCGGGCCCTTCGCGAAGAACCAGGTAAACATCGAGCCGACCCGGTTGTGGCACATGGTCACGCCGGCATCTTTGGCTGCGGCCGCGACTCCGGCAACCACTTCGGCGGCAAGCTTGTCGAGCTTGGCGTAAACGTCTTTGTGTTCGCGCAAATAGCTTAGCGCGGCGCAACCGGCGGCCATCGCCAGCGGATTCCCAGAAAGCGTTCCGGCCTGATACACCGGGCCGAGCGGGGCCACCAGATCCATGATTTCGCTCGATGCGCCATAGGCGCCCACGGGCAAACCTCCGCCGATGATTTTGCCCATGGTCGTGATGTCGGGCTTGATCGCGTAGAGTTCCTGCGCTCCGCCGTAGGCGAGGCGGAATCCGGTCATGACCTCGTCAAAAATCAGCAGCGCCTTGTCGTGCTCGGTTATGGCGCGTAGAGCCTCCAAGTATCCGCGAGCCGGAGGCACGCATCCCATGTTGCCTACAACCGGCTCCACGATCACGCAGGCAATCTGGTGCTTGAATTTTTCGAAAGCTTGATCGAGCGCGCAGATGTCGTTGTAGGGGAGCGCGAGTGTAAACTGTGTGAATTCTTCCGGCACGCCCGCCGAGCCTGGAATGCCGAGCGTGGCCACGCCGGATCCCGCTTTCACCAGCAGCGCGTCGGAGTGCCCGTGATAGCAGCCCTCAAACTTCACAATGTATTTGCGCTTCGTATACCCGCGTGCCAGGCGAATGGCCGACATGGTCGCTTCCGTGCCTGAGCTGACAAAGCGAACTTTTTGCATGTGCGGGAAAGCGGAAATGACCAGCTCGGCGAGATCGGCTTCCGCCGGAGTAGACGCCCCAAAGCTGGTCCCATTGCGCGCCGCCGCGATCACGGCCTCGATGACGGTGGGCGCCGCGTGCCCGAGGATAAGCGGCCCCCAGGAGCCGATGTAATCCACGTAGTCGTTGCCGTCCGCGTCCCAAATGTGCGAACCCTGGCCGCGTACGATGTAGAGCGGATCGCCTCCCACGCTACCGAAAGCTCTGACCGGCGAGTTCACGCCTCCGGGAATCAACTGTTCGGCGCGTTTCTGCAGCTTGCGGGATTTTTCTGTCTTCCGGGCCATCATTCCTCCACCGCACGGGGACGGGCGAGGACGCCCGTCACTCCATTCTCAGATACTCGATCAATATAACAGCGGCGCGTGGGATGCCGGCAGCGCAGTCGATCACACCAACTTGTGATCCCGTGCCTTGTGCGGCTGAATCGAATTCACCGGACTTTCATACGATTGCAATCATCCCGCAATCTCTCGCGGCTACTGTAACCACAGTTGCCCTTCTAACCGGGAGGGTTTATCAGGACGGCCTTGGGGGGCTCCGGGCTGTCCTTTTTTCTTGATTTCTGGAAGATTCTTCGGCACTGCCTGGCCCTATTACTCCAAGGGCATTAGCCAAGGGGGACGAAACCGTGGAATCCCATTTTTCGAAAGGCGTGAAAGGTGGGGCACCCGGTATTACGGTGGGCCGCCCGGCATTCCACAACGACACCGTGAAGCTCCTGGGCGGCGGCCGCAGCGATGGTTCTTGTAGCGCGGACACTCCTGTCCGCGTGCCGACACCGCCCGAGACACTTAAGTTTCGCAAAATCCCAACAGGGATAGGGTCGTGGAATCCCATCTTTCAAAAGGCGAAAGGTGGGGCACCCGGCAGTGTCGGCCAACGGGCCGGGGGCGATGGCGGGCTTGTTGGGGTTGGAGGGTCGGAACGCCTCGCGCATCAGCTCTCGCCCGACAAGTTCAGACGGGAATCCTCCTGCCGTGCGAACCGCAACCTCGACTTCTCGGAATGCTTGGAACACGGCCGTGTCGTACTCGCCACGAGGGAAAGCTGGGTAGACCTTCGTCGCGATCAGCAAATGAAGATGCGCCTTCGGAAGCAGGTTGGCCTTGCGATACTCGGCGAAGTCCGCTCGCGACTTCAGACGTTGAGCGCGCCGCGAAAGAAAGAACCATCCCGTCTGGCTCGGCTGTCGCACCAAGAAACCTTCACTCACTAACCAGCCCCACGCTTCCATGAGCGCTTGATTGACTTCGGGTTGGCGACCGGGATACTCGGGATACTGATCGAGGGTGTTGAAGAAGTTGTGGTCGCTGATGTATCCGTGCTGCACGACGGAGTTGCCACTGCTCTGGCCGCAATTGTTCAGATAGGCCAGCAGAACTCCCGCGACTTCCTCTACATCCAGAGCGAGCAGATCATCCGCGTTCGGAATCAATGACGAGAGCGAGACAGGCGACATTGCTTCTAACTGCCTCGGTTCTTGTTCTTGTGCTCCATCAGCAGTTGTTTACACTATAATAAGAACCTTTTCGAGAGGGAGCGGTGGCGACCATCCCGAGGGTAAACCAGTCGGTCACGGGCCGCCCCCGATTTTGCCTGAGGCCACACCTTGCCTCTCTTGGTGACCTCGCGGAACATCCTTCCGTCGCTAAGCAAGAGACATTTCCCTTGACATAACATTTGGTTGCCGTCCAAAATGGCTGTCCACTTCGTCTCCCGCTAGACTGGAGTTATTATGCTTAGATTCCTTGCACTCCCCAGATGCATCCTGGCATTGATGATGTTACTTCTTCTTAGTGCAGCCAGCCGGCCCCTCTTCGCCGATTCCGGACACAGAACCGGAACTTCGCAGGTCGAACTTCGGCGGCATTATGGCGATATCCCCTTACTCTTCGAACCGAATCAAGGCCAATTGAGCGGAGACGTCCGGTTCTTGTCTCGAGTTCCAGGGTTCACCTTGTTACTAAGAGATCAAGAAGTTGAGTTCATGGCGTCCGGGGAACAGACAGGGTCTAATCCCTCCGTTGTGCGAATGCAGTTCATTGCCTCGCGTTTTGTGGAGAAACCTATTGCGCTTGACCGGCAACAGGGCGTGACCAATTACCTGAAAGGTAATTCCCCATCCGCTTGGCTGACCCAAATTCCTAACTTTAGCCGCGTCGCCTATATGGGTGTATATCCCGGAGTGGACGTCTTCTTTTACGGCGATCACAGCAAGCTGGAGCACGACTTCGTCATCTCCCCGGGTGCGGACTATCGGCAAGTTCGCGTTCGGTTGGAGGGCGCTCAACGATTGTCCCTTCGTGCAGATGGCAGCCTCGCTCTCGCGACCTCAGCCGGGGATCTGATCTTCAAGGCTCCCCAGATTTACCAGTATAAGGACGGTCGAAAAGTCGCCATCACCGGTCGCTATTCCCTCCGTGCGGGCAATGAATTTGGATTCGAACTGGGCAAGTACGACCACACTCGGCCTCTCGTCATTGACCCAGTTCTGGCGTATTCCACCTACCTCTCTGGCTCAAATGTTGACGTCGGAACAGCGATTGCCGTCGATCAGGCTGGCAGCGCCTACGTCACAGGCTACACCTTCTCTCCTGATTTTCCCGTTCAGAATCCGGAACAAGGAACTTGTGCCAATTCGTGCTTTGCTCCAGACGTCTTCGTCACCAAGTTCAATCCGACCGGTTCGGCTCTCATCTACTCCACCTACGTCGGTGGCAGTAGTTACGATCAAGGTTCTTCGATTGCGGTGGACTCTCAGGGAAACGCTTTGGTTGTCGGATCCACCTCCTCATATGATTTCCCTCAGAAAAATGGCTTAACCGTCGTCTTGAGTACCAACACCCATGGTTTTGCCTTCTCTCTTAACGCCGCTGGATCGGCCTTCAATTTCTCAACCTACCTCGGCGGCATAGGCTCTGACTTAGCCACCGGCGTCGCGGCCGACAATACGGGCAACGTGTACGTGTCGGGGTACACCAGTTCACCAAACTTTCCGGTCACCCCTGGAAATCAGATTGGCCCACCGCCAGCGAATTACACGAACGATGTCTTCCTGACGAAACTTGCCCCATCCGGCGGGTTGCTTTCGTCTACTCTGATCGGTGGCTCCTCCTCGAACTGGCAGGGTACATTTGCTTACACAACTTTTCCCATTAGCGTTGCCGTCGACGCGCAAGGACAGGCCTCACTCGCCGGAAGTGCACTCGATGGCCTCCCTACGACTGCGGGTTCGTTCCAGTCAAATTATGTGGGCACTGGCAGCACCAACGGCTTCGTCGCGTTGCTGAATGCTAGCGGCTCGGCCTTCTTGTCGGCGACCTATTTGGGCGGCACCGGCGGCGATAACAGCAGCGGAGTTGTCACCAACGCACAGGGCAATGTCTACATCACTGGAAGTACATCTTCCTCGGACTTTCCAACCACGCTCGGAGCGTTTCAAACCGCGAAACTAGGTGGTGGGCAAGCTGCCTTCGTCAGCGAGATGGACCCCGCGCTATCGAAACTCATCTACTCCTCCTATGTGGGCTCGACGCAGAACGACTACGGCAACTCGGATGCGACTGGCATCGCACTCGACGCGCACGGGAATACCTATATTGCCGGCTACACCAATTCGCCGTCGTTCCCTCTCGTGAATGCTCTCTTGGGGACTTTACCGCAAAGCATTTACGGCAACGCCAACGCTGCCTTCATTTCCGTTCTTGAGCCGTCCGGGAGCGCGCTGACGTTCTCCACCTTTTTGTCGGGTTCGGTCGCTGCTTCGGGAGCAGGCGTCGCGTTGGACAGTTCGGCCAATCCTTATATCACTGGCTATACTTTCGATCCGGACTTTCCGACCACGGCCGGTTCTTTTCAGTCGACAATTCCCACTCCGCCATATCCGGTGCAACACGCCTTCGTCACAGAATTTGGCGTCAACACTCCCAGCGCCGGCGCCTGCCTGTCGACCAACATCATGTATTTCGGCGCCGTAGAGCCGGGCAAGTCTTCTTTTCCGGTCCCTGTGACGCTGACCAACTGTGGGTCGTTGACTCTTCACGTCAATAGCGTCACCGTTAGCAACCCCGTATTCGTGATCACAGAAAACAAGTGCAAAAGTCTCGCCGCCGGCCAAGGCTGTCTCGTCAAAGTGCGTTATACACCGCCCATCGCTGACGGTACCGACTCCGGCAAATTGATCTTCAGCGACAATGCGCCCATTACGCCTCAGATCGTCTCCCTCCAGGGATACTCGGCCCTGCCTTATCTCACACTGTATGGAAACACTTTCAACTTCGGGGATCAAATCGTCGGCGTAACCAGTCCTCCAATTTTCGTCCAAGCCTTGAACCAAGGCTTTCTCCCGATTCACATCTCCTCCGTCACTGCAACCGCGAATTTTGCTGCTATTAATAAATGCCCTGCGGTCTTGCAACCCGGGAACTATTGCGAGATTGGAGCTACTTTCACACCTTCGGTTGGCGGCGTGACCTATGGAACGCTCTACATCAACGATGATGCCTATGGCAGTCCACAGACCATCAGCCTTCAAGGCAACGGCCTGACCACCTACCCAACGCCAACCATATCCTTCATGGAACCGAGTTCCGCAAAGACTGGCTCAAAACCGGTACAGTTATGGATCTACGGTAACGAATTCTTCGCAACCTCCACCGTCATGGTCAACGGAAAAACGTTTCCCTCCAAAACACTTTTCCAGGACGCTTTGCAGATCACGTTGCCGAGCTCTCTCCTGAAGAAGGTCGGAAACCTTTCTATCCAGGTTGTGAATCCAGCGCCTGGCGGTGCATCCGCTCCAGCCGGCTTCGCAATCTATGACCAAACCACGGTCGGTGCCGCCGACATGATCTATGAGCCGTTTACACAGAGAATATATGCTTCCATCCCGGCGAGTTCGTCCACGAACCCAAACAGTCTTGTAACCGTAGATCCTGTAACCGGAACCGTAGGCGTCCCGATTCCCATCGGCAACGATCCCGGAGCACTTGGGCTGTCCAGCGATGGTACAACGTTATACGTCGGTCTGAACGGCGATAACTCCGTTGTGCCGTTCGACCTGCAAACCCAAACCGCAGGAGCTGAAATTCCCTTGGGATCAGACCCCCAAAAAGGTGCCTTCACTGCCGCGGATCTTCAGGTTCAGCCGGGTCACCCGACCACTCTTGTGGTCACGGTAAAGGCCGGCTACAACGGAGTGGATGGTATTGAATTGATCGAGAACGGCAAGGTCGTATCCGATTTCCTGAATGAACCTCCCAATAACATTGCCGTCGGTGGCACACATTTTGTGGGAACCGGCGATTTTTATGGATGGAGTGCGATTTGGAACGCATGGGGACTCGACCAGTTTGTGATCAAAGGCAACAACCTGTACGAAGCCACGGGAATCAATGGCGAGTACGGCATCGGTGCCTTCGACACGGATGGAACCGATCTGTTCGATGTGGATGGCCAGGTCTTCAAGGCTGCGGACGGAACGCTGGTGGGTACTATCTCCGGCATCAACAACTACAATCCTGAAGCGGGAGTTCTTACCGACGTCAGCTCCGGCCGCACCTTCTTCCTTGATCAATACGGAACGATTCTTGCCGTAGATTCCAAGACACTGCAAATCTTGGGATCAACCTCTATCCCTGCTAACAGTCCGCCCAACCGTCTCCTCCACTGGGGACCGGATGGGGTCGCATTCCCAACCTTGAATTACGCAACCAACACGTACGATCTGATCATCTCTCGCTCCAACCTGTTCTTCCCATCCACCACTCAAAACCCAGTGCCAGTTGCAGTATCCACCAGCCCATCCACGGTGACTTCGAACGGACCGAACTTCGTTCTCACTGTCCAAGGGTCCAAGTTCGTTCGCGGTGCCGTTGTGAACTGGAATGGAGCAAGCCGCACGACCACTTGGGTGAGTTCGGCAAAGCTGTTGGCTGACATCCCTGCGTCCGACATCGGCAAGCCGGGAACCGCACTGATAACAGTCATCAACCCAACTCCGGGCGGAGGTCAATCCGGCGCAGTGAAGATCAATATTCAGTAGTTCGAGGGAGCAGCAATTGCGGCTTCGATGGTATCGTGTTGACCTGCGCGTTTAGCGGGGTCTTGTTCCATCAGAAGTTCGATGAACTGGTCGTCCAATTCGCGCGACTTCTTGCCAGCATTGTAGAAATCGGCACTCTGCACGGAATACTTTCCAGTATCTAGGGCTTCGATGCAGCGATAGCGCACGACCGTGTGGCCGTCCTTCCGCTCCCACACGTCAATTGCTCGCCATTACACCAACAACCGAGTTGAGGATGGGGTGTTGACTTCTCAGGCCAGGGACTCCAAGCTGATGAAGATGCGCTGAGACGGTTTAATAACAGTTGTCAGCGGCTGAAGCCGTCAAGGTTAGTTAGTTCTTGTTGTGGCACGGCTAAGCCGCGCCATTCCCCGAAATCTTTGTCGAGCCGGGCCCGGCTTAGCGGCAACCAGCCTGAATTGTTCATCACAACTTGACATGCTCGCGTCACAGACTTTCCATCCCATCTGTGTGAAGATTTCTCCAGAGTGGGGAAAGGTGGGGGTGTGTCCCATTGACGGATGCCATCCTCTCCGCTGGCCTCAGGGCCACCTAGGACCCCTTTGACAACTTAAGTTCCGCCGATCGCGCGTTCCCTACATCCGGCGCGCCCTTGCTTAATCCGTAAGTCCTTATTCCTGAATATTTTCCATGTAAGTCCTTTGCGATGAATATTTTGGAGATTTTCTCCGCAACTCATTGATTCTAATAGATCGGAAAAAAGGGGGGTACCCCGTTTTCGCTGCGAGCTGAGACCTTACAGTTTGCTCTCCTGCAAAAAAAGGACGGGCGAGGACGCCCGTCCCTCCACAAACTTTAACGGGTCAGAGACCCGTCACCACACGAGAACGAGCTTAGCTGCAGCCGCTGGTGCTTCCGCAGCTCATGCACTTGTAGCAACTGCCGTTGCGGACCATGATCGAGCCGTAGACGTGGCCGATCACGCCGTGGCTCTGCGAACGGCTCGCTCGACTGCCTGCGGCAGCCGCACGGGTACGAAGTAATCCTCCGGATACAAGTAGTCTTCGCCGGACTCGTCGATGACCCGGATCTGATGATGCTTTGAACCAGTTTTGTCCGGGAGCACTTGATAAATCTTGCGCAATTCCAAGGAAGCCGCATAGCCCTTGTTGCTGACGCAGATGACGTATTGTGCTTCGCTCTTCATATCAGTCAAGGAATTGGCCTTCCATAACCGCCTGCGCTCGCGGAGGGCAGTGCCGGACGAATCGACTCCACGTCCGTGATCGTGCCGACAATCTTGAAGTGCATCTGCTAGCACCACCAGAGGACGCTCCGTTGGGCGGCCGAGGCGGCCGCCCCTACGCGAGCTGATTAGCTGCAGCCGCTGGTGCTGCCGCAGCTCATGCACTTGTAGCAACTGCCGTTGCGGACCATGATGGAGCCGCAAACGTGGCAACTGGGAGCGTCTCCCATGTCGATCATGTTGGCCAGGGCGTCGGCGGCGTGGACGGAACCTGGTCTCAGGTTTTGAGTCTCCGGGGAACCCGCCGAGCCGTTCAGGTCGCCGATTCCTTCCGGCGATGCTTGCGGCTTGGGCCTGAGGTTCTCGAACAGGAACTGCTGCTGTCCGGTCATGAAGCGCAACTGCAGCCAGCGGAAGATGTAGTCCATGATCGACTTGGCGAAGCCGATGTCGGGATTGTTCGACCAACCGCTCGGCTCAAAGCGGGTGTGCGCGAACTTTTCGCAGAAAAGTTTCAGGGGCACGCCGTGCTGGAGCGAGATGGAGACGGCCAGCGCGAAGCTGTCCATGAGGCCGGAGACAGTGGAGCCTTCTTTCGCCATCTTGATGAAGATCTCGCCCGGTTCGCCATTCGGATACAGGCCTACGATGATGTAGCCTTCGTGGCCTCCGATGTTGAACTTGTGCGTGACCGACATGCGCTCTTCTTTTAGCCGGTGACGCACGGCGCGCGGAGGAGCTTCCAGATTGTCTTCCACTTCAACGGCAGCGGGCGAGGACGCCCGCTCCACACTTACACCGCTGCTTAGCGCCGTTTTGCTGCCGGCGGCTGACAGAGGCTGCGACTGCTTGCATCCATCGCGATAGACCGCTACCGCCTTCAGGCCCAGCTTCCAGGCTTGGATGAAGGCTTCGGAAATATCCTCTACCGTCGCGGCGTTGGGCAGGTTGACGGTTTTGGAGATCGCTCCGGAGATGAAGGGCTGGGCGGCAGCCATCATCTTCAGGTGTCCCATATATTGAATGGAACGCGTGCCCTTTGACGGCTTGAACGAGCAATCGAACACAGCCAGATGCTCATCCCTAACATGCGGCGCGCCTTCGATGGTGCCGGTAGCGTCGACGTAGGAGACGATGGCGTCGGTCTGCTCATGCGTGTATCCGAGCTTGAAGAGGGCTCCTGGGACGGTGTTGTTCACGATCTTGATCATGCCGCCGCCTACCAGCTTCTTGTACTTGATCAGGGCGAGGTCGGGCTCGATGCCGGTGGTATCGCAGTCCATCATGAAGCCGATGGTTCCTGTGGGGGCCAGGACTGTTACCTGGCTGTTTCTGTAGCCGTGCTTTTCTCCGTGGGATAGAGCTTCGTCCCAGCACTGCTTTGAGGCTTCTATCAGCTCGGGGAGTTGGGTGGCTGCCGAGCTTCGCTCGGCCGGACGGCCGAGGGCGGCCGTCCCTACGTAGGCAGTGCCTCCGCCTATGTTGTTTACGCTGGCCCTATGCATTCTTATTACGTCCAGGAACGGTTCTCTATTTATGTACCAGCCTGGGCATGCGGCTCCTGGCATATTTTCCGCGGTGGTTACTCCGAGGCGCGTTTGTACTGTGTCGGTGATTGGGCACAGTGGCTCGCATTGTTCGGCTATACGTGACGACTGGAGATAGGCTTCTCCGCACATGATGGCGGTTACGCAGGCGGCGTAGTCGCGTCCGGCGTCGGAATCGTAGGGGAGTCCGGCGGCCATTAACAGCGCGCCTAAGTTTGCGTAGCCTAGGCCTAGCGGGCGATAGTCGTGGGAGTTTTTGCCTATGATTTCTGTGGGGTAGCCGGCGTTGTCTACCAGAATTTCCTGGGCGGTGATTACTACGTCTACGGCGTGACGGTAGGCTTCCACGTCGAAGGTTCCGTTGGGCGCGAACTTCAGCAGGTTCAGGCTGGCCAGGTTGCAGGCGGAGTCATCCAGGAACATGTACTCGCTGCAGGGGTTGCTGGCGTTGATTCTGGCTGTGTTTTTCGAGGTGTGCCAGCGGTTTACTGTGGTGTCGTATTGCATGCCGGGATCACCGCATTGCCAGGTGGCTTCGGAAATCTTTGCCATCAGGTCTTTGGCTTTGTAGGTGTTTACTACCCGGCCGTCCACGATTGATTTGGTGGAGAAATCGGTGTCGCGCATTACGGCTACCATGAAGTCGTCGGTTACGCGGACGGAGTTGTTGGCGTTCTGGAAGAAGATGGAGCTGTAAGCATCGGAGTCGGGATGCGATCCGTCATAACCCTGGGCCACCAGGGCGTGGGCCTTGGCTTCTTCTTTGGATTTGCACTCTACGAAGTCGACTATGTCGGGATGATCTATGTTCAGGATTACCATCTTGGCGGCGCGGCGCGTTTTGCCTCCGGACTTGATGACTCCGGCGAAGGCGTCGAAGCCTTTCATGAAGCTTAGCGGGCCGCTGGCGGTGCCGCCTCCGCTTAGAACTTCGGTGGAGGAACGCAAGGGGGAGAGATTGGTGCCGGTGCCGGATCCCCACTTGAAGAGCATGCCTTCGGTCTTCGCCAAGGTTAGGATGGAATCAAGCGAGTCTTTCACCGAATTGATGAAGCAGGCGGAGCACTGCGGGCGCGTGTACCCGGTGGCGCCGAATTCTACTTGTTGCGTGGTGAAGTTCCAGTGCCAGTTGGTGGCATCGGACTTAGGCTCTACGCGTTCGCAGCCTACGTTGAACCAGACGGGCGAATTGAAGGCCACGTGCTGGCGGACCAGCAGGTGGACTAATTCGTCGTGGAAAGTGGCGGCGTCTTCGCTGGTGCGGAAGTATCCGTCTTTCATGCCCCAATCGCGAATGGTTTCGGCGACGCGGGCTACGAGTTGGCGCACGCCGGTTTCGCGCTCTTCGGTGCCGATCTGTCCGTGCAGATATTTCGAGGCAACAATGTTGGTCGCGGTCATGGACCAATCTTTGGGGACTTCGACATTTTTTTGCTCGAAGATCATGCCGCCCTGGGAGTCGGTGATCTGCGCGTGGCGGAGTTCCCACTCGACTTCGTTGTAGGGGGAGACACCGGGCTTGGTGAAAAGGCGGCGGAAGGTGAGGCCTTGGGCCTTCTTCTTAGTATTGCTGGCGGCGGTTTGAGTTTTGATCTGGTCGCGCACTTCGGGCATTTCCTTCTCCTAAATTAGATGAAAATAACGGGTGTCAAGACTTCAAAGTTTCAGGTTTCCAAAGTTGAACCCAACGTACTCGTTTCTAAGAATGCATATGGCGGCGCGGCGATATCCTCAACTCTGCGGCGCAGCCCCTAAAGGGGCATCTGATTTCAAGAGCTGATGGTATCGCTAAAGCGATACCCTGATACGAAACCTGAGCTTTTCCGCAGCTGCAAAGATGCGGACTGCTGCGGCTCGGGAGGCGGGGCGAGCCCCGTCTCTACGGGCAGGTTTCTGTTGGATCGGGCTGCGATCTTGTTCGGTAATTGTGCTCTGGGAGCGCGGTGGTGAGGGTTGGCTCAGGGGGACGCATCGCCTGGGCTTGCTTCGGTTGGACTGATTTCGCTTGGGCCAACTGAAGATCGCCGGCTGGGCATTCGATGCCATGACGGGCAAAGGAGGCGGCTACGAGTTCGATCAAACCTTCCATCGGGGCTCCTAATGGCGCGACTGTAGCTGGGCCGGTCGGGGAGCAGCTTCAGGCGCGAAATTCTAGTTCCTAATTCCGTTGATGAATCCCCCCGAGGGATGCCTGGTGGGCCAGACCGGGGGAAGTCACCGCTTGTTTCCATCCACTCCGGAGGGATGGTTTCCCGTTAAGGGGAAGACGCGAAGTCACCTCAACTTTGAGTCTCCCCCTGGCGTTTAATGGTTGTTGCCCCCTTAGAAGGAGGTCTGAAAAAAGTGTTCCGGGATGCCTAACGTACTCCCGTATATGGGGGCTGTCAAGAAGGAAATACCACAGCTTGTGGCCCGAAAGTGGTAAGGGTATCGAGTTGGGAAATGCGAAAGACAAGGTTTCAAAAGTTTTGAGGTTTCAAGTTTCAAAGTCTGAACGACCGCTTTACGCAGTGGCTTGGGTGCGATCCTCCACTGGCGACGCGCGGGTGACGGGCCGGGCGAGGACGTCCGGCGCTCCATCGTTCTGTGCCAGCGGGACGTAGATGTCTTCGAATAGGGCTTGGGTGGTAATACGTCGAATTCCTTCCGAGGACTCGACCAGGTAGTCGCCGGGACGACCGGATTGTTCGCGGCCGAGAGCGTCGGTGAAGACGAGTGGTTCTGTGAGTTGACGAGCGCGCACCAGGAAACGGGTGCGATAGACAGTCCATTGGATTTCAATATCCATAAATGCTTCTTTCACCCTTTGGCAGGGCCGATGTTGGTTGCGGGTTTCGGATTTCGAGCGAGCACGGTCACCGCTCGGCAGATGCATGTTTCAAGTGGAGCGACTGTACGCGCACCCAAGGGACGGGTCAATACCATAAGAATTGTGCAACGGTGGAATTTCCAGTCCCGAATTGGATGTCGTGAATTCGGATCAAGCGTGGGTCGAGGATAGGTGCGGTTGGCGCACGAGGGGCGGCGTTTGAGCGAGGGGCGGGAAGTTGCGGTGAGTGCATTTATGCTGGGCGGGCGGAATTTGCACAAGCGGTGCACAGGTTAAGAACAGTTGCCAGTACCCAGTTGCCAGTGGATTCGACGCGATAGTCGAAGCGAAATTTTTGAACTGCAAATTTGTAAAACATCCTTCTGCGGGTTCATGGAGATGGCGACAACGGCCGACTATTCCAGCTTGGACGGGGCAGAGCTCCGCCCCCACACGAGCGCTGCCGGTAAACTGGAGTCGCGGGCAGGGAGGATTGTGGTGAAGAAATTCTTGTTTTTATGGGTGGCAGTGGCTGTTTTTTGTGCGCGTGGTTTGGGTGAGGATCATCCCACGCTGACTACTCGCGTGGTGGTGTTGGGGACGGGAAATCCGAGCGCAGATGCGGAGCGTTGGGGTCCGGCGGTGGCGGTGGTGGTGAATGATCGCGCGTATTTGATCGATTGCGGGCCGGGAGTGGTGCGCCGGGCGGCGGCGGCAGAGAGGAATGGGATTGCGGCCCTGAAGGCTAAAGAATTGAAAATCGTTTTCATAACGCATCTGCATTCGGATCACACCCTGGGCTATCCTGACCTGATTTTTTCGCCTTGGGTGCTGGGGCGAAAAGAGGCGCTGGAGGCGTACGGCCCGCATGGGCTGAGGAATATGACTTCGCACATCGAGAAGGCTTGGACCGAAGATGTGCGGATCCGGCGCCGGGGACTGGAGCAGGCTAACGCTACGGGATATAGGGTCAATGTGCATGAGATTCGGGCGGGAGTGGTATATCGCGACTCGAACGTTACGGTTACTGCGTTTCCGGTTCGGCATGGGATATGGAAAGAGGCCTATGGGTATAAATTCGAGACTCGGGATCGGAAGATTGTGATTTCTGGAGATACTGCGCCTTCGGATGAGGTCGTGAAGGCATGCGACGGGTGCGATGTGTTGCTGCATGAAGTTTTTAATCCGCATGGGGAGGAGTTGAAGAAAGAGCATTGGAAGGAATATTTCACGACGTTTCACACTTCTCCCTCGGAACTCGGGGAGATCGCCCGGCGGGCTCGGCCTAAGTTGCTGGTGGTGTACCACCAGTCGCTGGAGAAATTACCGGAGGCGGATTTGGTGGAGCAGATTAAGAAGGAGTATTCGGGGGAGTGGGTGTCGGGTCGGGATCTTGGAGTGTATTAGGAGTCCTCGGAAGAGGGGAACCCATACGAAGAACTGGTGAAGATGCACCGGCGGGGCATGTGACGCTGGATCGGTATCTTGCGGCGAACGGCAGGTTCTTCGCTTCGCTCAGGATGACAATTGATAAATGAGGACTCCGAGACTTTATGTTAAGGACACGATTCAAGCGCGACATTGTTACTGAATTTTTGCCTCCGGCTCGCGTCGGGCGGACGCAACGGGCCATCATTCTTTGCGACGGGATGCCTTCAATTCCGCGCAAGCAGCCTTTGGCCGAATTTCTTTCCTCGAAGGGATATTGGGTGTTCTATCCGCGATATCGGGGAGCCTGGGAGAGTGGCGGGGAGTTTCTGGACAAATCTCCGCACGAAGACATTTTGGATGTGATTGGCGGGCTATCGAAGGAATTCAGAGAGTTGGCGTTTGGGCGACGATTTCACGTCATGGTGGATGAACTGTTTGTGATTGGGGGAAGTTTCGGCGGGGCGGCGGCGATTCTTTCTTCGCTTGATCCGCGGGTTAAGAAGGTGGTGGCTAATTGTCCGGTGGTGGATTGGGCGATTCTTGCGCGTTCGGAGAAGGCTGAGACTTCAAATGCCAGATACGCGGCTTATATTCGCTCGGCGTTCGGGGCGGGGTATCGGCTATCAGATAGGAATTGGAAGAAGCTGCGTGGGGGAAAGTTTTATAACCCTGCTTATCATGCGCGGGAAGTTACTCCTTCGAAGGTCATGATGTTTCATGCACAGGATGATCCTTATGTTCCTTATCGATCGGTGGAGAAGTTTGCTCGCCTCACGGGAGTGCGGTTGAAATTATTGCGACGTGGCGGGCACTTGAGCACGGACTCGATTGTGCGGAAGTATTGGCGGCAGATCGAGGAGTTCTTTGAGAAGTGATTTCTGGCCTGCTCCGAGCGGCTGCCGAGCTGCGCTCGGCTGGGCGGACGAGGACGTCCGCCCCTATGCGAGCTCTTGGACGGGGCGGAGCCCCGTCCCCACACGAGTTACTTTTTCAGAGACGACTGGTAGCGCTTGTTGATTTCTTCCCAGTTGACTACATTCCACCAGGCTTGCAGGTATTCCGGGCGGCGGTTGTTGTATTTGAGATAGTAGGCGTGCTCCCAAACGTCGTTGCCGAAGATGGGATAGAGGCCTTGCGAGAGCGGGCTGTCTTGATTCGGGGTGCCGAGGATTTTCACTTCGCCTTTTGCGTCTCCTGCCAGCCAGACCCATCCGCTGCCGAATTGGCCTACGCCGGCGGCGTTGAATTTTTCCTGGAAGGTTTTGAAGTCGCCGAAAGTCTTCTTGATCACGTCGGAGATGGGGCCGGAGGGATCGCCTCCGCCTTTGGGTTTCATGATATTCCAGAACATGGTGTGGTTGACGTGGCCTCCGCCGTTGTTGCGGACAGCGCCTCGAATGTCTTCGGGGATAGCGCTCAGGTCACGGATTAGATCTTCGGCTGTTTTCTTGTGCAGGTCGGGATGCTTGTCCAGGGCCGCGTTCAGGTTCTTGACGTAGGCGGCGTGATGCATGTCGTGATGCAGATGCATCGTCTTTTCGTCGATGGTGGGTTCTAGCGCCGTGTAATCGTACGGCAGGGGGGGCAGTTCATGCGGCATTTTTCATTTCCTCCAAAGCATTATGGATGACGGGGTCGAGCAGAAAGATTCTTTGCTCAGGCAGGTGCGAGCGCGTCTTAATAGTTTTATCACTTTGGCGGCAGTTGGGCGATTGGCGGGAGTGCGGATCGCTCGACGAACAAATCTTTACCACAGGGGTCACAGCGGTACACAGGGGAAATCCGCTTGTGGGATTGGTTTCAGTGTGGACATGGCCATCTACAACTTAGGGCGGGGCGATGTGGGCCGCCCCAACAGGTGGTGGAATGTGTTGCGAAGGCTTAACCGCAAAGGGCACGAAGGAAACCGGTGAGAGCGCCTTATATAATTCCCACTCATGGCAATTCTTAATTGATTGCTTATTTGCCTGACAGCCGGAGGGCTCTTGAAGGTTTTATTGCTGGAGAACATTAGCGGGGTGGCGGCTTCGCAGTTTGAAGAAGCGGGGTTTGAGGTGGAGTCGCTTAAGGGCGCGCTTGATGAGGGCGAACTGGTTGAGAAGGTGCGCGGAACTTCGATTCTGGGGGTGCGATCGAAAACGCGGATCTCGGCGGCGGTTTTGGGTGCTGCTCCGGAACTAGTGTCGGTGGGGGCGTTCTGCATTGGGGTGGATAAGATTGACCGCACGGCTTCGAGCGAGCGTGGAATTGCGGTATTTAACGATCCGCACTCGAACAGCCGGTCGGTAGCGGAGCTGGCTATGGGGGAGATCATTCTGCTGCTGCGGCGGGCGTTTGAGGCGAGTACGCAGTTGCATGGCGGAGTGTGGAATAAATCGTCCGCCGGATCGCATGAAGTGCGCGGGCTGACCTTGGGGATTGTGGGGTATGGGAAGATCGGGTCGCAAGTGTCGGACCTGGCCGAAGCTTTGGGGATGCGGGTGGTGTTTCATGACGTGGCGCATGTGCTGGCTCGGGGGAATGCTCGTCCGGTTAGCTTTCGCGAATTGCTGGAAACTTCGGACGTGATCACTTTGCATGTGGATGGGAAAGTGTCGAATCAGGATCTGTTTGGGGAAGAAGAGTTCCGCGCTATGAAGGATGGGGCTTGCCTGATTAATCTTAGCCGCGGGTTTGTGGTGGATCATGAGGCGCTGGCCCGGCATTTGAAAAGCGGGAGGGTGGGTGGAGCGGCGGTGGATGTATTTCCGCAGGAGCCGGAGAGTGGCGGCGCGTTTTCCAGCGTGCTACGCGGGCTACCGAATGTGATTTTGACGCCCCATGTCGGGGGCAGCACGGAGGAGGCGCAGCAGAATATCGGCCAGTTTGTTTCGGCGCGGATGATCGATTATTTCGCGAGCGGGAATTCTTTGCTGAGCGTGAACCTGCCGCTTTGTCATCTGGATTATGAGCCGGGATCGCACCGGCTGATGCATATCCATCACAATGTGCCGGGAATTTTGCGGGCGATTAACGACATACTGGCGGATCGCGGGATCAATATTGACCGGCAAGTGTTGGATACTCGCGGGCCGCTGGGATATGCGATTTACGACATCAATCAGGCTTGCGATGCGGCGCTGCTGGCGAAGCTGCGAGCGGTGCCGCAAACGATTCGGGTGCGAGTGCCGGGCGTGGCTCGGGGGTGATTATGTGCGAAGGAAGTCAACATCGTCACCACTGAGATCACAGAGGAACACAGGGGAAACACGAGAAAGAGAAGCCAGCCTTCGCGCGGACAAGAGCGGCCGCGCCAAACGGGATTATTTCGTGGCGGCGCGTTTTAGGCGGTCGTGGATGGCTTCCCACTCGGGCATGCCGGGCGGGAGATCTACGGCGATCCAGTTGCAGTTGGCAGCGTCGGCCTGATGGAGAGCTTCGTAGAGCGCGGCTGCGTATTCGGCTGCTCGTTGCGGCATCTGGTGGATGGCGATGTTGGTACGGTTGGGCGCATGCTGGTGCTGCAAGTAAATTCCCTGGCCCTGATCGGGCAGTTTTCCGTTCCTAACTAAATATAAGGTGGTGCGCGGGCTGTAGTGGCGCGGGTGCATTCCGGGCGCGGGGTGGGCCCCGGCTTGAACCTTCTGCGCTTCGGCTACTGGGCCGATGATGGCCTCGAGTTCGGTTCGTGAAATTCCGCCGGGACGAAGCAGGATTGGTCCGTGCTCGGCTAGCGAGAGGACGGTGGACTCGATGCCAACGGCGCAGGGGCCGCCGTCGAGTATGAGATCCACGTCAGAGCCCAGGCTTTGACGGACGTGGTCGGCGGTGGTGGGGGAAAGTTGGGTGAAGCGGTTGGCGCTGGGTGCGGCTAGTGGAATGCCGGCGGCTTCGATGAGAGCTAGCGCTGTCGGATGCGCGGGCATACGTATAGCTACGGTGGGAAGACCGGCGGTGACGATGTCGGGAATCCTGCTTGTCTGAGGCGCTGCCGAGCTTCGCTCGGCTGGGCGGACGGGGGCGTCCGCCCCTGCGTGGGACTTGGAAAGTACCAGGGTCAGGGGGCCGGGCCAGAATTTCTGGGCCATGCGGTCGGCGATTTCCGGCCAAGTCGTTACCAGTGACTTTGCCATTTCTATGGATGACACATGGACAATGAGAGGGCTGGTGGCGGGTCTGCGTTTCACGGCGTAGATGCGGGCTACGGCTTCGGGGTCGAGGGCATTGGCTCCTAGACCGTAGACGGTTTCGGTGGGGAAGGCTACGAGCCGGCCGGCGCGGAGAAGGCGGACGGCTTGGTCGATTTCGGCGCGGTCGATTGGCGGTCGGGATGGTGGCACTGAATTATTTTAGAGGCAAAAACTAAAGATATAACCACGAGTACACAGAAGGACACGGTGGAAGCACAGGGGGAACCTGATGGAAACGCCGGGCGGGGACGCCCGGCTCTCCACGGGCACATTTGCTAAATTATTTTTTCTTGTCGTCTTTCTTTTCTTGTTCGTCCGTTACTAGATTGTTGGTGACCGCGAATGCGCCCTGGACGCCGTTGGCTTGCATGCCGGCAATTTGCTTGTCCATCTGGCGGGCGACGACGCCTTCCAGCGCGATCTTTCCGTTGTTGACGATGATGTGAATGGGCGGGACGGCACGCATCTGGTACTGACTTAGAACGTCGTTGCCATAGATGGCGCGGTAGGCATCGCGGCGGATGCGGTCGTCGTTCGGCGAGGTCGGCAGAACCTCTATGTTGTTCACGACCTTCTCGACACCTTCAATGCGTTTGATGGAGTTTTCCGCGTCGGACTTGGTCGTGGGACGCACGACTTGGCCGAGCAGGGTCACGGTGCCGTCGGGATCGACCTTGTAGGCGAGGTTGTCGAACACGCCGTAGAAAGGAAGCATGACCAGTTCGTGATGGACTTCCTTGTAGATTCGATCGATGCTCTTCTGATTGAGCGTGCCAGTTGGCTGGTTGTCCTGGGTGGTGGGACTGGCTAGAGCCAACATCGAGAAAATCAGCGGGAGAGCGAGAAGTGCGAGCAGTGATTTCTTCATTTGTTTGACCTCACGCAATATCTCTTTCGGACATAGTGCCGGGCCCGAACTTCTTTGCACTTGTCTGACGCTGGAAAGAGGCAAGAGGTTGCTTTTAATTGCGAGGGGATGGGCGGGGACGCCCGTCGCTTCACGTGCTTAGGCGGTTTTCGGTTTGCGCCTACGTTCTCTGAAGCCTTCGATGAGGAGATAGAGCACGGGGATAAAAAACAGGTTGAGGATCGTGCTCATGATCATGCCGCCGAAGACGGTGGTGCCTACGGAGTGGCGTCCGTTTTCTCCGGCGCCGCTGGCGGTGACCAGCGGGACAACGCCGAGGATGAAGGCCAGCGAGGTCATTAGGATGGGGCGGAGGCGGAGGCGGGCGGATTCTACGGCGGATTCCAGAATAGTCATGCCGCGTTCGCGCAACTGCTCGGCGAATTCCACGATCAGGATGGCGTTCTTCGACGAGAGGCCCACCAGCATGACAAGTCCCACCTGACAGTAGACATCGTTCTGCTGGCTGCGGATCCATTGTGCGGAAAGAGCACCGAGCAATGCCATTGGAACGGCTAAAAGAATGATGAAGGGGAGCACGAAGCTTTCATACTGCGCGGAGAGGGTTAGATAGACGACCAGGGTTCCCAGGCCGAAGAGGATCAGCGTGGTGGATCCGGAGGCCAACTCTTCGAGCGAAATTCCCGACCATTCGTAGGCGTAGCCCTGGGGCAAGATTTTTGCGGAGAGCTGTTGCATGGCTTCGATGGCTTGTCCGGAACTGAAGCCGGGGGCAGCGGACCCGCTGACTTCCGCTGAGCGGAAAAGATTGTAGTGGCTGATGACCTGGGGCGCGGCGGTCTGGCTGATGCCGACCAAATTATCGAGCGGCACCATGGCACCTGAATCGGAGCGGACGTAATACTGACCGATGTCCTGCGGATGGGAGCGGAACTGTTTGTCGGCCTGGACGTAAACCCGATAGGAGCGGTTATTGAAATCGAAATCGTTGATGTAGGCCGAACCCATGAAGACGCTGAGGGTGTCGGTGATCTGGTTGAGGGGGATGTGGAGGCTCTTGGCTTTTTCGCGATCAATGGTGACGACATACTGCGGATCGTTCGCGGTGTAGGTGGTGAAGAGTCCGGCGAGGTCTTTGCGACCGAAGCCTGCGCGCGTGAGATCGTGGGTGACTTTGTCGAGATCCTGAAGGGTGTGATTGCCCTGATCCTGGACTTCGAATTGGAATCCGCCGAATTGGCCGAGGCCTTGCACGGCAGGGGGTTCAAAGGGGATGACCATGGCGCCGGAAATTCCGAAGAAGGGACCGCGCAGTCGATTGAGAATGGCGGCAGCGGTGTGGTCGCGGCCCTTGCGCTGCTCGTACGGACGGAGGGTCAGAAAAACCAGGCCGGCATTGGGCGCGCTGCCTCCGAAGCTAAAGCCGGCGACGGAGAAGATACCCTCGATTTCAGGAACATTCTTGGTGATGGCTGTAATCTGGTCACCGATCTTGCGGGTGTATTCGAGCGATGCTCCGGTGGGAGCCTGGATGGCGACGATGAGATATCCCTGATCTTCGTTGGGGACGAAACCTTGGGGCACTTTCCCAAACACGAAGTAAGCGAGACCGAGTCCGGCGGCAAATAGGATTAGAGCGACGGCCTCGAAACGCAGGAAAGTGCGGAGGGCTCGAACGTAGCCATTGGTCACCGCAGCCAGGACACGGTCGACGCGCTTGAAAAACCAATTTTTTTCGCCGTGCTCGCGACCGAGCAATAGGGCGGAGAGCGAGGGCGTAAGTGTAAGCGCGTTGAAGGCAGAGATGGCGATGGAGAAGGCGATGGTCAGGGCGAACTGGCGGAACAAAATTCCGGTGGTGCCGGGGAAAAAGGCGACCGGCACGAAGACGGCAACCAGGACCAGGGACGTGGCAATGACGGCGCCGGTGACTTCCTTCATGGCGTCGGACGCGGCTTTGACGGGGTCGGACTCACCTTCCTGCAGATGGCGCTCGATGTTTTCGATGACGACGATGGCATCGTCGACCACGAGGCCGGTGGCGAGCGTGATGCCAAACAGCGTCAGCGTATTGATGGAGAAGCCGAGCAGCTTGACAAAAGCAAAAGTGCCGATGAGCGAGACTGGGATGGTGACTGCCGGGATGATGGTGGAGCGCCAGTCTTCGAGAAAAACGAAGATGACCAGGATGACGAGAATGATGGCCGTGCCCAGGGTCGAGACTACGTCGCGGATGGATTCGCTAACCGCGTCGGTGGTATCGAAGGCCACCTCATATTTCATGCCGGGCGGAAAGTGCTTGGAAAGGCGCTCGAGTTCGGCTAGGGCACGGCGATGCACGTCGAGGGCGTTGGCGGTAGAGAGCTGGGTGACAGCGATGCCGACGGATTCGCGCCCGTTGTAGTCCAGGTTGGAACTGTAGTTCTCGGCGCCGAGTTCGGCGCGACCGACGTCCCGCAAACGGACGAGAGTGCCATCGGCATTACTCTTCAGGATGATGTTATCGAACTGAGTGGATTCAGAAAGACGGCCGACGGCGCGGACGCTGATCTGGAACTGCTGGCCGGCGAGAGCGGGCTGGGAACCGACTTGTCCGGCGGCTACTTCGACGTTCTGTTCCTGGAGAGCGCTGACCACATCGTCGGCGGTGAGAGCGCGACTGGCCATGCGCACGGGATCGAGCCACAGGCGCATGGAGTATTTGCGTTCGCCGAAGATGAGGACGTCGGCCACACCGGGAATACGCTTCAGGCTGTCGCGGACGTAGACATCGAGGTAGTTGCTCATGAAGAGCGTAGAGTAGCGAGCGTCCGGCGAGAACACGCCGGCGCCGAAGACGAAGTTCTGCGAGGTCTTGGCGACGGTGACTCCGACTTGTTTGACCGCATTAGGGAGACGTCCTTGAGCGGTGTTGACGCGGTTCTGAATGTCGACAGAGGCGAGGTCGGGATCGCGGCTGAGGTCGAAGGTGGCGATGATCTGGCTGGTGCCATCATTGCCGCTGGAGGAGGTAATGTACTTCATGCCCTCGGCGCCGTTGATCTGCTGCTCCAGAGGCGTAGTGACGGCGGACTCGACGGTCTGGGCGCTGGCTCCGGTATAGAAAGCGGTGACACCGACCTGGGGGGGCGCGAGGTTCGGGAACTGCGCGATGGGCAGCGTGGGAATGCAGACGGCGCCGGCGAGAATAATGAGCAGGGCGCAGACGGTGGAGAATACCGGACGATGAATAAAAAAGTCGACCATAAGAAACAGTTGCCAGTTCTCAGTTCCCAGTTCTTAGTCTTTGGCGCTTGCTGCTCACCATTTGTCAGAGCTGTTTCGAAAGTTTTCCTGGACTTTTGCTAGGTGCTGCTTTCCTGCGGGACTACGGGCACGCCATCGATTAGGAACTGGGTGCCGGAGACGACTACTTTGTCTCCCGGCTTTACGCCATCTAGGACGACATAGTTGTTGCCGACGATTTGGCCGATCTGGAGCGGCTTTTGGTGGACTACGTATCCACCTTTCTGGTCCGACTCTGCGACAAAAGCAAAATAGAGGCCGCCGATTCTCGATACGGCTACGACTGGAACCACGGGCTTTTCCTGGCTGCCCCAGACCACGCGGGCGCGGATGAACTGGGCGGTGCGCAGGCTGTCGTTCGAATTCGCGATGGTCGCTTTGACGAGCACGGTTTGGGTCGCGGTGTCCACCTGGGGCGAGATGAAGGTGATGCGACTGGCGGCGAGCGAGGTTCCTGCGGCGTCGACGATATGGACGGGAAGATTCATCTTTAGCCGGGCAGATTTCTCGATGGGAACATAGATGTACGCTTCGAGGCTGCCGGGACGGTCGACGGTGGTGAGCATGGTGGTGGTGACAACGCGGTCGCCCACGCGGACGGGAACATCACCGATGACGCCGGCACGCGGAGCTACTACCTTGTAGTAGTGCAACTGGACCTGTTGTTCGTTAACCTGCGCACCGAGCGATTGCAGTTGGGCTTGTGCCGCGTCGCGGGTCGCGCGGGCCTGGTCGAGTTCCTGCTTGCTGACTACGCCAGCATTGGCGAGGCCGCTGACACGGTCGTAACTCTGCTGCGCCAATTTGAGCTGGGCGAGTTGGGCGGCGGTTGCGCTCTCCTGGCTGTTGACCGTAGCCTGCTGCTTGGCGGGATCGATCTGCATCATGGGAGCGCCGGCGGCAACACGTTCGCCGGAGTGGACGAAAATGTGCGTGATGATGCCTTCGACCTGCGGCATGACCACGGCGGAGTCGCGGGATTTCAAGGTGGCGACATAATCGGTAGTGTCGTCGATTTTTTGGGCAGTGGCGGTTTGGACCTTGACCGGCATGGCTTGCGGCCCGGTGGCCTTGGCTTCGGCTTCTTTTCCCTTGCTGCAGGCGGTCACAATAATAAGGAGCGCGGCCAGAAGGGCGGCGGGCAGAATCAGAGATGGCGTTTTTGCGCAGGTTCGAGACATATCGTTGCTCTTGGTGAAATCCCTCGGGACACTGAAAAACGACTTCCCGAGGAGGTGTGCCCTCAGCGGCTGAAGCCGCAGTCTATTTTGTAACACTTACGGCGCGGCTGAAGCCGCGCGCTTTCAAAGCAAAGTCAAAACGGGACTATCGGCCACGAGCATTTTCGGCCACACACAATATTAGATCAAACATAATCAAACATATAGATTCACGGTGACGGCAGGACGCTCCGAAGAATTATCGCTTCTGGTAAATTGTTTTGTCATGAAACCGAGCCGAAGTTTTGCGAGCGACAACAATGCGGTGGTGCATCCCGAGGTGCTGGAGGCGATCCGGCGGGCTAACGAAGGGCATGTGGTGGGGTACGGGGACGATCCGCACACGGAATCGGCGCTGGGGAAATTTCGGGAGCAGTTTGGAGCCGATGTCGCGGTCTTCTTTGTTTTCAATGGGACGGCGGCGAATGTGCTGAGCTTGCAGGCGCTCACGCAGCCGTTTCATGCGGTGCTGTGTCCAGAGCTGTCTCATATTTATACGGACGAATGTGGGGCGCCGGAAAAGTTCACTGGCTGCAAGCTGGTGCCTTTGGCAGCGCCGGACGGGAAGTTGACAGTGGAAACGGTGGCCCATGCGTATCACGGAATTGGGGATCAGCATCATGTGCAGCCGCGGGTGATTTCGATTACGCAATCGACCGAGATGGGGACGGTATATAAGGCGGCTGAAGTGGAAGACTTGGCGCAGTTTGCCCACGAGCGCAAGATGTTCTTGCACATGGATGGGGCGCGGATTTCGAATGCCGTGGCGGCCCAGAAAATGAGTTTGCGGCAGGCTACGCGCGATTTGGGAGTGGATGTGCTTTCGTTTGGCGGGACTAAAAACGGACTCATGGGTGTTGATGCGGTGGTGTTCTTTCGCCCGGAGCTGGCAGAGGATTTTTCATTTGTGCGTAAGCAGGGGATGCAGTTGGCGTCGAAGATGCGGTATATGTCGGTGCAGATGGAGGCGCTGCTGACAGACGATCTTTGGCGGAGGAATGCGGAGCACGCGAACCAGATGGCGCGATTGCTGGAACAGGAAGTGAAGAAGATTCCGCAAGTAAAGATTGTGTATCCGGTGGAGGCGAATGGGGTGTTCGCGCAAATTCCCCGGGAGGCGATTCAGAAGATACAGGAGCGGTACTTCTTTTATGTGTGGAGCGAAGAGGAGTCAGTGGTGCGGTGGATGTGCTCGTTCGACACGACCGAGGAGGACGTCCGGAAGTTTGCGGAGTTCGTGGGGGCAGTGGTTAGGGACCCACGGAACTGAAGCCCCTCCCAGCCCTCAAAGGGTCATCTGATTTTTCTCGGAGACGAGGCAAGCCCCGTCTCTATAGGCGGAAGATCGGTGCACCTATTTCTTGGCAGCCCTGACCTTTGCCCAGCGTGCTCTCTGCGCCGCCGCGATTCTCCTGCGTCCTGCCGCTGAAATGGTTCGTTTCTTGCGAATTGGGGCTGGCCCACGCTTGCTTCCCTGCAGGAAAACTTTTCCGAAGGTAGTTAGGGCCGCGGTTACGCGGTGGAGTTCGTCCTCGAGTCGCGCGCGTTCGTGCTGGAGTTGTTTGACTACGGTCTGAATGAGCGTTTTTGCCATGAAAAGAGTTTAGCACTTGTAAGTGGGACATCAAGGCAGTTTCGCGGAGGGGAAGATAAAACGTTGGACTACGTGGACAATTCCTGTTTTTGTATGAAATCCCGCTCTGGGCAAGGAATTAAGGGGCGTCGGACTTCCGTTCGGAGTTACTTTTCTCGCCGAAAAGGTTGCGCTTTTGTAAGACATGACCATGAGTCCGATACAGGCACCTATGGGCGGGAAGATAAGGACGAGGATTCCGCCCCTACGCGGGCGGTTGTGGCCTCTCCGAATCTTAAGGTGGTACCATCCCCTACTGACAACATGACAAAGCGTCGCTTGTTCCGGTCATCCAGTCGCAATGCACGAATGTTTCTGGCGACGATCAGCGCGGTTTCTCTGCTTTGGGCTGGGCTGGCGGGAAATCCAGAATTTGCCCAAGCTCAGACGGCAACACCGGCCAAAGGATTCCGGCTTCCGCATACACTTCCGCTGACAAGCTTTTATGACGCGCCACACCCGCTGCCCCCGGGCAAGCCTGGAGAATTGATACGCTCGGAACCGATCGACCAATACAACCTTCCGTTTGAGTTGTCGGCGTTGCGGATTCTTTATCACTCCCGTACCGCGAACGGGGAAGATGTGGCGATCTCGGCAGTGGTGTTGATTCCGGATGGCAAGCCTCCGGCAAGCGGATGGCCGGCGATCGCGTGGGCGCACGAGTTCAGGGGATCGGGGCGACAGTGCGCTCCGTCACTGATGAAGAATCTCGGCGCGGGGCCGCTGCTGGCGATGTTTGCCAATCTGGGCTATGCGGTGGTGGCGACCGACTATTCCGGGTGGGGGTCCGATTCCGGCAAGCCAGTGCTGGACATGCAATCGAATGCGCTTGACCTCATCTATTCGGTTCCGGCGGCGCGCGCGGCTGTGACACAGATCGGATCTAAATGGATTGCTTTGGGACCGTTTCAGGGAGGTCTGGCGGCGGTGGCAGTGGCGGAGAGCGAAGTACGCGATCCCAATTATTTGGGCAGCGTCGTCACTTCCGGGCTGGCGGATGCGCAGGAGGCCTACCAGCACTATGCGCAGGGGTCTTCTTCTTCCAATCGGATGCTGCTAGTCCTGGCATCCACGGTGAAGGCGCTTTATCCGGAGTTCAAAGTGAGCGACATGCTGAACGACAAGGCACTGCCTGCGTACCAGCATATGGCCGAGACCTGCGGCGGGGAAACGGAGCCGGAGTTCAGGAACGAAATGCTCAAGCCGGGTTGGGAGAACAATAAATTCGTAAAGGAATTTTTCAGCAGTAACACTCCCGGTCAAAAGCGGGCGCACAGCCCATTGCTCCTGATCGCCGGCGAGGCGGACCTTGCGATTCCTGCGGCGATGTCGGGAAAAACCGTGGCCCGGATGTGCAAACAGGGAGACCGAATTCTTTTTTTGAAGTATCCGGACGTCGATGCCAGCGGTGTGATGGGTGCCTCGGTGGCAGACCAGATCAGTTGGATCAAGGCGCGGTTTGCGGGCTATGCCGCCCCGAGCAACTGTCGTTGACGGCGGAGACGGGCCAAGCCGTCTCTGCGATGGACTATGTCTTCGGCTACCAACTGCTATCAGAATCGGGCGCGCCGGCAGCGGGTCTGACCTGATTGCGTTTGCGATAGACGACAAAAATCATGCCAATGGATCCGAGCGTGGGAGGAATTACAAGGACCACAATCCCGATCTGCAATGCAGCAATCATGCGAGCGCCGGCTGAAGCCGCTTGCGTGTAGCAGAGCGAGCAACTCTGGGAAAAGGCGGGCACAGCGGTAAGGAGCAGGATGAATCCTGCAAGGGCGAGCCGTGCGAGCCGAAAGCGCGATTCACGCATTGATCACTCCAAAACTAGCTTGCCAAAAATTAGCTTGGTCCGAAACCTGTAAGCCGGAACAGGAGCAGCCGGAAGCTATCCGTCCAGATATAGTTCATGGTGGCAAGAACGAACAGCGTGAAAAACACGACGAACTTGACAAACACACGCTTCTCCGAGCCCAAATTCATGAGGAACAGCACCACGAGGATGGTTTCGATGACGGCAAATGTCAGCATGCGCACCACCAGTTGCGACCCCTCGATGTTCCGGTAGCCGATGAAGAACTGCACTGCCATAACAACTAACAGGCAGACATATACGACCGCATATTTTCCGATTCCTTGTTGTTGTCCCTGTCCTTCAGCTGACGCCATAAGTATTCGCTCCTTATTCCTTGTGGTCTAGCGTGCCACGTTCATCAGATAGACGACTGGAACAATAAATAGCCAGACCAGGCCGACGAATTGCCAGAAGATGTTCACGATTTCGATATCGTCGGCGTTGTAACGGCCTCCCTGGTAGCGGATTGCCACGACGAACAGAGCGATCGTACCACCCGAAATGTGCAGCAGACTAAATCCGGTGATGGAATAGAAAGCGGCCCCAAAAGCTGCCGGCCCCCAGGGATTTTGTAACAAACCAACGCCCTGACTCATCATCCCCATCCAATCGCGGATGTGCAGCAAGGTAAAGACAAAGCCCGCGGCCGCGGTGATCAGCATCCATCGGAAAGCTCCGGCCTTGTCGGCCGCCCTGGCAGCGCGGGAGGCGATCAGCATGGTCGCGCTGCTAGCGATCATAATGATGGTCATGATAGCGACATTGGTCACGCTATGGAAAGGTCGTGGCCATTCGGGAGCGGCATTGCGCAGGAATGCGTAGGCTGCCACGCAGGCGGCGAAGGTCATCACGTCTGACATGATGAACAGCCACATCGCCAGCTTCTTCGAAGGAATCGCAAATGGAGGTGCCTCCATCGGTGGAGCCGTATGCGCTCCCATGGTCAAATGTGCTTCGCTCACAGTGCCTCCTGTTTTAGATGCATCAAAGTTTCAGCCACAGCAGCAAAAGCAAATACACCCAAAGAATGCCCATGAAATGCCAGTAATAGGAGAAGCTATCCAGCGTGCTCCGGCGCAGGACTGTCTTATGCAGTTTACGAATCACGTAAGTCAAGCCAGCCAGGCCGCCGAGCACGTGCAGGGCATGCACGGCTGTGAGCAAATAGAAGAAGGAACTGTTCGGATTGGTGGCGAGATATAACCCCTCGGAACGCAGTTGCAGCCAAGCCGCATATTGGCCGGCAACAAATACGACGCCGAGGAGCGAAGTAACGTATAACCAGCGCGCGGGACTTAGATCGGAAGTTTTTGGACCGCCCATGAAAACTGCGACGCGGCGACGCGCGAATTCCAAAGTTACGCTGCTGGCAAGCAACACCAATGTATTCCAATAAAGAACCTGGGGGAGGGTAAGGTGGTGCCAATCCAGTGAGGCGCCTTGGCGGACGACCAAGGCACTGGTAAAGGCAGCAAAGGACATGGAAATTGCAGCAATCGCCACCCATATTCCTGTTTTTGACGGAGGTGGCGCGTAATCCTGGACCGCGTGCAAGTCGCCGTCGGCCGGAACCAGATTCCGGAAGCCACCGTTGCCGGGATTTCCCGGCTCCGGTAAGCGACGCGGTTCAACCTTCGGCGGTGGGGGAAGCGTAGTTGCCATGGGTACTGAACTCCTCAAACAAATTGCGTACTCGTTTCGCAATATGAGGGCGGTCCTAGTTAAGGCGCACCCTCATGGGCTAAAGCCCCGTACTTATTTGGCCCGGGGCGCCATGGCTGAAACCATGTCCTACCCAAAACGCAGCCATATGTTACCGACCACTGATGCAAGTTTCAGGCTCGATCATTTACGGTTCTTCGTGATCCGTCTTCACCTGCTCGGGTGAATCTTGCATCACGTAATCGCCAGTTGAACTCTGCACGCCATATTGGTAGGGATCGTGATAAACCACAATATGCCTCCCCCCGAAGTTATCCCACGGTGGGGGCGAGGACGTTGACCACTCCAGCGAGGTGCCCTGCCACGGATTGTCGGGCGCAGGCTCGCCATAGGCCTTGCTGTGAAAGAAGTTATAAATAAAAATCAATTGCGCTGCTCCGGTGAAGAGCGCGGCGATAGTGACGAACTGGTGCACGCCGATAAGTGGCTGCATGTAATCCGGCGCAAATGACGAGTAGCGGCGCACATTGCCCGCCAGTCCCAGGTAGTGGAATGGCATGAAAATGGCATAAGTGCCGACGAAGGTACACCAGAAGTGGACCCTCCCCAGGGTTTCGTTCATCATCCGTCCCCACATCTTCGGGAACCAGAAGTAAGTTCCAGAGAAGATGCCGAACAGTGCGGCGATGGCCATGGTGAAGTGGAAATGAGCGACCACGAAGTAGGTAGCGTGGAGCAGGATCTGGAGCGAGGGCTGCGCCAGGAAGAAGCCGCTGACCCCGCCGGTGATGAACATCGAAATAAATCCCAGGGCGAAGAGCGAAGCGGAGTTAATGCGCAACTTCGCGCCGTAAAGGCTGCCAATCCAAATCAAGACAATGATGGTGGATGGAATCGTAATCAACAGCGTGGGGAAGGAGAACAGCACCGAGGACAAGGGATTCATGCCGCTGACGAACATATGGTGGCCATACACCATGTAGCTGAGCACGGCCAAGGCGCCCATGGAGTAAACCAGCACGCGATGACTGAGCATGGGTTTGCGCATGTTAGTGATCAGAACATGGGAGACAATCCCCATTCCCGGCACGATGGCGATATAGACCTCAGGATGACCGAAGAACCAGAACAGATGCTGCCATAGAAGAGTCGACCCACCCGAGTGCGGCTGCAATTGGTCGTTAATAACGAGATTGGACGCCACGAAGAAACTGGTTCCGGCCACGTGGTCCAGGATGAGGAGGATGCAGGCCGGCATCAGCACGGAGAACGACGTCAACCCCATGCAGGAGGTGATGAACCACGCCCAGGTAGGAAGAGGCAGCCGCCACAGGCTCAAGCCCTTACAGCGCAGGTCGAGGATATTCGGAATAAAATTCAACGCCCCGAAAAGCTGACCGAGGCAGAAGATGGCGAGGGAAGTTGCCCAAATCACGACGCCCGCGCCCTGGCCGGGACCTGCCACCGAGCCTACGGCACTGAGCGGCGCGTATTGGGTCCAACCGCCAAGTGTGGGTCCGTCGCCCACGAAGAACGACAAAATCATGACGCAGAAAGCCACGAACGTGGTCCAAAACGACATCATGTTGAAATGCGGGAACGGCATGTCTTCTGCGCCCGTGTGGATGGGTATGAAGAAATTGCCGAAGGCAGCGAAGGGTACAACCGTGAGCACGAAGAAGACCATGAAGGTGGCGTGCATGGTCATGAGCTGCAGGTAGTACTCGGGTGTCATGACATTGCCGGGGGCACCCGCGCTGGAGAGCCAATGCAGCCCTGGAATCGGATAGTTCGTCCACGCCAGGTGAATGCGCATGAGCCAGGAAAGCACCATTCCGATGATGACAGCGGCCAAGCCGAGAGCGTAATACTGTTTGCCGATCACCTTGTGATCAAGGCTAAAAACGTGCTTCCGGATGAAGGTCGTCGGAGGCCCGTGGTGCGCCGCCGCGTGCGCTGCTGTGTCGTGCATGTGCTCACCTCGAAAAGGGATCTTTACGCCGTAACCCGTGCAGACGGTCTTTCTTTCCTCACCGTCTGCCTCACTGCATCGCTGCTTCCTTCTTTAGCCAATCGTCATAGTCCTGCTGTGACAACACGCTGAGGTACGCTTTCATGTTGTAGTGCCCGAGGCCACAGAGCTGGCTGCAGACAATCTCGTATCTGCCAACTTTGGTTGCCGTGAAATGAAGTTGGAGGTCCAATCCAGGCACGAAATCCTGATGAATTCGCAACGCTGGGACATAGAAGGAATGGCTGACGTCTTTGGCGTGCATCAGCAAGCGGACTTCCCGGTTTACGGGCATGGCCATCTCGGCGGTCACGATGTCATCTCTGGAATCCGGATCGCTGTTGGGATCAAGACCAAAGAAGTTCTGGTTAGCCTCACTGATCTTGTCGGCGTGCAATGGACCGAATTTTCCATCGGGCCCGGGATAGCGGAAATAGAAGGCAAACTGTCCGGCTTGGACTTGAATGGGCAGCGCGTCAGCACCGGGCTGGGTGAAGTAGATATTGCCCCAGGCTTTTACTCCGAAAATTCCCAGGGCGAACACTTCCACGCCGACAAGAATAAATGCGGCAGCCACCAGTCCCGTTGCGCCGCCGGGAAAACTCTTGGTTTTCTCGCCGGGCCGATTGCCAGAGTACCTCCAGATCAGCCACGCCAAGATAATCTGGGAAGCCAGGAAAGAAATTCCGGCCTCCCACATCGTTTCCGACATCTGGTCGTCAATGGCTTGACCGTGGGCCGAGACGTCCTCCATGGGATGCCAGGTATTGCGGACGACGGGAACCGCGGACAGGATCGCGATGATGACGATGGTGATCGCAAAAAATTTTGCCATGATGCTTCGACCTCCGGTGCTGCGTCCGACCTCACTTCAACTGGGAATGCGGCGGCGGAGAACGGGACTCCGCCGCCGTCGCTATGTCAGTATGCCTTCGCCTTAAAGGTGAAGTTCACGTCCTTGGTTTCGTTGCCGGTGATAGTGATGTCGGCAGTCTGGGTGCCATAGTCCTCATGCCAGGCGGTGATGGTGTACTTGCCGGGAGGCAGATTCGGGAGCTTGAATGCGCCTCCGTCTTTGCTTACGTCGAAGTGATTCGTGTTGAGCACTGCAAATTGGCCGTGCATCCAGGGATGGACATTGCACTTCACCGGGATGAACTCGGCCTTGTCGTATTTCTCGGAAATGGGCGGCGTGCCGGGCGGCTGGGATTTGTTCCACTCGCGGTTCGACTTGGGCAGCGGGTGAATGTTGTGAGATGTCTGGTCGCTGTTGACGATCTTGAGTTCCTGGTTGACGTGCATGGCCAGAACGTGCGGAAGATACTGGCAGCCCTTCTGTTCGAAGGTGACGGCCTGCGCCGGAACCTGACCATCATCAGGAGCTCCGGAGGAAACGTAAACCACTACATTTTCCAGTGAATTGTTGGCCCCGGTCACAATCGTCTCGGTGGTCACGGGTGTCGCATGCTGCTTGGCGCAACTGGGTTCCTTGGACATGTCGATGGGTTTTTGGTGGGCGGGCGTACCCGTGTAGGTCACCTTGCCGCTGACGGTGCCGGCGAACATCAGGGACGAACAAACGAGCAGAGTATAGAGTGCTAACAGCACTTTGTATTGACGCATTCGAATATTTCCTCCTAAAGACTCTTGAGCTCGACTTACTGCCCGCCGCCGGGCGGCTTGTTATCGGCCGGGGCGGCTGCTGGCGCTGGGTTTTTATCCACGTACGGTGGAATAACTCCGTGCGCGGCCGACAGGATTTCGTTCTCCTTACTGTGACGATTGACCTGCAACGTGCGCAGGAAGTGGACGAGATCCCAGGCGTCGTTCGGCTGGATCACGTCAGCGAAAGAAGGCATGGGCGTGCCGTCCACGCCGGTCATGAATATCTTGTAGATATCCTGGTTGGTGTTGCCGCACTTGAACCGGGAGTCGTCTTTGCCGGCGGCGAAGTTATAGGGACGGATCGGATTGTCTTTGCTGTCGGTGAGGGTTCCGGCGGACGGACCGTCTCCCTTGCCTTGCGGGCCGTGGCACTTCCAGCATTCGAGCTTGGTGAAGAGCACCTTGCCGTGGGCAATGCTGTCGAGGGTAACGGGGGGCTCGGCGGGAATCTTGAGCGAATCGCCGGGCTTTTCAGTTTCCCAACGCGCCGAGAAAGTCTTGATGTAAGCGACGAGGTCGGCACGCTGCTGCTTGGTGAAGGTATTCCAGATCGGCATGTTCGAGTTGGCAAACCCACGCGCGATGGAATTGTAAAGATCCTCGTCGGTGGGCAGCGTGCCGGTGGGAGTGGAGCGGCATTTGAAGGCGGCGATGGTGAAATCGCGCGGCTTTGGGTCGAGCCATACTGCGTTTTCACCGTTGGCGTCTCCCAGATCGCCGTGGCAGCCCGCGCAGTATCTGCGGAAGTCGGACTTGGCGGCCTGGGAGTGGCCGGTGATATTGCCGATGTGGCTTTCGCGCACCTTCGGGGGGCCAGGCGGACGTGGTCCGACTTCGGGGGCGTCCTGTGCCACGGCACTAGTCGCAAATCCAGTCGCTAGAATCAAGCTCAGGATTCCGTGGAGAACATCTAATGGCTTCAAGCTGTTCATATTCAGCACCCTTAAACCCGAAATCAGCGCCGACGAATCGAGTTCGTCAGCGGCCCGTCATGGTTAGAAATCGAAATCAAATCCCGTCAAAATTTCGCTGGTGTTGATGTTTGTGCTGGTCAGCGCCGATGTCCCGACCTGATGGAACAGGTTGAACTCGTTATGCCAGGCGAAACCGGCACGGCTGGTCATGAACGGGTTATAACGATAGCCGACGGTGTAGGTGGTGATATTGCCGAGGTCCGAGCGCATTGTCGACATCGCCTGCTGCGACATCTTGATCGTTTCATATCGCGCGAGGAAGATGAGCTGCGGACTGTAAACGTAGTGAGGCTCGATGAGAACGCCATTCCAGGTCGGGTTGCGCGCGCCTTGTTGGAGCTGCGTATTTGCCGTGTTATTGCAGGGCTGCGTTCCGCTGGCATTGGGACACACCGCGGTTGGGTTATCGATAAAGTCGCCGTAGCCCTGCCCGAACCACGCGCTGTCAGATCCGTGTTGGGTCACAACCTGCACGTCAAAGTGCTGCCCGAAATAGAACTGCCCCACGAAGCCTTCGCGGCTGAAACCCTTGTTGTTGGTTCCTGATCCCCCGATCGGCTGGGTCGCGCCACCGCTGGTGAGGTATGTTGTCGGTGCTTCGCCCACCATCGCATAGAAGCCGACGCGTTGCACACCCAGCTTGCCGGCATCGAACGCCTGGCTGGCAGCAAAGAATCCGG